>OFGR01000481.1_pt1 | contig 40003 bp, 39 predicted proteins | sample 1521811 | NCBI WGS metagenome assembly OFGR01 (sample SAMEA3504098, study PRJEB24116) | mouse gut metagenome | biome: mouse gut; feature: mouse-associated habitat; material: faeces | place: Denmark | collected 2011
CTGCGACCTCCTGGTCCCAAACCAGGCGCTCTAGCCAAGCTGAGCCACACCCCGTTATTTTATTGTCTACAACTTAATTCCCCGTGACACAAATCATATTATATAGGATGGTTCCCATCTTGTCAATAAAAATTTTTAATTTTTTACCATTTTTTTGTACTTTTTTGTTTTTTTGTTTTCTCTCCATCACACGTACATTAGCCGGACATCTGCGTCTTTTCCCTCTTCTATCTCCATCACCATATAGGTCGCTTTCCTCCCTGCCTGGCGGGGATATGCTATGCTCCCCGGGTTCAGTACCATCACCCCGTCTTCGACCGATAAGGACGGCTTATGCGTATGCCCGTACATCGCAATATCAGCTCCTCTTTTCTTTGCAGCTTTCCTCAGCCGTTCTTCCCCCATAGAGACATAATAAGGGTGTCCGTGTGTGATAAACACGCGTTTCCCCTCCAGCATAAACTCCTTTTCCCGCGGAAGGTCCGAGAAAAAGTCGTTATTCCCGCTGACAATGTAGGACTGGCATCCCGCAAGCGCCTCTATATAGTCTTCTTTTCCTTCTGTGTCTCCCAGATGGATTAATAGGTCAATGCCTTCCGTTCTCTCGATTACTTTTTCTAAATTGCGATGCGAACCATGCGTATCGCTGACAATCAAAACTCTCATATCCTTCTACCGTTTCCCTGACTCCAGTTCCCGAATAATCCCTCGCATCTTCCTCAAGCCTTCCCCCCGATGGCTCAGCTCGTTCTTTTTCTCCGGAGAAAGCTCGGCGCTGGTACATCCATATTCCGGCAGGAAAAATATAGGATCATATCCGAACCCATTTTTCCCTGCTATCTCATGTCCGATAATCCCTTCCATAGTACCCCGCACAATCCGGCTTGTTCCGTCCGGAAATGCAGCCGCAATCGCACAGACAAACCTTGCCGTGCGTTTCTCGTCCGGCACTCCTGCAAGCCTGTCAAGGAGCGCCCGGTTCTTAATCTCATAGGAAGTGTCTTCTCCCATGTACCTTGCCGAATAGATGCCCGGCTCTTTGTTCAGGTAATCTATCTCCAGCCCCGAATCGTCTGCCAATATTACCGCCTCCCGAAATTCCGGGTTCTCTCTGGCTATTTTCGCAATCTCCTCCGCCTTAATCAGGGCATTTTCCTCAAAAGTGCTGCCATCCTCCACGACATCCGCCTTAATACCCGCCTCCCTCTGAGAAAGGACCTGCATGCCAATATCCTTAAGGATCATTTTGATTTCTGCCATCTTATGCTCATTGCCTGTTGCAAATATTATCTTATCCATTATCTTTCTCCTTTTGCTTTTTCGGCGGTTTCGGGCCTAAAAACTGATAATAGTACGTCTTTAACATGCCATTGTATATCTTTCGGTTTTTATCTGCTTTCCGCCCAAAGCATTTCTCCGTATCTTCATAGGAAGTAATCACATATGCCGACCATGCGTCAAGACGGCAAAATCTCTCCCCTAGCGTCCGGTATAGCTGCGGCAGGTTCCTTTTATCCTCCAGCCTCTCTCCGTAAGGCGGATTCGTTATGATAAACCCGTACTTCTTCGGATGGCTCAATTCTGCCACCGTTCTCTCCTGAAAATGTATCAGCTGCCCTACTCCTGCCTCTTCCGCATTTTTCCGTGCAATCTTAAGCACAGAGCCGTCTGCGTCATACCCTTGTATATCCGTCTTAATCTCTGTATTTACCAGGTCATTTGCCTCATCTATAGCATCATACCAGAACTTTTTGGGGATAACTCCCGCCCAGTCCTCTGCCGTGAATGAGCGGTTCATGCCCGGAGCGATGTTCGCCGCCATCATAGCCGCTTCTATAAGAAATGTTCCGCTGCCGCAGAAGGGATCCACCAAAATCCTGTCTGCCCTCCATGGCGTGAGCATGATAAGCGCCGCCGCAAGCGTCTCTGTAATGGGGGCCGCGCCCGACATTTCCCGGTATCCTCTCTTATGAAGAGAAATCCCCGAACTGTCTATCCCCACCGTCACGATATCTTTCATCAAAAATACCCGTATCGGATACGCTGCGCCGTCCTCCGGAAACCATTCTACATGATAGCGCTCCTGCATCCTCTTTACCATCGCTTTTTTCATGATGGACTGTATATCGGACGGGCTGAAGAGCTTACTTTTCACCGATGCAGCCTTCGCCACCCAGAACTTCCCATCCTTCGGGATATAATCCTCCCAGGGCAGTTCTTTCGTCTTGTCAAACAATTCCTCGAAGGTAACCGCGCGGAAACTTCCTACCTTAAGCAGCACCCGCTCCGCTGTCCGCAAGAATATGTTAGCGCGGCACAGCGCCTCCTCATCCCCGTAGAACGTGACTCTCCCATCCTCCACTTCCGCGATATCATAACCCAGGTCTATGATCTCTCTTTTCAAAACCGCCTCAAGCCCAAAATGGCACGGCGCAATCAATTCCATCTTTCTCATCTGTTCCCCTGCACCTCATTTACAATTACTCTCTCCATCTTACTTGCTTCCACTCTCCTTTGTCAATCCTCAAATCCAACAAAACACGCGAAAGGGGATATGCCGCCATGGCATATCCCCTCCCGCTTGAATCCAACTTAGTAATTGTTGCTTGTGTTGGATGCATTCTTGTTTGTTGAATTCTGGCTGGACGCATTAGAATCAGATGCGTTCCTGTTTGTTGAATTCTGGTTGGATGCATTCTTATTGGATGCGTTCTGGTTAGATGCATTCTGGTTAGACGCATTTTTGTTAGATGAATTATAGTTCTTAGCCATGTCAATTCCTCCTAATCTTTTTGATTCGAAGTTATTATGTGCATATTTTAAATTTTTATGTAATTCATTTAAGATTTTTTTAATTTTTTGCTTGCTTTTTGTTTCTTCCTATATTATACTATTTGTTGTAGAGAGGAAACTCTTTACAACCCCTTATTAATTATTTATACTCCCCTCAAAAGACCGATGGTTTCCCCCATCGGTCTTTTACTTTTCCCTATGCTCTTTCAGCGTTGTCTGTCATCGTCCTCCTCTTACCGTCCGAACGATGAATATAACTACGAGAACCGGTATCAGCACCGGAGCTACAAGGCTTACAATCCCTCCTACAACCGTTATGATGATGAACAGGACTCCGATGACCCCCAGCAGCACCAAAAGGCCTTTTAAGAGCCCTGCGCCTGCCGTCCTTCTTCCCGACGCACCTGTGGTTTCCTGCCCATATGCCTGCCCATATGCCTGCCCTTCCGCCTCGTAAGGAGCGTTTGCCCCGGCAGGAACCGATGTGTCTATGATCGTCTGGGCGATCACCCACGGGTCGCCCAGCTCTTCTATAACCTCTTCCTCGCTTCTTCCTGCCTCCGTCTCACTGCGTATATAGCTGGCATAATAATCCACATTTTCCTGTATGACAGCTCCCGTCAGGTCATTTGCCAATGCAGTCCGCAGTTTTTCCAGAAATTCAATCTTTGTCATGTAATCTTCTCACTTTCCCAAACCGCACTTTTACGGCTCTATCCATATCTCAGTTTATACTTCAAACAGCAGATCCCCATAAGAAGGCATCGGCCACGCCTCTTTATCCACAATCATCTCCAGCCTGTCAACCGGCGCACGAAGCGCCTCCATCGCCGGAACCACTTGCGAATGATAGAATTCTGCCCGCTCTTTCCCTTCTCCCATCGCAGACGCCTTATCCGTAAGCTCCATAAGGGCAGCATTGGCTTTCTTCGCCTCTGCAAGGTATCCTGTCACCTCTGCCAGCGCCTCCGACTGCACGGATGCATCCGCTCCCGCAGCTTTCACGGCAATCACAGTGTCCGCAAGGGTCTTCGTATATTTGATGACCGCCGGGATAAACTGCTTGCTCGCCATATCGATCATCGTGCGGGCTTCAATATTGATTGCCTTCGCATAATTCTCATATTTAATCTCTGCCCGGGACTCAAGCTCTACTTTTGTAAACACCTTAAAATCCTTGAACATTTTAACCGATTCTTTAGAAACCAGGGCAGGAATTGCCTCTACCATGGAGCGGATATTCGGCAGTTTTCTCTTCTCCTCTGCCTCCTTTACCCACTTATCTTCATATCCATTGCCGTTAAAGATAATCTTTTCATGCTTTGTTGCATATTTTTTTATCAGCTCGTGAACCACCAGTTCAAAATCTCTGTTTCTATCTTTTTCAAGATATTCACATGCTTCCGCAAATGCCTCCGCCACGATCGTATTGAGCACCACATTAGCTCCGGCTACAGAATCCCGGGAGCCCGCCATACGGAACTCAAACTTATTCCCCGTAAACGCAAAGGGCGATGTCCGGTTGCGGTCTGTCGCATCTTTTGAAAACTCCGGAATCGTCTTTACCCCCGTCTCAAGCTTTTTCCTCTCAATGCTGTGGGTCGCCTCCCCCTTGTCTATAAACTGCTCTATCACATCCTCTAACTGGTCTCCTAGGAATACGGAGATAATCGCCGGAGGAGCCTCGTCCGCCCCAAGCCTGTGATCATTCCCCGGGTCGGCGGCCGACTCCCTCAGAAGCGCCGCATGTTCGTCTACCGCCTTCAGTATACATGCCAGTATCAGCAAAAACTGATTGTTCTCGTGAGGGGTCTTACCTGGATTTAAAAGGTTTTTCCCGTCGTCCGTTATAAGGGACCAGTTATTATGCTTTCCTGAGCCGTTCACTCCCGCAAAAGGCTTTTCATGGAGAAGGCATTTCATGCCGTGCCTTGATGCTACGCGTTTCAATGTCTGCATGACAAGATGATTGTGATCCACCGCCACATTGGCCGGAGCGTAGATCGGAGCCAGCTCATGCTGCGCCGGAGCCACCTCATTATGCTGCGTCTTGGAGGATACCCCGACTCTCCAAAGCTCTTCATTTACGTCCTTCATAAACCCGGCAATCCGCTGGCGTATCGTTCCGAAGTAGTGGTCGTCAAGCTCCTGCCCTTTCGGAGGCATTGCTCCGAAAAGCGTGCGCCCTGCATATATAAGATCCTTTCTCTCAAGGAATTTCTGCGCGTCCACAAGGAAGTATTCCTGCTCTATCCCTACCGACGGAGTAACCTTTTTGGACGTAGTATTTCCAAAGAGGCGAATCAGCCTGAGCGCCTGCTCATTAATCGCCTCCATGGAACGCAGAAGGGGTGTCTTCTGGTCGAGCGCTTCGCCTCCGTAGGAACAAAATGCCGTAGGGATGCAGAGTGTCGCCCCTGCAGCGTCATGCCTTACAAATGCAGGAGATGTGCAATCCCACGCCGTATAGCCCCTGGCCTCAAATGTCGCCCGAAGCCCTCCCGACGGGAACGACGACGCGTCCGGCTCTCCCTTGATCAGCTCCTTGCCTGAGAAACTCATCAGCACCTTCCCGCTCTCCAGAGGAGCAGAGATAAACGAATCATGCTTTTCCGCCGTAAATCCAGTCAGAGGCTGGAACCAGTGCGTATAATGCGTCGCCCCTTTCTCAATCGCCCACTCTTTCATCTCGTGTGCAATGACATCCGCGGTCGCCAGATCCAGCTCCTTTCCTTCCTCTATCGTCTTCTTCAGATCCTTATAGACTTTCTTCGGCAGACGTTCCTGCATGGCGCTGTCATTAAACACGTCCTCGCCAAAAATATCCGCTACGTTAAATGTTTCTCCCATATATTCTGTTCCTTTCCCGGTATATTCATCCTACTCAGTAAAAAAGGCATCCCAACACAGATTGGAATACCTTTCAATCATTATACTTATGCCTTGCCAACAGATCCGAATAATTCCATCTTCTCTTTTACTTTAGCAACGATCGCCTCTGCGCCCGGTTTCAATAACTTACGCGGGTCAAAACCTTTTCCTTCCAGGTCTTTTCCAGCCTCAATGTACTTGCGGGTCGCCTCTGCAAATACTAACTGGCACTCTGTATTAACATTGATCTTCGCTACGCCAAGGTCAATCGCTTTCTTGATCATGTCATCCGGTATGCCCGTACCTCCGTGAAGAACTAACGGCATGTCGCCTGTAAGTTTCTGGATTGCATCCAGGGTCTCAAAGCTTAATCCTGCCCAGTTCTCAGGATATTTTCCATGGATGTTGCCGATGCCTGCCGCTAACATGTCCACGCCAAGGTCTGCAATCATCTTGCACTCGTTCGGGTCTGCACATTCGCCCTGTCCTACAACGCCGTCTTCCTCGCCGCCGATAGATCCGACCTCTGCCTCAAGAGACATTCCCTTCTCTCTGCAGATCTCAATCAGCTCTTTTGTCTTGGCAACGTTCTCCTCGATCGGGTACTTGGAACCGTCGAACATAATGGATGTAAAGCCTGCCTCAATGCACTTTTTGCATCCGTCATAGCTGCCGTGGTCAAGATGTGTGGCAACAGGAACTGTAATCCCCATCTCCTCTACCATTGCCTCTACCATTGCCTCTACAGTCTTAAATCCTGTCATGTACTTTCCAGCGCCCTCGGAAACACCTAAGATAACCGGTGATTTACACTCCTCAGCAGCCTGAAGGATCGCCTTTGTCCACTCAAGGTTGTTAATGTTGAACTGTCCTACTGCGTAGTGGCCTGCTACTGCTTTCTGCAGCATCTCTTTTGCTGATACCATCATATCTTTATTCCTCCAATTTTCCTGGTCTGCGCCGCATTTTGCAAATCCAGTACAGACGTTAATAATTTCACTTTTTTTATTATAGCTTATAAACGCCAAAAAAACAACAGAAAAAATCCTCTCAAAGATTTCTCTTTGAGAGGATAACCAAGTGACTCCAAGGGGAATCGAACCCCTGATTCCAGCGTGAGAGGCTAGCGTCTTGACCGCTTGACCATGGAGCCGTATTTCGTACTTGCTTATCATAACAAAAAATGTCAGAAAAAGCAAGTACTTTTTTTATTTTTTTTCGTCTTTCTTTTTCAGCGACGCAATATGCTTTTTCGGAACCATGATTGACAGCTCCTGCTTGTAATTACGTACCGTCACCTGGTCATGCGACCCTCCGTATTCCCCGTCGAGCGTCCACGGTATCTCCTCAAGCGATTCAAACTCAACCTCTCCGGTCCTGAACGTATACATATACTTCGTATCGATCTGCTCGATAAGAAGAGCAGCGATAATCTCCTGAAGCTCCAGCGGGTTCTTCGGAGTCTTGATGAGCGTGACCTCAAAAAGCCCGTCGTCAAAGACTACATTCCTTCCTATCATGCTGCGGAAACCTCCCACCGACCTCGAGTTCGTCACCATGCCAAAGATGAATTCATCCTCAACACTCTCGCCGTCATGGGTGAATTTTATTCTGTAAGAGGGAACGTTAAACAGTCGTTTCGTTCCTTCCAGGACATACGCCAGATGCCCCAGCACGTTTTTCGCCTCCTGCCTTGTCTCATAGGAGACATCTGTGAAGAGGCCGAAAGCAGCGATGTATACGAAGATGTCATCGTTAAAGCCTCCCACGTCGCATGGAAATATCTCCCCGTTTACCGCATTATCCGCCGCCTCAAGAAGTTTCTTCGGGATGTGCAGGCTGTTTGCAAAGTCATTGGTCGTTCCCGTCGGTATATACCCGATCGGAACCCTGTCCTCACGCATCATCATGCCTGTAACCACTTCGTCCAGCGTTCCGTCTCCTCCGCTGCATACCACAAGCTCATACTCGCACTTACTGAACTCCTGAACTTTCCGGAACGCATCGCGGTAGGACTGCGTCGGATAAATCACCACCTCATATCCTGATTTCACAAAGATATCCACGATGTCCGACACGGCAGGCCGCAAAAATTCCTTTCCTGCCCGCGGATTATATATAAACAACAGCCTTTTCATTCCAAATCCTCTCCTTCCCCCCGCCCCGCCTCTCTGATAAACAGGACTTTCTTAGCAGAAAAAGAGCATCTTCATGCCCTTTTCCACAGTTATCTATAATTGATATGTAATCCCCTAATGCCCGACTGCCAGAAACGCCTCCACACCCTCAACTGCGTTAGACTCGTCCTCTCCGTCCGCCACAACTACCAGGTTCGTTCCTTTCGTCAGGTTCAGGCTCATCATCCCCATAATGCTCTTGGCATTAATCTTCTTTTCATCCAACTCAATATATACACTGCTGGAGTACTGGCTTGCCTCCTGAACAAGATGTGCGATTGGTCGTGTTTCCATATCCATATTTGTTTGAATCGTAACAGGTTTCTTAATCATAATCCTATGGCCTCCTTACTGTCTCCTCAACTTATCCGCTATCTCACTCAGCTTTCTCAGACGATGGTTCACTCCGGATTTCCCAAGCGGCGGTTCCAGAACTGCTCCAAGATCCTTCAAAGGTGCATCCGGATACTCCAGACGCGCGAGAGCGATCGCTTTCAAGCTTTCCGGCAGCCTGTCAAACCCGATAACATCACGGATATATATGATGTCTTCCTTTTGTCTTACGGCTGCGGAAACTACTTTTTTTATGTTGGCCGTCTCACAGTTCACCTGACGGTTCACGCTGTTACGCATCTCTTTCAGGATACGGATATTTTCAAGCTCCATAAGCCCTGACGATGCCCCCATCACATTCAGCACATCAACAATCTGAGCGCCTTCTTTGAGATACACAATATAATTGTGTTTCCGGATTACAATCTTAGCGTCCAATCCAAAGGTGTTAATCATATTCTGCAGATACTTTGCTTCTTCCTCCCGTCCGCACACTATTTCAAAATGATATGATTTCTTTGGATCACTGACAGAACCGGCCGCAAGGTATGCGCCCCTTATGTACGCCCTCTTGCAGCATGCAGCCTGTACCATCACATCCCTGATTGCCAACAATTCATCGCCCTTCCAGCAAAGCATGTAGCTCCAGCTGCCTTTCTGCGGATTCCGGCGAATTGCAATATACGTTACTATATTAAATGTTTTTTTCATCAATGTAAAGCATTTTCTCGCAACTGGAAAATTTTCTGTTCTAAATTTCGCCGTACATATCCCGGCCCTGTCCTCGGAAAAGTCTCCGCATACATGCAATATTGCAGATAATTCCGCTAGGTCGCAGTGCCTTGCTTTCGCATACTGCCCTACTAACTCTTCCCTTATCTCACCTGAAAACGACATTTCAGTCTCCTTATCTGGCTTTCGTTATGGTATCTTTCCCAATATCTCTGTGTTCGATACGGATTCCATAATTTTCTGCCCTTTCAAGCAGCTCATAAAGTTCATTTGCAAGCGTGACAGACCTGTGTTTCCCCCCGGTGCATCCTACCGCTATGATGAGCTGCGTCTTTCCTTCCGCAATATAATTCGGGATAAGGAACTCCACCATGTCAATAAGCTTTTCCAAAAATTCCACTGCTTTCTCATTCCCCATCACGTAGTTCCTGACTTCACTGTCATTTCCGCTCATGGGGCGCAGTTCTTCTATATAATACGGGTTTGGCAGGAAACGGACGTCAAACACCAGATCCGCATCATTTGGAATACCGTATTTAAAGCCGAAAGAGAGCACGGAAATATATAGGTTTTTATACTCCTTATTCTGCACAAATATTTTTCCAAGCTCTTTCCTCAGCTCTCTTGTAAGCATATGACTTGTATCTATCAAATAGTCTGCTTTTTTCTTTAAAAAGGCAAGTTTTTCCCGTTCCCTCCGAATACCTACATCCACTCTGCCCTCGCTGCCGGACAGCGGATGGAACCGCCTTGTCTCCTTATATCTCTTCACCAGCACATTATCGCTTGATTCCAGGTAAAGGATCTCATACTTAAAGCCGTTTTCATCCAGCTCCTCCATAACTGTTTCAAGCTCTTTAAAGCTTTCTCCACTGCGGACATCGACCCCCAGAGCCGCCTTGTTCATCTCAGCTCCCCTCGCCGCCAAAAGCTCTGCCAGTTTCGGGATCAGGGGCACAGGAAGGTTATCCACGCAGAAATACCCCATGTCCTCCAGCATCTTAAGCGCCGTGCTCTTCCCCCCGCCCGACATACCTGTAACAACAACAAATCTCATCTAAAACTCTCCCAACCTTTTAACTTCCGGCTCCAGGGCGACTCCAAACTTCTCTTCCACGCACTGGCTTACCCGGCGCATCAGCTCCGCAATGTCAGCCGCCGTAGCATGGTCTTTGTTTATCACGAATCCGCAGTGTTTCTCTGAAACCTGCGCGCCTCCGACTGAAAATCCCCTAAGCCCGCTGTCCTGTATAAGCTTTCCTGCAAAATACCCTTCCGGCCGCTTGAACGTGCTGCCTGCGCTCGGGTATTCCAAAGGCTGTTTTTCCACCCTTTTATTCTTAAGCTCTTCCATCAGGCTCCTTATCTCTTCCTCATTGCCTTCCTCAAGTTCTATGACTGCCTCAAGCACGATATGGCCTTCTTTTGCGATGATGCTTGTGCGGTAGCCCATCTCGAGATCCTCAGAAGGTATGGCGAGGATATTCCCCTCCGAATCCAGCACCGTCACCTGCTTTAAGACCTGTTTCATCTCTCCGCCGTAAGCCCCTGCGTTCATCACGCATGCGCCTCCCAGTGTTCCCGGGATTCCGGAGGCAAATTCAAAACCTTTAAGGCTCTTTTCAAGCGCCCTTGCGGCAATCGCCGAGAGCAGCGCCCCCGCCTGTGCATGAATGCAGTTTCCGTCAACACGGATCTTGTTCATTGATTTAAATACCTGAATGATAACTCCGCGGTACCCTTTGTCCGAAACAAGCAGATTGCTCCCGTTTCCGAGAATATAATAGGGCATTTCTTCCCGCCTGCAAAGCAAAACCGTTTCTCTCAGCTCTTCTTTCGTTTCCGGAAGGACAAAATAATCTGCCGGCCCGCCGACCCGGAACGTCGTATGCATCTCCATCGGCTCCCCGGTCTTCACCTGTCTTTCCGACAATACCTTCTTTAATTCATTCTCAAATCTCTGATCCATATTACAATCATATTCTCCTTGCCTGCTGCTGATTTTTAATATTATCCATCATACACTAATTGTTCTCCAAATTCAACGCACTCTTGCAAATTCCAGTAAAATGCGTTATATTAAATCCAATAAGTTTAAAAAAGGAGATGATTTATAATTGGACTCGGGTGACGCCACGCAACTAATTATTCTATTTATATTGCTGATGCTTTCCGCATTCTTCTCGTCTGCGGAGACAGCTTTGACAACGGTAAACAAAATCCGGATCCGCAGCCTTGCTGAAGAAGGCAGCAAGCGCGCAAAAACTGTATTGAAAATCACTGACGACTCCGGCAAGATGCTCAGCGCTATCCTGATCGGCAACAACATCGTGAACCTTTCGGCCGCATCGCTTACCACTTCCCTTGCCTACAGACTGGGGGGCTCCATGGTGGCAGTATGTAACGCCGCGCTGACCGTCGCTATACTTTTATTCGGGGAGATCACGCCAAAAACAATGGCTACTATCCATGCGGAAAAGATGTCCCTCCTCTATGCAGGCATTATCAATTTTTTCATAACTATTGCCACGCCTGTCATTTTCCTGATCAACGGGCTGTCAAGAGGAGTTCTCATGCTGCTCCGGGTAGATCCGAACGCCAGGAATAACACAATGACCGAGACGGAGCTTCGTACCATCGTGGATGTCAGCCACGAAGACGGCGTTATAGAATCCGATGAAAAAGAGATGATCTATAACGTATTTGACCTGGGCGACGCCAAGGCAAAGGATGTCATGGTGCCGAGAGTTCATGTGACATTTGCAGATATAAACAGCACTTACAAAGAACTGATTGAAATCTTCCGGGAAGATAAATTTACACGTCTCCCTGTTTTTGAGGAAACTACCGACAATGTAGTCGGCACGATCAACATGAAAGATCTTCTCTTATTTGACAACACGAAAGAATTTCATGTGAAAGATATCCTGCGGGAAGCTTATTTCACATACGAATACAAAAACATCTCGGAATTGCTTGTGGAGATGCGCCAGGCTTCTTTTAACATTGCCGTCGTGCTGGACGAATACGGCGAAACCGCCGGACTGATCACTCTCGAAGACCTTCTGGAAGAAATCGTCGGCGAGATTCATGACGAATATGACGAAAATGAAGAGGACTTTATACAGGAGATTTCTCCTTTGGAATATATGATCGAGGCCTCTATGAATTTAGATGACTTAAATGACCGGCTGGATCTTGACTTTGAGTCCGAGGATTATGACTCCCTCGGCGGATTCATCATCGAGCGGCTGGACCGTTTCCCTGAGATCGGAGATTCCGTTGTCACCGAGGACGGGATAAAGCTTATCATAGAATCTCTGGATAAGAACCGGATAGAGTCTGTCCATATGTATCTGCCGGAAAAAACCGAGCGCGGAGATAACCCGGCAAAATAATCATGCTATAATATAAAACAGCCCATTTTGCAAGAGCAGGGCTGTTTTATTATTCAGATCAATCAACCTTTTCCGTCTGTATTTTCCGGCATGCCAAACACCGCCAGGGCAGCCGTTGTCAGCACAAGCCCCATCACCGCAAGGATCGTTGGTTTCTCTGAAAAGAAGAGAAATCCGAACAGCATCGCAGCCACCGGTTCCCCCGCAGCCAGTATAGATGCTTTCCCCGTCTCCATATAATTCAGCGAAACCGTGTAAAATACATAAGGCAGTACGGACGTAACCAGTGCATTGACAAGCATAAAAAGCTGCATCTTCACGCCTCCTCCTGCAGTAACCCTGTAAATGCATTTCCAGTCCGTCACAGGAGCTAAAACAGCAGCGCTGATCAGCATGCAGTAAAAGATCATTGTAAATGCATGATACTCTTTCCTTGCAGACTCTTTGCTCACAAGGCTGTACATCGCATAGAAGAACGCCGCCAGCACTCCAAATCCTATCCCTGCTGCCGACCATCTCATCCCTGCGCCAGCCTCCAGGACCCCGCTTACCAAAACGCACCCCGTTAAGGCAAGCGCCATGCACCCCAGTTTCTTTGCCGTTATCTTCTCCCCAAACAGTACCGCCGCAAGAAACAACACGAATATGGGAGACATGCTCAAAAGCACAGCCGCCAAAGACAGCGTCACTTCTTTAATCGCCGCATTATATGCCAGCATGACCCCGAGTATCCCGCAGAACCCGCCCAGCGCAAATATCCATATATCCTTTATCTTTATGCTAAACAGCCGCCTGTCATGCAGGCAGATTGCCGCTGCCATCACACAGACTGCCACTGCAAGCCTGGATTCCGCCACCGTGTATCCGTCCATGCCAAGCCCCGTAAGGATTCGCACAAAAATCCCCCCGGAGCCCCACATGATCCCGGACAGCACCGGCAGCAAACCAACCATCTTCCTCATGCCTGTCTATTCTCCTCACTGCATATTCTTCTTCCCAAGCCTCACATCTTCCATCTCTTTCTTCAGCTCTCCATCCATCGCATCAAAGAGATAGTTTTTTGTGCCTCTCTCCTGTTTACCCCACTCGTCTTCCATCTGCTTTCTCACAAGCTCCACTTCCTCAAAAAACTCCCTTGCCGACACCAGGGTACCCCCCTGTCCCAGCGTCACTACCTGCTCTACGCCGTCTGAGGTGACCACCGTAACATGGTATTTTTTCCCTATCTCGTGCACCACTTTCTCGATATACTGGTCTGCAGTCTCCGATTCTTTTGTGTAGACCACATGAATATTATGGTACTTCTGGATTTCCAGCGCATAGCCGTCCACTTTATATGCGTCAAAGACAAGAATCACCGTACATTTTTTGAATCCCTGGTAATTACAGAGGATATCCATAAGCTTTCCCCTGGCCCCCTCGATGTTATCTCTGGCAAGTTCTTTTAAATCATCCCACGCAAAAATGACATTATAGCCATCTACCAGAAGGTATTCCTTTAAATGCTCTTCTCTCTTTTTGCTCCTTTTTTCAGATGCGGATGACACCGTTTTTGATGAAGGCGGCACCTTTGACTCATATTTCCCGTAAGTACGGATAAAGATCTCCTCAAGCTCCCTGTCTTCTTTCCTGTACGCGGAATACATCTGGGCGGCCTTTTTACCGGATGGGAGGCGCACCGCACCTTTCTTTTCCTGCATTTTTCCGTCAGCCCCATCCGTTTCCTCCGCCAGCCATTTTTTCAGCCGGCTTTCTATGTGCATATAATCCGCCACCTCATGCCACGGCACATAAAAGCCTGCCCCATGAGCGCAGAATATGGAGCCTGTCGGGTTGTCCATATCTTTTTCCGGGTCATATCCAATCTCTTCCACCACTTTTTCCTGATCACGGCACGGTTCATATCCTTTAAACTCAAGGGATATCCTTCCCCTCCCCCTAGTGTATGCCAGAACCTCTTTCTGATAATCACGCATCGCCGTCACCGGGGCTTTCCCGGTAAGCGCCGTCATATCTCCCATCGTCTCCGGGGCGTCTGCCTCTCCGTGCATCCTCTGGATGTCCGTCATCGCACGCCCTGTCATCTCTGACGGTATTTCCAGGCAGAATGCGTAATAGGGCTCCAGAAGAACGCTTTCCGCCTGCATAAGCCCCTGCCTCACGGCACGGTAAGTTGACTGCCGGAAATCCCCGCCTTCAGTATGTTTCAGGTGGGCGCGCCCTGCTGCCAGCGTAATCTTCATGTCCGTGACAGCCGAACCCGTCAATACGCCCCGGTGGGTCTTTTCCGCCAGATGGGCAAGAATGAGCCTCTGCCAGTTCTTGTCCAGTTCGTCCTCGCTGCACGCCGTGCCAAATACAAGGCCGCTGCCCTCCGCCCCCGGCTCCAGGATAAGATGCACCTCCGCATAATGGCGGAGCGGCTCATAATGGCCCACTCCCTCCGCCGCCGTCCGGATAGTCTCCTTATATACGATATTTCCGGGGCCGAACTCAACCGGAATTCCAAACCGCTCCAGTATCAGCCTCTTTAAAATCTCCGTCTGCACTTCCCCCATAAGCCTTGTATGGATTTCCCCCAGCTCTTCGTTCCAGACGATTTTGAGCATCGGGTCTTCCTCCTCAAGCTGCCGGAGATTCAAAAGCATCTTATGGTCGTCTACACCGTCAGGGAATATGACCTGATAGTTAAGAACCGGCTCCAGCACAGGGGATTTTGCCTGCCCCCCGCTTCCGATTCCCTGTCCGGCATATGTGCTGTTAAGCCCCGTGACCGCGCAGACCATGCCTGCCCGCGCTTCTTGGACGGCCTCATACTTTTCGCCGGAATAGACGCGTATCTGGTTGACTTTCTCTTCATCAGCCAGGACATCCTTCACTCTCAGGCTGCCCTCTGTGACTTTCAGATGCGTCAGGCGGTTCCCCTGAGAATCGCGGGATATCTTGAATACCTTTGCGCCGATCTTATCCTTTCCCGCTCCTTCCGCCGTACTGTCTTTTCCGACGCATGCCACGGCATACCGCTCAATCCCCTCCAGGAACTCCTTAACTCCTTCATTCCTTAATGCTGCCCCGAAGTAGCAAGGAAATACTTTCCTTTCCGCAACCATCTCTGCGATAAGCCCCTCTTCAAGCTCCCCCTTTTCCAGATACTGCTCCATCGCCTCTTCACTCAGAACCGCAATATTTTCAAAAAACTGATTGCCGTCCTTTTCGGGCGTCTCTTTCATTCCATGAAAAGAAACGCAGCCTTCATCAAGGCTGCGGCCCAATTCTTTCAGAAGGACGGTTTCATCCGTTCCCTCCTGATCCATCTTATTTACAAAAAGGAATACAGGAACCCGGTACGCGCAAAGAAGCCTCCACAATGTACGGGTATGGCTCTGTACGCCGTCCGCCCCGTTGACTACCAGCACCGCTGCATCCAGTATGCTAAGCGTCCTCTCCATCTCAGCGGAAAAATCCACATGGCCGGGAGTGTCTAAGAGCGTCACCTGCATATCCCCGGCGGCAAATACCGCCTGCTTTGAAAATATCGTAATGCCCCGCTCCTTTTCCAGGTCATCCGTATCCAAAAACGCATCGCCGTGGTCTACGCGCCCCTGTTTCCTTATCTTTCCCGTCAGGTACAGGATGCTCTCGGAAAGGGTCGTCTTCCCTGCGTCTACATGCGCCAGGATTCCAATCACAATATTCTTCATCACTGTTTCTGAACGTACTTTTCCTTCAGCTCTTTTACTTTTGCATTGTATGCCGTATTTTGTTTCTGCTGAAGGAGAGTTGCCTTAATAGACTCTTTTACGTCTTCATAAGGCGTCTCTTTTGCCTCGCTCTTTCCTTCCACTTTAATCAGATGATATCCGAAACTTGTCTTAACAGGACCGATAACCTTTCCTGCCTCTCCGCCAAACGCCGCCTTTTCAAACTCCGGAACCATCTGTCCTTTCCCGAATTCTCCCAGGTCGCCGCCCCGCTGTCCTGACGGGCATGTTGAATACTCTTTTGCCGCATCCTCGAAAGTTTTTTCGCCGTTCTCAAGAGCCGACAGGATCTCCTCGCATTTTTCCTGCGTATCCGTCAGAATATGCTTTGCGCGCACCGTCTCTCCCTTGGCAAACTGAGCCTTGTTAGACTCATAATACCTTTCCGCCTCTTCATCTGCGACACCGATATCCTTGATTGTCATGGAGATCATCATCTGTGCTAAAATATCTTTTCTCGCACCTTCCATGATCTTTTTAAACTCTTCTGTCTCGTCAAGTTTTTCCTCTTCTCCCAGTTTCGTAAACATGCGGAGCGCGATAAGCTGCTCCAGGCATTGCTGACGGAACTGCGGGTTCGTGCGGTACGCCTGCTGTTCCTTTGGAACATTTTCCATAAAATCATCAAGGTCTTTTTCTGTAACCTCTTCGCCTGCTACAATTGCCAATACTTTGTCATCCATAAATTTCTCCAATCCGTCCGCCCTTTCACCGACGGCTCTCGTATATTCCGTACCCATTATATCTTATCTTGATTTTTGATACAACCGCAATCTCATTTAATAGTCATAATAATCGTCGTTTTTCCGTCTTCCGCCGCCGAACATTGAGCGGATCAGCCTGAAAAGGCCAAGCACTGCCGCCCGCACCACTACAAACACGAGGAACATTGCCATAAATCCTGCCACGCCCGCCACGATATCATCAAAATCCATCGTTCCGGTCCCGGTAATCCCCTGCCCAATCTCGATTGCAAATACAATCACGATAATTACTGTAAACACATATATCCAGGCAATTACCAGCACATGATTCTCACTCAGCAATTTAAACAGCGGATAAATGACAAACAGCATCCCCATCCCCAGAATCCCTATCACAAGGAAATGAAGCTCCTTATCCGAAAAAACAGTCTCAAAGCTATCGTTCCACGTCATGATCATATCGTGGATAACCGCAATCATCTTAACAATTACATATAAAAAATCAGCCATACAATCCCTTTCTCTTTTGTCTCATACTCCGTTTTGCAACACATGCATTATAACGCAAAGACTGCCGAACATCAAGTCCGGCAGTCCTTTTGCTGCTTTATAGCCCATTTATTATACGGATTATTCAATGACAATCTCAAATCCGGTCTCAATCTCTTTTGTCGTAGCTTTTTTGCCGCGATCCTTCGCAAGCTTTTCTACATTCGTCTTCTGATGAGGCTCGCTTACCAATACCTTCACCGGCTCGTTTGCTCCCTTTAGCGCCTCTGCTGTCAGCATGATGGGCTCCGGGCAGGAAAGTCCTCTTGCATCTACTTCTTTCATGATTCCAAGTCCTCCTATTTTATTTTTTCTCGTTTATTTGTGAACGCAATTACAAAACATACGATGATGCAGATGATCACTGCCGCCTGGCCTGCCGGAGTCGCCGCGCCTGCCACTACTTCTCCTGTCTCTGCATTCATGGCTGTTCCGCTGGACGCCAGTCCTAAATTGTGGCAGAGCGCCGCACCTACAAACAGGCCGAGCACTGTCACTGCCGCGTCAGACGATCCCTGGCCTGCCAGGATCAGCTGGCGAAGCGGACATCCTCCTGCAAGAACTGCCGCAAATCCAACAGCATACATACCCAGGATGTTCCAGATATGGTTTGAATGAGCGATGATTCCCGGAGTGTCAAATCCCGGAACAAACTTTCCTGTCGCAACGTTAAATACAAGCATCACTACAAAGACACCGCCAATCACTGTTAAAAGGTCAAAGTTCTTCATAAGGATCACATCACGGATGCCTCCTGCAAAGCACATTCTGGATTTCTGCGCGAGAGCTCCGAACACAAGCCCGCCGATCAGCGATAAGGTAATCGGAGCATGCATGCTGCCCGGGCCTGCCGCGCTTGCCTTTAAAAGACCCATAACTCCAAGAACCAGGATGCCGACGAGAAGAACCGGCAGCACTGCCCCGCTCTCCTTGCCCGTATCATGGGAACGCCCAAGGCTGAATCCCTGTTTCAGCGCAAATGTGCCTGTAGCAACGCCAAGGACAAATCCAACCAGAGCCACCCATGCATTCAGGTCGCCTGCCGACATACGGATAACCATACGGAGCGGGCATCCCAAAAATACAAGAGAACCTATCATAATCACCATGCCGAGCACAAAACGGATCATCGGCGAGGATCCTGCCGTCGAGCGGTACTCTTTTGTTGCCGCGGAGATGGCAAACGCTCCTAATACAAGTCCTACGATCTCAGGCCTTGCATACTGCACTACTTCCGCCTGGTGCATCCCAAGCGCTCCCGCCATGTCGCGCACAAAACACGCAATGCAGAATGCCATGTTGGCAGGGTTTCCGGAGTACGCCAGAATTGCGGCAACAACGCCGCAGAGAATTCCTGCCGCTGCAAGCTTTTTCTTTGAGTCATACAAATTCATGTAACTTTCCTCTCTTTCTCTAAAGTAACTATTTCATAACTACCCCTTTATTATGAACTTGTATCACCGATGTGTCCAATTGATTATATCTTTAAACCCCCGCACATATAGAAATCGTCTATATGTGCGGGGGTTTAAAAAAAGCGTCATTCCCGCTCTTCCATATCGCGGTATTCCACATGATAGCCCACATATTTGTAAGCTGGGCGGATAATCTTTCCTTTATTTACCAGCTCTTCCAGACGATGGGCGCTCCATCCTGAAATCCTTGATATGGCAAAGATCGGCGTAAAAAGCTCTGTCGGTATTCCGAGCATAGAGTACACAAGACCGCTGTAAAAGTCAACATTAGCGCATATGGGCTTGAAAAGCCTCCGGCGCTCCATCAGGAGCCTTGAGGATATGTTTTCTACCATATTGTAAAGGCAAAACTCCTCTTCCATCCCCTTTGCCTCAGAAAGCCTTTTCGCATAGTCTTTCAGTATGACCTCCCTCGGATCCGATATCGTATATACCGCATGCCCCATTCCGTAGATCAGCCCTGCTCCGTCAAAAGCCTCCTTGTCCAGCACTTTGATCAGATACTCCTTAACCGCCTGCTCGTTCGTGGTATCCGGGCAGGATTTTTTCAGGTCTTCAAACATTTGCATAACTTTCAGATTCGCTCCGCCGTGGCGCGGCCCCTTCAATGAAGACATTGATGCCGCTACTGCCGAATAGGTATCCGTTCCCGAACTCGTCACCACATGATTAGTAAACGTGCTGTTGTTACCGCCGCCGTGTTCTGCATGGAGCACAAGGGCCACGTCCAGCACTTTCGCCTCAAGCTCGGTATACTGCCCATCCTTCCTGAGCATGTACAGGATATTCTCAGCCGTAGAAAGTTCCGGATCCGGGGGACGTACCATCAGCGTCTTATCAAAGTGAAACATCCTGTATGCGTAATAGGAATACACGCTCATCATCGGCATCTTCGCAATCAGCTGCAAAGACTGGCGCAGTACATTGGAAACGGAGATGTCATCCGGGCTTGCGTCATAAGAGTACAAAAGGACAATGCATTTCTGGAGAGCATTCATGATATTTGCCGGAGGCGCTTTCATAACTACGTCTCTTACAAACTGTCCTGACAGCTCCCTCAAGCCGCCGAGTATGCGGATGAAATTTTTAAATTCATCATTTCCCGGCAGTCTTCCGAATAAAAGAAGGTAAGTCGCCTCCTCAAAAAGGAAACGCTCCCTCCCTCCGGCTCCCACGATATCACTGACATTCACTCCCTGGTAATACAGTTCTCCTTCCACAGGATATGATCTCCCGTTCTCCCGTTTCACCGCAACGACATCCGAAATCTCTGTAAGCCCAGTCAGCACGCCCTTTCCGCTGGAATCGCGCAGCCCTCTCTTAACATCGTACTCCAGATACAGGTTCTGGTCTATCGCGCCGGAACGCATGCAATTGTCAACCAGCTCTTCAAATTTGATATCCAGTTCTTCTCCAAGTTCCATCATGGAATGTACATTCTCCATATTAACTGCTCCAATCTTTACTACATCATCATTTCCCTGAAATTCCAACTACTCCGAATGCCCCCGGCCCTCCGTGGGTCGTGATCACGCATCCGGTCTGTACCCATGTAACCTTTTTCGCGCCGCACTTCTTAGCCGCCTCTTCCGCCTTTTCCCTCACTTTTGCAGGCATGCGCGGAGAGCATATGAGCCACAGCTCATCCAGCGCAAGCCCCTGTTCCTTCACATAATCCGCAACCACCTGCGGGGCAATCTTTTCCATGCTGCCCCGGCGTTTTTTAGTTGCCTTTAAATAACCGTCAAGGATTTCAATCTGGGGATGCAGCTTTAAAAGCGTGCCGCACAGAGCCGCCGCGTTGCTCACTCTCCCGCCGGCCCTCAAGAACTCAAGCTTGTCCGGCACAAAGCACATGCGTACCCGCTCTGACACCTCTTTCGCCTTCTGAGCCGCCTCGCCAGACGTCCACTCCGGATGTTCCCGAAGGAGCTTTGCCATCTCTGTCACTACTGCATATTGCCCTACAGAGACATGCTTTGTGTCAATGCTGGTAATATAATCTCTTCCCTCCGCCGCAATCTGGGCACTCTGGTATGAGCACGTCGTCACGGACGAGTATGCCAGATACAGAATATGCCCTTCCGGATGCTCCTCATGTATCCTGTCAAATATCTTCTCAAAATCTTCCGGCACGCTGCCGCTGGTCTTTGGCAGATTTCCAGTCCTCTCATAATAGCCGCATATCTCCTCTGCAGGGAAGGACGCGTCATCCCTCGTCTCCTCCCCGAAGGAAACATGCATCGGCACAATATAAATCCCATATCTTTCCGCAACTTCTCTCGTTATATCTGACCCGGTTTCCGCAAGCAATATTATTTTTCCCATAGCTTTCTCCTTCATCGCAAATCATATTCACATAACATCTCGCCGCAATTCTGTCATGTAGTTTTTATTACTACTTGTTATTGTATCTCGCCGAAATATATGTTACAATTTACAAAAAAGTATGATATGTAAACTTTTAGGAGAACACTTATGAAACATGATATTTCTCTTATGAAAAGCATTCTTGGGAAGAACTTTACAAAAAGAAACCGATTCACCAGGCAGTGCATCGGTGAATCGATTATTGCCCTGATGGGCAACAAGGCATTTGAGGATATTACCATTTCCGACATTGTCAAAAAGGCAGGCGTGTCACGGATGACTTTCTATCATTATTTCCAGTCAAAGACCGATGCCCTGAACAGCTATCTCCACGAAATTATCGAGCTTTACTTAGAAGAGTGCAGCCGCTCCATCGGCATTGACACTTTTTATGACGCTGTCCATATCCGCCATGCCTTTTTGTTCTTCGACCAGTACGCCGCTTTTTTCCTCACGCTTGCCCAGGCAAACCTCCACTCCCTGATGATATATGCAATCAATGAATACATCACCAAGCTTGTCGCCCCTGTCTATCCCCGCTCCGTATATGAACTCTACTACTACGGCGGGGCAATCCTTAATGTATTCTTAAGCTGGGAGGCCAGCGGCAAAAAGGAGACAATTGATGAAATCGTACAGGTGTTGTGCCGCTGCAGCAACATTGATGTCTAATTATCCCCGGTTCTGCATCTCTACCAGCCGCTTGCCGCAGTAAATCTCCCGAAGTTTCGGTTTCTCTATCTTTCCTGTAGCATTGCGCGGAACCTCTGCGAAAATATACTTGTGCGGTCGCTTGTAACGCGGAAGTTTCTTACAGAACTGCTCCAGTTCCTCCCGGGCGCAAACGCATCCTTCCTTTATCTCCACGATCGCCGCCGCAATCTCTCCGAGCCGCTTATCCGGCAGCCCGATAACAGCCGCATCCTTCACCGCCTCGTGGGCGCGCAGGAAATCCTCAATCTGCACCGGGTACAGATTTTCTCCTCCGCTGATGATGACATCTTTCTTTCTGTCTACCAGAAAGATAAAGCCGTCCTCATCTTCCTGTGCCATATCTCCCGTATACAGCCAGCCGTCCTTCAAAACTTCAGCGGTTGCCTTTTCGTCATTATAATAGCACGTCATGACGCCCGGGCCTTTAAGAATCAGCTCTCCTACGCCGCCTCTTTCCACTTCTTTCCCATTTTCGTCCACGATGCGGGTCTTCCATCCGTACCCAGCCTTACCAATCGCGCCGACTTTACGGATATTGTCCATCCCAAGGTGCACCGCACCCGGACCTATGGATTCGCTGAGCCCGTAGTTGGTGTCATATTTGTGGTTCGGGAAATATTTTTTCCATCTCTTTATGAGGCTTGGCGGAACCGGCTGCGCCCCGATATGCATGAGGCGCCACTGGCTGAGTTCATAATCCGAAAGTCTGACATCCCCCCTGTCAAGGGCATCTAAGATATCCTGTGCCCACGGAACAAGGAGCCACACAATGGTGCACTTCTCCTTTGAAACTGCATCCAAAATCACATCCGGAGCCGTTCCTTTCAGAAGCACTCCCTTGCTTCCTGTAAGGAAACTTCCAAACCAGTGCATCTTAGCTCCGGTATGGTACAGGGGAGGAATGCATAAAAAGACATCATCCTTTGTCTGCTGATGATGGCTCTGCTCCACCTTGCAGGAATGCATCAGGCTTTCATGGTTATGTAATATCGCTTTCGGGAATCCCGTCGTCCCGGAAGAAAAATAAATCGCCGCGTCATCCCCGTCCCTCAGCACAATATCCGGCGACTGGCAGGAGCAGTTTGCCGACTGCTGGGCATAGCTTTCCGCAAATGACGGACATCCGTCCCCCACATAGAATATCAATCTGTTTTTCGAGACAGAATCTGCAATCTCTTCCACACGTCCGATAAATTCAGGCCCAAAAACAAGCACATCAGATTCAGACAGGTTCAGGCAATATTCAATCTCATCCGAAGAATACCTGAAATTAAGCGGAACCGCCAGAGCCCCTGTCTTCAGTATCCCAAAATATATGGGCAGCCACTCCAGGCAGTTCATCAAAAGAATCGCGACTTTGTCTCCCTTTTTCACTCCGCGGCTTAGCAGAAGGTTCGCAAAGCGGTTCGCTTTTTCGTTAAATACGTTCCACGTAATCTCTCTGCGGTAGTGGACAAAAGGCGTAGGCTCCATCAGGGCATACTCCTTCCACGTGATCCGGCGGTCTTCCCGCTGCTGCGGATTTATCTCAACCAGGCATATATCCTCTCCAAATTTCCTGCAATTTTCTTCTAAAATCTCTGTAATCGGCATCTTGCTTTACCCCTTTAACGCTTTTATTTGCTAAAGCCCATTTTATCATTAACATACATAGAAGTCAACTCTTACTGCCTGCTGCTTTTGCCTTCCTGCTTTGACGGCAAGACAAAAATAAATATGAGCGAGCTTATGAGCAGAAAGCCCGGATAAAACAGGTTCGGGATAATATCAAATGCCGAAATCTCAAAACCAAGTTCGCTTGCTGCTGAAATGGCCACCAACATCTGCGCTCCATATGGAATCACTCCCTGGAAAACACAGGAAAATGTATCCAAAAGCGATGCGGTCTTTCTCGGCGTCACTCCGTATTCCTCAGACATCTCTTTTGCAATCGGATTCGCCATAACGATAGCAACAGTATTGTTGGCGGTAGCGATATCCATTGCCCCTACCAGCAGCCCCATGCCGAGCTGGCCTCCTTTTTTCCCTTTAAATACTCTGCGGATTCCTGCAAGGAGAGCCTCAAACCCGCCATACTCGCGAATCAGGGCGCACATTGCCGCTACAAGGATTGCAACCATGCAAGTCTCAAACATCCCCGACACGCCAGAGCCCATGTTGGCAAGCAGCTCTGTAGGCGCTGTCTGGCCCGTTGCAAGCATGATAAAGGAACCCGATACGATTCCTGTCAGAAGGACGGCAAATACATTCACACCGATAATGCCCCCTATGAGAACAAGCACATACGGCACTATCTGTATCAGATTATAGCCCTGTGCAACAGAACCTTTTAAGTCCGTATTCAGCGACAGCACCAAAATCAACGCAAGAGTTGCCAGAGCCGCCGGAAAGGCAATCCCAAAATTTTCACGGAACTTGTCTTTCATGGCACATCCCTGTCCGTTACATGCTGCAATCGTCGTATCAGAGATAAAGGAAAGATTGTCGCCGAACATCGCGCCTCCCATGACCGATCCGACGCAGAGCGGCACATTGAATCCGGAAACCTGCGCCACAGCAACCGCAATCGGTGCAATGAGCGTGATAGTTCCCACCGACGTGCCCATCGCCGTAGAGACAAAACATGCCACAACAAACAAGACTGCCACCGCAAACTGTGCCGGTATCAGCGAGAGCATGAAGTACGCAACGCTCTCTGCGCTGCTCCTGCCTACAACTCCCACAAAGGAGCCTGCCGCCAGGAAGATGAGCAGCATCGTCACGATATTTTTATCGGCAAGCCCCTGCGCCATGATGCCAAGCTTATCATCGAACTTTACTTTCTGGTTCTGCAGGCATGCAACCAGAATCGCTGCCAGGAATGCAACGACAATTGGAATATTGTAAAATCCCATTGGAATCATCAGCACATACTCAAACAAAATCCCAAGCCCCAGATACAGGACTAAAAACACACCAATGGGCAATAATGCAACCGGATTACTTTTCTTCATTTCATTTCCCCCAATTCTCTTACGTTACTAACAAAAACTTACTTTACCACTTTACCACGGGGGCAAACACAAGGTCAAGCCAAAAAATGAATAGCAGCTCTATCCCGGCATATATTTATAAAAAACCATCCGAGGCTCTTATGGCAATCTATACTGTAACTTCCGGAGATACCGTAGACACCATCGCCGGTTCATACGGCATCTCCGCAGACGACCTCATCTACGACAACCAGCTTGTCTACCCTTACGCCCTCGCCGTCGGGCAGTCTCTCTTTATCCCCGGCAGCGCTGCTGCCTCCGGCAAGCCTTCCATACAGGCAAACGGGTACGCCTACACCTATATCAGCAATTGGGTTCTCGGCCAGACGCTGCCGTATCTTACGGAACTATCTGTATTTTCTTACGGATTCACAATGCAGGGAGATCTTGTATATCCCCCGAATGACGATAGCTGGATGATCGCTGATGCATGGCAGGCAGACGCAAGGCCTGTCCTCACCCTTACGCCCCTCGATGCCTCCGGCCAGTTCAACAACAACCTCATCTCTTCCGTCGTCCGCAGCGAGACCTACAAAGAAAACCTGATCCAGCAGCTCCTGTCCATCTTGCGGACAAAGGGTTACGCCGGGGTGGATGTAGATTTTGAATATATCCTGGCCGATGACCGCGACCTCTTTACCGCCTTTGTAAAGGATCTTGCCGACACCCTCCACCCCTACGGCTTTACCGTGTCCGTAGCCCTCGCCCCCAAGACATCGGCAGGCCAGCCCGGCCTATTGTATGAAGGCAAAGATTACGCCGCCCTGGGCGCCGCAGCCGATTATGTCCTCCTTATGACCTACGAATGGGGCTACAAATACGGCCCCAACATGGCTGTCGCCCCGCTCAACATGGTGCGCCGGGTAATCGATTATGCCGTCACGGAGATTCCCCCTGAAAAGATCCGCCTCGGCATCCCCAATTACGGTTACGACTGGCCGCTGCCTTTTGAGCGCGGGAAAACTACCGCCGTCACCATCGGAAACGTGGAGGCCGTTCAGATTGCCATCCAAAATGATGCAGAGATCCACTTTGACAATACCGCACAGTCTCCCTACTTCAATTACACGAGAGACGGCATCTACCATGAAGTCTGGTTCGAGGACGTGCGGAGCATGCAGGCGAAATTTGACCTTATAAAAGAATATGGGCTGGGCGGCGCCGGGTACTGGCAGATCATGCGGTGGTGGAGGGCAAACTGGCTGCTTTTGATGGAAAATTTCTGAAACATAATTTTTCCAAAATTGGTTATACTATGTGTCAAAACTTTTATGGAGGTACATTATGGAAAACAACGACACAATCAACTTACTGAAAGAATGTGACGCCGGCACAAAGATGGCGGTAGTCTCCATCGACGAGATACTGGAAAAGACGAAAGATACAAAGCTCCGGAAAATCCTCGAAGAAAACAAAGAAGAGCACCGCACGCTGGGAAACGAGATTCACACTCTTTTAGTACAGCACGGGAGCGAGTACAAAGAGCCGTCACCCATGGCAAAGGGAATGTCCTGGCTTAAGACAAATGTGAAAATGAGCCTGGACGAAAGCGACGCAACCGTCGCAGACCTGATCACCGACGGCTGCGGCATGGGCATAAAAACGCTGAACAAGCACCTGAACCAGTATGCAAAGGCCAGCAATACCGCAAAGGGATTGTGCAAAAAGCTGATTTCCATCGAGGAAAAGCTGTGCAAAGAACTGCGGGCATATCTGTAAAGATGCGCTTTGACACATTTTCTCTTGACGAATCGCCAAACCTCCGCTAATATAATCCCAAAAATATTAGCGGAGGCTTACATGTACCATTACTATATGTTTAACAAACCCTTCGGATGCGTCACCGCCAGGCGGGATTCGCGCTATCCCACGGTGATGGAGTACTTCAGGAAATGTAATAATGAAAACCTCTCACCCGTAGGCCGTCTCGACCGCCAGACCGAGGGCCTGCTCCTCATCACAGACGACGGAAAGTGGAATCAGCTTATGACCCGCCCGGAGCACCGCAAAGAGAAAATATATGAGTTCACCGCCCTGGGCGAATTAGACAGCCAAAAAATCCAAAGACTGGAAAACGGCATATTGCTTAAAGGTTCCTCCATGCCCACCGCTCCCTGCCGGATTCAGGTCACTGACACTGCAATCCTCTCGGAAACCCTTCCAAACCTCCACCCTGAAATCCAAGAGGCAACAAAACATAACCGTCCGGCCCATCCTGTCGTCATGGGGCGCATCACTGTCACGGAAGGGCGCAAACGCCAAATCCGGAGAATGATGAAAGCCGCCGGATGCTGCGTACTTAAATTAAAGCGGATTTCTATAGACGGCATCCTGCTGGATGAAAGCCTGCAGCCAGGCGAATGGAAAGAATTTACGCCCGATTCCCGGCGCAGCGAATAGCCGCTTATCATTCGCCGTACTACTTAATATAGTGGACTCTCGCCTCGTCATACCTGTCCTGCTGCTCCTGTTCTTTCACAGGATACCCGCAGGCAATGAGCGCGAACGCCTCCAGACCGTCCGGCAGCCCTATGATTTCCTTTACTGTCTGCATCCTGTCCTCAAGGGGCGCAATCCCCATCCACACCGCCCCAAGGCCAAGCTCATCTGCCTCCAGCAAAAGATTCTCCACCGACGCGCTCATGTCAATGTGGGCGTACATAGGGCGCAGGCACTCCTTGCGGTAGCACGCCGCAAACACCAGCGGCGCCCCCTTAGCGCATCCCGTATAAGGCGTGCTTTCCGAAAGCCTCTCAATCGTCTCCCGGCAGGTCACCACATAATATTCCCATGGCTGCTGGTTCATCGCCGACGGAGCCGCCATGGCAGCCCTCAGCATCAGCTCCACTTTCTGAGGCTCCACCGGCCTCTCCTGATACTGCCTGACACTTGTCCTGTGAAAAATACTGTTCCTGCACTCACTCATAGTCAAAACTCCTTTCCAATGTCCGTTATCCCGTACATTTCCTTAAACTCCTGCAGATCCGTTTCGTTTCGGATAAGGCAGATGTCCGTAAACTTCCCCGTATGTATGTCTTTAAACCCGGCGACCTGCTCCCCCGTACAGATACTGCAGCGAATCACCGGTTTTTGCGTTTCTCTGTCATACGTCAGACGCTTTTTCTCCTTTGCCTTAAATATGCGAAACATGCTACGCCCCCTTTTTCCTGGCTTGCTTTGCCGCATCCGCCGCCTTGCCGCCGTTTTTCAGCTCCCAATAAAAAATATACTGCTGCAGAATCCCTTCATATCCTTTATAGCGTCTCTTCGGGAATCCCCGTTTGTAATGCTTGTCAAGAGCCTGACGGATATGTGTATCGACGGGAAATGCCTGCGTGTGGTGCAGGCCCATCAGGCAGATGCAGTCTGCTACCTTCTCTCCCACGCCAAACAATTTCAAAAGCTCTTCTTTCGCTTGCCCGTAGGGCATCCGGCATATATTCTCAAGATTTGTCTCCCCGGTTGCGATGCTCGCCGCCGTCCGCACTACATATTTGCTCCGGTAGCCCAGATTGCACTCTTTAAGGGCATCCTCAGGCAAATGCGCCAAAGCCTCCGGCTCAGGAAACGCAAAATACTCCTCTCCCCGGAAATTCACTTTAGGCTCCCCGTAACGCTCACAAATATTGTTGATGCACCTTCGAATCCTGACGATATTATTTTGCTGCGAGATAAGGAAAGACGCAATCACCTCCCACAGTTCCTGACGGAGAATCCTGATTCCGCTCCCAAACTGCGCCGCGCCCTTAAGGTAACCATCTCTGGGATCAATCTGAGATATGTAGAAGGAATAATCCTTTTCCAAGTCAAAATAGCCTCTCCAAAAATTCTCAAATTCCTCTTCTCCGCAGGAAAAGACGCACTCGCTCCCTTCCTGTTCCACTTCCAGATACCGCCCTGCGGCTATCACGCTGTATACGTTCCCGTTCCTTTGCATCATGCGGAAACACTGCCCGGACTCGCAAATCTGCGAGATGTCAAAATTTTCTAACGTTCTTTTTATCATTCTTATGTCTCTCCTTGAATTCTCAAACAGAGAAAACAAATATATGAAAGCAAGCGCAGCTTGAGTACCATACATTTTTACATCATTCTCAAACTGTTCCCTATGATACTTGGATATAAATATTGCTTGAGTACCATACATTTTTACATCATTCTCAAACTTATCCCAGATATAGATTCATAGGTTATTCGCTTGAGTACCATACATTTTTACATCATTCTCAAACTAAATGCCATGATTGCAAGGCTTTCTGTTGCTTGAGTACCATACATTTTTACATCATTCTCAAACCTTGATATTCTTCTTCTGAATATCTTTCGTGCTTGAGTACCATACATTTTTACATCATTCTCAAACATTTTACCATCCGTATTCCCTTGTTGATTAGCTTGAGTACCATACATTTTTACATCATTCTCAAACTGGGTCAGGTCGTAGGCTCGATTGCGAGTAGCTTGAGTACCATACATTTTTACATCATTCTCAAACATAGTTTTACCGCAAATGGAGTTATAGTTCGCTTGAGTACCATACATTTTTACATCATTCTCAAACTTATCACACATGACTGGGCGCCGCCCACAAGCTTGAGTACCATACATTTTTACATCATTCTCAAACAACGGATTAAAAGCTATGCCGGAAGCAAGAGCTTGAGTACCATACATTTTTACATCATTCTCAAACTCCATTTCAAGTGGCTCTGAAAGCATTGGCTGCTTGAGTACCATACATTTTTACATCATTCTCAAACCATATATCTGCACCCCATTTCTGCTTTTTTGCTTGAGTACCATACATTTTTACATCATTCTCAAACTATCAGAAATGCCAGGGCGTGTTATTCCTAGCTTGAGTACCATACATTTTTACATCATTCTCAAACCTCAAATTCAAAAACGACATGCCATCATATGCATAAAACTCTGGAACTCAAGCCTTTTCAGGAACCATTCCCGACTTATTAAACCGGCATATTCCTGATTTAGTACATCGAATAACAGCCTACGAGAAACTTTTATTAAAACACCTCGCATCTGTCTTTATCTATTATATATTGACACACCCAATCTTTCAACTCCCTCTGTACATTCTCAATCAGCAGCAGCGAGATTTCATTGCAAACAGCATTCTGTACGATTTGCCTTAAATTTTCTTCAGAAACAAAACTTCCTATGTTTACCAAGACAATTACTTTCTTATGCATTAATTCCGCCATAATCTTTATATATTGGTTAAGACTTCCAATATAATCATCTGCATAGTCGCTGAATCTTACGCCTATCGCTTTGAAAATCGCTGTTATATCCAGTTCTGCATCCGTCTCTAAAATATAAGAGCTGGCTTGCTCTAGTTCCAGAAAATAAGTCAGCAGATTGTTTTTTATCTCCTGTGTCCTCATATACAGCTCTTCCCCCGCCGCCAATCCGGACAGCTCCGAATACAATCGATTCATCACTTTCCTGTCATTTATATTCACAGCAAAGGGATTAAAAATAATTTCTACATACTTTGATATCTCTTTTTCCTTCTCCTCTTCTGACAGGACAAACCGTCCTTCCTCTCCATCACACTGCCGAAACAGCTCCTGTGTGTATGACGAAAAATCTTCCGTAGATTCAATCACCCACACACAGGGTTTTTCATTGTTCAGCATAAGCTGCCCTGCCAGATTCGGGTGTGCCAGTTTCATAAAATCACCAGCCTTTCATCACTGTCCAGCACTTCGCTTTTTACCTCTCCGATAATCAAATCCATTTTTGAATACTGTTTTTCTGTCACAGTCAGAAGTTGTACCAGGCCCTCTCCCGGACTGTTCTTATGTACGCTGTCAACAATTCCCCTGACAACCGTTCCGTTTAAAGCCAACTTGCAATAAACAGATTCCTGCAGCATCAGAAATCCACTCTTCAGCAGAAACTTTCTAAACTTCGTGTACGCTCTCCTCTGTTCCCCGGTTAGCACCGGAAGGTCAAAAAACACTAATACTCTCATAAACCTATAACTCAAAACTATAAAACCGAATCAGCGAGCTATCATTGTCATTTAATGCATCAAACACACTTTTGCAATATATCTTCACTGCATTATTCACATACTGGATCTTCCCGTCTATTCTTACTTCCTGATTCAGAAGATTGACAATCTCCATTTTTTCCTGATGCGTAAACTCCTCTAATTTCATAGCCGCAACTTTTTTGTCCACCAGAACCCTGAATGGCTCCATCAGATCAGAGGCAAGATTAAACTGGTTGAACATATTGTCATGAAACAGTCCAAGCTGCGTAATATATCCATTCGCTGTGATTTCCCTGGTAAATGCAGATAAGATAATCGCATATCCGTAATTCAGCGCAGCATTTTCCAAAGTATCTGCTGTTCTGGTAAAGCTCATTCCAAACAGAGCGTTAAAATACACCTTTGCAGCATGCCCTTCCCGGTTCGTCTCATCATTCCACTGTATTTCTCTTATGTATGAACCTAATAGCTCTGATTCCTCCTTCCCCAGATATTCCAGCAGTTCCTTTTGTTTTCTTATCTTCTCCGACACGATCTCCGTCCAGACAGCCTCCTTCGTCTCCGGCAGCCATTTTATCTGGCAGCGCACTTTGTTACTCGTATCATGACTGCCGTAGTAGCTGACCAGCTCCGAAGACGGATTCCTTTTCTCGTCGCAAAATATTACTTTAATCTTCTTTTTTGTTAGTTCTGATAATAGACAGGCAGTAAGAGATACAGCCGTGGATTCTATCAGCACTGTCGAGATTTCACCCAAATGAATCTTTGTTATCTCCTCACTTCTGACTACCATATAACCCATTTGATAATCCAGCTTTGCCCTTCTGGAGATAACGACTATACGCCAGCTCATATTTTCTTCAAATCAATCTCCTGCTCGTAGATTCCTGTCAGAGACTGATGGATAATAGATATCTGATTACATTTGGAAATAATATTATTTAAAACTAATTTACCTGCTTCGTTAGGACCATGAATTAATTTTAAATTAGACGTACTACTTTGGCACTGGAATAAATGTAAAATTTCTGATAAAACAATGCATTTATCTTCATTACTCAATTCGCAAAATGTATCTTTATTTTTCGTGAGAGTTCCTTGCTGGGCGCTTAACCGGACATGAAACACTGTATTTTCAATCTTGTCCAAAAACACGTCATACAGCCTGATCAAATCTGTTTCAGGCAATTGGTCGTGCTCCCCCAGCACTGCATTTTTATTTTCTTTTTTTCGGTTCACATATTTAAGAACTTTCTTCAATATCCGCATATCAGGTTCTGAAAGGATTAATTGGTTGGCGCCTTTAAAAATCAGCTGATTTCCCGTCCTTCCAGACAGCCACATATAAAATCCGTCTACTTTGAACAGAGTATCAATCTTTATTTTTGCTATTAATATGCTGGGATTCTTTAATCCGCGCTCTTTTTGCAGATATTCTTTTGCCGCCTCTTCATCTTTTTCAATACATTTGCACAAATACAGCGGCACATACTCCACACTTCTTATCTTCGCCCCCTTTTTATCTTCCGACTCAGCCAGCATGAAATAAGTTCCCGCAGCTTTATTATAGCCGCCATACTTATCGATATCCGCCAGTCTTTCATCCCTTCCTTTTATTGGAACCTGCCCTTTTCCTTTCTTCATAAGCTGCTGGTCGAAAAGTCCTCCTTTCACCTCATAAGAGCGCCTTGTCACCAGTATATTGTTCTTCCCCATCACTCTTTTCACTGTAGCTATCGTTCCGCTGTTTCCTGCTCTCCACGCAGTCTCGCCATTTCTGGCGACATCTCTTTCTGAGGTGAACATCTTCTTCAGATTATAACTTCTGCCGGGGTGCTCCTTTACATACCATGCTGCATTACTTGTAAATTTCGTATAATATACGTTCCCCACTACGATGTTGACATACGCATCCTTGGCATGATGCAGGTCGTTCATCTCCCTTACCTTGATCAAGTCAAACTCCTGCCTGAACTGAGAGGCGACTCTCGCCTTTGCATAGACAATATCCGTTTCCGGGAAAACCTGCTTTAATACCGATGCGACAGCTTTTGTTCCCTGCCGTGTCTCCACAAGCTGACGGGCGATAAATCCTGCCAGCTCCGACGGCTCAAAGCCTGTTCCTCTCGTCAGCCTGTTATATTTCTCTTTTGATATAAAGCCGCCATCCTGCAATATTCGCCAGAATGCCCGCATTTTCCCCCGTATATCTGCACGTATGGGGTACTCGTCCGTTTTATCCGCATTATACTCTTTCTTTACCAGCACCCGGTTATCCAGACTGTCATCCATCACCTTTGATTGGGGATAAATGTGGTCGATATCATATTTCCTGTTATCCCAAAGTTCCTCAAGCTCAATCACTTCTCCTGAATACATGCACCTTCCCTTCTGGGTATAATACAGGTACAGCTTGTCACTTCTAAGCCTTGCCTCCTCGGTATTCCCTAATTCCTCAATCCAGTCTCTTTCCTCTTCCCTGCATTTCTTATATAAATCTATCAGCCTTTTCTTCCGGGATTCTGTCCGCCTGCTTTCCGTTTTTTCCCGCGCCATCTCTACAAACACACGTTTCGGAGGCCCGCCCATTACTTTGCAGATTTCTTTGATTACCTGCAAGGACTGCCATATCTGGCGCCTTACCGCAGTAGATACGTTCATCTGCTCCACCGTTTTATAAGTAATCTCTTTTGGCTCTTCCCCCGCGTTTTCTTCATCGATAGCGGCTGCAAAGCAGTATTTCTCACTCAGCACCTGCATCAGATTGTCATTTGTCTCCCACATTGCACGTATAACCGTCCATATTTCTCCCGTTTCCGGTGCAGGGGCAGTAATCCCTTCTAAAAGTCTTTGGCTCAGGCGCCCCCACCCTTTATAAGATAGAGCGCATATGGCTTTCTTCTGGGGTTCTGTCAAAGCAGGATATAAAGCCCCCAGCCTTTTCTTCAGCAGAGCTTTATCCTCTCCGAACAGGGTGATGTTCAATATGATATTTTCTTTATCAGCCTGAGACAGCTCGCAGCCCGTCAATTTTTCTTTAAAGTCGTGATACGCCGTCAAGGAGCCTTTAAAATCGCCGTCTATTCCTGTGATATCTGCATCTCCGCCCGCGATTCCCTCTCTCCTTATGTAATCCGTCAATCTTCTTCGCGTAACCTTTCTATGGCGCTGGAATAAGTCTTCATATATCTTTTGTTTCAGCTCAACACTGATTGGCTCCCCGTTTAACCGGACGTTATTCAGCTCGTTCAGAACCATGAACTTGCTGTACAGCATAGAATTTTTAGGGAGCACATCCTCGTGAATCAGGTATGTGCACTTACTGGTCATCCTTCTTATGAATTCCTCCGCGCTTGCCCCCGTGTCCACCATCTCGTCAAAATTCCACGGGCAGATTCTCCCCGCTTTCTTCCGCCGCACCCAGTTCGTCCTCTCGCCGCCTTTCACAATTCCATTTAGCGGCCCTACATAATATGGTATTCTGAATGTAAAAATGTCACGTATCTTACCGCCGTTTTCCTTTAAGGCCGGTATGCGCCCGCTCAAATTTTCCAGTATCGCATCCAGTTCCTGAAGATGCACCTGATGCGGTATCACTCCATTATCCTTCGTTACCTGTCTCGGCAAAAAGGTCTCGGTCTCCATTTCTTTCCGAAGATACTCGGTCTTTGATTCATCCGAAATGGCGTTCACTACCGTTTTCTTCAGATAATCGTAAAATGCTTTCCTGTCGCAGCGTTTCCCTTCCATCTCGCTTTTTACGCCATTTTTCTTCGTCATGCCAATGTATGCGCTGTAATTTGACAATTTCTCATTCGTCTTTACAAACACCTCTTTATATATGTCTCTCCCAAGATTCTCCTTGACCAGCTCCTTTAAATGCCTTAAATCTTTCTGATGTTTCTCATAAACCGCAGCTTTCGCCTCAGAAATGCAGCGGTAATCCCCCAGAATATCTGCCAGCACGCTCCAGTCATACACCGCTTTGGCTGTCTCAATAATCACATACTGCTCCCCCAGCTCATCTTCTATCATCCCGGCATAGTCGTCATAACCTGCGTCCGCAAAGGAAAGCTTTGGCTTTTCACAAGCGTCAAGCTCGCTGTTCCCGAAAATATCGCTCAGCTTGACAGTGCCTCCTGCCACAAGATTAAGCGCTGCTTTCTCACAGGCCGTGTGCGCTCCCAAAAGCTTTATCAGCCTTGTCTTTTTGGCAGACCTTGTAAGATTTTTATCTTTTAATATATTTTCCGTCTCCCGAAGTTCTTCACCTTCAATACATAGATGGAAGTCAAGCTCTTCTTCCCTTATCTTCCCTATGTACTGCCGGAAAGTTTCCTGAAATTCTTTAATCTTCTCTATATTTCCCGAAAACAGAAAGTGCCCCCGGTGTTTCATCATGTGATGGAGCGCAAGATAGACAAGCCGGATGTCCGGGGTTTCTTCTGTCTCCATCAGCCATTTTCGCAAATGATAGATAGTCGGAAACTGCCTGTGATAATCCTTATCTGTATAACCATCTTCCACAAACAGGGCATACGGCAGTTTCGGACAATTCCCGTTTACATCCCTCTTATCTTCCGGCACATATTTACTCTCCTTCATACGCAGGAAAAATCCGAAATCCACTTTACCGATATCCTCGCCAAGCAATTCCTGCAAAAGCTCTATTCTCCAGTTTCTCCTGTCAAGCCTTCTCCTTGCCGTCCGGAACCCCCGCCGCTCCTCAGCAGTATTCGCACTGTCGAACAGCCGAACACCCCACATCGCTTTCCCATGTGCGCGCATAATCTCGTATTCCCTATCCGTAACCGCCCATCCGAGCGAGCCAGTTCCCAAATCCAGCCCTATGTAATAATCTCTCATCTTTCGTATCTCCTTTTTCCCAAGACATCCTTTTTGTATATTTTAACATATAATCTCCCGGAACGCATTATCCGTGTAAAATAAAAAAGCCTGCAAAGCAGACTTTTCTTCCGCACACTGCGGGTCATCTAAGATGACGGTTTGAATAAATTCTTATTTGAACTTATGATGTAAAATTTAGTATGGTACTAAACTTATCCTCATCATACCTTTTTTACCCCTGGGTGTCAAGAGTTTCCTTCGGTTTTCCCTGCTCCTGCCTCTACATATTCAAAAGCAGAAGAGCCGCCAGCACCAGCGCCACTGCCGCCTTCCGCCTCCCGTTCATCTTCTCATGGAACAGAATAACACCTGCCGCACTTACAATCACGATAGAAGAAACGCTGTATGTCGGATACGCCACGATCGCCGGAACATGAGACAGAGACTTCAGCAAAAATCTGGCGGAGTAATAGTTCGGAATTCCGATAAGCGCTCCAAAAAGCACATCCATTCTGGTCAGGCGCTGCCCTTTCCCAAGGGTAAGCGCAGCGCATAAAAGAAACGCCGCGGCAAACGTACAGCAGAGAAAATATTCTGCAAACTCCGCCTTCCCCATCTCTTCATACACTTTCGCCATCGCGTCCCCGCTGCCGCCCATAATAAGGAGTAAGATAAGCCCTCCTTTAAATGTGACGTCTGCCTGGTCTTTCTCCAGATGAATCAGCACAATTGCCGCCAGCGCTATAACAAAGCCGCACACCTGAACCGCTGCGGGCCTTTCCCCGAAAAACAGGATTGCCGTCGCAGCCGGCACCATCACGCCAAGTTTCATAAAGACGGTAGAAAGCACAACTCCGTTTTTCCTTACATTCATCTGCATCAGGATAAAAGCCGTCAGATACAGGAATCCATTAGCGGCTCCCAACCCCGCTGCCACCCCCGCGCCTTCGCCATGCACCGCCATGCCGCGCAGCCCCGTATAGAATACTGCAAGCAATACGCACACGGCATAATTTACCGCAAGCACGCTGAGATTGTTTTTAACGCGCCCTTCGCTCAGGCGCATCATAATTGAAACCAGTGAACTGCTCACAATTGCCAATAACAGATAAATCATAATTCCTCCCCAATATACAGCGCAAGCATTTTCCTGACCTCTTCCATCTGCCTTGCCGTCTTAGGATTCGTATATGGAATCCGGTCTATAATCCGCTGCACATACCTTTTCTCCCGGATAATATCCAGTGTTTCGTTGAAATTGATGTCAAAGAAATACGCAAGATAGGAAAGCCAGTAATCCATCTTCGTTTTTCGCGTGGGAGACAGTATCGATTCTTTTCTCATAAACTGCTCCATCACGTCCGGGCTTATCTCCTCCCCGCCTACTTCCTCCTCCGTCGCTCCGATGATAGTCTCCACGGCATCCGCAATCTTCACCCGGCAGTTGTCAAGCTTGTCCGCATCCCGGATGATTTTCGCATGGAGCAGCGCCCTCTCGTCCGTGATGCCCTCAAGCTTAAAATCACTATGCTTTGCAATCGCCGCGCGGATAATGCCGTCCCAATCGTCTTTTTTTATAAATCTTCTAAGAAGTCCTTCCTCAAAAAGAATCTGCACCCCAAACGCCGCGTGATCCATCACATCCGGCTCAAAGCTGTCAAACCGCTTGATCTGCTCAAACCTCCCGATATCGTGCAAAAGGCCGATGAGCTGCGCCAGCCTGCAGTCTTCCTCCGAAAGCCCCATGCGCTCTGCAATCTGGCGGCTGCATTCTGTCACCCCATAAGTGTGTGCAATCTTAAGCCGCACCTTGTCATCCGCCCGGTCATAATTGTCAAGATACCGTTCAAACTGCTGTTTTGCATATTGTAAATCCATCGCTCATTCTCCCGTACATATATCTTTTCCTAAAACTTTTGACTAATTCTGCCCTATACGGTATAGTGTACTGTATCATTCACGATTCGTCAAATGACACCGTATATTAAATCTGTAAGGAGTATTATATTATGAACATGAATTTAAACCAGCTTGCCATGCTGCAGAAACTTAAGTCCGGCATTGACCGTTTCCGGGCAAATCACCCCAAATTCCCGTTGTTTTTAAAAGCAGTCTCCCAGGATGCGCTGAAGGAAGGCTCTGTCATCGAAATCAGCGTCACGACTCCCGAAGGGAAGAATTACTGCTCCAACGTCAGGCTGAACGCCGACGATATGGAACTTATGGAGACTCTGAAAAACCTAAATGCCCATTAAAATTCATTTTGCCAAAGAAAACCTTGAAATAATGCGGCATTTAGGCTAAAATCTGAATAGTTATCCAAAAAGATAAAAATACTTAGCGAGGTGTATAAGATGAAACCGATAAAAGAGGGAAAAGTCCGTGAGATTTACGATAACGGAGACAGCCTGATCATGGTTGCCACCGACCGTATCAGCTGCTTTGACGTGATTTTAAAAAATGAAGTGACAAAGAAAGGAACTGTCCTTACCCAGATGTCCAAATTCTGGTTCGACATGACCAGGGACATCCTGCCAAACCATATGATTTCCGTAGATGTGGAAGATATGCCGGAATTTTTCCGCCAGCCTCAGTATGACGGCAACAGCATGATGTGCAAAAAGCTTGAGATGCTGCCGATTGAGTGCATCGTGCGGGGCTACATCACCGGCAGCGGCTGGGCAAGCTACCAGAAAGACGGCACAGTATGCGGGATTACGCTCCCGGAAGGGCTTAAAGAATCTGACAAGCTCCCGGAGCCAATCTACACGCCGTCCACCAAGGCGGAAATCGGCGACCATGACGAGAATATTTCTTACGAGCAGAGCATCGCCCATCTTGAGAAATATTTCCCGGGGAAAGGGGAAGAGTATGCCGCAAAGCTGCGTGACTGCACCCTTGCTCTCTATAAAAAATGCGCCGACTATGCATTAAGCAAAGGAATTATCATCGCCGACACAAAATTTGAATTCGGCCTTGACGAAGACGGCAATATCGTAATCGGCGACGAGATGCTCACCCCCGACAGCTCCAGGTTCTGGCCTGCCGACGGGTACGAACCGGGTCACGGACAGCCGTCCTTTGACAAGCAGTTCGCAAGAGACTGGCTGAAAGCCAACCCGGGCAATGACTGGACACTGCCGGAGGATATCGTGGAAAAAACTATCGGCAAGTACCTCCAGGGGTATGAGATGCTGACAGGCGAGAAGCTTATGTAATCGTTCGGACAGATCTGCGCCGTTATTAAGGTTATAGTTATGTCTACCGGAGGGTGAAACCAAGCCTGATCACAAAGGTTTCATCCTCCTGTTTTACATCCATCTGACCATCCAGCAGTTCGATCATCTTCCTGACATTCTTCATACCGATATTGTTGCTGTCAGAGTGGGAGCGCCCGGCTTTGACAGAATTCGATATTATTATATAGAACATCTCTTTTTTCAATTCTGCAGTTACAATCACATTATCACACTTATCCCCGTATTTTAAGATATTGGAGAACAGGTTATTGAAGATCCGCTTAAGCATAGTCTTATCACTTAGCAGTACGCCGGAGGTCTCAGGCAGGCGCAGGTCGTAAGCAAAGCCTGCAAGCCGGATATAATCGCAGTTCTCCGACAGGCATTGCTGAATAAAATCCGTAGAGATCCAGGTGATATCGGGGGTCTCCGTTTCCTCTGCCACCAATGCGTACTCAAACATCCGGTCGGTCAGTTCCTTGATGTCCTCCGTCTTCTTCAGGCAGCGGTCCAGGTACTCTTCCTGCGACTTGGGATTCCGTTTTAACTTCAGCACTTCCAGATAGCCGTGCAGGACGGTGAGGGGAGTCCGAAGGTCGTGGGAGAGGGCGGTGATCAGATCCTGGTTTGCCTTGCGGCTCTCCTGCTCCTTCTGAATGTTGTCGCTGAGAGATTCTCTTAAGAGGTTCAATTCGCTGGCAAGAATGCCGATCTCATTCTCACCGAAATCAGGTACCGCATGAGACAGATCCCCGGAGGACATAGTAAGGATCTCGTCTTTCAGGATCAATATCTGCCTCATCTTGCGGTTTAAGAAGAAGAGAACGATAACAAGGAAGAGGGAAACGGACAGGAGAAAGCAGACAACCAGAAAGGGATAGATAAATAAGGTCCGCTCGTAGTTGTATATCATGACCTGTGCGCTTCCGTTAGCAAATTCCAGCATGAAGTCCATCACATATTCTCCCTGGCCGCCGGTAAG
>OFGR01000486.1_pt1 | contig 39694 bp, 35 predicted proteins | sample 1521811 | NCBI WGS metagenome assembly OFGR01 (sample SAMEA3504098, study PRJEB24116) | mouse gut metagenome | biome: mouse gut; feature: mouse-associated habitat; material: faeces | place: Denmark | collected 2011
TGCCAATGCCAGATCGTTATGCGCCTGTTAGGGCGCTGCTGGTAACAGAGCCTTATAGGCGCATATGAAGAACCACCGGCTATGCCGGTGGGTCCCTTTTTGGGGCTTTCCCGCCTTTTTCCGCTTTTTTGTTCCCTTCCTGCCCCCCTTTCTTCCTTTTCCCCCTCTTTTTGTCTCTGTTGAAGCGGGTTTTGCCCGCAGGAGCGCCTTGCCAGTCTCATGGCTCTTGTGTATTTTGAGTTTCCGAGCAAACCGCTTTTGGCGCATGCCCGCAGGTGATTCCGTGCAGTCCCCAAGGACTGTGTTTGTCAGGATTTTTGGACCCACCAAGGAGAGAACATGAAAGCCTTCTATGAACAGGATGCGAATCTGGATTATCTCAAAAACAAGACCATCGCTGTTATCGGCTACGGCAGTCAGGGACATGCCCACGCCCAGAACCTGCGTGACTCCGGCCTCAACGTGATCGTCGGCCAGCGTGCCGGCGGCGCCAACTACGCGCTCGCCAAAGAACACGGTTTCGCCCCCATGTCCGCCGCTGAAGCGGCCGCGGCCGCCGACGTGATCATGATCCTGCTGCCCGATCAGCATCAGGCCCGCGTCTACCGCGAAGACATCGCCCCTAACCTGAAGCCGGGCAAGTGCCTCGTTTTCGCGCACGGCTTCAACATCCACTTTGGCCAGATCGAGCCCCCGAAGGACGTGGACGTGTTCATGGTCGCCCCCAAGGGCCCCGGCCATCTTGTGCGCCGCACCTTCACCGAAGGCGGCGGCGTCCCCTGCGTCTTCGCCGTGCATCAGGATGCCAGCGGCGAAGCCACGCAGCGCGCCCTTGCCTATGCCAAGGGCATCGGCGGCACCCGTTCCGGCGTCATTGAAACGACCTTCAAGGAAGAAACCGAAACCGACCTCTTCGGCGAACAGGCCGTGCTGTGCGGCGGCGTGACCGAACTCATCAAGGCCGGCTTCGAAACGCTGGTGGCCGCCGGCTATCAGCCCGAAATCGCCTACTTTGAATGCTGCCATGAAATGAAGCTCATCGTCGACCTCATCTACGAGGGCGGCTTCGCCAAGATGCGCTACTCCATCAGCGATACCGCCGAGTTCGGCGACTACCGCACGGGCCGCCGCATCATCACCGACGAAACCCGCAAGGCCATGAAGCAGGTCCTGAGCGAAATTCAGGACGGCACCTTCGCCCGCGACTTCATCCTCGAATGCGGTTGCGGCTACCCGAGCTTCAAGGCCCAGCGCCGGATTCAGGCCAACCACCAGATCGAACAGGTGGGCGGCAAGCTGCGCGCGCTCATGCCGTGGCTTAAGAAGTAGTTTTTTCTGATTTGAGTATCTTATCCCCCAAGCTGTCGGTTTGGGGGATTTTTTTATGCGCGGCGCTCAGGGAAGCGGGTGCGGCGCGACACCTTCCCGGCTGGCTTCCGGCTGGAGGCCGGAACAGACTTTATAGGCTTTGGCCTTGGCCCGCAGAAGGAGAGGGGTGAGAGGGAGCCGGGCCTGCGTGTCCACGCATACGCCGAGGTAGGCCCCAATAGGCAGGGCCGTCTGCACGGCGTTCGCCCGGCCCCAAAAGCCTTTTTTCCTCCATGTGGAACTGGGGCCGAGCAGAACGGAACGCGCGGCGATCCGCCCGGAAGGGCACAGGCGCCGGATGAGGCGGGAAAGCGACCAGAAGTTCATGCGCCGTACATGGTGCCCCGGCTGCGGCGGGGTACGGCGCAAGAGGCTCGTCGCATGGTAGAGCGAGAAGCTGTTCATGGTCCCGATGATCACGCCACGGCTCGCCACCCGGAAGGCTTCGGCAAGGACATCCTCGGGGTTTTCCACATATTCAAGGAGGCTCAACAGGGAAACGTAGTCAAATTCCTTGTCGTCGAAAGGCAGATAGTCGGATTTCCCAAGCTGGAAGTCCGCCCGGTTGCCCATGCGCTCGCGGGCCGCCTCGATCAGTTCGGGGCTGGTGTCGAAACCGGTTACGTCAAAACCGTAATGCCAAAGCATTTCCAGAAAGACGCCCGCCCCGCAGCCCACGTCAAGAAGCGTCTTGCCCCGGCGCGGCCATTGGGACACAAGGCGCTGGAAGAGGCTGTTTTCTTGCGAGAGGGCGTATTCCCCTTCCGGAGTGGCGTACCAGTCGTGAAGACGGCGGACTGTTTCGGCGTTCCACATGCGGGCCTCCCCATGATGTTTCCATGTGACGGAAGCCTACACTTTTGCAGAAGGGCAGGGAAGCCCCTTACTCGTCTCCCTGCGCGGCGGGCCAGATGTCGCATTGCCGCGCCGGGGCGTATCCCGCGCGAAACGCCGCTTCAAGATCATCAAAGCGGCGTTGCCTTTTGGGGCTGACGGACGTTTGCCGCAGACAGGAAGGGGAAAAGAAACGGAAGCTTTTGCTGTTGCCGATATAGGGCTGGCGCGCTTCGCGGCTGGACAGGACTTTTTTCCAGCAGCCCTCCCGTTCGTCGAGCGCGGCGCGTTGTGCCGCCTGAAGACGCCGGACGAGCTTTTCCGGGAGATTGCGGTGAAGGTACAGATAACCCATGCCCTTGCGCAAGAGTTCCTCGTTGAGGGAACGTCCGTCGGGCAGGATGATTTCCGCCACCAGCCGCTTGTGGCGATCCCGCGAAGCCCCGGAAAGGGGAAGGACGTTGACGCGCTTGCCCTGCGTCAGGCGCGCGGCGAAGCGGTGGGCCTCCCGTGCGTAGTACTGGGCCGGAGTCTTGCCGGAACCTTTTTCGGGAGTATCTATCCCCGCGAGACGCACCCGTTCGCCCGTATCCAGAATGAGGGTGTCGCCGTCAACGCACTTGTCCACTGTGGCGGGAAAGGCGGAGGCCGCGCCGACGAGAGCCAGCCGGAGTACGAAAAAAGCCGCCCCAACAAGGACGGCCAGGGCAATCTTTCCGGGAAGGCGCATCAGGCGTCCGCAAGCCAGCCGGACAGGGCGTCCACAATCTTCCGGGCCTGTTCCGCGCTGGAAATGTTGAATTTGGATTTCTGGCGGTATTCGCCGCCCGACTTTTGATAGCGACGGATGGCGTACTTGTCCGGGCCGTAGCCGCCGGTTTCCGTGTCCAGTTCCTGATAGCGGAAAAGAATGGTGGTCCATGCCCCTTTGGAGAGGATCACCTTGTCGATTTCCTTGATGAGAATCTGGCCGGACTCTTCGTATTCAATGGTTATTTCATCGGGTGTGCTGCTCATGACGATCCTTTTGCCCGGTCTGCCGCGGGCGTCCTTGGTGCCGGGGCGGACGCGCCCCACGTAGAGAGCCCAATATCGTGTTTTGGAGGGAGGCGCAAGGGTAGTGAATTCTTTTTATCCGTAGCGAGCGGGAGGTTTGGGGAATGTTGAGGGGAACAGCTTGACTTTGATGTTCCAATAGATAAGGTAAAAAGAACTGTGGCTGGCCAACCTTAATCTGTCAGGAGGGAGATGTATGGAGATGAAGAGGATCCTTTGCGCAATCGATCTGATGGATACCATCAATCCCGCCATTGAGCCGGCAAAGATGTTTGCGAAATTGACCGGCGCATCGCTTTCCGTGGCCTATGTGCTGCCTTCGCGTGCGTTTCATGAAATCCAGGTTCCTGTAGAAAAGGAAAGCAGGGATTTGTTCGGAGCGCAGAAAACTTCTTCCCGTAATGATATGATGCAGGCCATCTGGACCCGGGCGCGGGAGGATATGGACAAGTTTTTGCAGGAACATTTCCCCGGTATGGACGCCGAGGGCATCGTCTATGAAGGCCGTCCCGCCGAAAAGCTTGTGGAGATTGCCGACGGTATCGGCGCGGACATGATCGTCATGGGCACCCATGCCCGGGAAGGTCTGGACCGCCTTTTCTTCGGTTCCGTGGCCAGCGAAGTGGTCAGGACGGCCAAGTGCTATGTTTTGACCACCCGTCCCAAGGAAAAGGCCGAATAAGCGCTTTTTCAGGCTGATCGTTCAAGCCCGGCCTTGGTGCCGGGCTTTTTTTGCGGGCATGATTTTTGGCCGGATGCCGCGCCAGCATTGGTTGGAGGAAGGGCAATGCTGTCTTTTTCCTCGCCGTAGCCGTAGGATTACGCTTCTGTGGCCGGCATCAGCGCTCCGGCTTGCATAACAGGACGAAATAGGGCAAAAGGCGGAAAGTCACCTTCCCATGACGTCATTAGACGGAATGGATTCAGCCGCGTCCTCTCCGGCGCGGACGTCCTTTTGTATGGAGTTTTCATGAGCAACGAACCGGATAAGATTATTTATTCCATGATTCGCGTGTCCAAACGGCATGGACAGCGTGAAGTGTTGAAAGATATTTCCCTTTCGTATTTTTACGGCGCGAAGATCGGCGTTCTCGGTCTCAACGGGGCGGGCAAGTCCTCGCTTCTGAAGATTCTGGCGGGTGTCGATCAGGCTTTTGACGGCAAAACTGTTCTCGCCCCGGGCTACACCATCGGCTATCTGGAGCAGGAGCCGCTCGTCAACGAAAGCCGCACGGTCCGCGAGGTCGTCGAAGAGGGCGCGAAGGAACTGGTCGATCTGGTCAAGGAATTCGAGGAAATCAATGCCAAGTTCGCCGAGCCTATGGAGCCCGACGAAATGGACAAGCTCATCGAGCGTCAGGGGCAGGTGCAGGAGCTCATGGACGCCAAGGGCGCGTGGGACCTTGATTCCAAGCTCGAAATGGCGATGGACGCCTTGCGTTGTCCTCCCGGCGATACGCCCGTTTCCGTCATTTCGGGCGGCGAAAAGCGCCGCGTCGCCTTGTGCCGCCTGCTTTTGCAGAACCCCGACATCCTGCTGCTGGACGAACCCACCAACCACTTGGACGCCGAGTCCGTGGCATGGCTGGAGCGTTATCTGCAAGGTTTCCCGGGAACGGTCATTGCGGTGACGCACGACCGTTATTTCCTCGACAACGTGGCGGGCTGGATTCTGGAGCTTGACCGTGGCCGGGGCATTCCGTGGAAGGGCAACTATTCCTCGTGGCTGGAGCAGAAGGAGAAGCGCCTCGAGCAGGAGGACAAGAGCGAGGACGAACGCCGCAAGACCCTCGCCCGTGAGCTTGAATGGATACGCATGTCCCCCAAGGGCCGCCACGCCAAGGGCAAGGCCCGCATCAACGCGTATGAAGCCATGTTGAGCCACGAAAGCGAGAAGCGCGCCCCTGATCTGGAAATTTATATTCCCGCCGGGCCCCGTTTGGGCAAAAAGGTCATCGAAGCCGTGGGCGTGAGCAAGAGCCTCGGCGACAAGACGCTGATGGAGGACGTGAACTTCATCATTCCGGCGGGTGCCATCGTCGGCATCATCGGTCCCAACGGCGCGGGCAAGACCACGCTCTTCAAGATGCTGGTGGGACAGGAGAAGCCGGATGCGGGCACGCTGACCGTGGGGGATACCGTCAAGTTCGCCTACGTGGATCAGCAGCGCGAATCCCTGACGCCCGGCAAGACGGTCTACGAGCTGATCAGCGACGGTGCGGAAACCATCAAGCTTGGCAACCGGGAAATCAACGCGCGCGCCTACTGCTCGCGCTTCAACTTTACCGGTTCGGATCAGCAGAAAAAGGTGGACGTGCTTTCGGGCGGCGAGCGCAACCGCGTGCACACGGCGCGGATGCTCAAGTCCGGCGCGAACGTCATCCTGCTTGACGAACCCACCAACGACATCGACGTCAACACCATGCGCGCGCTGGAAGACGGCCTCGAAAACTTCGCGGGCTGCGTGCTGGTCGTCAGCCACGACCGTTGGTTCCTCGACCGCATCGCTACGCATATCCTCGCCTTTGAAGGCGATTCCTCGGTGGTCTTTTTCGACGGCAACTATTCGGAATACGAAGCCGACCGCCGCAAGCGCCTCGGCAAGGACGCGGATCAGCCCCACCGCCTGAAATTCCGCAAGCTCACCCGCTGATTGCACGGCACATGCCATACAAGAACATCCCGAAAGGCCTTCCTCTCGGGATGTTCTTGTATGGTGCGGCTTCGAAACGGACGGGGAGGGCGGGGCTCCGCCCTCGTGGAAACTCGAATCGTCTTTCTCCGGCCTTGGCCGAAAGGCGTCACGGATGAAAAAGGAAACTTTTTCCGCTACGCTACATCCAGTCCCCGCGCAGTCTCAAGCGAGCCCGCCGTGAGGATGGAAACTTCGCCTTCCGTGGGGATGGCGTCGAGGATGGGTTTGACCATGCGCGAGAGGGTCCCCTTCGGGCCGACCTCAAGCCATGTGCGGACGCCGTCGCGCCACTGATTGGCGATGGTGTCGATCCACAGGACCGAGGACGTCATCTGCACGGCGGCGAGTTCACGCAGGCTTTCCCCGTCGCTGACGGCCTTGCCGGTGACGTTGCTGTACACCGGGAACGTAGGCCTGGACCACGTCATCCGCTTGAGCGCCGTTGCGAGTTCCTGCGCGGCCGAAGCCATGAGGGGGCTGTGGAACGCGCCGCTGACCGGCAGGGGCACGGCGCGCAGTCGCTTAAGCGGTCCCTGGAGAATTCCTGTAACGTAGCTTTGATGAATATCGGGCAGTCGATCGGGAAAGAAGAATTCTGCAGGTATCAGAAGCTTTTTGGCTTCGGAGAATACACAGGGATCGATCTGCCGGGCGAGGCGCTGGGACTCTTATATAATGCGGAAGATATGGATCCCGCAAGCCTGGCGACCAATTCCTTCGGGCAGAACTTTAATGTGACGATGACACAGCTTACGGCGGCATTCTGCGCGCTGATCAACGGAGGGGATTACTATAAGCCTCATGTGGTGAGACAGATCTGGGATGAGAACGGGAATCTGATAGAGAATAAGAATCCCACATTGCTTAAGAGGACGATCTCTAAGGAGACCAGCGATATCATCAAAGACTATATGCTCGGAGTCGTACAGGAAGGAACCGGTGCGAAGGCGGCGGTTGAAGGGTATGACGTGGGCGGAAAGACCGGGACGGCAGAGAAGCAGCCGCGGGGGAACGGGAAATATCTTGTGTCATTTATCGGATATGCTCCGCAGGAGAATCCGGAGGTGGTGGTATACGCCGTCATTGACGAGCCGAATGTGGCGGAGCAGGCGTCCAGTTCTTATGCCATGCAGCTTGCGTCCGACATTATGAAGGAGGTATTCCCGTATCTTGGAGTTAAGAAATCTGCGGCAAATGAGGATAACGCAGGTTAATTGCATAGGGACTTATCTCATATAGGATTCATAACCTTGCAAAAGCTATAATAAATTATTAGAAATAGCTTCTGTGAGGTTTTTATATTTATGAAGAATAAGACATATAATAAGAGAAAGATCCTGGTCGTATTCGTCTGCGCCGCAGCGGTCATCCTGGCGTTGGTGGGAAGGCTTGTCTATCTGATGGTCTTTGACGCAGAATATTATCAGAAGAAGGCAGAGGACTTACATGAGAGGGAGAGGGACATCAAGGCGGCAAGAGGAGAGATCCTGGACGCAAAGGGAGAGGTACTGGCGACAAATAAGACAGTATGTACGATATCGGTGATCCACAGCCAGGTCAGAGAACCGGAGAAGGTGATAAAGGCGCTGGCGGAAGCGCTTGAGATGGATGAGGATACCGTACGCCGAAGGGTAGAGAAAGTGTCCTCGATGGAGCGTATTAAGACGAATGTAGAGAAGGCGACCGGTGATACGATCCGCAATATGGAGCTTGACGGAGTGAAAGTGGACGAAGACTTCAAGAGATATTATCCGCACAATGAACTTGCGTCTAAGGTCCTGGGGTTCACCGGAGGAGATAACCAGGGGATCATCGGACTGGAGGTAAAGTATGAAAAATATCTGAAAGGGGTGGACGGCACCATACTGACTACGACGGACGCAAGAGGGATTGAACTGGAAGGCGTTGCGGAGGACCGGTTGGAGCCGAAGGCAGGCAATACGCTGCAGATCAGCCTGGATTATAATATCCAGATGTACGCGCAGCAGATGGCGGAGAAGGTGATGGAAGAAAAGCAGGCGGAAAAAGTAGGGATCCTGCTGATGAATCCGCAGAACGGAGAGATCCTTGCCATGGTCAATGTCCCGGAGTTTGATCTGAACGATCCGTTTACCCTGAATACAGGCGAAGACAGCGAGAATATGCCGGATGATAAAAAGCAGGATGCGTTGAACCAGATGTGGCGGAACGGATGCATCAACGATACCTATGAGCCGGGATCTACTTTTAAGATCATTACGGCGTCGGCATGTCTTGAGGCAGGCGCAGTGAAGCTTGAAGATCAGTTCAGCTGTCCGGGATACCGGGTAGTGGAAGACCGCAAGATCAGATGCCATAAAGTGGGAGGACACGGCGGGGAGACGTTCATCCAGGGGATACAGAATTCCTGCAATCCGGTATTTATTGATATCGGGCTTAGGTTGGGCGTGGAGGATTTCTATCATTATTTCCGTCAGTTCGGATTGATGGACATGACGGGGGTTGACCTGCCGGGAGAAGCGGGCACGATCATGCACAAGAAGGAGAATGTGGGACTTGTGGAGCTTGCGACCATGAGTTTTGGACAGTCTTTCCAGGTGACGCCGATGCAGATGGCAACGACGGTCAGCTCTCTGGTGAACGGAGGCAGAAGAGTCACTCCGCATTTTGGAGTAAGAGTATTGGACAGTGAAGGAAAAGAAGTGGAAAAGTTCCGGTACGAAGAAAAGAAGAATATTGTATCAGAGGAAACATCCGCCACGATGCGTATGCTTCTTGAAAGCGTAGTGTCGGAAGGGTCCGGAAAGAATGCATACATAGAAGGCTATGAGATCGGAGGGAAGACGGCAACTTCGCAGACATTGCCAAGGAGCGCCAACCGGTATATCTCCTCCTTCATCGGATTCGCGCCTGCGGACGATCCGCAGGTACTGGGAATGTGTGTCATCTATGATCCGCAGGGGGTATATTACGGAGGAACGATCGCGGCGCCTGTGGTAAGAAATATATTTGAGAGTATATTACCCTATCTTGGCATTGAAAAAGAGTAGGAAATGAAGTATACTAAACGGTGTTGAATCTGACTTCCGTAAGAATACTTAAGGTTAAGCTGTAAGAAGAAATAACGAAAGAGACAAAGAGGTGGATATATGGATTATAAAGTTTTTATTCCGGTATTGATTGCATTTATATTGAGCGTGATCATGGGACCTTTGATCATTCCGGTGCTCAGGAGACTGAAGATGGGGCAGACAGAGCGGGAAGACGGCGTGAAGTCCCATCTTAAGAAGGCGGGTACGCCGACCATGGGAGGGGTGATCATTCTTCTTAGTGTCGTGATCACGTCTGTATTCTATATCGGCGATTATCCGAAGATCATCCCGATCCTGTTCGTGACGCTGGGATTTGGCATGATCGGTTTTCTGGATGATTATCTCAAGGTAGTCATGAGACGGTCCGACGGATTGTATCCGAAGCAGAAGATGGCGCTTCAGATCGTGGTCACTGCGGTATTCGCGTTTTATATGGTGAAGTTCACAGATGTGTCCTTAGCCATGCTGATCCCGTTTACCGGAGGGAAATACTGGAATATTGGATGGCTTGCGATCCCCGTTATGTTTTTCGCAGTCATAGGAACCGTAAACGGAGTGAACTTTACAGACGGCCTGGATGGACTGGCATCCAGTGTGACAGTACTGGTTGCGACGTTCTTTACGGTGGTTGCGATCGGGACCGGAAGCGGGATAGAGCCGGTGACTTGTGCCGTGGTGGGCGCGCTGCTTGGATTTCTCCTTTTTAATGTATATCCGGCAAGTGTGTTCATGGGGGATACGGGTTCTCTGGCGCTTGGGGGATTCGTGGCGTCTACGGCGTATATGCTTCAGATGCCGGTATTTATCATCATCGTAGGTATGATCTATCTGGTAGAAGTACTGTCTGTCATGATACAGGTGACATATTTTAAGAAGACAGGCGGCAAGCGTATCTTTAAGATGGCGCCGATACATCATCATTTTGAGCTGTGCGGGTGGTCGGAGACGAGAGTAGTGGCAGTATTTTCTATTATCACGGCTATATTCTGCCTGGTCGCGTTGATGGCAATGTAGGAGGAAATTAGGAAGATGGAAGTAGCAAAGAAGAAAGTTCTGGTATTTGGCATGGGGATCAGCGGGATCGGAGCAGCCGGATTATTAGAAGAACAGGGAGCGGAAGTGACGCTCTATGATGGCAATGAGAAACTTGAAGAAGAAAAGATCCGAGAAAAGCTTGGAGCCGGCAGTAAGGCGCAGATCGTGATCGGGGCATTTCCGGAAGAACTTCTGGATACGCTGGATATTGTGGTATTGAGTCCCGGAGTCCCTACGGACCTTCCGATCGTGGAGCAGATGCGGGAACGGGGGATCCTGATCACGGGTGAGGTGGAGCTTGCCTACGAGTCCGGAAAAGGAGACGTGCTGGCGATCACCGGTACGAATGGAAAGACGACGACTACGGCGCTTCTCGGCGAGATCATGAAGAACTATCAGGACGATGTGTTCGTGGTGGGGAATATCGGCAATCCATATACGGCGGCGGCGGGTAAGATGAGCGGCGGAAGTATTACGGTTGCGGAGATGAGCAGCTTCCAACTGGAGACGATCATTGATTTTCGTCCCAGGGTAAGCGCGATCTTAAACTTCACTCCGGATCATCTGAACCGGCATCACACCATGGAGGCATATATCAGCGCCAAGAAGAATATCGCGAGGAACCAGACGGAAGATGATCACTGTATTCTGAATTATGAAGACAGGCTTACGAGAGAATTTGGCGAAAATATCAGAGCACAAGTTCTATATTTCAGCAGCCGGCGTAAACTAGAAAAGGGAATCTATCTGGAAGACGGCAGGATCATCTACAGAAATGACAAGGTTATAGAGATCTGCGATGTAAAAGATCTGAACATATTGGGGCTTCATAATTATGAGAATGTGATGGCGGCAGCGGCTATGGCGCTTGTGTACGGCATACCGGCAGATATCGTCAGGAAGAGTGTGAAAGCATTCAAGGGTGTGGAGCACAGGATCGAATATGTAACGGAAAAGAACGGGGTCGCATATTATAACGATTCCAAAGGAACGAACCCTGACGCCGCGATCAAAGGGATCCAGGCGATGAACCGGCCTACGGTACTGATCGGCGGGGGATATGACAAAGATTCTGTCTATACGGATTGGATCCGTAGTTTTGACGGGAAGGTTAAGCGGCTGATCCTGCTCGGAGCGACAAAGGAAAAGATCGCAAGTGACGCCAGAGCCTGCGGGTTCCATGATTTTGTGTTTGCGGATACGTTTGACGAAGCGGTGCTTGAAGCTTCGAAGGCTGCAAAGCCTGGAGACGCGGTCCTTTTGTCTCCGGCATGTGCAAGCTGGGATATGTTTCCAAGTTATGAGGTACGCGGAGAGAAGTTTAAAGAGATTGTAAATTCCTTATAAGGAGTGGCATATATTGACTCAGTCTAATAACAGAAGGTATGATTATACGCTTCTTACCGCACTGGCTCTTTTAGTGGTCATGGGACTTGTGATCCTGTACAGTACAAGTGCATATAACGGCGATGTGAAGTTTCATGATTCCTTTTACTATCTGAAGAAACAGGTATTTGCGACATCACTTGGGATTGCCGCATTGTTTGTGGCTGCCAATACGGATTATCATGTGTGGAGGCATGTGGCGGTACTGGGATATCTGACGGCGATACTTTTGTCGGTGGCAGTATTGTTCGTTGGAGATGAGATCAACGGGTCCAAAAGATGGCTGTCTTTAGGGCCTTTTTCTTTTCAGCCGTCGGAGTTTGCCAAAGTGGCCGTCATTCTCTTCCTGGCGCATATGGTAACGAAGAACGCAAAAGATATGGGAAAGATGCGGACGATGTTAAAGATCATGGTTATGATCCTTCCGATCGTCGCCCTGGTTGGAGCCAGCAACTTAAGCACGGCGATCATCATCCTGGGGATCGGGGTCATCCTTATCTTTGTCGCCAGTCCTAAATATGGCCAGTTTGTATTTATGGGGCTTTTGGGGGTGGGATTTATGGCGATCTTCCTTGCGCTTGAGAGCTATCGTCTGGAGAGGCTTGCGATCTGGAGGAACCCGGAAGCCTATGAGAAGGGGTATCAGACGCTGCAGGGGCTGTATGCCATCGGTTCCGGCGGGTTATTCGGCAGAGGGCTCGGGCAGAGCATCCAGAAGCTTGGCTTTGTCCCGGAGGCGCAGAATGATATGATATTTTCGATCATATGTGAGGAATTAGGACTATTTGGCGCCGGGTTTGTGCTGATCCTTTTCCTGATCCTGATATGGAGGTTCTTCGTGATCGCAACTCACGCAGGTGATCTGTTCGGGGCACTTATTGCAGCCGGAGCCATGGGGCACATGATGATACAGGTGATCCTGAATATCGCGGTGGTCACGAATACGATCCCAAATACAGGGATCACGCTGCCGTTCATCAGTTACGGCGGTACTTCTGTTGTATTCCTTCTCGTGGAAATGGGGCTTGTGTTAAGTGTGTCGTCTCTGGTAAAATAGGGGAAAAGAGACAGGGAGTATAAAGATATGGGAAGATACCGGGAAAAGGAGAGAGAGGGAGAAGAACCAAGACCAAGGCGGAAGAAGAAGTCGCATAAGATATATGCCTTTTTCGTGCTGTTCTTGGGATGTGTCATAATGATCGTTGCGGTTTTTCTGTTGTTCTATGTTCAGAAGATCACTGTGAAAGGGAATGAATACACGACGGAGCAGGAGATCATAGAGGCGGTACGCAATGACAGATATTCTGTAAATACCTTATACATACTGGGGAAATACGCCCTTGGGAAAGGGGAAGTACCGCCTTGCCTTCAACGGATGAAAGTCCGTATGGAAGCGCCCTGGAGCCTTCGGGTGACCGTAGAAGAGAAACGCATCGCCGGGTACATACAGAATGGAGATAAATACGCTTATTTTGATAAGGAGGGGCTTATCGTCTTCGAATCTGCAGCGCTGATCGAGGGACTTCCGTATATCGAGGGGATTGACGTGGGGGAGATCAAGCTGTATCAGCGCTTAAAGAGTGATGATACGAGGATATTTGAGCAGATCCTGGAGGCTTCAAAGGAAGCGGCGAAATATGAATTGTCTTCGGCAAAGATCGTCTGTGAGGGAGACGAGATCTGCCTGGATATCGGTAAGATCAGAGTATGTCTCGGAAAGAATGTCTCGGCGGAGCAGATGGCGCAGGTTCCGCCGATCCTTGAGAAACTGGGAGAAAGAGAAGGGATCCTGCATCTGGAAAATTATTCTGAGATGAAAGGGACGATCACATTCGAGGCGGCAGAAGATGCGGCGGCAGATCAGGCGGGCGCAGATGCGCAGCAGGCAGCGCAGTTGGAGGTACAATAGCCTGTGATCAAGAAAAATAAGAAAAATAGAGAAATTCTATTGATATTTTGTACAAAAGTCTTTATTATATAGTATATATGGCAAAAAGGACATTTCATTTGCTTTATGTATGGGATGTATAATATATAATAAGGATAACAAAGGAGGAGAAACCCTTGCTAGAAATTAAAACGAATGAATCAGAAGCAGCGGCGAAGATAATTGTTGTTGGAGTCGGCGGCGGCGGTAACAACGCCGTGAACCGAATGATTGATGAACAGATTGCCGGTGTGGAGTTTATTGCGGTTAATACAGACAAGCAGGCGCTTCAGCTGAGCAAAGCACCGACGCTCATGCAGATTGGGGAAAAGATCACGAAAGGGCTTGGCGCGGGTGCAAAGCCTGAGGTTGGAGAAAAGGCGGCGGAAGAGAGCGAAGAAGAGATTTCAGCAGCGCTTAAGGGTGCGGATATGGTCTTCGTCACCTGCGGAATGGGCGGCGGAACCGGAACCGGAGCGACCCCCGTAGTTGCACGCATCGCGAAGGGGCAGGGAGCCCTGACGGTAGGAGTCGTGACAAAGCCGTTCCGTTTCGAGTCAAAGGCACGTATGAACAATGCACTTTCCGGCATTGAGAAGTTAAAAGAAAATGTGGACACGCTGATCGTCATCCCAAATGACAAGCTGCTGGAGGTTGTGGACAGGCGCACGACGATGCCGGAGGCATTGAAGAAGGCCGACGAGGTGCTGCAGCAGGGTATCCAGGGAATCACGGACTTGATTAATGTGCCGTCTCTTATCAACCTTGACTTTGCGGATGTGCAGACCGTTATGACGGACAAGGGCATTGCCCATATCGGTATCGGTCAGGGGCGCGGCGACGACAAGGCTCTCGAGGCCGTTAAGCAGGCAGTGGCAAGTCCGCTTCTTGAGACGACGATTGCAGGGGCTTCCCATGTCATTATCAATGTAACCGGAGACATCACTCTGATGGATGCGTCCGATGCGGCGGAGTTTGTGCAGGATCTGGCGGGAGAAGATGCAAATATCATCTTTGGAGCGATGTATGATGATTCCAGGACAGACGAGGCTACGATTACGGTTATCGCCACAGGGCTTCACAATGTGGGAGGAGCCGCGTCGAAACTGAAGACGAGGCTGGAGACACAGAGGCCGGGCCAGCAGCCTTTTGAGGGCTATGACAAGCATGTAGGCCTGAAGGCTTCGCCGATTCAGCAGCAGCAGGCTCCGAAATTGGATCTTGGCATGGTGCCGACAAGAGCCACCAGCTCTGTCTCACAGGTTTCCAGGAGGCCGGCGGGCGGCGGTACGACCCCGACGCTGGAGACCCCGAAAGCTCCTTCGCCCAGCGTTAAGGAGCAGTCTATTAAGATTCCGGATTTCTTTAAAAAGTAAACAGTCACTCATAGAGTGGTAAGAACCGTGCGGATAATGCTATCCGCACGGTTTTTTGTCATGCTGTGTCGATAAAAACCTCTGCCGTATTTCACGGAATGACAAATTTTTCCATCCATAAGCCATATAATATGACTTGTTCAGGTACATGCAGAATAAAAAGAAAGAAGGCGGAGCGTGCAGTATGAATTATACATAGATGTATTTTTTCTTGTGAATTTTATGATGGATTTCCTGCTTCTCACATTTCTTAAGAGGATGATGCGGCTTGACGTTCCGGGATTCAGGGTTGTGCTGGGAGCATTGGCGGGGGCGGCTATCACATGCGCTTTGATCGCAATCCCGATACCGTGGGCATTTCTGAAAATCTTGTTGTTTCATGGCGCTGTGAGCATTATCATGCTGAAAACAGGATTAAATGTCAAATGGGGTCGGGAGCTTGTGAAGGCATATTTGTTTCTGTACGCCGGAGGGTTCATCCTTGGAGGGGCAATGACATTTTTCCGGCAGTATGTGAGGGATGTGAGCCTTTTCTTTGCACTTGCGCTGCTTGGGTATTATGCCGCTCTCGGGGCGTGGAACCTGGCAGAGGCTCTTGTGAGGAACAATCAGACGCACTGTACGGCTATCCTGTACAGCGGGGAGAAGACCTGCCGGCTTAAGGCGCTTATTGATACGGGGAACCGTCTGAGGGATAAGGCGACGGGGAAACCGGTCAGCATCATAGCTCCCGGCACGGCGCGTATGCTGGGATTTGACAGGGAGCATGAAAAATCCGACGGGATTCGCTTTATTTCCTATCATTCGATTGGGGAAAAGGCGGGAGTAATGCCGATATTTGAAATTGACAGGATGGATCTGGACAACGGAAGAAAGAAAACGGAGGTTCTTCGCCCGATGCTGGCAGTGTGCAGGGATGAACTGGACTCTGACAGCTATGGGATGATCTTGAATCCGGATATCTGTACCCAGAGGGCATCCCGTAATTCATGCGCCTGCGGCGCGGGCGGGCTCCGTCCGTCAAAGTATAATTGAAGGGAAGGAAGAGTATGATAAACGCAGCAATGAAAGGACAGGTAAAGTTTCCGGTATTCGAAAATCTCAAGGCGTTTTTGTTTGCGGAAACCAATGAAGTACACTACATCGGGGGAGCCGATGTCCTCCCGCCGCCGCTTGAGCAGGACGAGGAGACGGAAGCCATCCGGATGCTTGGGGAGCCTGACTCGGAAAGGGCAAAAAACCTTCTGATAGAGCACAACCTGCGCCTGGTGGTATACATAGCAAAAAAATTCGACAATACCGGGGTGGGGGTAGAGGATTTGATCTCCATCGGAACAATTGGGCTTATCAAGGCAATCAATACATTTAACCCGGAGAAAAATATAAAGCTTGCCACGTATGCGTCAAGATGCATCGAGAATGAGATCCTTATGTATTTGAGGAGGAATAACAAGACAAAACTGGAGGTGTCCATAGACGAGCCGCTGAATGTGGACTGGGACGGGAACGAGCTGCTCCTGTCGGACATTCTCGGCACGGAGGAGGATACCATCTACCGCAATCTGGAAAATGAAGTGGAGCAGAAACTTCTTATAAAGGCTATCGGGAGGCTGTCGGGAAGAGAGCGCAAGATCGTCCAGATGCGGTTTGGGCTTGGGATGCCGGACGGAGAGGAGAAGACGCAGAAAGAGGTGGCTGATATCCTGGGAATCTCCCAGTCGTATATCTCACGGCTGGAGAAAAAGATTATGCAAAGACTTAAGCGCGAAATGGTGAAATATTCTTAAAAAAGTGCTACAATAAAAGAAAAAGGAGTTGTGGGTATGAAACTTACTTTTATTGGAGCGGACCACGAGGTAACAGGGAGCTGCCATCTTCTTCAGGCGTGCAATAAAAACATCCTGGTTGACTATGGCATGGAGCAGGGGCCGGATCTCTATGAGAATCAGGAGATACCTGTCACTGCGGGGGATATTGACTATGTGCTTTTGACCCACGCGCATATTGACCATTCGGGCCTTATACCCCTGCTTTGCAAGCACGGGTTTGAGGGGGAGATCATCACTACGTTCGCCACCTCGGATTTGAGCAGCATCATGCTGCGTGACAGTGCTCACATTCAGGAATTTGAGGCGGAATGGCGCAACCGTAAGGCAAGGAGGAGCGGCGCTCCGGAGTATGAGCCGCTTTACAGCATGGAACACGCAGACGCGGCGATCCGCCTGCTGCACCCGCTGGACTATAACCAGAGGGTGACGCTGTGCGACGGGATAGAAGTGCGGTTCAATGACATGGGGCATCTTCTTGGCTCATCGTCAATTGAGGTGTGGGTGACGGAGAAACAGATCACGAAAAAGATTGTATTTTCTGGAGACGTGGGGAATACGAACCAGCCGATCATCAAAGAGCCTCAGAAAGTGGAGATGGCGGACTATATCGTCATCGAGTCCACCTACGGGAATCGGATTCATTCCGCGGAAAAGCCGGATTACGTAGGGGAATTTACAAAAATCCTAAGGGAGACTTTCGCAAAGGGAGGAAACGTGGTCGTTCCGTCTTTTGCGGTGGGGCGCACCCAGGAGCTTTTGTACTTTATCCGGGAGATCAAAGAAAAGAATCTTGTGCCGGAATATCCCGGATTTGAGGTTTATGTAGACAGCCCGCTGGCAGTGGAGGCAACCAGGGTATTTAATAAAAACGTCCAGTCCTGCTTTGACGAGGATGCGATGGAGCTTATCCATAAGGGAATCAACCCCCTGCTCTTCCCGGGTCTTAAGACGTCGATCACAAGCGATGATTCCAGGATGATCAATTTTGACGAGAAACCGAAAGTCATCCTCTCCGCGTCGGGAATGTGCGAGGCAGGGCGTATCCGCCACCATCTGAAACATAACCTGTGGAGGAGCGAGAGCACCATCTGCTTTGTAGGGTACCAGGCGGTGGGAACACTTGGAAGGAAACTGATCGAAGGGGCGGAAAGCGTGAAACTGTTCGGTGAGAATGTAGAGGTCAACGCAAAGATCGTGACACTCAAGGGCATAAGCGGACATGCGGATATGAACGGCCTTCTGGACTGGCTGTCAGGGTTCACGATGAAACCGGAGCATGTGTTTGTCGTACACGGGGAAGACCATGTGACGGATGAATTTGCCCAGACGATCACAGAAAAGTTCGGATATCCCGCCATGGCCCCGTATTCCGGGGGATGTGTGGACCTTGCCACGGGAGAGATTCTCTCGGCAGGCATCCCGGCTCCGAAGAAAGCGGCGGAGAAACCGGCGGATATGCGGAAAAAGACGACATTCCAGCGGGTTATCGCAGCGGCGAAACGGCTGCTTGACGTTGTGTACCGCAACGAAGGGCTTGCGAACAAGGAGCTTGCCAAGTTTGAGACGCAGATACATAACCTTGCGGACAAGTGGGACAGATAGACTGTCAAGGAGTAAAAGTTTTTTTATTTTCCTTGTATGGGGAATAAGTCATGTCCAGATGGAGAAAATCCTACTAGATGAAATTTATCTGGTAGGAGGTTCTCATTATGGCACAGGGAAAAGTAGAAATATGCGGCGTGAATACAGCAAAGCTTCCGGTCCTCAGGGAAGAGGACAAGGAAGCTTTGTTTGCGAGGATAAAAAAGGGAGACCGGCAGGCAAAGGAAGAGTATATCAAAGGGAATTTAAGGCTCGTTCTGAGCGTCATCAAGAGATTCGGGGCAAGCAATGAAAATCCGGACGACCTGTTCCAGATCGGCTGCATCGGGCTTATCAAAGCAATCAATAATTTCAATACGGAACTGGATGTGAAATTCAGTACCTACGCCGTGCCAATGATCATAGGGGAGATCAGGCGTTACATGCGGGATAACAACAGTATACGGGTGAGCCGTTCCCTGCGTGACACGGCGTATAAGGCAATCTATGCCAAGGAAAACTATGTGAAACAGCACCAGAAAGAGCCTACGGTGCAGGAAATTGCCCAGGAGATCGGGATATCGAAAGAAGACATTGTGTTTGCCCTGGACGCCATACAGGCGCCTATGAGCCTGCAGGAACCTGTTTACAATGACGGCGGGGATGCGCTCTACGTCATGGATCAGCTGAGCGATACAAAGAACAAAGAGGAAAAATGGGTGGAAAACCTCTCCCTCGAGGCGGCGATGGAGCATCTGAGCGACCGGGAGCGGCATATTATACAGCTGCGCTTTTTTGAAGGGAGGACACAGATGGAGGTTGCCGGGGATGTGGGAATCTCCCAGGCGCAGGTCAGCCGCCTTGAGAAAAATGCCCTGCGGGCCATGAGGCAGTATCTGAGCTGAGGCAGGAGAAGCCGAAATCAAATTTATGCTGCCCGCACAGGTTTATACGGGAGGCTGCCATTTTTTGCAGGCAGCCTCTTGAAATTTTTTCCGGTTCATACTATTATGATTCTGACGGAGGAGACAGACTATGATAAAAGCATGTATATTTGACCTGGACGGAACGCTTATGGATACGATCGACTCGCTGGCGTATTCTGTGGGGGAGACGCTTAAGGAGATGGGGCTTAAGCCCATCACGAAAGCGCAGTGCCAGAGTTTTGTGGGAAACGGGGCAAAATATCTTCTTGACAAGGCTCTGCGCGCTGCCGGGGACACGGATGCGGACCGGCTTAACGAGGCGATGGAGATATACGGGAGAATATTTGACGAAAACTGTACATATCATGTAACAGCCTACCGCGGGATTGAACGGATGATAGAGAAACTAAAAGAAAAAGAAGTAAAACTGGCAGTGCTGTCAAATAAGCCCCACAGGCAGACGGTCAAGGTGGCGCAGGAAATCTTTGGAGGAGACGTCTTTGACGCTTTGCAGGGCCAGCAGGAAGGGATTCCAAGAAAGCCTTCGCCGGAGGGGATTTATGCGATCCTTGAAAAACTTGGCGTATCAAAGGAAGAGTGCCTGTATGTGGGAGATTCGGAGGTGGACGTGGCGACAGGAACCGCTGCCGGAACAAAGACCGTCAGCGTAGCGTGGGGATTTCGGACGGAGGATCAGCTGAGGGCGGCAGGAGCGTCTCTTATCATCCGCAGCCCGGAAGAGTTACTGGGATTGATTTAAAAATCATAGAAAAGAAAGGAGGACAGTCAGAGATGTATGAGTATGATGAAGAATGCCTGAGAGCCTTTTTGAAAAGCCAGTCCAGGCTGTTCGACGAGCCGGTTGCGGAGACGCTTGAGGAGGCGGAGGCCTTCCTGGAGGACTGCATGGCGGCAGTTGTAAACAGCATCGACGAAGTGCGGGAATTTCTGGAGGAAGAAGGGCTTGACGTGGACAGTATGTCGGCGGAGGAGCTTGAGGAAGCCTCGGAAGTGTTTGCCGTCCCGGGCGGAAGATATTTAATCGTAGAGGGCTGATATAAAAAAGCCATAGCTGCCTATTTGGCGGCTATGGCTTTTTCTAAGGCTTCGTCAATCGCTTCCGCAATAATCTGGGAAGTGTAGGGATGGTCGCTTGAATATTCAAGGTTTTCAAGAGACTGATTGTCATAAACCTGCTCGGCGATGTCCTCGATGGTAGGCTGGATGAGAGGATACATGGTAGTTACCGCCTCATCGAGATTTGAGAAACGGATGGAGTTGATATGCGATTCATCCACGGTGACCTCCACTTCAAGAGCGGTGTTGTTAAGGGTCACCGTCGAGGTGTAGATGCCCGGAATGTATTTTTCAACATCTGCGGAGGCCTCCTCGTGCCTCGGGCGGAACATAAAGATTAACAGTGCGACCAATACTATTGCTAAAACTGCGAAAACGGCAGTGTATACAATTTCTTTCATATGCAGTACGACGATTTTTGTTCTGGAACTCATAGTGTCCTCCTTAAAAGTCCTTGGAATGGTGTTCTCTATAATGTATGAAGGAACGGATAAAATTATGCGCCGGTATTTTTGGAGTGAAATGTGCGTGACAAAACGCAGGCTTTCCTGTAGAATGTAGAAGAGAAAAAATGGGGTGAGAAAATGTTTATTATTGCAGGCCTTGGAAATCCGACCCTTCGGTATGAGGGAACGAGGCATAATGTGGGATTTGACGTTATAGATCTGCTTGCGGACAAATATAATATAGCGGTAGATACAAGGAAAGGGCGCGCGCTCATTGGAAAAGGAATCATTGAGGGGCACAAGGCAATCCTTGCGAAACCTCAGACTTATATGAACTTAAGCGGCGAGAGCATAAGGAGCCTTGCGGATTATTATAAGATTGACGAAGAAGAGGAGCTTATCGTCCTCTATGACGACGTGAGCCTTGATATAGGGCAGCTAAGGATCCGGAAGAAAGGCAGCGCAGGGGGGCACAACGGGATTAAGAGCATCATCCAGCATCTTGGCACCGATGTTTTTATGAGGGTCAAGATAGGGGTAGGCGAAAAACCGAAGAAATATGACCTGGCAGATTATGTATTGGGCCATTTTACAAAAGCGGAGAGGGAGCAGATGGAAGAGGGGTACGAAAACTGCGTAAAAGCTGTGGGCATGATGCTAAATGGAGGCACCGACGCAGCTATGAATGAATATAACAGGAAAGTGAAACCGAAGGAGGCGTAAAGGTGCGGGCGTTATCGGAGCCGCTCAGGGAGCTGGCGGAATTTGAGGAACTGTATAAGATCAGACGGGAAAAGGCAGGGATGGCAAGGCTGTGCGGCTGCGTGAACTCCCAGAAGACACATATGATGTATGCGCTGGGCGACGGCTGTAAATACAGGGTTATCGTCTGTTACAGCGAGCCGGCGGCGAAACAGGTTTACGAAGAGTATCATTTCCTGGATGCGGACACCTATCTGTATCCGGCAAAAGATCTGCTGTTTTACCAGGCGGATCTTCGCAGCAAGGAGCTGGTGAGCGAGAGGATGAAGGTGCTGCGCCTGGCATGTATGGGAGAGCCGGTGACCATCGTCACAAGTTTTGACGCTCTTATGGATCTTCTTGCGCCGAAGGAGGCGCTGGCAGGGAGGGTCATCCGCATCGGCAGCGATTCGTCCGTTGACATGGCAGAGCTTACGGAGAGGCTTGTGAGAAACGGCTATGAGAGAGAGGCGCAGATCGCGGGTCCGGGGCAGTTTGCAGTGCGGGGAGGCATACTGGACGTGTACCCGCTTACGGAGGAGCAGCCTGTCAGGATCGAGCTGTGGGGGGATGAGGTGGATTCGATCCGCAGCTTTGACCCGGAATCCCAGAGGTCTGTTGAGAATCTTTCAGAGATTATGATCTACCCGGCAGCGGAGTTCCCGGAGGAGGGGGAGAGAGGCATATCCTTCCTGGAATACTTCGGAAGGGATGAAACGCTGATTTTCCTGGATGAGCCGGCCCGCCTTTTAGAGAAAGGAAGGGGCGTGGAGGAAGAATTTACGGAGGCGCAGAAACGCAGGGTCGAGAGCGGCTATGAGGTGACGGATGCCGAGGCAAGGCTTTATACGGCTAAAGAGGTGGCGGCTCTTATCAATACTTACAGCAGCATCGGATTTTCCGCTCTTGAGATGCGCCTTAAGGAGTTTGAGGTGAGGAGGACGTTCGGAATCCAGACGAGAAGCGTAAGCTCCTATAACAACAGCTTTGAGCTGCTGACCCAGGACCTTAAGCGGCTGAAGAGAAACGGATACAGGGTTGTGCTGATGTCCGGCTCCCGGACGAGGGCGAAACGGCTGGCGGAAGATTTGAGAGACTATAACCTCAGCAGCTTTTACAGCGACGATACGGAGCGGGAAGTGAGGCCGGGGGAGATCATGACGGTCTATGGCCATGTGGCGGAGGGGTATGAGTACCCGCACCTTAAGTTCACGGTCATTTCGGAGACAGATATTTTCGGAAAGGCAAAAAAGAAAAAGAAACGCCGCACCTATGAGGGCAGGAAGATCCAGAGCTTTGCAGAACTGCGCCCCGGGGATTATGTCGTGCATGAAAGCCACGGGCTGGGGATCTATCAGGGGATTGAAAAGATAGAGGTAGATAAGATATCCAAAGACTATATGAAGATATCCTATGCCAAAGGGGGCAACCTTTATATTCCCGCCACCCAGCTTGACCTGATCCAGAAGTACGCCGGGGCGGATGCCAGAAAGCCGAAGCTGAACCGCCTGGGCGGGCAGGAGTGGAACCGGACAAAGAGCCGTGTAAAGAGCGCGGTGAAGGAAATCGCGAAAGACCTGGTGGAGCTTTACGCGGCGCGGCAGAAGAAGGAAGGCTACCAGTACGGGGAGGATACGGTATGGCAGCGGGAATTTGAGGAGATGTTCCCTTTTGAGGAGACGGAAGACCAGCTCCTTGCCATCGAGGCGGTGAAGCGGGATATGCAGAGCAAAAAGATTATGGACCGCCTGATATGCGGCGACGTAGGCTACGGAAAGACGGAGATTGCCATTCGTGCGGCGTTTAAGGCGGTACAGGAAGATAAGCAGGTGGTGTACCTCGTGCCCACGACGATACTGGCGCAGCAGCATTACAATACGTTTTTGCAGAGAATGCGTGACTTCCCGGTGCGGGTGGATCTGATGTGCAGATTCCGCACGGGGGTGCAGCAGAAAAAGACGGTGGAGGACTTGAAAAAGGGACTTGTGGATATCGTGATCGGAACCCACAGGGTGCTGGGAGATGATTTGAAATTTAAGGACCTTGGCCTGCTCATCATTGACGAGGAGCAGCGTTTCGGCGTACAGCACAAGGAAAAGATAAAAAAGATGAAAGATAACGTGGATGTGATGACGCTGACGGCGACTCCTATTCCACGGACGCTCCATATGAGCCTCATCGGGATCCGGGATATGAGCGTCCTGGAGGAGGCCCCGGGAGAGCGGATGCCGATCCAGACTTATGTCATGGAATACAATGACGAGATGGTGAGGGAGGCCATTGAGCGGGAGTGCGCCAGGCAGGGGCAGGTGTATTATGTATATAATCGTGTGGAAGATATCAAGGAAGTCACGGCGAACGTGCAGAAGCTGGTGCCGGAGCTTACGGTGGCATACGCTCACGGGCAGATGAGGGAGCATGAGCTTGAGCGGATCATGTGCGATTTCATAAACGGCGATATCGACGTGCTTGTGTCCACCACTATTATCGAGACAGGGCTTGACATCTCCAACGTGAATACAATGATCATCCATGACGCTGACCGTCTGGGTCTGTCGCAGCTCTACCAGCTCAGGGGAAGGGTGGGGCGCTCTAACCGCATGGCATACGCGTTCCTCCTTTACCGGAGGGATAAGCTGCTAAAAGAGGTAGCGGAAAAAAGGCTTGCGGCGATCAGGGAATTTACAGATCTTGGCTCCGGGATTAAGATTGCCATGCGCGACCTTGAGATCCGCGGCGCGGGAAACCTTCTGGGAGCGGAGCAGCACGGGCATATGGAGGCGGTAGGGTACGACCTCTACTGCAAGATGCTGAATGAGGCGGTGCGGTTCCTCAAGGGGGAATCGGAGGAGGAAGACTATGCCACCGCCATTGACCTGAATGTAGACGCGTATATTCCCGACAGCTATATTTCAAACGAGTATCAGAAACTGGACATCTATAAACGGATTGCGGCAATTGAGACAGAGGAAGAGATGGAGGATATGACGGACGAGCTGACAGATCGTTTCGGAGATATCCCAAAAAAAGTGGAAAAGCTCCTGGAAGTGGCGGTTTTAAAGGCGCAGGCTCACCGGGCGTATATTACGGCGGTGGAGCAAAAGGGAGACACCTTTACATTTGCCATGCTTGAGAGCGCGAAAGTCTGCCCGGAGAGGATTCCCGGGCTGATTGAGAGATACAGGGGGGCGCTGACCTTAAAGGCAGGGGATGGCGGAACCTGCTTTGTGTACCGCGAGCTGAGGAGAAACAGCAAAAACGGGCAGCAGGATGCGGTCCGGGTTGTGAAAAATGTGTTAAATGAAATAAAGGGATTGATTGAGTAGCGGAAAAAATGTATAATGAATTAGTTAACAGGTACCAAGGAGGATAGGTTGTTATGAAAAAAAGATTGTTGTTGATTGCCGCGGCAATGATGCTCTCCACGGTTTCCCTTGCAGGATGCAGTTCGCTGAAAGCCGGCGAAGTGGTTCTTAAGGTAAATGATTCGGAACTTACGGCCGACGTGGCAAACTTTTACGCAAGATATACGCAGGCTCAGTATGAGACATATTATGGCGCATACATGGGCGAGAATATGTGGAATACGGAGGCGGAAAAAGGAAAGACTTACGAGGAATCCGTAAAGTCGTCCATTCAGGAGGATCTGAAGAGGATGCTTGTTCTGGAGCAGCATATGGAAGAGTACAATGTGGCGGTTTCCGATGCGGAGAAAGAGGTCATCCGGAAAGCGGCAAAGGAATTTGACGAGGACAATCCGCTTGAGAATAAGGAAAAGCTTATGTCCGGCACAGAGACCGTGGAGCGTGTGATGACGCTGATGGCGGTCGAGCAGAAGATGCGGGATAAGATCATAGAGGGAACAGACCGGAACGTATCTGACGAGGAGGCAAACCAAAAGAGCATGGAGTACGTAATGTTCTCCTATCAGAAGACCGGGGAGGACGGCAGTTCTTCCGATATGACGGACGACGAGAAAAAAGCGGTAAGGGAGCAGGCAGATGCGTTTGCGAAGAGCGCAAAAGCGGATCAAAAGAAATTTTCAGAGCTTGCACAGGAGCAGAGCCTGGAAGTAGAGACGGCCAGCTTTGACGCTGAGGCGACGGTTCCAAATGCAGAGCTTGTAAAGGCTGCGGATGCACTGAAGGAGAAGGAAGTGACGGATGTCGTCGAGGCGGAGGCAGGATGCTATGTCGCCCGGGTTGCGAGCCTTCATGACAAAGATGCCACAGAGTCGAAAAAACAGGAGATCATCACTGGCAGGGAGAACGACCTCTTTGCCGAAGTCACGGAAGAATGGATGGATAAGGCGAAGACGGACGTCAATAAGAAAGCATGGAAAAAGATTGACTTCAACCGTCTGGGAGTTACGATGAAGCAGTCGGAAAAGGATCCTTATGCGGATGACGTGAAGACGGATGACCAGGCAGAAGACAATGCATCGTCCGGCAACTGACGGATGCAGTGACAGATGAGTATAAGACAAGCGCATGCCGGATATGGCATGCGCTTGATATCTGTAAGGGAATCAGCTGAGATAAGTGGTAAAGATGTCATTTACCAGCTTGCCGTCAGCCTTTCCCTTTACTTTTGGCATCAGCACCTTCATGATCTTCCCTTTGTCTTTCGGGGAGGGGGCCGGGATGCCGGCCTCTTTAAGGACAGCTTTGATGACTTCATGTATCTCAGCCTCAGTCATCATCTTTGGGGCGTACTCGCTGAGCACATTGAGGCGCATCGTGCATTCGGCGATGATATCCTCCCGGTCTTTGGGAGTCATGTCGAGAGTCTCCTTTATCTGCTTGATCTCTTTGAGCACAACCTGGGTTTCTTCCTCAGGAGTCAGCTCTTCCCTTTTATCAATGGCTTTATTTTTCAGAGCGGACAGAAGGAGCGACAGCGTGTCCTTTTTTTCTTTTTCGCCGGCTTTCATAGCTTTCACCATGTCGGCTCTGACTTCGTCGATTTTACTCATGATTTGTTCCTCCTTTTTTCGTTGCTACCCACGTGTTTTCTGTATCAGTTTATCAGACATGGCAGGAATTGACAAGGAGCACTTGAAATATGTGAAATATGATATAAAATGTAATATGGCAGTTTTTTGAAATGGAGATGGTTATAATATGGAAAGAATAAAGAAAAGGCATGGAGGGCAGATGGACATGCTGCACGGCTCCCTGGCAGACAAGATCGTGATGTTCGCCCTGCCTCTGGCGGCAAGCAGTATCTTACAACAGCTTTTTAATGCTGCGGATGTGGCGGTGGTGGGGAGGTTTGCAGGCAACCAGGCGCTGGCGGCAGTTGGGGGCAACAGTTCCGTCATCAACCTTCTGGTAAATCTGTTCGTGGGCTTTTCTGTCGGGGCAAATGTTGTGATCGCAAGGTATATCGGGGAGGGGAAAGAAGAAAAGATACAGAAGACGGTACATACGGTCATTGCGCTGGCGCTTATCTGCGGGGTGATATTGTCTGTTATCGGGAACGCAGCGGCAGCCCCGATCTTGTCTCTTATGAACACTCCGGAGGAAGTCCTTCCCTTGGCGACGGTATACTTAAAGATTTATTTTGGCGGGATGCCTTTCTTTATGCTGTATAATTTCGGCTCGGCAATCTTAAGGAGCGTCGGGGATACACAGAAACCGCTTTACTGCCTGATCGTTTCAGGAATCATCAACGTAGGGCTTAATCTGATCCTTGTCATTGTGTTCCATCTGGGAGTTGTGGGAGTGGCCATCGCCACCGTGACAGCGAACGGGGTAAGCGCGGCGATGGTCTTACTGTTTTTGGGCAGGAGCGCCGGGGCAATCCGCATGGATGTAAGAAAACTCGCGCTTGACAGGGAAGAAGCAGTGAAGATCGTAAAGATCGGCGCCCCCGCAGGGCTTCAGGGAATGGTATTTTCTTTTTCCAATGTCTGCATACAGTCTGCGATCAATGGTTTTGGAACAGATGCCATTGCAGGCTCCGCGGCTGCGCTGAACTACGAGTTCTTTACATTTTTCGTCACCAGCGCGTTCACCCAGGCTGCAGTCACATTTGCCAGCCAGAACTACGGCGCGGGCAGCTATGAGAGGTGCGTAAAGGTGTGGCGGATCAGCACGGCGCTGGCAATGTGCGGAACAGGGCTTTTGAGCTTTTGCTTTACGGCGGGGCACAGTTTCTTCTTGGGAATTTTTGCGGCGGATGCCGCAGCAGTGAGCTACGGGGCAGTCCGTATGTTCCACATCCAGATATTCAGCTTCCTGCCGCCTGTCTACGAGGTGACCGGCGGGGTGCTCCGGGGAATAGGATATTCCATGACTCCGGCGGTGCTCACTATGTTCGGTTCCTGCGCGGTAAGGATTATCTGGATCTACACAGTGTTCGCCTGGAGGCCTTCGCTTGAAGTATTGTTCTGGGTATATCCGTTTTCCTGGGTAATAACCATCATTTTAGTGGTGGGGGCATATTTTATCATCGGAAGAAAAGCGTTCAGAAAAATGAACGGCTGATTTTTTTATGCATATTTTCTCCAATTTTAGCAGATAATAGTAGCATATCTGAATCTGAACATGAAAACGGAGGAATTCATATGAAGGCGACAGGAATTGTACGAAGAATAGACGATCTGGGCAGGGTGGTCATCCCGAAGGAGATCCGCAGGACACTGAGGATCCGGGAGGGGGACCCGCTGGAGATTTTTACGGATCGGGAGGGCGAGATTATATTGAAAAAATATTCGCCGATCGGAGAGCTGTCTTCCTTTGCCAAACAATATGCGGAGAGCCTTTCCCAGACGATGGGGTGCCTGGTGTGTGTCTGCGATACGGACCAGATCGTGGCGGCTGCCGGAAACGGGAAAAAGGAGCTTCAGGACAAATATATAAGCAAACAGCTGGAAAGGATATTGGAAGACAGGAATTCGCTGGTTGCATCCGGGGAGGATAAAAAGTATGTTAAGATCATCACGAACCAGGAGGACGAATATGCCCATGAGGTAATCAGCCCGATACTGTGCGAGGGCGATGTGATCGGCGGAGTGATCCTTCTTGCAAAAGAGGCGAAAAAGAAATTCTCGGAGCTGGAAGAAAAGATGGCGGCATGCGCCGCAGGATTTCTTGGAAGGCAGATGGAACAGTAAGATTTTATAGAATAATCTTATCCCTTGAATCATACGTTGTATTAGATGAGGGAGGGATCAGATATATGGACAGAAGGATTCGGAAAAATCCGAAAGTTATGTGGGTGTTAAAGTCGCTGCTTGTTTCTTATGTCATTACAGGAGTGCTTCTGGTAGTGCTTGCTATGCTTTTATATAAGCTGGAGCTGAATGAGGGGATTGTGTCGGCTTCTATCGTGGGCATTTATGTGCTGTCGACCCTGGCAGGAGGATTCATTATCGGGAGGCTTGTGAGGGTGCGCCGGTTCCTCTGGGGGCTGGGGCTGGGAGTCGTCTACTTTTCCCTGCTGCTCCTCATAACTTTAGGAGTCTACAGAGGGCTTAACGGCGACGGCGCGAATCTCGTCACCACGCTGATTCTCTGCGCCGGGGGCGGAATGGGGGGCGGGATGCTGTCGTAGCCCATATCCTGCCGGTGCAAAGAAAAAAGGGATTGCAGAAATAATTCCGGGGTGATATAATGTTACGGATAAGTAGAAAGCCTGAGGGCAGCTTACGCAAAGCGGATAAGAAAAGTAGGAGGACAATATCATGAAACATGTAAAGACTTTGAATACACAGACACTGAACAACACTGTGAAAAAAGGCGGATGCGGCGAGTGCCAGACTTCCTGCCAGTCTGCATGCAAGACTTCCTGTACAGTGGGGAACCAGACCTGCGAGCAGAAGAAATAACCGTGAAGAAAATGTGATACTTGGGGGGACAGCGGTCTTTTAGCAGGTCGCTGTTTCTTGTCGTATAGGGATTTTACAGATTACAACCGAAAGGGGTAGCATTTTGATACATCAGTATAAGAACAATGGATATAATATCGTGCTGGACGTTTACAGCGGGGCGGTCCATGTGGTGGACGGGCTGTGCTATGACGTGATAGAATGCCTGAACGAGCAGAATGAGGAGCATACGCCAGAGACTCTGGGGGATGAAAAGACTTTCTGCATGCTAAAGGACAGGCTGGGCGGCAGATACATAGAGAGCGACTTAAAGGAAGCGCTGGAGGATGTGGCGGAGCTTGCCAGGGGCGGGCGCCTGTTCACAAAAGACTGCTACGAATGCCTGACTGAGGGCGTGAAGAACAGAAAAACCGTGGTAAAGGCTATGTGCCTGCATATTGCCCATGACTGCAACCTTGCCTGTAAATACTGCTTTGCCGAAGAGGGAGAGTATCATGGGAGGCGGGCGCTCATGACTTATGATGTGGGAAAGAAAGCGCTTGACTTTTTGATTGCAAATTCCGGGAACCGCAGAAACCTCGAGGTAGACTTTTTCGGCGGAGAGCCGCTTATGAACTGGCAGGTGGTAAAGGATCTGGTGGCTTACGGAAGAGAGCAGGAAAAGATCCATGACAAGCATTTTCGGTTTACGGTGACGACGAACGGAGTGCTGCTTGACGGTGAGATACAGGAATTCATAAACCAGGAGATGGATAACGTTGTGCTGAGCCTTGACGGGAGGCGGGAGGTCAATGACCGGATGCGGCCTTTCAGAAACGGGAAAGGCAGCTATGACCTGATTGTGCCGAAGTTTCAGGAACTTGCAGAAGGCCGGGGGCAGGAGCGGTATTACGTGCGCGGCACGTTTACCCGGGAGAACCTTGACTTTTCCAATGATATCCTGCATTTCGCGGATCTTGGGTTCAGGCAGATGTCCATTGAGCCGGTAGTGGGGGACGAGTCCGATCCTTATGCCATCCGCGGGGAGGATCTTCCGGTGATTATGGAGGAGTACGACAAGCTGGCGAAGATTATGATTGAGCGGGAAAAGTCAGGAAAAGGTTTTAATTTCTTTCATTTTATGATAGACTTAGAGGGTGGGCCGTGCGTGGCGAAGAGATTGTCCGGGTGCGGCTCGGGAACGGAGTACCTGGCGGTGACGCCCTGGGGGGATATCTATCCCTGCCACCAGTTCGTAGGCCAGGAGGAGTTCCTTATGGGCAATGTGGACGAAGGAGTTGTAAGGCCGGAGATTGCGGATGATTTCAGAAACTGCAATGTCTATACGAAAGAAAAGTGCAAAAATTGTTTTGCTAAGTTTTACTGCAGCGGCGGCTGCATGGCGAATGCGTACAACTTTCACGGTACGATACAGGATGCTTACGATATCGGATGCGAGATGCAGAGAAAGCGCGTAGAATGTGCGATTATGATGAAAGCGGCATTGGCTGAATAATTTTTGATGGAGAGGAAGAGAGACATGAAGAAAAGCAGAGGCGTACTAAGCCTTATATTGACGGTAGTCCTGATTGCGTTTCTCGGGTTTACGACGGCTGTCGGAATCGGGAAGGGGCACTCGGGAGCAGCAGCAAATATCAAGCTGGGGCTTGACCTGGCAGGAGGCGTGAGCATTACTTATCAGGTAAAGGATGACAATCCGACGGAGAGCCAGATGAGCGATACCATTTACAAGCTTCAGCGGCGTGTGGAGCAGTACAGCACGGAGGCGACGGTATATCAGGAGGGTTCTGACAGGATCAACATCGAGATCCCGGGCGTGACGAATGCCAATGAGATTTTGGACGAGCTTGGAAAGCCGGGTTCCCTTGAGTTTAAGACAGAGGACGGCACCACGGTCATTACCGGCTCGGATGTGAGCACAGCGTCTGCAAAGTCAGGCCAGGACAAGATGGGAAACCAGGAGTATTCTGTTGAGCTGAACCTTAATAAAGAAGGTAAGGAGAAGTTTGCGGAGGCCACGGAGGCCAACGTCGGAAAGATTATCTCCATCATTTACGACGGGGAGACGATCAGCGACCCGACAGTAAATTCGGCGATTCCGGACGGTGTTGCCTACATTACAGGAAACTTTACATTTGAAGAGGCAGAGAACCTAGCGTCCACCATCCGTATCGGAGGGCTTCAGCTGGAGCTTGAAGAGCTGCGGTCCAACGTAGTGGGAGCACAGCTCGGGGAGCAGGCGGTCTCCACAAGCCTTAAGGCGGGCCTTATCGGCATCATCCTCGTATTTCTGTTTATGATACTGGCATATCTTTTGCCGGGTCTTGCGTCCTCGCTGGCGCTTATCATCTACACGGAGCTTGTGATGATCATCCTGAATGCGTTTGAGGTGACCCTTACGCTGCCGGGAATCGCGGGTATCATCCTGAGCATCGGCATGGCGGTTGACGCAAACGTTATTATATTTGCCCGCGTGAAGGAAGAGATGGAGCGGGGAAAGAGCGTGAGGAATTCTCTGAAGACCGGTTTCCAGAAAGCCATGTCGGCTATCGTGGACGGCAACGTTACGACGCTTATCGCGGCGGCGGTGCTCTGGCTCAGGGGCTCCGGTTCTGTGAAGGGCTTTGCACAGACGCTTGCCATCGGTATCATCGTGTCCATGTTTACGGCGCTGGTAGTCACAAGGCTGATTATTTTTGCGTTCTATGCAGTGGGCTTAAGGAGCGAAAAGCTCTATTACCGTCCCCGCAAGGAACTTAAATCTATAGATTTCCTGAGCAAAAAGGCAGTATGTTTTGGGATATCCATTGCTGTGATCGTGGCAGGATTTGCGTTTATGGGCGTAAACAGCGGAAGGGGCCAGGGAGCGTTTGAGTACAGCCTGGAGTTTGAGGGAGGTACTTCTACCACCGTTCCGTTTGAGAAAGACTATACGATTGACGAGATTGACAAGGAAATCGTACCGGTTGTGGAGAAAGTGACCGGGGATAACAACGTGCAGACCCAGAAAGTGGCGGGCAGCAAGCAGGTGATCATCAAGACGAGGACTTTGGAGCTTGACCAGCGCGAGGCGCTGAATAAGGCGCTGGCAGATGAATTCGGCGTAAAGGCGGAAGAGATCACGGCGGAAAACATCAGTTCCACAGTAAGCAATGAGATGAGGCAGGATGCGGTGATCGCCGTTATCATAGCTACGATCTGCATGCTCCTTTATATCTGGTTCCGGTTCAAAGACATCCGGTTTGCAACCAGCGCGGTTGCAGCGCTTCTCCATGACGTGCTCGTGGTGCTGGCGTTCTATGCGGCGGCGAGGGTGTCTGTCGGAAACACGTTTATTGCCTGTATGCTGACGATCGTAGGCTACTCGATCAATGCGACTATCGTTATCTTTGACCGCATCCGCGAGGAGATGCATTATATGACGAGGACGACGGATTTGAAGGATCTTGTAAATAAGAGCATTACCCAGACATTGACGAGAAGCATTTATACCTCTCTTACGACTTTTGTAATGGTTGCGGTGTTATTTGTCCTGGGAGTCAGCTCCATCAGGGAATTTGCGCTGCCGCTTATGGTCGGCATCATATGCGGCGGATATTCTTCCGTGTGCATCACCGGAGCGCTCTGGTATGTGATGAAGACGAGAGTAAAAGCGGCAAAGAAATAGATATAGCTTTGGCGGCGTGATGACAGCCATTGCCATGTGAGGTGGCGATGGCTGTCATTTGTTGTACGGACGGAGGAGAAGAGATGGAAAGATGGACGATTTTAAGGAAAGGCGCTGATTTTGAAAGGATTGGAAAAAAATTCCGTATCAGCCCAAGGCTGGCATGCCTGATCCGCAACCGGGATATTGTCGGAGACGAGGAGGTGAGGCAGTACCTTTACGGAACACTGGCAGACCTTTATGACGGAGGCCTCATGAAAGATATGGACAGGGCGGTGCGTATCCTGAAAGAGAAGATTCAGGGAAAGAAGAAGATACGGGTAATCGGGGATTATGACAGCGACGGCGTGAACTCTGCGTACATACTTTCAAGTGCCCTTAAAAGGCTGGGAGCGGATGCGGACACGGATATCCCTGACAGGATGAAGGACGGTTACGGTCTGAATGTCCGCCTGATTGAAAAGGCGCATGAGGACGGGATTGACACGATCCTTACCTGCGACAACGGGATTGCCGCAAAGGAAGAAATCCGTTACGGGAAAAGCCTTGGCATGACGGTTATCGTTACGGACCACCATGAAGTGCCTTTTGAGGAGGGAGATGAAGGGAAATGCTTTATCCTGCCGCCTGCGGACGCGGTGGTGGATCCGAAGCGGGAGGACTGCCCCTATCCGTTTAAAGGGCTGTGCGGCGCTGCGGTGGCGTACAAGCTGGCAGAAAAGGTGTATGAGAGTTTCGGGAGGGAAACAGGGGAGATAGAAGACCTTATTGAAAATGTTGCCATCGCCACAGTGACGGATGTGATGGAGATTGTGGGAGAAAACCGTATCTTTGTAAGGGAAGGCTTAAAAAGAATCCGGTTTACGGAAAATCCGGGACTCAGGGCGCTTCTTGCATGTACCGGAACTGAGGAGAAGGAGATTGGGTACTATCATGCGGGATTCGTGATCGGCCCGTGCCTCAATGCCGGGGGGAGGCTCGCCACTGCAAAACAGGCGCTGAGGCTCTTTGAGACGGAAGATAAGGAAGAGGCGCTCAGGCTGGCGGAAGGGCTTAAGGAGCTGAATGAAGAGCGCAAAGACATGACGGAAAAGGCGGTGGATGAAGGAACGGATATAATAGAAAGCACAGATGTGGGGAAAGATAAGGTTCTGCTCCTCTATCTTCAGGACTGCCATGAGAGCATTGCGGGAATCGTGGCGGGGAGGATCCGGGAGCGTTTCCACAAACCGGCCTTTGTCCTGACAGACGCGGTGCAGGAGGCGAAAGGCTCCGGGCGTTCCATTGAGGCGTACCATATGTACGAGGAGCTGAACCGATGCAGCGAATATCTCACAAAGTTCGGGGGGCACAAGCTTGCAGCGGGATTTTCCCTGAAAAAGGAATATATAGGATTGCTGCGGCAGAAACTAAATGAGAACTGTGTGCTGACAGAGGAAGAAATGGCAGAAAAAGTAGTGATTGACATGGAGATGCCTTTTTCATGCGTTACAGAGGAGCTGATCCGGGAGCTGGAGCTTTTAGAACCCTGCGGGAACGGCAATAAGAAACCGGTTTTTGCCAGGAGGAACGCGGCGATTCTGAGCGGCAGGGTGCTCGGAAAGAACGGAAACGTGCTGAGGCTGAGGATGGACGACACAACAGCATCGGTGGAGGCAGTCTATTTCGGAGATATCGGCGGGTTTACTGCCTGCCTGGAGGAAAAATACGGCAAAGGGGCATGGGAAGAGATGCTGCGGGGGCGAAAGAGGGATATGGAGCTGACGGTGACGTATTATCCGAAAATAAATGAATATCAGGGGAGGAGGAGCGTCCAGATTGTGATTACGCATTATAAATAGGGCGTAAAGGGCGCAATATTCGGTAATATTCCTATGCGGAATTGTTTGAAAATCGTGCCGGAAGATGCTATACTGTAATATGTGTAATTTTACAAAAGAAACGGAGAGATATTTATGAAACCTATAGAAGAATATGTAAGGAGCATTCCGGATTTCCCGGAGCCGGGAATTATTTTCAGAGACGTGACAAGTGTCCTGCAGGATGCAGAAGGCCTGCGCCTGTCTATTGACCTGATGCAGGAAAAGCTGAAAGGCGTGGATTTTGACGTTATCGTAGGGCCGGAGTCCAGAGGATTTATCTTCGGAGTGCCGATTGCTTACAATCTTCACAAGCCATTCGTGCCAATCCGAAAAAAAGGGAAACTCCCCTGTGAGACAGCGTCCATAGAGTACGCGCTTGAGTACGGCACAGCGGAGATTGAGATTCATAAAGATGCCGTCAAGGAAGGGCAGAGGGTCGTGATCATCGATGACCTGATGGCGACAGGCGGCACCAACGAGGCTATGGTAAAGCTGATTGAGGGGCTTGGGGGAAAGGTCGTAAAGTGCGTGTGCCTGATGGAGCTTGCCGGGCTTGAGGGAAGAAAGAGGCTTTCAGGGTATGACGTGGATTCCGTGATCATATACCCGGGGAAATAAAATGTTTGGGAGAGTTGTTATAGAAATTGACAGAGGAAGGAGGAGAGCCTATGCCTGATGAAAAGAACAGACAGGAATCAGCCCAGGGAACGTTGCGTCCGTCTTCGCTTATGGAAGACCTTGCGCTTGGTCTTGAAGTGGTGGACGGACATGCGATCAAATCGCCGAAAGACTACGAAGATCCGGATAAGCTCTATGACATGCTGATCGCATGCATCCGGAAGTATCATCCGTCTACGGATGTCAGCATGATATCCAAAGCGTACCATCTGGCAAAGAAGGCTCACGGGGAGCAGTTCCGCAAATCCGGAGAGCCTTATATCGTGCATCCTCTGTGGGTAGCCATCATCCTTGCGGAGCTTGAGATGGATAAAGAGACCATCGCTGCGGGAATGATGCATGATGTCATTGAAGATACAAAGATTGGCGAAGAGAAACTGAAAAAGGAATTTGGCGAGGACGTCCTCTTTCTTGTGGACGGCGTGACAAAGCTGGGGCAGCTGTCGTATTCTTCCGACAAGCTGGAGGTGCAGGCCGAGAGCCTGAGGAAGATGTTCCTTGCCATGGCCAAGGATATCCGTGTTATTATCATCAAGCTTGCCGACCGCCTGCACAATATGCGGACGCTTCAGTTTATGACGCCTGCAAAGCAGAAGGAAAAGGCGAAAGAGACGATGGACATCTATGCGCCCATCGCACAGCGTCTCGGGATTTCCAAGATAAAGACGGAGCTTGATGACCTGTCTTTAAAATATTCCCAGCCGGAGGTGTTCTTTGATCTGGTGGAGCAGATCAATGCAAGGAAGACGGAGCGGGAAGAGTTTGTGGACCAGATTGTAAAGGAAGTGTCCTGCCACATGAAGAATTCCAACATCAAGGCTGACGTGAGCGGCAGGGTAAAGCATTTCTTCAGCATTTACAAAAAGATGGTCAACCAGGATAAGACCGTGGATCAGATCTACGATCTGTTTGCGGTGCGGATTATCGTGGATTCCGTAAAAGACTGCTATGGGGCGCTGGGAGTCATCCATGAGCTTTACACTCCGATTCCGGGGCGCTTTAAAGATTATATCGCGATGCCAAAGCCGAATATGTACCAGTCGCTCCACACGACGCTGATGGGAACCGGGGGCCAGCCCTTTGAGATTCAGATACGCACGGTGGAGATGCACAAGACGGCGGAGTACGGTATCGCAGCCCATTGGAAATATAAGGAGTCCAATGACGGCAAGAAAAATATAAAGGTTCAGGAGGAAGAGAAGCTCAGCTGGCTGAGGCAGATTCTGGAGTGGCAGAGGGATATGTCGGATAACCGCGAGTTTTTAAATCTCCTGAAGGGGGATCTTGACCTTTTTGCGGAAGATGTCTACTGTTTCACGCCCCAGGGCGATGTGAAGAACCTGCCGAACGGTTCCACGCCCATCGACTTTGCCTATGCGATACACAGCGCGGTAGGCAATAAGATGGTGGGGGCAAGGGTAAATGGAAAGCTTGTGACCATCGATTACAAGATTCAGAACGGCGACAGGATTGAGATCCTTACCTCCCAGAACTCCAGGGGGCCAAGCCGCGACTGGCTCGGGATCGTCAAGAGCACCCAGGCAAAAAATAAGATTAACCAGTGGTTTAAAAAAGAGTTCAAGGAAGAGAATATCATCAGGGGCAAGGAGATGATCGCAGGCTACTGCAAGTCCAAATCGCTTGTGCTTGCCGATATCCTTCAGCCCCGCTATATGGAGGTCGTCCAGAATAAGTACGGTTTCAGGGACTGGGATTCCGTGCTGGCGGCAATCGGACACGGGGGCCTTAAGGAAGGCCAGGTAGTGAACCGGCTGGCGGAAGAGTACGGGAAAGAGCATAAGCAGGAGATTACCAATGAGGTGGTTCTTGAGAAGGTGGCAGAGGCGGCAAAGAATAAAGTCCACATTGCCAAATCCAAGAGCGGCATAGTAGTCAAAGGCATCGACGATGTGGCCGTGCGTTTTTCCAGGTGCTGCAACCCGGTTCCCGGGGACGAGATCGTCGGGTTTGTCACAAGGGGAAGAGGGCTTTCCATCCACCGCACGGACTGTGTGAACATGATCCATCTGACAGAGGGCGAGCGCGCCAGGCTGATTGATGCCGAGTGGGAGGAGAGCGTCGCGGAGAAGAACGGCGGGCAGTATCTGGCAGAGATTAAGATGTATGTGTATGACAGGCAGGGACTTCTGATGGAGGTCAGCAGGATCCTTACAGAGAACGGGGTGGATGTAAAATCCATGAACGTCCGCACAAGCAAACAGGGTACGGCAACCATCGAGACAGGGTTTATCGTCCATGGCAGGTCGGAGCTTGAGAAAGTGGTCATGAAACTCCGGCAGTTAGAGGGCGTGATTGATATTGAAAGGGCGACAGGGTAAGAGACGGTATGAGAGTGGAAAGGTTTGTAACAGGGATTATCAGTACCAACTGTTATCTGGTAATCAACGAGGAGACAAAGCAGACGGTGATCATTGATCCGGCGGCATGTCCGAAAAAAATCCTTGGATTTATCGAAGAGGAAGGCCTTAAGATAGAGGCAATCCTCCTGACTCACGGGCATTTTGACCATATCATGGGCATTGACGCATTTTTAGAGCATTTTGATGTGCCGGTCTATGTGCACGAAGAAGATGAGCGGGTGATGAATGATCCGGCGCTGAATCAGTCGTCCACCTATACATCCGGCTATACTTTTTCGGGAGCGCAGTACCTTAGGGATAAGCAGACGCTTGAGCTTGCGGGATATGTTTTTGAGGTGATCCACACGCCGGGACATACGTGGGGCGGGTGCTGCTACTATGTGGCGTCGGAGAATGTGCTCTTCAGCGGAGATACGCTGTTTCAGGAGTCGGTGGGAAGGACAGATTTTGAGACAAGCAGCATGTCTGACCTGATGTATTCTGTCAGGGAAAAGCTGTTTAAGCTCCCGGATGAGACACATGTCTATCCGGGGCATATGGGGGAGACGCTGATCGGACATGAGAAGACGCACAATCCTTACGTTTAAGAGGGCATACAATGATGATTCGGGTTATATGTAGCAAAGAAACCTATATCTATAACGCATATCATATGACAAAGGCTTTTTACCCGTCTGCTGAGGTGGTATCGCAGATAGAGGAAAAAGCCTCTAATTATGTAGCAGTGATTTTTGGAGAAGAAAGCCGTATCCTTATATCCGGCAGGGAGATAGCCGAATCTTTTGGGAAAGAATGGCAGAGGGCGGCAGGTGTTTCGGATGGGAAGGCGGTGAAACACATGATAGACATCACCCTGTACCATCTCCTTGAGAAAAGGGCAGGGCGCGGCCTGGCATGGGGAATCCTGACGGGAGTGCGGCCTACTAAGCTTGTCATGGCAAAGCTCACGGAAGGCATGTGCAGGGAAGATTTTCTTTCCTGGTTCGGGAGGGAATATCTGGTGAGCGCTAAAAAAGCGGAGCTTGCATGGGAGATTGCCTGCCGGGAGAAAGGGATCCTTGACCGGCTTGACTTAAAGGACGGATATAGCCTTTATGCCGGGATCCCGTTCTGTCCGTCCGTCTGCTCTTACTGCTCTTTCAGCTCGGGCTCCCTTGCGGCTTGGGGCCACCGGGTAGAAGATTATATAGACGCCCTCTGCCTGGAATTAAAGTCTGTTGCGGAGAAATCCGCAGGAAAAAAGCTCAATGCCGTCTATATAGGCGGCGGTACTCCCACAACCTTGAGCGCTCCGCAGCTTGAAAAGCTTTTGACCTGCATTGAAAAGCATTTTTCCCGGGAGAATCTTTTGGAGTATACGGTGGAGGCAGGAAGGCCGGACAGCATAACGGAAGAAAAGCTGAAAGTGATCAGGAGCCATGGGATTACCAGGATTTCCATAAATCCCCAGACGATGCAGCAGAAGACTCTCGACGCTGTCGGGAGGCGGCACACCGTGGATGAAGTGAAGAAAGCTTTTTATACAGCAAGGGAGCTTGGGTTTGACAATATCAATATGGATCTGATCGCGGGGCTTCCGGGAGAGACGGCATCGGATATGGAAGATACGCTGTGGCAGATCGAGGAGCTTGCCCCGGACAGCATGACCGTCCATTCGCTGGCGGTTAAGAGGGCGGCAAGGATGGGGAATAAAGAGACGGAAGAGTACCGGAAAGTAAAGGCGGAAAGGGAGAGCCAAAAAGCAGGGCGGATAGAGGAAATGATCCGGGCGGCGGGAGAATCGGCGCGCCGGATGGAACTTTCACCGTACTATCTGTACCGGCAGAAGGATATTGCCGGGAATTTTGAAAACGTGGGCTACGCAAAGGTTGACAAAGCCGGAATATACAATATACTTATTATGGAAGAAAAACAGTCCATCATT
>OFGR01000495.1_pt1 | contig 39441 bp, 40 predicted proteins | sample 1521811 | NCBI WGS metagenome assembly OFGR01 (sample SAMEA3504098, study PRJEB24116) | mouse gut metagenome | biome: mouse gut; feature: mouse-associated habitat; material: faeces | place: Denmark | collected 2011
GTTGGTTTATAGATGCAGTGTCTGCAAGAGTATATTTATTTTCAGTACTAACACCTGTCTGGGTGTCATAGAATTGTACAGCTTTTCTAACGGTAACATCCCATTCTACACCTTCTATCTTTTCGGTTTTGGTGGTGCTTGTATTGCCACACGCAGTTGCTACAACTGCAAGGGCGATGATCACAAGCAAAGCAGGGAGAGTGAGTCTTTTGGGCATACGCTATCGGTTATTGGTTTAGGCGCAAATATAATCTAAATAATTGGTAAAAAAAAACATTATCAACTATTTATCAAAATTCGGCACGTTTTTATAAGCTTCATTTCTTACCTCCTTTTCGCCAAAGGCAGATAAATAACATCACTTTTGTACTCTTATTGTACCATATGACTGTAACCACCTCATTTTATGGCGTGAAAATACTTGGAATCCAATTATTAGAATAATTCAAGTATCCAAATACGGCCAAAGTTTATCACTTATCATAAAGCAATATTTGGACGAATAAAGCCATTCAGCTTCTCTAACTAAATCTATGTTTACATTTTCATCCTCAACAAGAGAATGTAAATTTTCGATTTTATCAATGAATTTAATTGAAAAGTTCTTTTCGCTCAAACCTTTCTCTATAAGATTAATTGCCTCATTGATTGTTTTGGCGTGTAAGATAATATTAGCCCATGCACCATCATATGAGGGTAAGGTGTCATTACACTCACTACAATCAACGAGATCGTTAAATTTATAACCGGGAGATGCCACGATGTCAACTGATGCAATCCACAACTGCTTGTATTTTGTCTTAGCCTTCATAAACAATAGACAGTTGCTATTTCAAAAGTTTATGGTCATTATCGCCACTCTCCAACACGCTCATCTGATGGATGGCGATTTGGTTGAGTTTTATAAGTCGCTCTGATTGTGGCAGTCCCTGTTCTATGAATACGGCATTGAGGCTTTCCATGTTTGAGAGGCAGATAAGTTCGTTGACCGAAGCGTAGTCGCGGATATTACCTTTCAAGTCGGCGTTAGCCTCACGCCACTGTTTCGCTGTCATGCCGAACATAGCCACGTTCAACACATCCGCTTCATTGGCATAGATGATGCTCGCCTGTGCTTTTGTGACCTCTGCCGGAATAAGATTCTGCTTGATGGCATCGGTGTGTATGCGGTAGTTGATTTTCGACAACTCACGCTTCGCTGACCATCCCAATGCTTTTTGCTCCTCCGCTTTAAGTCGTTGGAATTCCTTGACTATATACAATTCAAATTCAACCGAAATCCAACTTGCAAATTTGAATGCAATATCCTTGTGGGCATAGGTGCCACCATAACGTCCTGATTTGGAAATTAAACCGATTGCATTGGTCGTTTCAATCCATTTCTTTGGAGATAGAGTAAAGGCATTTAAGCCTGCTTCTTTTCTAAACCCCTCGAATTCGAGGGGTTTGAAATCGGGATTATAGAGACTTTCCCAAATGCCAAGAAACTCAATCGTATTACGGTTGCGCATCCAATTACCGATAACAGCGTTTGGATCATCGCTCTTATGACGAGCCAAATCGGTTATAGACACATAATCCTCGCCATCAACATTGATGATGGTTATATTAGTATTCTGAACTGTGATTTTTGCCATTTGTGGATAAGTATCTGTACACGAAAAACAAAGATACATCAAAGAGTTCGATATATCAGTATGTTAGCCTACTTTTATGTGAGTGTGAATAAAGATTTTGGTTTAGTTGGTACTAATTAGCTTCTGCAAGATGTGCCTTTGTCGGAAATACCTCCGTGCAATGCAGGAGCGCCAAGAGTTGGGGTGGCAGCCATGATTGTTTTATTTTTTGCTGCGGATCCGGCTTAGACTTACGGGGGTGACTCCGAGATACGAAGCAATATTTTCCAATGGAATCCGGTTCAATAGCTGCGGCTGTTCTTTCAACAATTGTTCATATCTTTCGCTGCCAGTGGTGAACAGCTGCGGAATCAGTGACTTTTCAGCCCTCAGAATCTCTTTTTCAGCAAATACTCTGCCCCAGTTGGCAATGTGGATGTCACTATGGAAAAGCCGGTGCAGATCTTCTACCGAAATTCTATATAAGATGCAGTCCTCGATGGTGACAATATTCTCATATCCGGGCGTTGCATTGATATAGCTCAGCATTGATAGTGCCACGGTGCCTTCATCTCCGATCCAGAACGTAATGTCGCGCCCTTTGGCGTAACAGTAAGCACGTACAATCCCTTTTGCTACGAAGAACACATTTCGGCATACTTTGTCGGCTTCAATCAGCAAAGTGCCTCTTGGCAGCTCAACTTTTTCGGCCTTTAGGATTATGCTATTGAGCGATTCCTGCGGCAGTGGATAAATGCGGGTCAATATCTCTGTCAATTCCATACGCAAAGTTAATAAATTATCAAATGTAAAGAGCCGGTTATGACGAAACGTCTAAATTTGCATCTGATATGAACTGGATGATTCTTATAGTAGCCGGACTGATGGAGGTGGCCTTCACGTTCTGTCTTGGAAAGACAAAGACGGCTGTCGGTACGGTACAATACTGGTGGTGGGCCGGATTCATAGCCTCGCTTAGTTTGAGCATGTATCTGATGGCTCGAGCGGCCCGTACAATTCCTATAGGTACGGTCTATCCCGTTTGGACCGGTATAGGAGCCGTGGGAGCCGTGATAATCGGTATACTTTTTTTCAACGAGCCGGCTACGTTCTGGCGCGTTTTCTTCATAACCACTCTTATTCTTTCTATAATAGGGCTTAAAGTATTGTGATATGGAACATAAGATGCGACGATTCAAACAGCAGCTTTCAAATGAAGATGCTGTGAAAATATTGGACCGCTGTACTAACGGCATACTCTCTCTTGTTGAGGCCGATGGCACGCCCTACGGAGTGCCTATAAGTTATGTTTACGATGGGGGCAATCACATTTATCTTCATTGCGCGGTTGCCGGCCGGAAGATTGACTGCATCCGTGCTGACTCACGCTGCTCATTCTGCGTAGTGGCGCAGGACCATGTCGTTCCGGAGGAATTTACCACCTACTTCCGCAGCGTGATAGTGTCCGGCAGAATCAGGATTCTTACCGACCCGGAAGAAATACTTGCCGGACTCGTTTTGCTCAGCAGCAAATATTGTCCCGGGATAGATCCGGAAAAGGAGATTGACAAATTCTATAAAGTGGTCAAGGTCCTGCGGATAGATATCGACAGTATCACAGGCAAGGAGGCAAAAGAGCTTGTCCGGCAAAGGCAATGAAGAGGGGAGTGGCTGTTAAAGAATCCATACGGGCGATTTCCGGAGATTGAAGTTTTCGGACAAGGTTTTCGCAAATGGAGAATTGAACAGGCGTGCCCCTTGCGGACAAATTTTCACACAGGCGCAGCACTTGATACATTTTGAGGCATCTACCTCCTGACAGTCCGGTGTGATGGCTCCTGTGGGGCAGGCATCGTAGCAGCTCCCGCAGTCATCACAAATCGATGTGTCGACCTGTGGTAGATATGTCATGGGCTTTTCCGCCTGCTGACGTTGGTAGCCGATTACAAAGTTGCGGAAGTTAGTAATGGATTCTTCCGGCGATGGTTCGTCGGTGAGCGAGGATGTGTTGACTTCGCGCAATCCGCCCATGCGGATTTTTGAAGCGATCTCCTTACCAAACGTCATGGCATCAGCCAAGTCACGGCAGTCAGGGCGTCCGGAGGCTATGGGGGTATCGGCAGTCGAATAGGAGTGTTCTCCTACGAAAGCTGCGGCGCCACATATCAGGAATCCACAGTCCGACGACATGAATGACGCAAAATCGTTGACAGCATTCTCAAAAGCACGGTTGCCATATACTGCCGCAACTATGCATCTTGCGTTGTTGCCTTCAATGCCTTTAAGCCGTTGCTTTATGATCGGAGCTATTTTCCCGCCATATACAGGCGCCGCTGCGATGACAATATCATCAGATGTCAGCACCATATCTTTTTCTACGGGATGGAACGTCAGGTCGCGATAAATAATATCGCAATTCAGCACTTCAGATATTCCTCGGTTAATGCCATGCAGGATCTTGGCGGAGGTTCCTGTAGGGGAGAATGAAAAAGAATATATGCGCATAAGTATATCTCAATGATTAAATGTTGACTGATGAATGGAGTTGTGCAAATTTAATAAAAATCGGAGAGATAATTAGGAACCCGATGATGAGCAATCATACTTCCTTTGTCCAATCGGACAATATGGATTTGAAATCGGACACCATCAATGAAAAATCGTAGTGTGTCACTAATCCGGTACAACCTATGGTTCGATCTCCTTCTTTCAGCAGATACCATTGTGGAAGAGGATTGTCGGCCGCCAGACACTGGCGCATACAATCGTCATATACGGCCATGGACTCTTCTGTAGCCCACTTCTCTTGAAAATAAGCTATAGACTCCTCCAGATACTCCGGATTCTTTCGTAGTGAAATTATTTCCATGTCGGTCATTAAATAATTAATCTGGGAAGCACGGGCCTTGATCGTGACATAAATCCGTTGAATAATACAGCGTGCAATCAGACCAAGCCTCCGGATACAAAGATATAGATTTTTTTTGTAGCTCCCCATCCCATCAAACGTAAGCTAATGACCGAACAGAAGGCAAACGGTTTTGAATTCTTATGCTTGTATAGTATTGAAAATCAAAATAAAAGTTGTAAATTTGTATATATGAACGACCTTACAGTATCAAATATCGAAAGGCAGAACGTGTTGAACAACAATTATGCCCTTCAAACCATCCAAGAAAACTTGGATGTTAATGGCCTGCGTTTTCATGAACAGCTTCTTTTCACGACTAAAATGGTCGCTGATTTTTATGATGTCGATGAACGAACAATTAAGCGTTATGTGCAGGAGCACGGAGACGAACTTCGTGCCAATGGATACTTTTTAAGTGAGGGTAATTCACTGAAAGAATTAAAGTTGCATTTTGTTAGGGACATTAATGTCCCTAAGTTTACACGGCAACTTGGGATTTTCCCATTCCGTGCATTCCTGAATATCGGTATGCTCCTCACAGAGAGCGAAAAAGCGAAACAATTACGCACGCGGATACTTGATATTGTTATAGCAACAATCAATAGTCGTGCCGGAGGTGGTACCAAATACATCAACTGGCGCGACCGGGATTATCTGCCTACCGCAATAAAGAGTGAAAACTATCGCAAGAATTTCACTCAGGCTGTCGGCAAATATGTTGACGGACTTCCTACATATAAGTATGAGCAGATAACCGACTTGATTTATAAGGCGGTCTTCCGGGAAAATGCCAAAGAATATCGTGAGGTACTTCGTTTGCAGAACGAGGAGAACGTGCGACATACACTTTATGCGGAAGTTTTACTTTGTATTTCATCATTTGAGAATGGTGTGGCACATGAGATTGTGACCTGCTACTCCAATAATGGAAATAAGCAGCTGACCATCGAAGAAGTCAAGGCTATTATCGACAAATTGGCATCCGCTCCGATGATGGAACCATTCATCAATGACGCAAGATCCAAAATGGCATCACGTGACGTTGCATTCCGTGATGCTTGGCATGGCAATCTTGCCGAATACCTTCGTGCCGTCACACCTGATGAATTTGATAAATTTATCGGCGATGCTTCAATAGACTTCGACAATATCCTCGAAGCCAACCGGGAAGTTCTTAAACGCCTGAAACAAGCCGATGATGATGAGAACTGAAGAACTGAAATACATAGACTATGATGAGGCTCTTGTGGTCTATGCGAAGACTGTTACAGCCAGTGGCGGCGGTCTGAGCGGAGTCAAGGATGAAGGAGGAATCAGAAAAGTGCTCGACTTTGTTCAGAACGACCTGTATTATCCTACTTTCGTTGACAAACTCACATATCTGGTCTTCGGCTTATGCACGGGCCATTATTTCGAGGACTCCAACAAGCGCGTGGCATTGACAATCGGCGTCTGGTTTCTTGTACATAACGGTTACTACTGGCACGCCTACAGTTTCATGCAGTGCATGGAGGCAATCATATACCACGTTGCCGCCGGACGCATTGACAAAGACCTGCTTCAACGCATCATCACCTGCTACATGGCAAACGAAGACTACCCCGAAGACCTCAAACTTGACATCATACATGCAATAGACGGCTAAGATTGCTGTATTGTTGATAATGACGAAGTATAATAAGAATGGAACCCATTGATAACATTATAATAATTTCCTCTACTATAGAAAAGGATACGTGTTTCTACGGACTGGGCTTAGAGAGTGGTATTACTCTCATTCCACCAAAGTATGAGGATGTTAAATTTCCTATTGGAGATATTTTCATGTTCCGTCAAAATGGGAAATGGGGATTGATGTCCTTGAATGGAGATGTCTTATTAACTCCTGAGTATGACAATATTTTTTTGTGGAATGATAAATACATTGTTGTTGGTGAGGGAAAATCTTACCATTATAAATGCGGAGTTGTAGATTGGAATGGATGCTTAATAATTCCTATCGAATACGCAGCCATAGAACTTACCGCTTACTCGGTATTCAGGTGTTACATGGGTGCTGAGTTTGACTGGGGACGTGATCATCAAATGGATTTCCTCAAATATGATGGGAATTCATATCTGTGGAAAAATAACAGCAATGAAACGTTGGGTAAGCAACTACAAATATGGCGTAATAATCAGCATGTTGCCAACTATAATGGCTGGCTAATACTTGATAACCAAATATTGCTCAATCCCGAATTGGAATCGCAGAAATGGGTTTCTGATAAAGACCTTAATTTTATCCAAGTTACGCCAGACGGTAACTTGATAACAAAAGATAAACGTGGGAAATATGGTCTGCGAGATTTATCTGGTAAAAGCATAGTTCTACAGATTTATGATGACATGAAGCTTATGCCATCAGGTATTGTAGTGCTTTACAATGGGAAGATAGGTATTGTCGGAACTAATGGTAACAGTATTCTTCCAACAGAATATCTGGAAATCAGAGACAATGTCATTGACGAATCAAATAAAGAGGAAATCAAAGGTGATTGGTCATGGGTTTGGAATATCAAAAACGGATTCGCATATCGGTATAGCAAAGACCATCCACTTGATACATCTAATCTTGAAACAATAATTGTTCGGTCAGATTTCTTCATTTCTGATGGGAGCATCGCTTGTTGTAAAAAGGGAGAATCCCAATTCAACACTTTCATCACCCGAAATGGGGATGGTGAGAATATATTTAGCATTGAGAATGGATTTTTTCTTGAAGAAAATGCGGATAAAATCATACCCTTAACATCTGACGATTATCTAATCCAAAACGGAGATAAATTCAGGTTAGTCTCAACCAATGCAGATAGCAATAGCCTTTCATTAGAATTTGATGAGGCAAAGTATTATGGAGAAGGGATATTGTATTACCAAGTCGATGGACTTTGGGGAATAAAATTATTCTCACCAAAACTGTATGATACTTCATTATTCCGAATTGAAAAAGATATAGATATTGTGCCATCATATCTTTCGGCAAAGCCTGTGTATGGTATGATGGGAATGTTCATATATTTTGAGATTCAGAATACATATAAGAGTTATTCTGGTGAGGAAGGAATATGTAGCCAGCTTATCAAAACATCCGGAGAATGTCTTTTGGGTGGAAACCACCAATACACCGGTTCTTTTAGTATACACGATTCTATTATCCTATGTCAAGTAGGTCAAAAGTTCGGATTTGTAGATTTTGATGATGAAACAATCATACCATTCAAATTCGATGAGATTGTCTTCCGTGGCAAAGGTAAACATGGTGGCTTCAATGTTAGGATTGGAGATTTTTGGGGCATCCTTAAACACAATGGAAAAGAAAGCCACATTAAATATTCAGAATTTATTCCCTTTAGGGATAAGTATGAAATAGTAATAGATGCGCTTACTGGGTTAAAAGGGGTGCTCAATACCGAAACTTGTGAAGAAGTTGTGCCTTGTCTCTATACTCATATCATTCTTGAAGAAAACCGTGCGATTGTAGCAAGAGGCGGATGCCCGGAAGATAATTGTATTGTCGATTATCTTTATGCCAAATGGGGTTGCTATGACACATCAGGAAAGCTTATAGTCCCTGTTAGATATGACTACATCAAGATTGATGGTGAATATGTACTCGCTGGATATGATGGGGGATTCATGACCTATGGTCAAAACTTTTATTATAAAGAGTTTGGCGGCAAGTATGCTCTTTATAACTCTGTTGGGGAATTGTTAATTGAGGGTTTCTCTCAGTACAATTTAGGTGATAATATTTGGTCATTTTATTTTGGTGGTAAATGGAAGACATGGACTGAAGAGTATGGCTTTGATGAGTACTCCTTCGAGTATGTAGTTGGTAGATGGCTTCTTGTTACTCCAGACCTCAAAACAATATTACCGAGAGATCCTGGAGAACGATACCAAATTAAAAAAGGAACTAAAATATACTGGGCAAGAGAAGTTAACGAACACGACAAAAAAGTAATAAATCGTATCAACTTTCCCTTGAACCTTCTCGTTGAGCATGAGTTCCAAATTGATAATGGCTGGATAATTGATAAAAGTGGGAAAGAAGCCATTAATATTACTACCGGGAAGCGAATTGCCGGGTATCGTGAGATTTATGCAATATCCGATTCACTCCTTTATGTAATGGATGATGAGTATAATGTAGGTATCCTTGATAAGGATAATCAATTCGTAATCAAACCTCAATTCTACGCACTCACATATCCAGTGGGTAATCTGTTTATTGGAACCACCGAAAACGAAAAAGGAGAATTTACTATGTCTCTATATAATCTCTCCTCAAAAAATATCCTTGACGAGGGCATTGAATTACGGGTTGAAGAATCACGTTCATCAATGGAACATATGTTCCGCAATCACATTCTGTTGCTGTATCACATCAATGAAGATGATGATGCTTATAGTGGCTATGCCTTTGAGAATGGTACAGCATGGATTAAATCGGAAATTGCTGGAAAATTTAACCCAATGTGTGTTGGACAAGTGGGCAAATTCAATCATAAGCGTTATTGGTTCTCATATAATGATATGGAGCCTGAAGAGTCGTATTCTTACGATGATGACAACGATTATATGAGAGATTCATGGGATGCAATGACCGACGGCATGTATGGAGATATGCCCGAAGGATTTGACGGAGACTATGATTTCTTAGGGAGATAGATAATAATAGACTTTTTTGTTTACCTTATCAATCTATCGGCATTTATATAAAAACGAAATACTAAAATGAATCCGAAAATATACAAACCCGAAGAAAGAGTATCTCAAGAAGTCATTGACAAATTGAGGGAAGATGAGGAATATTTTGAGCAAATCCTCCCAAATGGAGCTGAAGGCGTTATAGGAGATGTCGCGATAATAACTCATCCGGACTACGAATATGGCTATTCGTACCTTATGGATAGGTCTGGCAACAAGCCGTTATTGGATTTCGGAGATTTCAAATACGACCAAAAAAGGCACAAGGAAATCTTTTTGAATGGCAAAACTCATCCAGATGGAAAAATTGTTTCAATGGGCCTTATTTCAAAAGACTCTCTTTCCATGGTAAACCCACCGACAAAGTCTTATATTATGGATATTGGGATGATTGCGGAAGTGGTTATGCCATTGATGATGATATGGTAACGAATGCTCACCCATTCGAAAGAATCTACGTTGGAGGCATTATTGATTACATGTGTCAATTCCTTGGAGAGGCGGACTTTGAAGGGTTTGAAGAATTTATTACCCACGATTTAATTTTAACCCACAAATTCAATCCTCAGTCTGAATACAATGACATCTGGTATGGAGATTGGGTCGATGATGATTTTCCATCTTCTGACGAATGGGAGGAAGACCCATGGATTGAAGCTGGCAACAAAGGGGTCTATAGTGTCAAGCAGAGACGGCAGATCATCGCGAATAATGTAGATAGAATCGAAGTTAAGGGTTCTGAAATATTCTTCTATGCGCATAAGATGGCACAACCGCAGAAATATTTCTCCCGCCATCCTAAAGATGAGGTCAACTTCTTTAATGAGGGGTATGATAAAATGCCACATTCCATTGAAGATTGGCGTCCGTCACTTATTAAGAGCCTGGATTATTTTGAAGAAGAACATGGAATAATTCGTGCCGGTTTTTACGCTGGTCAGGACATTTGCACTCTGATGTCGGACAATCGGCAGCTTCTGCTCAATTTATGCAGACGGAATTATTTCCATCTTGAATCCGGAATTATTGAACAATGGGAGGACGAATACGAAGACATTGTACCCAAAACATTCTTTGACAAACTCTGGATAGCAAATGACGCACACCATATATATCGGGATATAACTTCAGTTGATGGGAAACTCAGTATATGGGGATCTTCGGTATATGTACTCGATAGAAGCCCATACTGGGGAATTCGATATGTAGAACTTCATGGCATTCAGAAACATCCCGAAAGAATGACTATCAAAGAACTCTTTGAACAGGATTTCTCTTACATTGAAGGTCTCATTCGATTGAAGCGAGTTCGAGTATCTCCAGATGTGCTCATTGCACTGAAAGATGTCACCGAATCTGCATACTCTACTCGTATAGATTCGCTTATTAAGTTTGTTGAGGATTGGGAAACTGAAATTGAAGACTGGGAAAACGAAGAAAATGATCGTAGGTATTCTGAATATCGAGCCTTTCAGGAAGAGGAAGAAAGAAGATATTATGAAAACGAAGGATATCGAGATGCTTTTGACGGTGATCCTGATGCCGAATGGAATATTGACTGATATGTATAGGATTATAATCACAATATTGTTCGGAGTGTTCATTCCCATATATACGTTTGCCGGTTACGATGGAAGATTGGCAGATGACCCACACCATACGTTTCCAAAATGGTTTTATCTTTTGCTGGTTGTTGGCTTATTTGCGCTCATTGGGAAATGGGTAAAATCCGGAACTCGCAAGAAAAACCGTCGCAGCACAACATCATCTTTATCCCCTAAGCCAATTTATAAGGATTCTGGTTGCTATTGGACAACTTGCCCGGAATGCAATGGAATCGGATATGTAAAAGGGAAGCAATCATTTGCATATACTGTAAATTCATTTACAAGTTCTTTGGGTCGGGTTGTTTGTGATAAATGTAAGGGGTTCAGCCATGAACTTACTTCTGAAGCATTGGAACTTTATAAAAAATTAGCCATTGAAGAACAGAAAGAAGCAAAAGCATTAAGGGATAGACTCGAACAATCGCGAAAAGAAAAAGAGAAAATTGAAAAAGAACGCTCCGAAAAACTATATGAAGCAAAATGCAAAATATTACAAGAAGGGAGACGAGTATATGAAGCTCAATATTATCTTGATGAAATGGCTAAACTTCGGATTCGCCGTAAGAAAGTTCTAAGCGGAATCAGAGAGGTTTCTAAAACACAACCTGTTTGTTCGGCCTGCAAAGGATTAGATAAGGATTGTCCTGTATGTCATGGTATTGGCCACACCATCAATGAAGAGTTAGCCAATTTGTACGAAGAATGGCTTCAATATAGGGCTGAGAGCAAACAAATACATGATGATTATATGGCTTTATATGGAGAGATGTCTCTTCTAAGGCAGAATGATTCAATATCATCATATATTTCAGCAATAGAAGTGCTTTCTGCTCTCCCTCAATCTGAAATTATTCGTAATAGGATCAGAGATTTGGTTAAAGACGAACCATTTTGCCTTCATTGTATGGCAAAGGGCTATTTGGAAGTAATGCAAGATACTGATGGAAAGGCATATGAAAGAATAGGCTGTCCAAAATGTAAAGGTCGTGGAAAATTATTTTATGACTGATTTTAGAATGTGAAATATCTATGGATAACAATGAAATACAATTTGAGGCCAACCCTTTGTTTCCCAAAACAACACTCTTTTTGGGAAACGGGTTTGATTTGAGCCTTGGTCTCAAAACAAAATACACTGATTTTTTCTCTCATAAGGGCGAGAATGGAGAGAAGGATTTTTGGCCCACGCATGATGTAGTCAATGAGACTGACCTTCTCTACAAAAGGCTCAATGGCCTTAGTTTTGCTTCTTCCAAAGACCCTTCTGATGATTATACTTGGTATGACCTTGAAGCAGAGTTCAAAGTACATGCAAAGAGAGAGTCTCCACAAGGAATAGAGAATATTTACATCTATAATTCTTCAATCGAAGCAGACGCTAAGTATTACGAAGAAATCAAGAACGGCCTGTTAGAGTATCTACGCTATGAAGTTGGACGCTGGAGCAAGTTTGACCACATGAAAGCCAAAGGCTCACCTGCATACAATTTAATGTATCAGGTTTGCACCAAGGCTAAAGCCTATCCTAACATAATTACCTTCAACTATACTGATGTTGACGCATTGATGCACAAATGCGATGGGGATTTGCGTAAAATTGAAATACCAACTGACAATATCAAGCATATACATGGGTCTCTGCTTGATGAACATATTATTCTTGGTATTAACGAAGATAAAGATGTTCCTAAGGAATATGACTTCCTTTTCAAGAGTTGGGATGACTATTATGAATCTCACGAGGTAATCGACACCTTGAAAAATTCTCAAATCATAATTTTCTTTGGTTTATCGTTTGGATCTATAGACAGTGTCTATTTTGTTGACTTTTTCAAATCTGTAATTCAAGGAAAGTACGACAAGAATAAGAAGCACATCCTTATCTGTACTTTTGATGAACGATCAATGAGAGAAATATTTAGACAATTCTTCATAATGGGTATTTCTATTATGGAGTTGAAGGCTCACTGTGATTTCCACTTTATGATTACAAACCCGAAAGATCCATTTCATCCACATAAATTCAATTCTGATAAAATTGCTTATTGGATACACGAATGGAACGATATAAGACTTGATATTCCAGATTAAGGTAATATATAAGTTACGCTCAGGTACTGAAAATTCATCATTTGACCCGATTGAATGACCTTATGCAGAGTCATTTTCCTGCTAAATCCTTCTAAATTCAATCATTAAATGATTTTTATGTCCAAAGATTGTGATTTAGCAATCGTGGAGATATATTTTTTTGTCCATTTTATTTTGTGGCTACAAGTGTTGGTTACCTTATGGCAGAAAACTAATTGATAGATTATTATGGACGAGAATAAGAATAATTGCTCCGGCAAAATTTTTGAAAAGAGTTTTGCTGAGTGAAGACTGGGATACAAGGCGTGGATGATTAAGCACCCACGTGAGTATTGTCCCACCTTTGTTGACAAACTCGAAATCATCCACGCAATTGACGACTAGCCTATAGGCATTGGCGGCTGATAAAACGTCACATTGTATCAGAGAGACGAGAGATTCTGCTGTAATATGTCAAGGAAGCGGGCGGCGTGTGCGCCATCCATTTGGGTGTGGTGAAATTGAAATGAGACGGTAAGGGTGGTTTTGAACAGGCGTTTTCGGTATCTGCCCCATATCATGAACGGATTGTTGAAGATGCTGCTGTACATTCCCACTGCTCCATCGATATCGTATTGTGCGAGTGCGGAGGTGCCGATTACCATGCTGTCGGGCAAATCGTGGTTTTCGCAGCTTTCAGCCACTTGTCGGGTAAGACGGAGATATTCGGAATTGAATATTGCCAAATCATTGGAGAACGGCACATCGCATGAACTTACTTCGCCATGACTGTTTGCCACTATAGTATTGACGGCGAGAGTGTCATATTTAAAGAGTTTGCCATTGACCGGGAGCATCCGAAATTCCTTTACCTGCGAGGCGGCACGTCCGATGCACCAGCACATCAGCATATTGAATTTCAGTCCACGCCTGCGGCTTACTTTCAATAATCGGGTGACATCAAGCGTCTTGAAGAACGTCACCATTGGCATCGGAGCGTTCATCCACATTTCGAAGGCGTAGGCTCGCGTTGTTTCCTTTGGGTTTACTTCTTTCATTTTTTGCGACGAAGTTAGCACAGTGTCGCTGCCTCCGATAGAAGAAAAGGGACATTCAGAACGGTGAGGTAAACAAATCGGAATACACCGGTTGTGTTTTCAGCAATTCTGCAGGGGTAGTGCCTGAATAACGACGGCACTCACGGATAAAATGTGACTGGTCGGCGTATCCGCATGAATAGGCAATGTCGGCAAAATCACGGTTGCCATTCTGCATGAGCCATAGCGATTTCTGAAACCGGACGACATTGGAATATTCCTTTGGCTTCATCCCTACGGCATTGAAAAACACCCGCTCAAACTGCTTCCGGCTCAGGCAAGCGAGTTGTGCCATATTCTTCACGCTGATGGAATTGTCAATGAATAGATGCTTCAGCGAAGCGCCAACTCTGTTGAAATTATAGATTGCCGATTCTTCCAATCTTGACAATAGCCATTTCTCAATCATCTTGATAGCATCTTGTGAATCATCAGCATTAAGCACATCATCGGCAAGTATATTCAGGCTTTTGTCACCAAGTGAATAGCCGTCAATCTCCTGATTGTAGAATGCCGATACCGGAATATTGAACATAGTGCCGATGGCATGAGGATAGAACACTACAACGATAGTTTCGACATCGCCCGATGATTGAATTCTTGCCGGAAAATTGACCTGACCGCTTATCGAAAATCTTGCTTGTTCAGCCTCAAATTCTGGAATATAAAACCGTGTCAGACGATGAAAAATCAGCTGCGGGCATCCGATTGGAAAGGTCAGAACATCCTGCGTTTCATTAGTCCTCAGAATCCAATAGTAGCGGATAAATGGCTGTAGCCTCCTGCAAGGAGAATAAATGATGAAAGACATAGATACAAAGCGTCAGATGCATCGTTACCGATATTGGTTTTTGTTCACATTGATATAAAGCAGGTCGTCGTGGTCGGTGATGCTGTACAGCTCCTGACAGTCGGTTGTCATGAGATAAAACTCATCAAGACCGTCGCAATCACCGATAAAAGTGTAAATGTCAGACATGCGACCTTTGAATACCACGAAATCCGTATTCCAGTAATCGATAATGAAATAGAGGATTGTGTCCTGCTCTATGACTTCATGCAGATGCCAATAAGGGTCCTCCATGTTGCAATCGATACTGTCCGGAACATACTTGAAGCTCAGCCATAACGCACGCGGATCGCCAATGACGAACGTGTCATATAGCTTTTGCAATAGTTTCTCCTTTTCACTCCCTTCTATTTTTTGAAGAGGAAGATTATTATCACGAACGGTTCGGGCTATTTCGTCATAATCGAACATAGTGTTTCAGACATTAAAACCTGTCATGGGAGTTTTACTATTATTTCATCAAACGGTTGCGGCCGGCCGATACTCACTCGGAATCTGTCGCCGTCCCAACCGGTTTTGTTGATGGCTGACTTACGATTGTCGGCGCAACGGGGCAGATCCTCATCCCATTTCGATGCGACTACCTCGCCTAAGGCTGTGCTGACAATCTCCACTTTCAAGGCATCGCCTATCTTCTGGCCGAAGCAGTTATATACCAGAGCACGGTGTTTTCTGTCGCGACTTAGTTTGGAGTAGCGTTGGAGCAGGATTTTCTTCTCAAATCCGCAGGCATGCAGATTTTGCATAATCTCACCGCGCCGTTGTGTTAGACGATTCTTGCCACCATTTATTTCATCTATCTCGGTCAAGATATCAAGCACCAGCTTGGTGACATACTCCACGAACCCCTCGCCAAACTCTTTGAACTTATAAAGCCGGAGGGACGTGTCACGGTCTAAATCGTAGGTTGACACATTGAAAACACATTTCCAGTTCTTATAGCCCGGAGTCACATTTTGTCGCTCGACATTTGCGCAGATGGTGAGCCGCCCGTTGCCGTCAAGGTCTATCGGCGACAGTTCCTGAAGGATAACCTGACATAAGCCGTATGTGGCTACATACAGATGTGCCACATCGCAATGATTGGATTCTTCCTTGATGCGTCGTGCTATAATATCATCGTCCTCGAAGGAGAGCATTTGCAGTTTTGCCATAGCTTATTCTTATCTTTGGAAGTCGCGGAATTTTTTGTTGTTGAGAGCGTTCTCAGCGGCGCGGTTATCATGCGAGGCAGCCCACTTGAAATAGTCGTAAGCCTTGCGCAAATCAACTTCAACGCCAAGTCCGTTGAGATACATATTGCCGAGTTCGTACAATGCGGTTCCGATAGCGGGAGCCTGCTGCCTGAACCCTCGGCTTTTGATACGCTCGGCAATGTGCTGATATTCAAGCATCGACTTTTCAAAATCCTGCTTGCCACCAATACCGTCCCTGTAGCATTCGGCAAGTTTCAAGGTTGCCATGATTTCGCCAACATCAGCTCCTTTCCCATACCATTTGCGGGCCATCGTATCGTCTTGACCAACACCGTTGCCATAGCGATAAATATCGCCTATTCGCGCAAATGCCTCATGGCAGTTAAGTCCGGCAGCTTTCTTAAAACAGGAGAGAGCCTTTTTACCTTCGCCTAAATCACTATATGCACATCCCATTTTGAAAAATGCTTCTGCCTTAAAGAAGTCATCACAGTCGCTTAAGGTTATATCTTTATATAGACGTATAGCTTGCGACAGACTCTGCTCATCATCTTCGTCAGAGAAGTAATCCAAAAGGTTCTCCGGCACGTCCTCGGCATATAGAAGTATGTCGGCAAGATTCATCTTATCTACCAAGCCGCCCTTTGCTGCCTTTGCAGTCAATAATTCAATCCAGAGATCATACCACTTCCTGGCAGATGCAAGGCCATCATTGGGGTTAACGTCCTCAGGACAATCCTCAACATATAGATTCATCAATGACTTGGCTGCATCAACCGAACCTTTGTCTGCCTTGGTTGCCAATAGGTCGAACCACCGCCTGTGCCATTCCAGAATCAACGCTTTTCGTCGTTCGGCATCTATACCATCGGGACAGTTATTACGATATATTTCCATGATGAGCATGGCGGCTTCGGTATTGCCGTTGTCGGCAGCCTTTTCAAACCAATATATAGCTTTCCGATTGTCGCATCCGTTGTGGTAGCCCCACGAATAATACTTGCCGAGAAGCATCTGAGCCTTCGCATCGCCATGTTCGGCAGCAGGAGTTATTGCATCAACCGCCTGCCGTGCAGAGACGGCGTCACCCTCTCCAGCATGACATTTAATAAATTCCCGGACGATTTTGAAATATTCTGATAAGCCGTTGTTAGTTGCGTTCATATATGGCAGACTCTCCTTTTGTGGTTTTATCGCTTGAAATTTTAGGATCTGCCGTATTGTTGAAAGTAGGGACGTAGGTTATATAGTGCGCTTGCCTTACAATAAACCGTTGATACAGGCATACGGCTATCCAAATCCAAAGTTACGATTTTTTTTGAGCTTTTTATCGCTTTGGCGTGGCAACCATAAAGCTTCAGGGCTTTTGTTACCATATCCTGAAATAACAATATTGTCAGTTTTAGCACTGAAATTTTCCAGCTCTATCGGTACTCTCTTGGCGAACCTTTAGCTCATCGACCGGATGGAAAATAGATAGGAGTAATGAAGCAGATGCGTGCTAATCCTCATATTCCTGAAGATGCCAAGCCATCGCACCCCGAAGGCTACGAATAACATAGATAGCTGTCTGTAAGGAGGTGAACACTAACCTGAAGTGTCCACCTCTTTAAAGCAGTTGTGTGTTTCATTTACTCATTGAGGAATCAAGATAACCGGAGGTGAGATTTCCGGCCTTTTTCATATCCACACCGTACTTTGTCATAAAGGCTGCGGCTATTTGTTCGCGTCCCTGGGGATTGTTGAGAGGATTGGACGATGTGGGAGTGACGACCTCAACGGTCATTCCTTTTTCGATAACTACGCCATTGCATGTACGTTTCGTTTTTGTTGTAAATTTCCAGATTGGCATTTTGTAAATATTCTTCTTGTTAATCATTAATTTCAAAAAGCCCCTTTTGTCGTAGAGAAGATGATACATGGTAATGCGTGATAAATCTTCTTGCCAACCGGCACGGAAGTATGCTCGATGGATTTATGCTCTTTGCCGGCTATGCTCGATGTAAGCGTCCCATAGGCCAACTCGGGTCATGACATTCCTAAATTCTTTCTCTTTTGGAGTTGTATCGCCGCTTCTCTATTTTACCGACAAAAGGAGTGTGTTTAATCGACTAAATCAGTTTTGAAGCCCAAAGCCTGAATAGTCAGGTCAAGTTGTCGGAGTTGTGCCGCACTCTCATCGTAGATGTTACGGAACTCTTTGACATCTACAGTGCGCACGTATCGAATTTCGTTACGAGTATAGCGTTCCTCTTTATCGGTTACTTTTCGTAAAGCATCGTAAAGAGCCTTTACACGGATGCCAAGAGCATCACGTTCAGCAAGAAGAGATGTTATGTTCCTGCCATTCTCTAATACTGTCACTGCGTTGGTCATATTGATGCGGTATACCAGGCTGCGAAATTCAGCCAGTGCGGTATCCAATTCCTCGATAACCTGTTCGGTAGTTTCAGTTGCTTCGTCACCTTCCTGAATTTTGATGCAGTCTTTAAGGCGACTTTTCAACTGACTGATTTTGATGTTTAGTTGGGCACGTTGGCTCAATGCTTCAGCTAATTTCATATCATGCTTTTTATTTACGATGCAAAGTTAAAACTCCATACCGCCAATCAACGGCAGCTATTAAAGAAATTTATGGGGTGTCTGATAAAACAGCTTTTAAGGAGAGATTGATTTCCACTGCGGTCGCTGTTAACTACGAAAATAGGTTTACAAAGTATTTTTCGAGTGCTGAGGGCATCTTTTATAATGGATCCAGAATCATAGGAAATCACTATTATTTTATCGGCAAGGGCTATCAATAGTTGCAGAACATACAATCTTTGGGCAGGTTCCAACCCATTAGCATCGCTCTCAGTGACTCTTTCCTTATGGTGGCATAATAGCAAGCCTCCTTGTTTCAAAAGCTGAGTTTCTAATTTATCAGTACCTTGTGGCCCTATGTATATGTGGTTTGAATTAACGGCGGCAATAGCTTTACCATAGTTTTCAACGCTTGATTTCAAAGCAGCAATGCCGAGTAGACTATAATCGCTCATGACAATATCACAACAGTGATATTGTGCAAGTTGACGAGCGATTTCAATCTCATTTTCCGTACTATTAGCCTCGCCAATTATTGCAACTTTATAACCCTTTGTTACAAGGTCTCTGTTCCCTTTATAAAACAATTTATCTATGTTGAGTCCTTTCAGACCTATAAGTCGCTCAGGTAATTCACCATCAAATTGCTCGATGTCAAAATGGTCTGGATCCACATACGTTTTCAGTTCTTCTATATGAGGAAACATTTCTGATGCGATATTCTGCGCAGTCTGTTCCAACTGCCGGAAATCATCTTCACAATAGAATCCATCAACTTTAAAATCTTGTACGTCTTGGTTCCAGTCCAAGTCCCATGTGTCGTCGCAACCAATAAGCTCACATGTCCAAGGATCGTGCCAGCGCCAACGAAGATATATGCAATACCTCTTATTGGTAGCAGGGTCTATAAAATAGTAGTAGCATTGGCTCGGGCACCCCATCAAGTCTTCATACCAATGAAATCTTTTTACATCGTTTTCAGCCATAACTTTCTGTAATTTATTTTTACGATGCAAAATTACGCCACGCTACTGCCGTTATGCGGCAGTCTGATTTGACACCTATGGATTTTCCCTATTTGTATCAAAAGTTGACTTTGCCTGTAGGTCCGCTGCGATGTTTGACAAGTTCGAGTACGTGCGAGTATTCTGACGTTTCTGTATTATATTCATTTGTCAATACCCCGATAACATCACAATCGTATCTCAATTTGCTGTTGCGATTTTCTACTACACTTAGATCATCCAGTCCGATGACTATGGGAATATTTGTTTCCAAAGCCAATTGTTTAAAACAACGTATTTTGGAGCACTGTTGACCTTCAAAATCTCGAAATTTAATATTTATATTCTGTGGAAAAAAAAACTTTTGTATATCTTCAACGAAAACAATTCCAACTCCAAAATCCCGAACCATTTTTCTTACCAACAGTCGTAATGAAAAGATAGATATTTCACATTCGGATAGAATTAGGATTTCATTGTTATTGGTTTCCACAACATCTAATTTCAGAATGTCTTCACCACATTCTATAATGCGTTCCTTGTATGGGCACGATTTGTAATAGCCCATTTTATGGACATTTCTACAAAACACCCCAATGTTGGCGGATGTATTCTGCGATGTACCAATAATTTGTTTACTGAAGAACTCATCCAAGAGTTCTTTATCTTTGGCACACATCATGTTTAGGTCGGAGCGTTGCCAACCACCGGAAAAACAACCACCCGTTAATTGGTCAAGTTCTGGATTGCCGGTCAAAACCGGTGCGGTATCATCCCAATTCATATTTTTTTGATAAATGTGCTAGATTAATTAAAATCATTCAATGCTAGATTTGATCGATTGCTTTTTTGTTTTGCAAATAGATAGCTCCGGTACCAAGGAGTACCCAAGAGACTGCATACGGTTTTCTATGTATTCTTTTCCTTTTTCGGTTAATCGCGCTTCAACACATTTCATATCAGCACCGGATTCGTAGATCATATTACCGTCTTTATCTTTGTAGTAACTGCCCATATTTCCATCTCCATGCACATAAGGCTCTCTAACCTTATATTCATGGGACATATCATAGATCATTTGTGTTATTTCAGACAGTGAATCTGATATGTGATTAGAGAAGTATAGCACACATGCGGCAACGATTCGGGAAACTTTTACTGAGGGCTTGTCGGGGTATAGCCCCATATAATACATTGCTACCAGGATATACTCATGCTCCGGCGAGAGAAAGCGACTTCGTTTTGTCTTCATTTGAAAATCTCTTTGAGTTGGTATTCTATCTCTTGGATTTCGCGGTGGATTGCTTCTGACAGTTCTTCAGCATTGTTCAGGTTATATTCAGATATTGTCTTCTCACCAAGGGCGGTAGAAGTTGTGGTGTAACCTTTACTGAGAAGTAAGTCAATCACTTCGCGGTAATGAGAATAGATTTCATAAAGCTTTGTGTCGCTGGAATTATACTGAGTCTTCCCGTTCCAATTAATATGGCGGAAATAAACATATTGTTTTGAGGATTGTGCTACTACTTTGGCATGTATATGGCCGTTTAGACTGATAGTCAGCACATCTTTTTGCCATGAGGCCTCTGGAAATAATTTGTGCACAAGTGAGAGTGTGTCAAGAGCAAGTTGTTTTGTGCTATTATTGTGAATAGCACGGGGCGCTTTTACTTCTTGCCATTCATCCTTAAAAGACGTTTGGAGAAGATTTGAAATGTTGTCCAACCCGAGCATTCGATGTTCCCGGATGAGTTTAAGCGATTTCTGAATAAGATTTTTGTAAGCATTAGAATACCTGGATGCAGGGTGATAAATGCTGACAAACAAAATATCTTTGTATTTTCCCAGCATGAGTCTGCGGCCAAAAACCTTGACCATTTTGAAGTCTTTGCCCAATACCCGCTCCATTCTTGAAAAATTGTCAGGCGAGAGACTCACTACTAATTCGGGCGATAATATTTCAATCAGCTTTATTGTGCAAGCGAGTGTTTTGTCATAAAGTTCCTCAAATACCTCATTGGCTTTGGGCGTATTGAAAAAAGTGGCATTGGTAAAGACGCACTCGCGCTTCTCTGTTTCTTTAATGTCAGAGAAAGCTGCTGACAACAGATTCATTACGTTTTGCCAATACCGCCATTGAGTATGATTGACCCAGTCAACATTTCCACGTATTAAATGTAGGTAAGGCTGGTTCAATTCATTGAATTTCCAAAGCGGGTTTTCTACCATTTTAGAGAAGCTGCCTCCAGAACCTGGATTTATACCCATCACCACCACTTTTACCGGAGAGACAATATCATTGAGGGGCGATTGAGAATAGAATCCCAAGTCGTGCTGTTTTATGAGCGTTTCGTAAACTTGATAAGTCTCCTTAGCCCATTTTTCGATTTTTCCTTTCATTTTATTTCTATTGATGTTTGTTGAGGTTTTCAATCATAGCGAGCTCATAGTTGAACTTGAACGAATGGATATTAGAGTTGTTTGTGCCTCAAAGGAGGTCTTTCCCATTTGCGGTTGACCCATAACCATTACAAATCTTCGTAGGCAGGAAGATTTTCAAGAGTCGGAGAAAGAGCTGCCAGCTTTTTTATTGTCAGTCCATAAATGTATTTAGTCTGCTTCTCTGTGAGATGGGTTTCCTCCTGAATTCGTTTAATACATTCGGCTTTCCCGCAGCCTGTTCTTATGATATTGATGATGGTGTCTAATTTAGACATTGACTGTTGATTGTTCATAGATTAATGTTTAGATTGAGAGTTGTAGACTGCACACATGTTGTGTGCTGTGGTTTGAAATGTATTGCGAAGCCATTGGGGTGAGATTACTTCTACAGAGGCTCCGTATTTCAGTAGTTCCTGTATGAAATCGAAGGTCGGGCGCAGGTAGAACGAAAAAATTGAGTAATCATCGTGTCGTTCTTTCTCCGCTTGACTGTGGTGAAGTGGTAGTGAACGGAAATAGTTTTGCTGTCCATGCATAACTTTTACTTCAACGACTTCAGCCTTGTGAGAGTCTAATATCACGCCAATACTCTCAGCGAAATATTCATCGGCACTGAAATCTTTCGGTAGGCTGAACTTCGTATCGGTCTGTTTTACATCTATAATTCTGTCGAGTGAATAGACGCGCATATTGTAGTCCGTAGCACGACGTCCAAGTACATACCACCGCTGGCGGAACACCTTGACGCAATATGGCGCAATCTCCACAGTATAAGGTGTGCTGTCGAACTTCTTATGCTCGATGTAGATTGTAAATCCGTCGCGCATCGCTTCGATTATTGGAGTGAGAAAACGCTGCCCTGACGGAATCTCCTCAAAGAGGATGCGATGTTTCAAATGGTGGCTCTCATTGATTAGATTGTTTACCGCAAATGTATTCAACAGCCAGGCCCTAACTCCGCCGTGCTCCATATCATCGCGGTTTGAAATCTTATACTTCTTGCTATCTGAGCGGTCGCAGTATATGTCGATATCGAACAGCTCCTTAATGGCATCTTTATGTCGATGAAAGGTCCGTTCTGGGATTTCATCCTCATTGTCGGTATTATATCGCGAACGCGACCAGTAGCGGTTTATCTCATCACGCGTAATACCATCGGTTCGATAAATCAAATCGACCAACCAAATGTATCGGTTAAAAAGTTCGGATGCAGCCATATTCACTTATAGTTTTCTATAATATCCTTTACACTTTCAAGTTCTGATTTTATTTCATGCAGAAATTCATCGAGCGTATTAGCATACCGTGTTGACATTTTTATCATTGCCGGTAAATTGCCGTCCTTGCCTTCATCATAGGCAAACTTGGACAGAATATTGACAATTTGAGACCATTCTGACGAATCTTTATTTTGGGTAGCAACTCTTACGAAACTATTTGATTGAGCCACAAGTTGAAAATAAACGTCACTGCTCAACCAAACTTTTGTCCACTTTGCGTTTTGTACAACATCGCACGGTTTGAATGTGGCATACACCCACTCCTTGAATTTTCCCAATAGACTCATAATTAGTTCGCTGTTTAAACCGTTGGTGGAAGGCGTGGGATTCCCATTCAAAACATCAAGCCAAAGAGCACCACATTTTGAGAGTAAAATGTCAGTAAGGGAATCAATATTTTCAGAAACATGGTCATAAGTGACCATAATTGCTTCTTTAACAAGGGCTGTCAGAGGCTTACTATATCTGAAAGCTGTATGGTAAATGCCAATATAAGTTGTTCCGTTCCTTTTCCCCACCAAGAACGCATTATCGAATACTTTGCGGTATTTAAAAGTGTCAGTCGTATAGTTCTTTATACGCTTGAAATTCTCAAGACCACTGAGGCAAACAACAATTTCTGGCTTTAGAACTTCGTCTATAAGCTGCATGGTGATTGGCACAGTAATCTCATAGATTTTCTTCTGATTTTTAAGTTCATATTCTCTTCGGGTATTGAAAAAAGTGGCATTTGTAAACACACATATTGTATCGAGCTGTGTATCTATTTCACCAAACGTAGGCCTCAGCAACCCCAAAGTTTTCCTTACATAGGGCCATGGCCATTTTGGATCTTGTGGATTATTCCATCTGGGATTTCCCCGAAGGAGATGTTGGGGGTTATTCTCTATTCCTCCCTGTAATGTCCATAATTCACTATTTTTCTGATCTTGGAATGAGCTTCCGGAGCCTGGATTAATTCCCATAATAACAACCTTCACCTTCTCAGGATTTACTCTACTTAAGGGCGTTTGCTGGTAAAAGGCCAAATCAATGTCCTTATCGCATGCAAGTTCGGTGTAGTCTTGTATGGCTTTTTCGGCCCAATCTTCTTTCGTCATAATAAGTTGGATTTATCTTTTTCGCAAAGCTAATCAATCAAACTGACATTTTGTGGCAGTCATGATGTTTTGTTTTGATGAATCGATGAATTTATCTCTGTATTCCTCAAACAACTGAAACATTTGCTGCATATTTTCAAGTTCCCACCAATTTTGAATAGAAACAGGCACTGTGTCAAAGCTATATATTTTGGCACCTGGAAGTGATAGCAGAAATGGAGAATGGGTTGCAATGATAAATTGGGCATCACAATACTTTGCGGCATATTCTATAATTTGGGCAAGTTTCCGCTGAAAGTCGGAGGCAAGACTATTTTCCGGTTCATCAAGAATATAAAGACCAGGTTCCTGAATAAGACCGTTTAACTCCATTAAAGAAGTCTCACCATTTGACATGCCTTGCTCTATTTTTCCGATTTTGGTTCTCATTAATTGATTGAACGAACCTCTGCGCAGTTGTAATTTGTCGATGTATTCTTGTACACCTTGCCCTGTTTCGAAGTCTAACCGACGTGGTGTGTCGAAAGGCATTTTACGAGCAAGACGTCTATCCTCATGCAGAATCTTGCTTTTGACGATAGTTTGTTCATTTTTCACCCGTTTCCTTTGCATCATGTTAAAGATATCGTCGCTGGTTAGCATTTTTGTGATTGATGAAATATCAAATTGAGCATCTCGATCTTGACGGGTAAAATATTCTCCGCCTGAATATCGGTTATTGACATGGCACAGGCAGAAATTCACATACTCTTTCATCCAATAAGATGAATTGAACGCTGAGTTTCGCTGCACATTCAACTTCTGAGCTATAACATTCAATGCCGTTGATTTTCCACAGCCATTGCCGCCATATAGTAAAGTGATTGGCTCAAAATCCATACAATAGAAATCTTTGCCGGAAAGCACATAAAATGGGTATATGCTTTCCAGATAGTAATCTGAGATACCATCCTTTATGCAATTGGTTATATACTTCTCCTCAACTTTCCAGTCGGGAAAACGAAAATCTTCAAGATAAATCATAACTAAGTGTAAATTAATTCCACCATTTTCTTAGATTGTGCTCAATAAATTGCCATATCAAATGGTATGTCTTTTCTTTTCGCAAGTCGGTAAGATGGAATTCGCGGAACTCATCATCCTTTATCGCAACTCCATAACGGGCAGCATTCCGCGCATTAACATATACGCCTTCCATATCGGGGTAGTCGCTCGCAGCCAAATAAAGCAAGTGGCAACATAACTGCATCCGTTTGACATCTTCTTCCCATCCGATATGTCGCTGCACATACCGCCAGTAGCCGATATTGTATTCGAGTTTCTTTTTGAGCAAACTCAGATTCCAAGACCAATCTATTGGTGAATCATTAACTATTGTATTCCGCCAGAATCTTAATCGTTTCCTCTCGCTGCTTTCCTCCTCGATACGTGCACGCCGTTTCCTCTCTTGATACGCATTCTTATCTATGAAGTCTTCCAATTGCATATCGTCCAGCTCATTGAGTTTCGCAATGGCCAGTTCTGCATCTTTTTTTGAAATGCCCGTGACTGGATTCACCCTAATGAAGTTTTCCTTTTGCTCGGTCAAAAAATCATCTTTATCGTCAAGGATGATGTAGGGTGTATCCCCATAATACTTCATGAAGTGAGCTATTGCCTCGCCTCTACTTTTTCCTTCCGGGTAGTCAGCTAAATTTCCGTAAATTTTACCGGGTAAGCCTCGTAAAGCCCACATCTGTCTAATCTCATCAAGATCATAAAGTTTACTCCATGATGAAGATACCACTATTTGAGCATTGGTACGTTCGATTATCTCGCCAAGACAAGATACTGATTTAGGGCTAAACAGGGGACCAAATTCGTCTGACATATCTTTTCCTGTTAATGCTCGCTCCGCCCTGTTTTGCTCCGTATTGAGGACTCCATCAAAATCAAGAAAGATAAACTTGTCCATCAATCCTGTTTCGCCATCATATCGTGGGCCGGCCATCGACTCTTGAAACCATTGCGAAAAGTCGTTTCGCTGAGCGGATTGTGTCTTGATTGCATAAAGAGTTGACCAATAGAGCAAATGTGCGGCCACTTCCGCAATGCTAACATCCGCGTTAGGTATATCAACGATAACCTCACGCTCAACCAACCATTCCTGTGGGTCAGGAGCGCCACCGACAAAAATGTTATTAAATTCATCCAAAGAAACGTTTATTGCCTCACATGGGAATTGGTCCTGAATTGACAGTAGCTGAATATCCTTGACGAGCTCTTCATATAGCGATTGTGTCTCAATAGGCTCATTATAGGCGTGGTGGAGTACATGCCAAATATCCTTGAACCGACTTTGCTTAAAATAATCCTGATACTTCATAGTTTCTTATTTTATCGCAAAGCTATAATTCGTAGCTGCCATACTGCGGCAGCATAGAGCCTTTGTATACAAATCTTGACGACTTATTTCCACTCCACCAACTTTTTTAAGATTTAATAGGCTTTGCGAAAATGTATAGCATAGGGAAGTCACGCAAATGGGATTTGTGTAAAATAAACTGAATGGAGCGAGATAATGTGTACCCCTCGGAAACGTGGGAATAGGCACCCGTAGAAATGCTTGAAAATGTGGTTTTGACCGTTTTGGTTAATCAATTTGACAAAATAAAACTCATCAGAAACACAAAGTGAAAATCTGATTTTGTCGGTTTTTATGCGTAAAAAATCTGACAAGACAGTGATGATATAGCTGTTCCCCCGGTAATTCTCAATGGATGGCGTTATTGTTGTATCGTCTTATCGGTAAGGCGGGTGGTAGTTCACTTTGAGGTAGTCCTCAATATCAGTGTTGGCATACAGGATTTTGCCTTAAAGGGAATAATACCTGAATATCCTTTTGAGGCGTAGCAGTAGGAGTTTAGTTTTATTTTTTGTTTTCCCAATCATCTTTTATTTGAGAAAACCAATTTTTGCGTTTCCCTATTTTGCCGATTTCCTTATTATAGAATGTGTCCATCCGCGTGCATAGATTCAACATCCACGCTTTACGGCTCATTTCGCTAAACAAAAGGTTATTTGCATTTTTAATCTGTATCTGCCCGCAGCCTAAAGCTCCTAATGTCAGGCATTTCCAATCGAAGTTTTCGATTGGTTTGAAGTGGCAATCGGTATAGACTAACTCTCCATTTTCAATTTTGTAGGAAACAATGATGATGCAGAAGTAGTTATTGTCATCCGTCTTGTAAAAATCGGCCAACCGTTGAGCAGATATCAGGTTGGGCATGTTGAAATCGGTAAAGATATTATGGGTTTTCACATCGATGGCATAATATTTGCCATTGACAGAAAAAGCCAAATCTTCCATGGAGCGTCGGGAGAAATTATTTCTAACCTCTATCCTGTCATCATTTAATGCAAAAGGCATAGCTCGTTCGCCAATTTCAACTTGCAGGGCATCGCCAACTGAACGTGGCGAATTCAAGGCTTCGCCGGCTAATAAATGTTGGCAGTTATGGTTGAGAAAGTCTTTTATTCTTTCTGCGATGGAATCTAAATCCAGGTCTTTCATGTTATTCGTCAAAAAGCTCGTTGTAATTGTCATTAAGATTGTCTTTTCTTTAACGAGGCTTTTTTTTGCTCGCCAAGACTGTTTCTCTCCCAGAAGACACCATCGGAATATCCTTGGATTGAAGAGTCGAGTTCCGCATTATTCAGTCTTTTTGCAGCCCATAGACAGTATTCCTTATTGATTTCTACTCCACAATAGTGCCGGTTGAGTTTTTTTGCAACTACAGCACTGGTTCCGCTACCCATAAACGGGTCAAAGATCTTAGCTCCGGCTTTGCTTGACGCAAGAATTATTTTAGCATAAAGTTTCTCCGGCTTTTGAGTAGGATGGTCAGTGTTTTCAGGCATCGACCAGAATGGTATGCTTATGTCATCCCAGAAGTTGGAAGGATAAGTAATGCGGAAATTGCCAGAGGAGGTCTCTTCCCAATCTTTTGGCTTGCCATTTTCCTTGTACGGAGCGATAACCCTGCGCTTCATCTTTACTGATTTGACATCAAAAAAGAAGTTTTTAGGATCTTTTACAGCAAACCAGATATCCTCCATTCCGTTTTTCCAATTTGACTTTGCGCCTCGGCCCTTTTCACGTTGCCACGTAATGCGGTTTATTATTGTGAGTCGTTCCTCAATAATCTTTTGCATGGAGGATGTGCATTTCCAATCGCCACACATATATAGAGAGCCATCATCCTTCAGCTTTTCGCAGACTTTGTAGAACCAGCTTCTCAGATAATCCTCGTATACATCTGATTTCATGGATGAGAACTTTCTCCCATGGAAATCTTTGTCCAAATTGTAAGGGGGGTCTATGATTATCAAGTCGAAATAACGGTTTGGAATCTTGTCCAGACAATCAAACAGGTCACAATTGACAATGATATCGTCAGCAAAATTATCAGACAAATCATCGCAGGAATAAATCTGTTGCTCTAACGCCGGTATTTCATCGGCGTTAACTGTTAAGGTTCTGTTTCGGCTGGCGCGTTCCTTTGTTTTCTCTGTCATGTGGCAACCACTCTGGTATAAGCGATTAAAAATATAATCTTACTTAAATGAAAAATCGCTAAGGTTTTGTAAATTTACCTTAGCGATTTCTTTTAACGTGGTGCCACCAGGAATCGAACCGGGGACACAAGGATTTTCAGTCCTTTGCTCTACCAACTGAGCTATGGCACCGTTTTTGTTTTGCGTTGCAAAGATACGGGTAGTTTTTGGTTTGTGCAAGTTTTTGAGGCGTTTTTTTGCTTAAAATGTGCACTTTTTTTGACCGTATTTTTGCTGTGTCTGTGTTTCAGTCGGTTAGCTCGGGGCGTTATTTGCGGATTATTCGCGCCATGTGCGGGCGAGGCCGCCTTCGCCGGTTTCTTTGTAGATGGAGGGGAGGTCATGACCGGTCTGTTTCATGACTTCTACTACGCGATCAAACGATACGCGATGGCTTCCGTCAGTAAATGCAGAGTAGAGGTTGGAGTCGAGTGCACGGGCTGCGGCGTAGGCGTTGCGTTCGATGCAGGGTATCTGCACGAGTCCGCATACGGGATCGCAGGTCATGCCGAGGTGGTGTTCAAGACCCATTTCGGCGGCGTATTCGATCTGTGCCGGGCTTCCGCCGAAGAGTTGGTTGGCTGCGGCTGCTGCCATGGCGCAGGCTACACCGACTTCGCCCTGGCATCCTACCTCTGCACCGGCTATTGAGGCGTTGTGCTTTACTACGTTGCCTATGAGGCCTGCTGTAGCGAGGGCTCGGAGGATGCGTGCTTCGGAGAAGTTGCGGCTCTTTTCAAGGTGATATAGCACGGCGGGTATCACTCCGCATGATCCGCAGGTGGGGGCAGTGACGATTTCGCCTCCTGAGGCGTTTTCCTCGCTTACGGCGAGTGCGTAGGCAAATACGAGTCCACGGCTCTGGAGATTGCTTTTGTAGCCTGAGGCACGTACGTGGTATGTGGCTGCGCGTCGGGGGAGGCAAAGTGGTCCGGGGAGGACACCTTCGCGGTCGATGCCGCGTTCTACGGCTGCGCGCATTGTCTGCCATACTTTGGCGAGGTGTTCCCATATCTGGGGGCCTTCGCAGCGTTCTACGTATTCCCAGAACTGGCAGCCTGTGTCCTGACACCATTTGAGGATTTCGGTGAGGGTGTTGAGGTCATACACGTCGGGTCCGCCGATGCGTGGCTTACCCTCTTCGGCGAGTTCGCCGCCTCCGATGCTGAATACGGTCCAGCTGTCGGTGAGGTTGTTTTTGTGGTCATAGGAGCGGAATTCCATTCCGTTGGGGTGGAAGGGGAGGAATTCGGCGGGTTCCCAGATTATTTCGGCGGGTGCTGTAGGGGTGAGGCTTTCAAGAATGGCTACGTCGGTGAGGTGGCCTTTGCCTGTAGCGGCGAGCGAGCCGTAGAGTGTCACTTCAAAGCGTGCGGCTTCGGGGTGGCGTGAGGCGAATGTGGTGGCTGCTGTGCGCGGTCCCATGGTGTGGCTGCTTGAGGGGCCTGTGCCGATTCGGTATAGTTCGCGTAGGGATTTCATGGCTTGGTATATGGTGGATTGTTTACGTAAATTCTCATTATTAAATGACAGCGGCCCGGCCGGAGTGTCTGTTGCTCCAGGGCCGGACCGGCTGATGTTGTCTATCTGTCAGGTTTGTTAGTCCTGGAAGAATTTCAAGAGGTTGTTCTTGACGGTGCGGTTGCCCAGGAGGAGTTCGTTGAAACGCTGGCTGAGGGCTTGTGCGCCACGCATGCGGGTGAAGAGGATTGAGCTTTCCTGGAAGTTGTAGGGACGACCTTCGGTGTCAATGTCAACTACCTGCATCACTACTACGCCGTTGTTGCCCTGGACGGGTGCGGTGAGTTTTCCTTTGGGGGTAACTGATGCGATGGCAGCGGGCTTAGCTCCGGCAAATCCGGGGTTGAAGAGGGTGATCTGACCGAAGTTTACGGTAGCTGAGTCAACTTTTACGTCCATGAGCTTGGCGTAGCCTGCGAGGTCGGTGGCTTTACCTTTGTACTGTTCGATGAGGTAAGCGGCTTTCTTATCGTTGCGCACCTGTGCTGTGAGGGCCTGCTTCACCTGTGAGTCAGTAGCGGGGAGGTAGTCCTTGTAGATTTCGTTGAGAGCGGCTGCCACGAAGCGTCCTGACTGTTCGTCGCCGAAGATGGGCGATACTTTGCCTTTGCTGGCTTTCATTGCCCAAGATACTACGTTGCGTGTGTCGGCAAGGTTGGTGATGCCGGGGGTCGATGCACTTACGCGAGCGGGATATGTCTGGAATCCGGCTTTGTTGGCGTTGGCTGCGAAGGCTTCAGCTGTGGGGTTGGCGTTGATGAATTCCTGAAGCTTGGCCTGCAGGGTGTTCACTGTGGCTGCTGAGGGCTCGGCTGTGTAGCTGATGATAGCTATGTCGGCTACGGGCACTGCTGCCTTGCGGTTGTTGACACGGAATATCATGCCACCCTGTGCGGCTGCGGTGTCAGGAGTGAAGTAGACGCCTGTAGCTGCTTCAGCTATGGCGTTTTTATAGTTGCCTATCTGTGGGTCGAGCATTGATACCCAAACGCTGTCCTGTGCGCCCTGTACTGAGGCGAAGCGTGCGAGTGAGTCGATTTTTGTACCTGAGCGGAGTGCTGTGAGTACTGAGTCAACGGATGCCTTGCCTCCGCCTACCATGATCATGTCAATGTTGACTGAGTCAACTTCTACTGAGCGTGAGAAGAGTTTGGCGAGGGTGAAGTCGTTGCCCATGCGGCTAACGAGGGCTGCTTTACCTGCTGCGGCTGAGTCGGCAAACTGGCGGATGCGGGCGTCGGTGAGCGATGCTGTGGTGACGCGGCGGCGATCGGCTACGAAGTCGTTCTTGCCGTCGATGCCCTGAAGGTCAGCGTTGGCGTTGAGGGCCATAAGCACGTCCTCAACTTCTTTTTCTGATGCTTTGATGTCAGCTTCGGAGGGTGCGATGTCAACTGTTATGTAGTTGATGGTGCGCATTTCCTCGGGCAGACGGTAGCTTGCTTTGTGCTTTTCCCATTCGGCTTTGATGTCGGCGTCAGTCACTTCAAACTTGGCGTCGTCATCGGCAAGTGATGAGAAGGGCTTGCGCACGTAGGCTACGTGCTGTGTGGCTGCGCTTTCGTCGTAGAGAGCTTTTGCGTCAAGCTGGTTGGCCACGAGTGTACCTGCGAAGAGGTTGTTGAATTTGGTCTGGAGGAGCTGCTGCTCGGTCTGCTGTTCGAGCATCACCCAGTAGTCGCGCAGCTGAGCTGCGTTTTCTTCGGGCAGGCCATATTTTGTGGGGTTGAAAGCCATGTCATGGAATGTGGCTGCGCTTTCGATACCGGTCTGCTGGGCTATCATGGCGCTGAGAGCTGCTGAGCCTGAGCCGAGCATAGCTTGTGAGAGTTCTTCGTCTGTTACGGTGAGGCCGAGTTTCTCAATCTCTTCGTTGAAGAGCTTTTCAGCTATCATACCGTTGAGCACCTGCTGCTGGAGCATGGCCTGGTCAATTTTCTGGCCTGAGGCCTGTGCCTGTTGGTTGGCCTGTTCCATCTGGCGCTGGAATTCGGAGATGCTGATTTTCTGAGAGCCGACCTTCGCTACCGTGTCGCCGGTGCCGAACAATGTGCGGCCTGATGTAAAGAAGTCGCCGATGATGAACGCTATGAGCGCAGCACCGATGATTACGAGCAGAAGCACTGATTTGCTTCTGATTTTTTCTAAGGTTGCCATTGATTAGTTTACTATATTTTTTATGTTTCTTTTTCAGTCAAATAAATAGGCGTTTTATAGCCGCGCGGGTGTATGCGGGCTATAAAACGCACAAAGATACATTTTTTTTCCTGCCTGACCAACTTACAGCCCGAATTCTTTTTTGAATGCGGGTACAAGGTCGAGTTCCTCCCATGTGAAGAGGCGAACGGTTATTTCCTTGTCCGGTTCATATTTTGAGTGGAAGTGTTTTGTCACGGTACGGGGTTTGCGTCCCATGTGGCCGTATGAAGCGGTCTCGCGATAGATGGGTTTGCGCAGGTCGAGGCGGCTTTCTATGGCTTTGGGGCGCATGTCCACCATTGCGCTGACGCGTGCCGACAGTTCGGCGTCGGTCAGAGAGGGTATTGCGCAGGTGCCGTAGGTGTTGATGTAGAGGCTCACGGGGGCTGCCACACCGATGGCGTAGGCTACCTGTACGAGCGCCTGTGAGGCTACTCCTGCGGCTACGAGGTTTTTGGCAATGTGGCGGGCGGCGTAGGCTGCCGAGCGGTCCACTTTGGAGGGGTCTTTGCCTGAGAAGGCGCCGCCTCCGTGAGCACCGCGTCCTCCGTAGGTGTCCACTATTATCTTGCGTCCGGTGAGTCCGCTGTCACCGTGAGGACCTCCTACCACGAATTTGCCTGTCGGGTTCACGTGGAGCACGAGGCGGTCGTCGATCATGGCGGCTATTTCAGCGGGGAGCTCGGCTTTGACGCGGGGGAGCAGTATGGAGCGTACGTCCTGCTCGATGCGCTGCTGCATCAGGCTGTCAGCCTCTTCCTGTGTTGTGGAGGCGTCGGGGAGGATGAATTCGTCGTGCTGTGTGGATATCACTATGGTGTGCACGCGCTGCGGGGTGCCGTCGTGCGAGTATTCCACTGTCACCTGACTCTTTGAGTCGGGGCGCAGGTATGTGCGCACAATGCCGTTGGGGTCGGTGTAAGTCATCTCTTTTCCCTCGCGTCGGATGTCGGCCAGAGCCTGGAGCAGACGGTGGCTCAGGTCGAGGGGGAGGGGCATATAGTCGGGAGTCTCGCAGCAGGCGTAGCCAAACATCATGCCTTGGTCGCCGGCGCCCTGTTCTTCTTCCGACTGGCGTACCACGCCGCGTGCTATGTCGGGGCTCTGTTCATGTATGGCTGACACTACTCCGCATCCTTCGCCGTCAAATTTGAGTTCGCTGCGGTCATAGCCTATTTCTTTTATGACGCGGCGGGCCACTTCCTGAAGGTCGACGTAGGCGTTGCTGGTCACTTCGCCGGCCAGAAATACCTGACCTGTTGTGACAAGTGTCTCGCATGCCACGCGGCTCTGCGGGTCGTAGGCGAGGAATTCGTCAAGCAGTGTGTCCGATATCTGGTCGGCCACTTTGTCGGGGTGTCCCTCGGACACGGATTCGGATGTGAAGAGGTAGTTTTTGGTATCCATTTCGTTACGGTTTATTGTTTCGTTTTCTCAGATTTGTCCGTGCCTGCCGGTGTCAGGGGGCTGATGTGGGGCTTGCCGATGGCTTCTGAGCTATAAACCTGATTCTGTAGGCCGCTACCTTTGCGGGAGTGTGGCTTTATGGAAAGCGCTCGGCCTTAGGATGATAGATGGATGCCGGGTGCGGTTTTAGCATTTTTTTGAAGTGGTTGCAAGCAGCCAAATTTGTCCACTGACCCTGCGGCGGGTCGTAATTGCGGGTGCAAAGTTAATGCTTTTTTTGATAATAGGCGCTTACCGGCTTTATTTTTTGCCTGTTGACTCGTCATTTCGTGTTACCATGTTACCGTGTTTCCCGTTTCCCGTAAGCGGTAACATATGGTAACATGCGGAAACATTGTGAGCCATTGCCATGTCATTACATAATAATATGGCACCGCCCCGTTTAGTGTTTTCGGGGCGGTGCCATGATGTTTTCTGCCTGCCGGAGCGAGGATGATGGTTAAAATTCGCTGAAGGCAAGGGGGAGCAGGGAGCGTACAGAGGGGAGGATGTATATCCCATCGGCTCCGTCGAGTAGCACGGTTACATTGGCCTGTGCCAGGGTTTCGTACTCGAGGAGAGCCTGGCGGCATGCTCCGCAGGGTGATATGGGCGACTTGAGATAGTGGCCGTCAGTGCCGCGTGCCGATATGGCTATGGCTGTGAAGCGTGCTTCAGGATAGCGGGCGTGGGCATAGTAGGCGGCGGTGCGCTCGGCGCAGGTGCCTGATGGGTAGGCGGCGTTTTCCTGATTGGCTCCGGTCACTATCTCGCCATTGTCGAGCAGTATGGCGGCCCCTACGCTGAAGTGGCTGTAGGGGGCATAGCTGCGGTGTGTGGCCTGACGGGCGTCGTCGATAAGACGGCGCTGCATGTCGGTAAGCTCGTCGTAGCTCACCTCGGTGAGCGGTATTCTGATTTCTGACTGTTTCATATCACTACTGTGCTATTTCTACGGTGCGCAGGCGTTCGCCTCCATCGGGGTCGGTGGCTATGGAGCGGTAGTAGCGGTCGTCATAGCCTCCGAATACGGGTGATTCGGGCATCCCTTCTGGTGTGCGTGCGAACTTGCCGTCACGTTCCTTCTTGATATTGCCGTCGAGGTATTTCACCAGCAGATAGTCGCCGAGGGCTTTGTACTGCTTGACGCTTTTTGATGCCCACGAGGTGGTGTGGTCGTTGAGGAAGCGACGGGCTACGTCGGCATCCAGCGCGGGCACTTCGGCGTAGAGTGTGGCCACTTCTGATTCTATCGAGTCCTCTATGGCTTTCTGCACGCGGCGTATGTCGGGTATCATCTGCGAGTAGCGGTTGTAGGCTTGGTTGGCCACGTAGTTGTTCACCCAGAATGCGGCATCCCACGATATGTTGTAGAGGTCGCCGTTGCCTGTGGCAAATTCGTGGGGCACGGTAGTCATGCAGTTGTACACCGGTACGTAGACGCATGTGTTGGCGTCGTCGGCGCCAAACCAGAGTATTCCGCGCATAGGCTCGGCGGCATCGCGGCGGAGCTGTGCCACGTAGGAGAAGCCTGTCTGCTGGGTGGCTATGGCACGTTCATGGGTGTACTCCACCGAGTCGACGGTGTAGGTCAGCGGACGCCAGCGGTAGGGCACCTTGTAGGGGCCTGCGCCCACATCCTTGGTCATGTCCAGGGGAGTGTCCTCAAAGTGGTCGCGCATCATCCATTTCATTTCGTTGGCTGTGAGCTTATGGTCGGGCTTCACCCAGAGGGGGAGCGGTTCGCCCTCGCCTTTGAGTATCCAGGGGAGGTATGAGTCCATTCCGGGCACGAATTTGTTGTAGAAAGCCCACACACGTCCGTCGCATCCGCGCAGTGCGCCTGAGTCATATTCGGCGTAGGCGCGTGAGAAGCTGAAGTCGGCGTCCTTGCCATTGAAGTAGCCCTGCTTGCGGGCGAAGCTTATCACGTCAGGTGAGTAGAGGGTGTTCTTCTTGTCCTTGAGCGGGAAGGTGTGTATGCGGCTGTGGTTGGCATGGCCTGATATGCAGTCGTCGGGCACGCGGCGGGCCACCCACACGGCACCCTTGTACTCCTTACCTTTGCCTATCAGCTCCATGATCCACACCTCGTTGGGGTCGGCTATGGTGAATGACTCGCCTGAGCTGGCATAGCCGTAGTCGCGCACCAGTCCGGTCATCACGTCTATGGCTTCGCGGGCTGTCTTGGCGCGCTGGAGGGTGATGTAGATAAGCGAGCCGTAGTCAATTATGCCTGAGCCTTGCAGCTCGGGACGTCCGCCCCATGTGCTTTCGCCTATGAAGAGGGCGTGCTCGTTCATATTGCCCATTGTGGCGTAGGTATGTGCGGCTTCGGGTATCTCGCCCAGCAGCTTGCCTGTGTCCCATTCCACTACCTTGCGCATGGTGCCTTTCTTATGGTCGGCAGCCGGCTGATGGTAGAGCTCGCCGTAGAGCGTATGGCTGTCGGCGGCGTATGTCGCAAGCACGCTACCGTCGGCCGTGGCTCCCGGAGCGGCTATCAGGCCTGTGCATGCGAGCGCTGACGATGCGCTCATAAGCATGCCGAGGGCAAATAATCCGTATGATTTCATGTTGTTGTACTGTGTTTTGATTGAAATAGATATAAATGTGGTATGCAAATAGTGCTATGCAAATATACGCAGAATATTCGACGAAAAAAATAGCGAAAGTCGGCTTTATGACGGTTCGCGTTGGCAAAGCCAATTTTTAGAGCAAAAACTGCAGATATTTTAACTTGTGGAGATGGATGGTTTTAGCTAATTTTGTGAACCATGAAAAAGATAACAGTCCTTATGCTGCTGATGCTTATGTCGGTGTCGGTGGCTTTTGCCCGCAAGAGTGATTCGCCTGTCAAGGAGCTGCTTGAGCGTATCGATGCCGGGCTTTCCAAAAAGATAGATGTAGTGATATCCCCCGCCCGCGAGGATTACTTCGAACTGAGCCAGCGTGGGAGTCGCCCCTGTGTCAAAGCCAACAGCTATGTCAGTGCTGCCGTGGGGATCAACTGGTATCTGAAATATCATGCCGGAGTGCATCTGTCGTGGAACTGCATGACAGCCTCGCTGCCCGATGTGCTTCCGGCGGTGAAAGTGCCTGAACGTCATGCCACGCCGATGGACATGCGCTATTATCTTAACTACTGCACCCACTCCTACTCCATGGCGTTCTGGGACGAGGCGCGTTGGCAGCGTGAGATTGACTGGATGGCGCTCCATGGCATCAACATGCCGCTGTGCATCACCGGCACCGGTGAGGTGTGGCGCAACGTGCTTCTGAAGCTCGGCTATTCCGATGCCGAGGCCAAGCAGTTTGTGGCCGGTCCCGGATTTCAGGCATGGTGGCTTATGAACAATCTTGAAGGATGGGGCGGTCCGGTGACCGATGCCATGCTTGAACGCGACCGCCGCCTGCAGCAGTACATACTCAAGGAGATGCGCCGCTGGGGGATGCATCCCGTGCTTCCGGGCTATTCAGGAATGGTGCCCCACGATGCAGCCGCGCGTCTTGGTCTTCCGGTGGCCGACCCCGGCAAATGGTGCGGCTACAACCGTCCGGCGTTTCTGTCGCCCGATGCCAAGGAGTTCAGCCGCATAGCCGATCTTTACTATCAGGAGCTCCACCGTCTGTACGGTGCGGCTGATTACTACAGCATGGACCCTTTCCACGAGGGGGGACGCACTGACGGTGTTGACCTCGCTGCCGCCGGTCAGGCCATAATGAAAGCCATGAAGAAGCAGAATCCACGTGCCGTGTGGGTGGCTCAGGCATGGCAGGGCAATCCGCGCAGCGAGCTTATCAAAGGACTTAAGCCGGGCGATATGGTGGCGCTCGACCTGCATGTGGAGTCAGTGCCGCAGTGGACGCGCCGCGCCGATAAGTTTGCGGGTCATCCGTGGCTCTACTGCATGCTGCTCAACTTTGGCGGCAATGTGGGGCTGCATGGCAAGATTGACTGGCTTATAGAACAGTTCTACCGCGCCCGTCAGGCATCGCCCCAGCTCAAAGGCGTGGGCCTGACCATGGAGGGCATTGAGAACAATCCGGTGATGTACGAGCTTCTCTGCGAGCTGCCATGGCGCGAGGAGGCTCCTGACCGCCGCGAGTGGATTCAGGCCTATGCCGCCGCACGCTATGGCACGGCCGATGCCGATGCCGCCGATGCCTGGCACCTGTTGGCCTCTACCATCTACAATGCTCCGGAAGCCAACCGCCAGCAGGGCACACACGAATCGGTGTTCTGTGCCCGTCCGTCCGACGCTCCGCGCGGTGCATCGACATGGGGCGCCGCCGAGCCTTACTATGAAGGAGCCGATGTTATAGAGGCTGCCCGACGGCTGCTTGCAGCTGCTCCGCGCCTGAGCCGCAACGACAATTACCTATACGACCTTGTGGATGTGACGCGTCAGGCCGTGGCCGAAAAGGCCCGCCAGGTGAGTGGCGGATTCAGCACCGCTGCCGACCGCGATGAATACAGCCGCCGTGCCGATAGCTTCATGAGCCTGCTTCTGATGCAGGATTCGCTGCTCAGTAGCCGCAGCGAGTTTATGCTCGGGCCTTGGATTGCATCGGCCCGTGCATGCGGCTCTACCTTACAGGAGAAGGACCTCTACGAATACAATGCGCGTGTGCAGATCACCACATGGGGGCTTCGCACAGCCGCTGACCGTGGCGGACTTCACGACTATGCCCACCGCGAGTGGAGTGGGCTGCTCGGCAGCTTCTATGCGCGCCGATGGAAAGCGTGGTTCGACCATCGCCTCTCTACGTGGGGCGATACTTCGGCTACTGCCCCTGACTTCTATCTTATCGAAGAACCGTGGACGCTTGAACGCGACACCTACCCCTCCATCCCGCAGGCCGACGCCGTGGAGATGGCAACCCGAGCCATGCGCCTTATCGACTCCATCTGACCGGCAGAATGTTACCCGTGTTACCCGTGTTACCGATGTTTCCCTGTTTCCCGAGGCGGTAACGCGGTAACATGGGAAACATCCGTGGCACATCTGTGACGCACCTGCATAATATAAAATACACCGCTGATACACAGGTGTATGACCGTAGGGACATGCCTTAGGCATGTAAGGTTACGTGAGTCCAACATCGCAAAGCGTTTTAGCGGTCGGAAGACAATCATTGTCTCTATTCAAATGTTGTATAGGTATGAA
>OFGR01000501.1_pt1 | contig 39168 bp, 45 predicted proteins | sample 1521811 | NCBI WGS metagenome assembly OFGR01 (sample SAMEA3504098, study PRJEB24116) | mouse gut metagenome | biome: mouse gut; feature: mouse-associated habitat; material: faeces | place: Denmark | collected 2011
AGATACAGTGGTGGCAGTCAGAATATTTATGATATTTGGATGAAACAGGCAATGGGCATTTATGACAAATATTTGCTTTTGCAATGGACAGATACTGTAAATACCCTTTATGAGCAAAATGTTCCAACCCCGTTATCAGATGAAGCAATAGCTTCGCTAATTAATGATATCGTAAATGAACGTTTAGAGATTAAGCAGACACAGTCGGATGGATTTATGGATATTCCTGATGAAACGCTTCCATTCCAATGAACGAGTACTTATCTTTTTATTTTGTAGCAGTAATGCACCTTTATGGGGGTGAGCAAACATTATTGGTGGTTTCATTAAGGAGGAGGTTCGATTATGCTAGAAAATGCAGAGATGATTCGTTTATTTGATGATGAAGCGGGTGTGTACTATCCGTCATATATGCTTATGAAAATGGATTCATCCATAAATTTCGATAATTTTGAAAGAAACAGAGATGAGCAGAAAGGCACATTTATGCATGAATACTGCCATTTTATTCAAGATGTATCTACAACCTATGGTTATATGACATATGTTTGCAATTTACAAGAGTTGCTAATTAAGTTGCAGTGTATAGATGTTAAAGATGATACTCTAATCAAAAAAAACAGAGACTTTTATACATTCTTTCGCGGATATGACGAGATAAAAGACAATATCATATTTGTTAATGCTGTCAACATACAAGAAGATTTATTATATAAAGAGGAATACGAAGAAGATGAATGGGAAAGTGTAATTGTAACCTATAATGGGAATAAAGAATTTGTGTTTGGCGGATATTGTATTGCGGAGAGCATGGCATATTTGTCAGAAAAAAGGCTATATGAGGTGCAGGTGCGAGAAAAGGAATTCCCATATAATGTTTGTCAATTAATCTGTGAGAAGGAATACCCAGAGATTGCTGATGATATGATTGTTTTGGGTTTATGCGAGTTTGCTTTATTAGAACAAAATTCGGGAGTATTTTTTGTTAAGTTGATTCGGAAGATGAAAAAAGATAACTTTGTTCCTGAAGATGTCAGAGAGTTAGAAAAGTATGTTGAAAATAACTATAGTATTGGATTTAGGGGAATAAAGCAGCGGATTGAAGATATTTTAGAGTGCTTGTATCCAGGGGAAATAGAAGAGTTTAAAGATATAAAGGAGTGGATTGTTTCCAGATTTGTGTTGGGGTGCGAGCTTAGAGAGACATCAAATATTTTTCTCAGTCTATGTTTATGTGTGGATGATGTTCATATAAGATATGGATGTATACAGAAGGTGATGAATGTGTTAGAATTTCCTATTTTGATTGATAGTCAAAATTATTTTTATTCAGGTGCATATAAAGGTGGAAGAGATATAGAAATTCGATATTTATTAGGGCCTTTTATTTTGTGTGAAATGCTTGACAGGCAAGGAAAGCTAACAGAAAAAAGATGTCCGCTGCTTGCAGTATGCAGCGGTTTGGAAGGGTATCATGGGTGCAAATATTCTCTTAATACGGAGGAAAAAATATGTGATGAAAACTGTATGTTGAATTTGTTTTGTAAATTATATGGCATTGCTATAGGTTAATAAGGTATAAATAAGAGAGCTACATTGGTTCCCCATCTGTTGGGCTAATAAAAATGCCAGTCTTAAAAGGAGACTGGCAAATTTGAAAGTTGGATTTATGGAGTTGATTAGTTGATAAAATATTCTTTGTATAATTTATTTCTATATAGTTTATCTTGTGTGACTCTGATTACATCCTGTGACCGCTTATCTTCTATTAATCGTGCAATCAGTTGGGAAAGTTTTTCCTCACCTTTTTCTACACCTTTTTCTATACCTTTTTCAACATTAATCTGGTCTCTCATCAGCAACGTCATATACTCATGCCTCCATTCCCGATTCTGTTTTGCTTCTTTTACAGCTTCATCAAGTTCCTGTACAAAAGTATCATTTGTAGTTTTTCCGGCGGCATAATCTAAAAATGCCTTCAGTTCTTTGCTGACGTCATCCATGTCGCTGTCTGTGTTCAGAAAGATCTTTGTGGTTTCATCCCCCATGGAAATGTTGGAGTCCTCTTTACAGAGGTTTTCAAATGTATAAATATGCCGCCTATGTCCAAAAATGTCTTCCAGGCAGATAAAAATAATATAACTGCGGTTCAGCTTTCGGTACGTCTGTCCCTTATCAATCAGCTGCAAATCTATTAAACTCTGATAGTATCTGCTTCTTTTAGGGAGTTCTTTGGTGTCGCTGGCCTGCATTTCTATATTGTATACAATATTTTCATTATCCTTTACATAGACATCGAGCCGGATGCTTTTGGCATCAGCATCTGGTTTGATTGCCTTCTGTAATTCCGGATATTCGATATGATCTATTTTTAAATCTGGAAGGATTCTTTGCAATAATTCCTGGCACAATCTTGGATTCTGCATGACTTTTCCAAACAGAAAGTCATTTGATATACCTAAGTCTTCCCAATTTGTCTGGTTGACGCCCATTTGCTCATTGCCTCCTTTTCCTTATTTTATCATGCTTTTTGCTCTGGTTCAATTGGAACTTCAACATTTTATCTCAGCTTAATCTCATCACTGTCCCCCACCAGCCATTCCATGGTGACCTCCAATGCTTTGGCGATCATACGCAGCTCTGCGTCACAGACATGCCGCTGGTTCTTTTCGATTCTGGAGATGATTAATGGAGTCATGTCTTCCATACCCATGAATTGGAGCTTTTTTGCCAGATCTTCCTGTGTGATGGGTGGCTTTTGAAGAGCCCTTCCCAATCGGACTCTTTCTGAGCAAATATTTCCTTTTATTGTAAACATACTCTTACCCATGTGAATTAGTCCCTTTAATATATCTACTTTCGATATTTTTCATCTATTCTATTGATTTTATACAGAAAACAGGTATAATGTTGGATAAACTAGATATAAAATATCTAGTTTAGATAGATTTGAAAAATTTTTTGAGGCAGGCAATGGGGAATATGCTTTATCGGATGAAAAGAAGGCCCAGCCCCAAATGGCATCAAGATAAATTTGTAACAATATATAAAATAACCTGGGATTGCCACTATTGGAATGTATGGCAGAAAAAAGGCACAAGTATGGCAGAGCTTTGCCGATGACATAGGAAAAGAAATCTGTTATACTGCTATCGTCTACAAGTGGATTCAGGAGAGTCCGCTTGTTTTTTTATTCCAATAAATCAAAGGAGCGTGATGTAATTATGAAATATTGTCCTTATTGTGGCGCCGGCCTGCCAGACGGTACAGTATTATTTTGTCCGGAATGTGGAAAATCTCTTCCAGGTGAAAAGAAAAAAAGTGAGCAGCCAGATGCAAAAAAACATAAACCGGAAAAGAAACTGCGTTCAAAGAAACGTGCCAGAAAGCACTCAGAGCCTGTTTTGGATACTTCTTCTGATGAAACACAGGCAGCGGATGATTATGATGGATATTATGATGATATCCTTCCAGTAGACGAAGGCAGGCAGAGGGAAGGGATTGACCGGTCAATTGTCAAAAAAATAGCGGCGTTGGTAGGCGGGCTTGTAGTTGTTATAGGAATCTGCATTGCCCTTATGTATCTGCTGTGATGCTTTTGTTGTAAATATCTTTGCCACATCGTGTAATCTAAATAAAAGAACATGAGGTGATGAAGATGATCTATATATCCAAAGGAATTGTGGGGAAAGGCTCTACAACAGAATTAGTTCAGGTGATAAGGGGCGGCCAGAGTATTTACCTTTCCGGCAGAGAAGCTGATTTATGGCTGAAGGGACGCTTTTCATTTTCCCAGACAGTTGAAGAGGAGCGTACATTGCATCATCTGGTTCGTATGGGTCTGGCGGAAATGGAACCAGAAGAAAGCAATGACGCAAGATATCAAATCCTTACAAGATGCATTTGCTGCCCTGCAAAAGCGGCAAAAAGAAAGATAGGCTTATCTATGGGAGAAAAAACCGTGCTGTCCTGGCTGGTAAACGCCGGGATCAGGCTGTCTACGGCAGAGCTGGTTTACTTGATTGAAAATAAGGTGGAAGCAGGGCCAAAGTTTTTTTATCAGGATAACAGGCAGGCATTGGTAGAAGCGATTTATACGGTTGATACCATAACGGACAACATTCTGGAAAATCAAATGGCAGTGGCAGGGTGCCGTGACCGTGTTGTGCAAAGCATTCTTTCCTTATTAAAGAAAAAGAAACTATTGATATTGTGAGGTGGTGGGATTGAAAAATGAATTTGGACGTATTCCGGAAGCTATGCAGTGTCAGGTTGTGCTTCGGCTTGCTGTCGGCGCAGGATTTCTGTTCCTGTTTCTTGTATTGCAGATTTATCTGGGTGATATCTGCTTTTCGCTTCCATGCCTGCTGTTTGGCAGTGGGATGATTGTAAATGGAGGCCTGCTGTTTTATAATGGCATCAAGGGCAATTTCATCCGTGTCCAGGGCATATGCAGGCAGATTGAAACGACAGGAATACGAAAACGGATAAAGAACCTTTATATTGATATGGAGCCATACACATTAAAAATGCCTGTTCGCCACAGAATAAGGAATTTAATCAGAGGCGATACTGTAATTATATATTTATCAGAAAAAACACCAGTGTATGAACAGGACAAAGGATATATGATTTGCAGTTATTATGCGCTGGAGATTAAGAAAGAGGTGTAGTTTATGGAAACATCGGAACGGGAGAAAATATATTCTCTGGTGGATGAAATCAGGACATTGATAGAAGAAAATGAAAAAGAAGACGGGACATTCCGTTTTGATCCGATACGTGCCATGATTGCTTTGGATTTTGCGAAAACTGAGATAGCCAAAACAATTGATGCACCAGATTTGAAATAATAATTTTGAATGAGTTTTCAGGCGGATTGACTATTGAAACAGGTTATGCTATAATGCATATATCAGTTTCAAGGTTTTCCAGAGGAATCCAAAGTTAGCAGAGTTTTCACAGTGTCAATTAACACATGAGTGTTGGTTGGCACTTTTTTTGTTATATAGGAAACTTCGTTCCCTATATAAAAATCCTCCGGGCGGATGCGCACTCGCGCGAAGCTGTAATTTGTCACAAGCGACCGCGCTCGGCGCAGGAATGTGCTTTGCACATTCTTTATTCATCCAATGGTTTCTGCCCCAAAAGCGGGTTGAAATAAATAAATGATATGGCAGGCGATCCCTGCAGGAAAGGAGAATTACTATGTTAGACGTAATTGCAACCAGCGCCGTTGTATCCAGAGGCTATGAAGGTGCAGCAGCGCTCAAATTTTCAGAGAAAGGAGATGCCGTAAGGTTCCGTATTGGAAAGAAGGTTTATGATTCCCGTGCTGAAAACAACACCCGTTGGATGAACCTCTCGGTTAAGGCATTCGGGGATGTATGCAAGAGGATTGCCAAAATGCAGCTGAAAGAAGGCTCGTTTATCAATTTCCGCGGCAGGCTGGACGAAGATAGTTGGACAGACCAGCAGACAGGCGAATCCAAAAGTGCAATGGTCGTTGTTCTGGACGACATTGAGTATGCCGGCGGCAAGCCTAAAGAGAACCGGGATGCGAACCAGCAGCCAAATGGCGCAGCTCCTAATACCGGGAAAGCGGCAGCGACACAGCCTGCAGCGCAGTCTGCAGGAGGACAGATGCCGGACGGCTTTACAGGCTATGAAGCGTTTGGCGGCGGCTCGTTCTTTGACGAGAACTGAAAGGAGCAAAATTGAATCAGGCGTATTGAGACGCACATGGGTTACATTCTGTAATTTCATGTGCGTTTTTTTGCGTCCTGCATTCCAGAAAGGAACTAAAAACCATGGATAACAGAGAAAAACAGGCCCGGTTTGTCCATGAGGCGCTTGTTGTTATGGGGGTATTGGCGCTGCTGTGCTTTGTCTGCAGGCTATGGCCGATCCTCCTCCTTGTGATACTGGGCGTCCTGATTGCGGCAGTCCGGATGGTATTTCTGGCAGCAAAAAAGGTGGAAACCGTAGAACCCATGCCAGCGCCACAGCCACAGACGATACCGGTACCGACGGAAACGGATGTGAAAGCGCTTGCCTATTCTGTCATACTCAGACGGATTACTGAGCTGGTTGCAGCTGAGTATCCGGAGGCGAGATGGGTATGGGAAGCGCCTAATGCGAAAGCGTTGTTTGAAACGGGAGCCGATTTGTTTGTGCTGCTGAACCGTGCGGGCGGGTACCGACGGGCAAAGGTCAATATCCACAATCTTCAGGTTCTGGGCATCGAATATGAAACGGCTGCAGAGCCAGCTAATCCAGGGCCGGAACCGGAAGGGCCAGAGCAGCCTGGAGAAAATGAAAAGGAGAGCTTAAAGCTTATCGCCTTTGAATGGGCGGAGGCGCACATATTTGAGCTGAACACACGGTGTAACGAGGCGATTGGGCAGAACCTGTCGGAACTGCTGATCTATGCGGATGAGCTTCCAGCGAAAGAGAGCTGGGAGGATGTCTGTGGCGAGCTTGTCAGGGCTGGCCTGGAAGATGCCTGCTGTGTGCCGGAAGGAATCAAAATCAATCTTACGCAATGAAATGCAGAAAGGAAATGAATTATGAGTGTATCCATAAACAATATTTTTAACTACAGCCGTCCGCTCCCGGAGCCTTTTGATACCATTACCAACAAAAAAGTCAAGGTTTCTTCCATATATGGAGACGGTACGGCTTCAACGCTTTGCGCCACGGTGATTAAAGCGGTACATGCCGTCTGCCGCTGCATGAATGGCAGCGGGGAAGGCGCGGTCGGAGTCATCGATCACCGGTCGGTGGCAGAATATAAGTCGTCCATGGGGCCGGATGCTTATCATCTGGTCGTTTACGACAGCTCTTCGGGAGCTGTGACGGCAAGTGTTTACGACAAAAACACGGAAGTGTTTGAAAACTATGTGCTGCATTCCTCCGGCCGTGACGGGGCAGCCGTTATGATGGCGCTGATGCCGGCTTTACAGGGCGATGATGAGTTCCAGGAAAACCTGGAGCAGTATTACGACCAGTTTAACAGCGGGTATCCGGATATGGCGAAGGCAACCGAGTGCATGGCCATGCTGTGCGACAATGCCTACCGCCGGATCAAGGATCCTGCGTGTCCTGCCCATATCAAGGTGGGCGTGGACAAGTCGGGCAATCTGGTGCGTATTTCACAGGCACACCTGGATTCCGGCGCATTTGCACCGACAAGTGTAATGGCAGGCGAGTTTACCATATTTGCCAAGACCGGGCCGGCAACGATAAAGAAGGCGGTATCCCTTGTGGAGCATGAGGACTTCGTTGGTAAGTACGAGCTTCATAAGAGAACATTAAACACAGTGGAGGAGAGCCTTGTCCCGAAACTCCCTGAATGGTATATCATACCGCAGGAGGTGGTGGATATCTGCAGACATGCGCAGGCGACAACCGGCAAGTCTATGCAGATGCGCAATTTCCTGCTCCGCGGGCCAGCAGGCACCGGTAAGACGATGGGGGCCAAAGCGATTGCTTCCGGGCTCCATCTGCCGTACATGAAATACACCTGCTCCGCCGGTACGGAGATATTTGATTTTGTCGGGATGATTTTCCCGGATTCCGATTCGGCGTCAACCGGCGATGCGCAGCTTGACAGGGAGAAGGAGACCTTAAAAAGCATGGGCGGCGTGAATTACGCCAATGTGTCCAAGCTGATGGGGCTTCCGGATCTGGATGACATGGACTATGACCCGTCGGGCGTTTACCAGGCATTGACTGGAACGGAAAATGCATCTGCAACCTCGCAGGACTGTATGCGGATTGTCCTGGATAAAGTGACGGAAAAGGTGCGTGCGCTTTCTAGGCGGGATGAGGCATCCAAAAGCAGCGGGCAGACCTACAGCTATGTGGAGACGGATTTTATCAAGGCGCTGAAAAACGGCTATGTGATTGAAATCCAGGAACCCTCCACGATTGTGCAGCCCGGCGTGCTGGTCGGGTTAAATTCCCTGCTGGAGCAGTCCGGCGCGATTACCCTGCCCACAGGCGAGATCATTGAACGCCATCCGGATGCAGTGGTCGTAGTGACAACGAATATTAGTTATGAGGGCTGCCGCGGCATGAACCAGTCGGTTCTCGACAGAATGAGTCTGGTGCGTGACGTGGAATTGCCGGAACCGGAAGTAATGGTTCAGCGTGCCATGTCCGTTACCGGAGCAACAGATGAATACCAGGTATCCCAGATGGTGCAGGTGGTCAATGATATGGCGGAATACTGCCGTAAGAACAGCATTACAGACGGTTCTTATGGTATGCGGAGCCTGATTGACTGGATTATCAGCGCGGAAATTACGGGCGATGTCTATCACTCGGCGCTTTACACGGTCATCAGCAAGGCTACTGCAGATGAAATGGACCGCGAGGCTTTGATTAGCACCGTACTGGAACCGATATTTGCACCGCCCAGAAAGAGAGCGGCCGTATAAATCACAAAGAAAGGAGGCTACCCTATATTATGGCAAGGGTGAATCACAAACTCGTAAAGCAGCGCCTCAATGAGAAGCGCAGCAAAATTACGGACCGCCAGTTCTTCTCGTCCCGCATCTTGGCGGGGCATTTTGAGGACCTGGCGGCAGCGCAGACGCGGCGGTACCACTATAACCGCCGTGTGCGCGTTAATCTCTACTGGAAGCCGAAGGACCCGTTCCTGGCGGCAACGGACAATATGTACATCCGTATCAATTCAGGGAACCCAATGGTCACGAAGGTAAGGGGCCGGGAGAACCGCTACCAGATTGTGTGCGGTACGTTTGCGCATGAGCTGGGGCATGTCTTATATACGGATTTTCTTGCCGCACAGACCCATACCAATTATCTGGAAAGATACAAATGGTACCCCTATCCGCCGGATCTGAAGACATCCGCAGACGCAGGGAAAGAAAGGGCGTTCTGGGATTATGTCAAAACAGACACTAAGAGCCTGGAGGCAGTGCAGTTCATCGCACACCAAATCTCAAATGTCATCGAAGACGGGTACATTGAAAACCGTGTCCTGACGAACTTTCCAGGGACGATTGGATATGGCCTGGAAGAACTGCGGAAACAGCATTTTGCATCGATTCCAACGGTAACGCAGTTAATTGAGCAGGAGGATGACGGCAGCAGGCATATTTTTGAAAGTATCCTGCAGGTTTTGCTGTCCTATGCAAAATTCGGTGAGGTCAAGTACGGCGACGAGCCTCTTGCCGATGAACGGATCCAGACGGTATTCAAACTGATTCCTGACATTGACAGCGCACTGGTGAACAAATCAGGGAAAGAAAGATTAAGCGTTGTCAACCTGATTATGGTGCGCTGCTGGGAATACATAGAAGGCTTCTGCGAAATCTGCAAAAAGCGCCAGGAGGATGCCGCTGCGGCAGGCTCTCCGGCAGGCATTGGAGAAACAATGGCTGAAGTGCTGAAGGCAATCGCAGGCGGATCTGAGATGGGCGAAGGAAGCAGCACGCCGGTACCGGAGGCTGCCGGAAGTTCTGAAGCTTCGGCAACGGCAGGCGCGCGGGCCAAAACGCAGGAAGATGCGGCGGAAAGCAAGGAAGAAGAAAATCCGGAAGAAGACACGGAAGAGGAGGGCGGAGGCTCTCCCCAGACTGAAACAGAAGAGGAGGAAAATCCATCTGAGTCTGGAGAGGCACAACCAGAAATTCCAGAGGAATCTGAGGGCAGCGTTGGTGGCTCCGGGGAAAATTCCGGGAAACAGGAGACGGTGGAAAACGGAAGTGGCAGAATCCCCTATCAGCAGACGGAATCCCTTTCCGAACCGCTTGGAGGGACGACCGAAAAGAATGAGTCCTATGAACGGGAGCAGTATGACCGTGCCGCCGCCGATATTGAGCGTATGCTGGATAAGATGGCGGAAAGGGCGGCCTGTGAGCAGCTGGAAAATGAGCGCATTCAGGAACTGAATGATGTTGCGCAGAATATTTCTTATGGAAATATCCATGCCGGCGTCAGCATCCGGATCAACCGCATTTCCAGTGTGGATGAGGAATTGACGGAGCAGTACGATATAATATCGGCGCCGTTAATCAATATCTCGCGCCAGCTGCAGAAAAGCCTGGTCAAACAGCTCAGGGAAAACCGCCGTGGAGGAAAGCAGACCGGTCTGATTATGGGAAGGCGTTTGGATGCGCATGCCCTGTGCCGGAATGACGGCAAGGTGTTTTATAAGAACAGCCTGCCAAATGAAATTCCGGAGCTGGCAGTGGGATTGCTGCTGGATGAATCGGGTTCCATGTGTTCCTGTGACCGCAGCGCCTATGCAAGAGCGTCAGCGATCATCCTATACGACTTCTGCCAGAGCCTTGATATCCCGGTAATGGTTTACGGACATTCCACCGGATATGACACAGTGGAGCTGTATTCTTATGCAGAGTTTGAGAGCTTTGACCATGACGATAAGTACCGGCTCATGGACATCAGCGCCCGCGGAAGCAACCGTGACGGCGCAGCCCTGCGGTTTGTGGCGGAACAGCTTTCCAAACGGCCGGAAGCAGTGAAGATACTGATGCTGGTTTCGGACGGACAGCCGGCAGATTCAGGATACGGCGGTTCTGCAGCAGAAGAAGATCTCCGTGGCATTAAGCAGGAATACCAGCGGAAAGGCATCCTGTTTGTTGCGGCTGCTATCGGCAGCGATAAGGAAAATATCAAACGGATTTACGGGGATTCCTTTTTGGACATTACCGATTTGAACCAGCTGCCCACAAAGCTGACCAGTGTGGTCAAGCGGCATATACGGGTATGACAGGTCAGGGGGAGATTACAGATCCCGCCCCACATGGAAATCAAAAGATACTTATAATAAAACAACAAAGAAAGGGAATAAAAACATGAAGGCAATCAGTATTGGAAAAAGATATGAAATTTATGACGACTCGCTCAAGGCTTATGACAGGCTGCCGGCGAAAACCTATACCGTCCGTTTTGAAAAGATGTCCGGATTTTTTCTGGAGGTGCGCACAGACCTTGCTGTAAAAGAGAAGGTCTACGGCGTCCATCCGGAGAAAGCAGACAAGGTGTTCCAGGCGTTTACGAAATTTGAACGGAACCTGGGCGTCATTTTAAGCGGCGACAAGGGGATTGGAAAATCCCTCTTTGCCCGGATCCTGGCGTCAAAGGCTGTGGAAGATGGATATCCTGTCATCATTATTGACCAGTTTATCCCTGGTATTGCCTCATACATTGAGTCTATTGAGCAGGAGGCTGTTTTTCTGTTTGATGAGTTTGACAAAACCTTTGGCAGCGCCAGCTCCGGAGACAATGGAGGCGATCCGCAGTCCAGGCTCTTGAGCCTGTTTGATGGGACATCCCAGGGAAAAAAACTTTTTATCATTACCTGTAACAGCCTGCGTAAGCTGAATGACTATCTGGTAAACCGCCCTGGGCGGTTCCATTACCATTTCCGTTTTGAATATCCCTCCTCGGAGGAAATCATGGAATACCTTACAGATAAGCTTGGGACACAGTATGTCAGTGAAATCCAGAAGGTAATCCTGTTTTCCAAGAAAGTGGCGCTGAACTTTGACTGCCTTAGGGCAATTGCGTTCGAGCTTAGTATGGGAGGCGCATTTGAAACGGTGATCCAGGACCTTAATATCATCAACACCAGGGAAACGGCTTATAATGTTACCCTCCATTTCAATGACGGGACAGTCATGAAATCAAACAACTGCCGTCTGGATATGTTCAATAAAGAGGGCAGGGAGATGGTGTATCTGGATGACGAGAAGGGCAGGAACATGGTTACGGCGGAATTCAAGCCGTCTGCGTGTGTCTATGATCCTACGCGCAGCGCAACGATCCTTCCGGCGGACAGCATCATGCTAAGCTATAACGATTACTATGGGGAGGAAGCGCAGGAAGAAGTGCAGAAGCTGATACCGGAGTATTTATCCATAGTCCGTGCCGTGGAAAGGAACATTCACTATCTGACGGCATAAAAGGATGCGGGGAGGATTCCCTGATTTTTACCAGCTGCCCATGGAGCTGTCCGATATGGATAAGCGGCATATGGGAATAACAACATCAAAATATAAAAATAAGACAGATGGGCAGCTGGTTTTCTACGGCTGCCTATCCGTTTTCAGAAAGGAAGGCAGGTATGCATTTTTTATCATTGGCAGTTTTGGAAATCCCTGAAGTACAGGAAGACAAGGAAAGGGACAGAGAGATTGCGGAAGCATTGGAGGAATTGAGGCTCCAAAAGGAATTAAAAGGGAGAAGCATCCAGATAAGACTCTTGATGGAACGGCTGCGGGGGCTTCTATCAGCGTTCTCGCGCACAGTGGACAACTGTGTTTCTGACCTGCTGTACCCTTATTATGAATCCATACCGGATACGTCATATCTGGAATTCGATGACCGGACGGAGCAGCTGCTTGCGGAATATGAAGGTACGGCCGACTGTGTAAGATTGGCACAGGGCACGGTTGTGGAATTATTCGGTTACATGCTTCACGGAAGATTTATCATCCGTGACGGTAAGGTGTTCCAGAGGGATGCCGGCCCGCTCCACCATGAAAAACGGACAAAGAAGGCGAAGAGGATGAAGGCGCTGCCGGATTATCCCCTCAGAAAAGTATACAGAGATTTCAAAGATTACGCAGAAAATGAGTGCGGGTTTACTTTTGACGAAGAGCATCAGGGATATGGATTTTATTATAATCCGAATGCTATGTGGGACTGGTACTCTATTGGCGGGCGCTGGCCGGAAATGTTTCTCGTGAAGGACACATGCGAAGAATATTCCTTTGGGGAAAGAAGCTGGTGCAATGAGGATGAAGAGCTGGAGGCCCCGGAAGGGTACCTGTGGGTCTGCGCTGCCCGTAAGAAAGATATTGCGTGGGAAGAAATGCGTAAGTGGCGTGAGAAAAAAGCCAGGGAGCGTTTCTCAAAATTGGAGAAGATGTTTGCTACAGGCCAGAAGGAGGAAGGCTTCAGAGGAGCCATAGCTCCTCAGGGCATTCTTTGTTACGGGGAAATGGTGTATTTCAAAGATGAGACGGTTGAGGATTATCTGAACCGGAATGACATCCTTGATCATCGGAAGTATCCGGTATATGTCCACGATATCGTAGACGCAGACAACTGGTTTAGCAGAGATGACTCTGAGTGGATAAATGACGGCGAGGTTCCTGTTGACTGGCCGGAACGCATAGACGGGTACATAGACGGTCTGGAAGATGATGACGTTCTTGTAGGTGTGGACTATCATATTTGAAGGGAGGGATCAAAATGATTAAAAATGAATCGAATATTGACAAGAAACCGGATAGTATCTGCAGCTTTCCTTTGCAGGGGATTCCGGACAATTCCAAAACCATTGAACCTTTGCCTGGAAGCGCAACGGCGGGGATAGACCTAAAAAGGCTCCCTGTCCATGAAGATGAGGTGACAAATGTTCTCAGGCAGCGCTGGATCGCATGCTATTTGCTGTATGACTGGACACTGAAGCACGCAGATCATGCTTTTTACAATAATAAGTGTATGTGGGTGGAACAGGTTTATAAACGGCTGGAAGGTATGGATATAGATGCCGCATCTTTGGGAGCAGTTATGACGGATACTTTTAACCAGATCCTGCTTGAGGATGTGGAGGATTTTATCCAAACACATATGCGTGTATGGAAATGCGGCCGGTTAAAGGTTGAATTTCAGGTTGCAAAGACAATAGCAAAAATTTTTGCAGAATAAGAATAAAGATAATCGTGTTTCCCTTTGTCTTAGGCAGGGGGAAACACAGAAAATGGAGGAACCAATATGGTTATAAATCGAATTGGCGCTGAATTTGCATATGAAGGCGTTACTTATGTAATTGGCGCACCCATCGTGGGTACGCCTGGAAGTGAGTACGAAGGATTGTACGGAAGTATCACGGAAATCAGTGACGGCGAAGATAAAGAAACGGAAAATGAAACACCGGATATGGAATGTTCCTTTGAAGCTCCGGTGATTCCTTATGATGTAAAAGAGTTGGAAGAGAGGTTCTCAGAATTGTACCAGTATCCAAAGGCTATTGACGACATTGCCCTGGATTTGGTTATCATGGCGCCGGAAATGATCCGTCCGCTTGATGACCTGAGGGAATGCCGGCATTATCCAATGGTATACGTCCTGGCAGAAGACTGGGCGGTAGAAGGCGAACACGGCAGTTCTTCTGAAGTGTATACGGATTTTGATGATGCCAAACGCCTGTTGGTCCAGAAATTAGAGGAAGAACTGGAAAACGGATGCATTCCACGGTGGGCCGGTTATGAGAATTTTGTGGTGCATTCCACCGCAGATTCCTATGAATGCTACATTGACGGGGAATACTGCGAAAACCATTATTCGCTTTCAATCATTGCCCAAAAACTTTGCGCGTCCAACCGGTTTGTAAGGGAGCTTGCTGAGATTCATAAAGCCTCCTGCCAGCTTGAGGATTTTGTTTCCCAGGTGTCAGACTGGGATGAAATTGCAAAGCTTACAGATGAGAAGTATGAACGGATGGTTCATGACCCACGGTTCCCGGAAAGGCTTCAAAATGCACTTGGTAAGAATGACCACTACTGGGAATCTTACTGGGAAACTGTGTCAGAGGTTGCACACGAATTGGTAAATGAGTATTTGGAAAAACCAGACTGCTATAAGCCGGAAACAGATAACCCCTATCCCCTTTGTGTTGGAAACGGCACAAAAAAATGCAGGGAGTGCTGTCTTTGGGTTGATTTACAGCCTGACATAGAGTAGGAGGGGAATTGTATGAGCTATACATCTTGGCATACCTATGGGTACGGCATATGCGTCTCCGACATCAGAGAGCCTTCTGTGGAGCGTATCCAGAACTTGCTGGCAATGGCACCGGTATTGCAGAAGAATATTCAGGAATGGCTGGATGAGTGTGGGGTTTCAGATCCGGATTATGACGACTATATGGAGTTCGATCAGGATTTCAGACTCGGATTGGCTGCTATTCTGAAAGAAGTGATTCTGGAGGCGGAAAATGTCCGGCTTGAGGCTTGTGACAGCTTTGATGGAAAAGATTATCTGCTGTTTGGCCCGGATTACCCATGGAATCTGGCAAACCAAAAACAAATAAAGACGGAAGAGGAGGTTGCCGGGATTTTTAAAAAGTACATCCCGGTTCTGACAGACGAGCCGATTGACATAGATTATCAGTCGGTCGAGAATGGGGGATAAGAAGACGCCATGTATAAAACACAGGATCAGGAAACGGCTCTGCTTAGGGAGGAACTTTCAAAACTCTTAACAACCCTGAAGCATAACCGGGAGAAGGTTCCCCTCGATGTGCTGAAGACAAAGTACAAAAAAGGTTATGACACGTTATGCGTAAGCATTAAGCGTTCTGCATCGGACTATGCCAAGCGGACGGCTCTCTGCGGTATCCGTATTCACGAGGATTATCTTGACGAGGCAGCCGCTGTCATCAATGGGACGATTGAACGCTGTGGGATTTTAAAGCAGCTTTCCAAAGCGGCTTTTTCCCATCAGGACATAGATGAATTTGATTCCCTTGCCGGGACGCTGCGGGAGAAGATCCTTGACGGCCTGGAGCCTTTCTACAGGAAACATCTTGGGCTGTATATCACGCCGGAATGTCTGGAGGATCCGGATGTGGCGCCGCTCATTTACTGCACGGTAAATGACTGTGTCCTGCAGGATGGAAAATGGATTCCACTGGAGCTTTATAAAACCGGCTCTGCGTGCCAGCAGGAAAAATGCGTATAACCGTCAAAATGAAATATGAAATGGAGGTGGCATTATGCCTGAAAAAAGCGGATCAAGGCCGCTTACCAGCATTGTATCCTATCCGGAACGCGGGGAGGGCGGCAATAACCGTTACCGCGGGAATTGTTCACCGAAGCTGGTTGAGGATCTGATTGGCTTCTTCCGCCCGCAGGAAGTCTGCGACTATATGTGCGGGAGCGGGACAACGAAAGCGGCTGCGGACAGGCTCGGCATCAGCAGCCATCTGTACGATCTGCACAGCGGATTTGATATCATGAGCTGTGAAATACCGGAGCGGCCGGAATTTATCTTCCGGCACCCTCCATACTGGGATATCGTGACCTATTCAGATGTCATGTATCATGCGTCGGAGGTCCAGAGCCGGTATGGGTACGATCCAAAGCAGTCTGACCTGTCCCGTATATCGGACTGGGAAAGCTTCGTCGGGGCAATGAACTATGCCATGATGAAGCAGTATGCTTCTATGGAAAAAGGCGGGCGGATGGCAGTCCTGATGGGCGACATCAAGAAGAAAGGCCGGCTTTACAGTATGCTGGCAGAGATCGTGAAGCCAGGGACGCTGGAGAACATTATTATCAAGGCGCAGCACAATTGCTTTTCGGACAAAACCAGGTACAGCGGTTCTTTCATACCGATTCTGCATGAATATGTGATGATTGTCCGGAAAGACAATGCACTCATCTGCCCGATCCTGATTTCGGAGAAAAAGCAGGCTGACATCCGTGATATTCCAGGGGCAACCTGGCGGGATGTGGTGGCGGCTGTCCTGGAACAATGTGACGAGGCGGTTCCCCTTACCTATTTATATGGGCAGATTGAGCCATACCAAAAGGTTAAGGGACACAAATGGTGGAAAGAGAAAATCCGCCAGACACTGCAGTACCATCCGGAGCATTTTCAGCATGCAGGCAGAGGACTCTGGAAGCTGCGTACAAAAACGAATTAAGGAGAAAATGAGTATGGAGGTAAAGCGCGTTTATTATAACGATGACGGCATTCTTATCCCTGGACACCTCATGAAGCGGAGATTCCGGAAACCCGTGTTTTATCCGTTTGATAAGAAATGTGGGTTTGATTATGAAATCATACGCGATGAAAAGCTGATTGTTGAATACAGCCTGGAAGCGTATCGAAGATTTTATAAGGATGCATATCCGGAAGGAACTCGGATCCTGTTGATTGAAATGAAGGACGATCCGCATCCAATACCAGCCGGGACGAAAGGGACAGTAGATTCTGTCGATGACGCCCCGACAATCCATTGCAGGTTTGACAATGGAAGATATCTTGGAGTCATTCCTGGGGTAGATGTGTTCCGTAAAATTATAGAGGATATTTGAGTATCATAGTTTTGAGATAGGGGGATGTCGCTTCTGCGGCATCCCTTTTGTCGTTCTCTGGCAGGAATTTGTATTATTTTAATAAACCATTTCGGGCGAACCACAAATTTGAAATGAACATGAAGTAAAGATTGCCTTTTTGATAATATTCTGATAAAATTAGGATAGAATAATGATGAGAAAGGAGCGATTAAGTATGATACAGATTCGGCCCGTTTCTGACCTTAGGAATAAATTCCCGGAGATTGAGACCATCGTAAACAATGGGGAGCCGGTCTACCTGACAAAGAACGGTTATGGTGCGATGGTAGTATTAAGCCTGGAGGAGTATGCAAGCCTGACAGACAGTATTGAAATGAAACTTGATGAAGCTGACCGGCAGGCATCTATATCGGAAGAGAGGCTTTCCCATGAAACAGTCTTCCGTAATGCAAGGGGTGCGGTGCATGGAACATAAACCTTACCAGCTCCGGTATTTGCCGATATTTGAGCAGGATTTGATCAGTACGGCGAATTTGTTGCCTTTGAGCCATACCGTTCTGTAAAAAAGCGTGACCATCCTTATTATCGAATTTATGTGAGAAATTATGTTGTCTATTATGTGGTGATTGGTGACGTGATGGAGGTTCGGCGCCTGATATATGGTGCAAGGGATACCGACAGGCACTTATAACGAATACAGGGTTCAGGGAGTTAGTCATTGATGATTAACTGCTTTTTTCATTTTTGAAATGAGAATTTATAGATTTTGAGAGAAGAAACGCACAGTTTTTAGTTTATCGCGAACTGTGCGTTTAAATGAATGGATGAATTGAATCAGCCAATTACGGCATCCTCTGCGGTAAAATGTTCAAGAGAGTTTTCCTTTACTTGAATGCAGATATAGGTAATTCCGGAATCACTGGCTGCAAAGAACTGGCGTTTTGCCACAGGCACAATTTTCAGCCAGTCTCCAGCGGTAAGACAGATTTCTTCTCCGTCAATTATGGCCTTACCCTTACCTGAGAGAACTCCGTAGATTTCCTCGTTCTCCTTATGAGAGTGAATAAACGGGACACTTGCTCCTGCGGGCAGCTCGTTTAAGCTGATTTCTGCACCAGTCAAAGCCAGCGTTTCGTGTAGTTCGCTTCTGCTTTCCTTACCAACTGTTGTTTTTGTGTAATTTGCCATAATAATTTACCTCCGTTGTTAATTTGCAATTCCTGATTGCTTGATATTAGTATAGTATGGGACACATGTTAAAACAAGTACGCACCTTTTTGTAACTGTACACTCAAAATTGAATGTGTTATAATAAGTTCGGAGGTGGAGAATTATGCGAACAAAAGAAGAACTGCCAGAGTGTCCGGTTGCAACCGCTGTATCTCTCATCGGCGGGAAGTGGAAACTATTGATTTTACGCAACCTGAAAGAGCGTCCGTGGAGATTTAATGAACTACAACGGAGTATTGATGGCATTTCGCAGAAGGTTTTGACAGATAGCTTGCGACAAATGATTGATGATGGGCTGGCATACCGTCACGATTATTGTGAGCAGCCGCCGAGAGTCGAATATGGTTTGACAGAACTTGGAACAGAAATGCTTCCAATCGTTAATGCACTTGCGGACTTTGGCAGCTATTATAAATCAGTTATCGAACAGAATTAAAGCGAGTTGGTATTAGTTTTTTGCTCTGTTTCAGAAGAGCATTTTATAAAAAGTGTAGTGAGTTAAGGCAAGACAAACCGAAGTGGTCTGTTTTGCCTTTCAATTTGTTATAGTGTGCCGCTTTTATGGTGGCATTTTTTATATTTCCAGGAAGGAGGAAAAATAGAGATGAATGTTATTTGTTTTTTTGCAGGACTCCTCATAGGCAGTATATTTGGGGTGGTATTTATGTGCCTGTTACAGATAAACCGGCACAATCATGAAGGTAAAAAGCAGTAAAACCGGCGCTTTCGTTTTCGGACGGATTGACGATTGTGATGAATTCTGTTATAATGCATATATCAGTATCAGATTTGGTTTTGGCCAAAAACAGTTTAACAGAAGTCTCACAGTGTCATTTGCATTTTCGCAGATGGCGCTTTTTTTGTTTTCCGGCCTTATTCTGGGCATAAGCTGGCAGTCCTTCAGGGATGCCGGCTTTTGTTATATACGCGAATATCGCGGCTATCAAGGCTGCATGTCCGTCAAAAAACGAAAGGAGCATGTATTATGCAGAATTGTCAGGACAACTATTCAACAACGTTTCATTCCTACAGTGCAATGTATGATTACCATGATGAGCAGGCGAAGAAGAGCCAGTGGCTTACCTGCAGGGTTAATGAACTGCAGGTGGAACCTCTGGATGCGTCATCCCCTCTTTATGGGAACCTGTCAGCATTCGCAACGGGAACCAGTCTGGATGCCGTGAAGGATACGGCGTCTAACCTTGGGCTTGCCATGCAGGTAGGCGAGAATCTCTACCCCCTGCGTATGACAGCCTACAAAAGCCTGCTTGACCGGGCGAAAATCGGAGGCACGGCATTGCCGAAACTCAGCCGCAGTGTGCTGGCTGAGGTGTTGAATGCTTGTTTGAAGCTTTATTCATCTTCAGCCCTGCTTCTAATCCGTGATGAAAAGGTATCAGCTGTACACTCCGGTGATTCGACAGACTATTCAGTCCTTCCGATCAATGAGCTGCTGGGCACGCTAAAGGCAAAGCTGGACGCCCGCTTCCCCGGAAATGAGTATGAGTGCGGTTATTGTGATCATTCTCTGGTCAGCGCTTCATGGAAAATGCCAGATCAGAAAGAAGATCTGCTGGGAGCCTATACAAAGCTTCTGGCATCCCAGGGAAAAACGGCGATGGCGGATAAGCTGATGCCGGGTATCCGTTTTATCACTTCGGATACAGGTGTCGCTTCAGCAAAGGTATCGGCATTGCTGGTCGGCGGGCAGCACCCAATCCATATCGGAGGCTGCATTGCTGTAGACCACAGGCACCAGAAGAAAATCAGCGACTTTGACGCGGCGCTTGATCAGCTTTTTGCCCAGTTTGGCGATTCCATTGCCAAACTGCAGAAACTGCTGGAGGTGCATCTGGATTATCCGGTCAATGCAATGACTCGTATCTGTAAGAAATTGAGTCTGCCGAAAAAAGCAGCCGTTGAGGCAATCGCTATGTTTGAGATGGCTTATGGCGGCGGGACGGCAACGGCACATGATGTGTTCCTCGCCATGCAGGAGATTCCTTTTATTCTCAAGACTGAGAATACGCCAGAAAGCAAGCTCCTTGTTGTCGAGGAGAATATGGCCCGTGCGCTTACCTTTAAATGGGGCGATTTCGATCTTGCAAAGGCGGTGAGTTACTGATGGCAAAACCGATTATATTATGTGATACTGCAGGAATGACCAATGACAGATGGCTGGAGTGCCGTATGCATGGCCCAAAAGGAGATATTCCCTATACAGTCGGTGGAAGCGATGTGGCAGCTATTTTTGGAGTTTCCCCGTGGACAACACCCATGGAACTGTGGCTGATTAAGAAAGGCCGCATGAAGCCGGCAGCCAAAAGCAATTCCAATCAGCTGATGATGGGACACCTGCTGGAGCCGATTGCTGCATACTGGTATGGGCAGAAAACAGGAAATGCCGTGACAGAGGACACACATCTTTACCAACATGCAGACCATCCATATGCGCTTGCAAACTTTGACCGCAGGTTTACCCGGAAGTCAGATGGCGAGCCAGGAATTTTAGAGTGCAAAAGCTGTACCTACCATAAGGCGGACGAATGGGCGGATGATGCAATCCCGCTGCATTATGAGTTTCAGCTGCGTTTCTATCTCGCAGTTGCGGATGTGGATATCGGCGCTTTTTCAGCGGTCTGGGGCAATAACCCGGACAATGATTTAGCGATCCCGGAAATTGTCCGAGATAGGGCAAAGGAGGATATGATATTTGAGCGTCTGGAGGAATGGATCTGGAGCCTGGAAAATGATAAGCCGCCTACTATGGCAGACGTGGCGCCAAAACTTGCACTGCAGTCACTTGCACGGATTTACGGCTCAAGTCAGGGGGGATTGCCCACAGTGGAATTCTCGCACAAGTATGAGCCTGCGCTCCGTAAGATTGCGCAGCTTCAGGGTAAGGTTACAGACTGCAACAGAGAAATTAGAACATATGAAAAGGAGATTGAGGCACATAGCGTGCGAATTGCTGAAGTCATGAAGGAGCATGAACATGGGGTTCTGGAAACCACCACAGATAAGCTGCTGATTGATTTCATCACAAAAACTACCCGCCGACCGGATTCAAAGGCCTTGAAGGAAAAATATCCTACCGTATATGCGGATGTCCTGAAGGCTTCGGAAAGCAGGAAAGTGAAAGTATCGGTACAGCCGATTTAATGGAGGAAATACCCTACGGGTACAAGGTGAATTGACACGAAGTGTCAAGAGAGGGCGGCCTGGGCCGTACCTGTATGTCCAGAAAACAGGACAAAAGGAGGAAATGCTTATGGAAACTATTTTTACTGAGAACTGGGAACAGCGTTTGGAAATGCAGTTCCTGAAAAATGGCAGGTGCAGAAAACGTGCCTATATATGCTCACCACTCAGCGCAGAAAAAGATGTTGATTTTCTCCGCAATATGCATTCGGCAAGGGCGTATATGTATTACGCCTTTGAAAAAATGGAGATGTACGCCAGGGCGCCGCATGCTTATCTGCCAATGCTTTTGTGCGACAGGATTCCGTCAGAGAGAGACCTGGCTCTTAACTTTGGGCTTTCCCTTTTGGAAAACAGTGAGATTATCCTCATTTGTGGAAACCATCTCAGCAGTGGGATGAAGGGAGAGATTGCATATGCTGCCTGGTTCCAGATGCCTATGGTGGTTTTTGATGAAGGGCTTTATCCTGAGGTGCAGAAGGAAATCGCGGAACATGGAGGTAATCAACAATGTGTGCAGCTTGACCGTGAAAACTATGTCATGGGATTTTCCACGCCGGTAACGTATCTTGAAAATGCAGCGATGCTCAAATGAATGCGCTGCGGTTCATAAATAGCTCCTAAAGTGCGGCAATGCTGCCTTTGGGAGTTTTTTATTTCATAGGAAAGTGCGTCCTATGAAATAAAAACAATACGCGCACTCGTGCAGGAGGAAGATGTCGCCAAAGCGACTGCACTCGGCGCAGCAAACCGTACAAGTCCCTGATAAGTGAAGGATTTGGGAAGTGGAAGCGGACTTGTCCGGTTTGTTTTAGACAATATTCCACAGAAAGGAGTAAAGAATTTGTTATGCCAATTTGAAAAAATGATTTATCCGCCAAATCCGGCTCAGGTAGATCCGGGTAGCTACATGATTGCTCTGTACCGCCCTTGCGAGAAAATCAAGGACGCATCGGGGCAGGTTCTTACGCAGGTAAAGGCAGTTGGATACTGCCTGCCGGTTGCAGACCACTTGCGTTATGAGATGCAGGGACATTGGAGCAGGCATCAGAACCACGGGCTTCAGTTTGAGGTTGAAAGCTATGACGAGGTGCTGATTCCATCAAAGGAAGGGATTATTGCTTACCTGTCGTCCGGTAAAATTAAAGGCATTGGTCCGAAGGTTGCCGAACGCATTTATAGGGCTTTTGGCCTCCGTACACTGGATGTGCTGGATAAAGAGCCGGAAAGGCTGCTGTCTATACCCGGTATCGGTGAAGACAAACTGAGAAAAATATGTGATTCGTATCTTGAGAACAGGGGCGCACGCGATGTGGTTGCTTTCCTTGCGCCGCATGGCATCACGCCAAATCGTGCAGTGAAGCTGTATAAGGAATATGGAAACCAGGCAATGGAGATAGTCAAAAACCATCCGTACCAGCTTTGCGAGATGACCGGTATTGGCTTTAAAACAGCGGATAAAATTGCCATGAACATGGGCGTTAATCTGCTGTCAACTGAGCGTGTGGATGAAGGGCTGCTATTTACATTGGTGGATGCAGAAAGCAAAGGCCATCTGTGTATGGAGAAGCATCCGTTTATAAAAGCGTGCCTGAAAATCCTGAATACGCCACAGCTCACAGAGGAAATGGCTGCAAACCGCGCCGCAAGGCTTGTATACAGCGGCCAGCTGGTGTCATACCGGGGGAATGTCTACCGGGCAAAAATTGCATATGCAGAAACACAGCTTGCAGAACAGCTTTGCCAGCAGATGAGGACAGGGAAAAAGAATATCTGTACGAATCTGGATGATGAGTTGGATGAAGAGGAGCGACTGATGGGCCTGAAACTGGCTCCAGAACAGCGCGATGCAGTAAAAATGGCGCTGACACAGGGGCTGTCCGTAATTACCGGAGGTCCCGGCACAGGCAAAACCCTGATACAGAAAGCAATTCTGGACATTTACCGGCGCCAGTATCCGAGGGCTGCAATCTGCTGCAGCGCTCCTACAGGACGGGCAGCCAGGAGGATGGAGCAGCAGGCAGGCTGCACAGCCTCAACGGTTCATAAAGCGCTTGGGCTGGTTGCAGATGAAGACGGCAGCTATGGGGAACCGGAAATCATAGAAGCGGATTTGATCTTAGTAGATGAGGTTTCCATGCTGGATATTTATCTGGCAGGCTTTCTGTTTGGGGCGATTGAGTATGGGAAACGGATTGTCCTGATTGGCGATGCGGACCAGCTGCCCTCAGTCGGGCCTGGGGCGGTACTTAGTGAAATCATTGCAAGCGGCCGCATTCCTGTCGTCAGGCTGGATAAAGTGTTCCGGCAGGATTCCGGAAGCCGTATCGCAACGAATGCAAAAAAGATCCGCCATGGGGATGCGTCATTGGAATACGGGGATGATTTTCAATTCATCCCATCCCCCAATATGCAGGTATCGGCTGAGAAAATAGCAGAGCTTTATCTGCAGGAAACAAAAAAGTATGGCATTGGCAACGTAGCTCTGCTTACGCCGTACCGCCAAAAAACGGAAACCGGGGCGAATGCCCTGAATGAAAGATTGCGGGAACTGGTGAACCCAGGTGGTTTGGGAAAGCCGGAAATTATCCGCGGCAAACGTATTTTCCGTTGTGGGGATAAGGTCATGCAGATAAAAAACAAGGATGACGTCAACAACGGCGATATTGGGTATATCCGAAATATCTCCGGCAGTGGCGAAGACACAACCGTACAGGTGGATTTTGGCGATGGACGGATGAAGGAGTATGAACCGGCAGAACTGGATATGTTGGATTTTGGCTATGCATTTACTGTCCATAAATCGCAGGGTTCCGAATATAAGTCCGTTATCATCAACCTGCAGTGCGCACATTACAATATGCTGACAAGGCCGCTTATCTATACGGCAATCACCAGGGGAAAAGAACGTGTGGCTATCGTCGGGGAAAAACGTGCGCTTTGTATTGCCATCAAGAAAACTGATACTGAGAAACGAGGCACCTGCCTGGCTCAACGGCTGCAGGAGCTGATCTGACAAAGAAACACCGAAAAAGTGTCCCTTTATACCGAAAGAATATGGGCAATATCAAAGAAAGGAGCTAACAATGGCTACAATTTTAGACAAATACCGTGAGAAGCAATCCATCATCCAGTCCCAGATTTCCGAGAACAGCCTTCCGCCGGAAGAGCTGCTCCAGATGCAGGAACTGAATTACCGGGTCTGTGTCCTGGAGACGTTCCAGGCATTCTGCAAATCAGCCCCAATTACCATGGACACCCGTGTCATGGGGTACCACTTCCAGCTTGTGGACGCCTATGTGCGCTTCATACTGACAGAGAGAAGGTTCGGGCTGAAAACAGATGCGGAGGGGAAAAAGAAACAGGAGACAGCGCTTACATCTTTTGAAAGCGTTGTCCAGGATGGGAGGAAGCGTTTCTCCAGCTTTGCTGCCAGTACGCAGGAGCAGTATAAATCCTGTATCAGCCAGTATATCAATACGATCCTGCCTGTTTGGATGCAGTATCGGAACACTTACAATAATATCAATTTATAAGGAGGCTTTGTTATGAGTCAGAATAACTCGAATGATAAGGCGGCAATGCACGCCATGATTGAAAAAATCAATGAGGTGTCAGGGTTTGACCCGGCTCCGTTTGCGGTGGACTATACGGATTTGAATACGGGAGAGACCCGGAAACGTCTCCCTGTCATGATTCAGATGGCGTGGTTTCGGATGAAGTACCCGGAAGGGAAAATAGCGGTTCAGGTCACTCCTGCAAAGGATTGCTTTGTGGCTACCGCAAGGGTATACCCCAAGTACAGCGATCCTGTGGAAGCCTATCTTGCGGAAGCGACGGCATCCAGGGGATATCTTGCAGACAAGCCTTCCGTGTCCCCAAGGGAATGGGCGCAGACGGCTGCGGTCGGGATAGCGCTCCGCAATGCCGGCTTTGGACTGCAGTTTGCCATGGCAGGCGAAGACTTTGAGGAGAATGCGCCCGATGAGCTGGGTATGGCAGAAAATGGCGCAGAGAATCAAGCGCCGCAGGCCTTCAGACCGAACCAGACGCAGCCGCCTCAGCCCAAAGAGGAGGAATACACGGCGATGCCTATGACTCCCAAGGAGCTGACGCAGGAGGAAAAGCTGCAGCAGGCTATGGCGAAGCCCTGCCCGATTACAAAGTTCAGTGGTAAAACGCTCGGTGAGGTATTGCCGCTGGATCCTGGGGCAGTCACATGGGTTGCCACAAAATTCAAGGGCGATGAAGAAATCAGCGCGGCAGCGCGGTTTATCTGCGAATATGCAGCGCAGCAGGCTACTGCCTAATGTAATATCACAGATATGGGGATGGCGTCCTGCCATCCCCGGAAACCCGGAAGGGATACCTCTATGGCCAGGGTCTGGTCTGCACTACGTTCCGGTCGTTGCTAAACAAGCGCCACTGGCGCTTAGCAACCCAGCGTAAGCGAGGGCATTCGGCCGAGGTTAAGGAAAGGAGGACGTATGGAGATATTTCACATGTGGGATATTGTTTCGCTGCTTGGATTGCCTATGCCGACAGCAGGCAGAAGCTCGTATTACATACAATGCCCCTGCTGTGACGAAAATCCGAGAGAAAAGCATCTAAATATCAATCTGAAAAAAGAAGTGTTTCGCTGTCCGAGATGTGGGATATCCGGAGGTATTTTTGATTTATATGCACTTTACACAGGAGCGCCGCGGGATAAGGTCAGAAGAGAACTGGTCGAACGGATTGGACCTCCAGAGCTTATGGCCCGTCCGAAGAAGAACATTGTGGAAAAGCAGAAAGAAGAATGCCCGCTTGCTGACATTGAATCGCGGAATAGCGTCTATAAGGCGCTTCTTGATAAGCTGTCATTGGCGGCAGACCACAAAGAAAACCTTATGAACCGCGGACTGACGGAACAGGATGTTGAACTTCTGGAATACAAAACGACGCCAGTTGTAGGCATGTCAGCGATTGCAAAACAGCTGCAGTCGGATGGCCTGCACCTTGCTGGTGTTCCAGGTTTTTACAGGGACAAAAGCGGAGCGTGGACATTTATCCATGAGAAAAGAGGTATTCTGATTCCAGTCAGAGACCGGATAGGAAGGATTCAAGGCTTGCAGATACGAAGGGATAATGTCAGCAGACGGAAATTCCGCTGGGTATCCAGTACGGAAATGGAGGCTGGATGCAGGGCGGAAGGCTGGACGCACCTTGCAGGAGCGGTACAGTCCACGATGCTGCTGACGGAAGGACCGATGAAAGCGGATGTGATTCATGCATTGACAGGGATGACAGTACTGGCAGTGCCAGGCGTAAATTCTCTGACACAGCTGCAGATGACGCTTGAGGATTTAAGAAATGAAGGATTGTTGGAAATCAAGACAGCTTTTGATATGGATTTTGCAACAAATCATCATGTGCAGAACGGGTATAACAGCTTACTGCAGCTTCTTGGAAATATGGGTTTTACATTTGGAACTTATCTGTGGGATCCGCGTTATAAAGGGCTTGATGACTACATTTGGGGATGCTGCCTTCAAAGGCAGACACAGTAACGAAAAGAGGGCGGGGCTTTGGCTTCGTTCTTTTTTTATGGAGAACTTGCGTATGAATCAGAATAGTAATTTTGGATAAAATAACACGTATAGAAGTTAGCTAATTTCTTGACTGATTAGGGAAAAATTAATATAATAATATTAGGGAAAAGAAAGAACAAACAATATATTGGCATAGGAAGATATTTGTATAAAAGGAAGGTGAAGCATTATGATGACAGCAACAGCAACAGAAGTACAGAATAATTTTGGAAAATACTTGCAGATGGCACAAGCCGGTGGGGAGGTTATTGTTGTAAAGAATGGAAAAGAGGTTGCCCGTCTGGTTTCCTATGATAGAAGCGTTTCTTTCCTCACGGATTCACTTACCGGAGTGCTGAAAGGGGATTATGACGAGAAGCAAATCAGAATGGAGCGTATGGGCAAATATGAAAATACTGATTGATACAAACATTATTCTTGACGTTTTGTGCAAACGGGACGATTTTTACAAGGATTCTGCTATGGTTTGGAAGCTTTGTGAGGTCAAAAAGATTACTGGTGTAGTGTCTGCCTTGTCGATTCCCAATATCATATATATTATGCGAAAGGAATTGGATGCAGAAAGGACGAAGGAGATTTTGAACAGTATTTCCCTGATTTTTACGATTGCCGACCTAAAGGCGGATGATTTGAAAAAAGCAGCCAGCATGAAATTTAAGGATTATGAGGATGCGGTTCAGAGCGCCTGCGCTTCCCGCATCAGGGCGGAATATATTATAACCAGAAACATCAGGGATTTCAGAGAGAGCAAAGTAGCCGCCATAAAGCCGGCAGAGTTTTTGGAAAGGATATGACTTTTATTGATTTCAAGAGGACGAGGCGTTAAGCTTCGTTCTTTTTTACATTTCTTTTTTATAATGCGTATTTCAGTTGTAAATGCGTATATTAAACGGTGTAATGATTATATAGCTTATGGGAATCTGCAAAGCAGATTTCCATAAAAGGCGCAAATGCGCCGTCCATCTAATGACAGGGTTCGCGAAGCGGTTCCTGGAATATAGCATATCTGATTATGGAGAACTGCTTTTTCCATAAGTATAGAAAATATTTGAAATATAGGAGGTTTCATTATGTTGGTATCCATTGATCATGGCAATTATGCCATAAAGACACCGAACGACTCGTTTGTTTCCGGCCTTTCCGAGCATACGGCCAGGCCGCCCATGGCAGAAGAGATATTGGAGTATGATGGGAAATTCTGGACATTGAGCGGGCAGAGGCTGAGCTATATGAGGGACAAGACCTGTGATGACCGTTACTTTATCCTCTCTTTATTTGCAATAGCAAAGGAAATGGAGCGGACCGGGCATTATTCTCCGTTGGAACAGATCCAGTTAGCAGTTGGGCTTCCTCCCGAACATTATGGTATACTGAAAGATAAGTTTGCCAGTTATTTTAAACGTGGAATGATTCAATTTGCATATAAGGACAAGCCTTATACAGTGCTGATTAACCGTGTCATGGTATTCCCGCAGGCGTATGCTGCCGTAGTGCCACAGAGCAGCCTGGTAGTCCATACGCTCCGTATTTTTATTATTGACGTAGGGGGTTACACGACAGATGTGCTGCTCCTTCAGAACGGGAAACCGGATCTTCAGTTCTGCCGTTCTCTTGAGACGGGCATTATTACGATGAATAATGAGATTATCCGTAAGGTTGGAGCTTTGCATGATATGCTGATTAGTGATGAACATATCACGGCCGTACTGCGTGGGGAAAACAGTGTTATTCTGCCGGATGATGTTAAAACGGCAATCTATGAAGCGGCAAAACAGCATGCAAATGATATTCTAAACCGCCTTCGTGAACTACAGGTAGACCTGCGTGCAAATCCCGCCGTGTTTATCGGAGGGGGAAGCATCCTGCTCCGCCCGTTTTTTGAGGCTTCACGTCTGGTGGCAAAAGCAGATTTCGTGGAATCTCCCAATGCGAATGCCATTGGATATGAAATGCTGGCAAGGAAACAGATCTCCCTTCGTCCTACCGTATAATGGGCGGAGGGATGCATAGTGAAAAAAGATGGAAAATATCGCTTTACCCTTCAGTTTGGGGCTGATTCGGAGGAACAGATTCGGGTAGGAGAATTTCTTGAAAGCCTGGGCAATAAAAAGAGTGCCGTTATGGTCGATGTGCTGAATGAGTATCTTTTGTCCCATCCGGAATTGCAGAAGGGAAACTGTAAAATAGAAGTGAAAGTGACATCCGGTTATAATCAGGACAGGATGGAACAGATCATACGGCAGATTGTAGAAGAACGGATTGCCCGGCTGCAGCCAGGCGGAATCCCGGCAGACATCCCACAGGATGAAATATCAGAAACAATGGAAGACGATATAGCACAGATGCTTGACAATCTTGATTTGTTTCAGTAATAGGATAAGTGGACCTGCTAAAGCTATGGCAGGTCCATACGCTTTATAAATATAAAAAGTCCATAAATACCATATAAATTCCACTTATAGTGCGTGTAATGGAATGGTGGATTCTTCAATTCCAGTATAAGCTACTGTAAAATAAAAATATAAGGAGAAGATGGAACAGTGGACTACATAACTTTAGGAAAAAATGTAAGGAAGTATCGTTTGATACTTGGATTCAGTCAGGAAGAATTGGCAGGTAAATGTGATTGTAGCAACAGCCACATCGGTCAGATAGAGAATGCTCGCGGCATTCCCAGTCTGGATATGGTGGTGAGGATTGCAAACTCACTGTCTGTAACGGTGGATCAGCTGCTCAAGGAATCCTACTCAAATCCGGAAGTGGTGTATCTGCGGGAACTTGCAGAACGCATTGAGAAATATCCTGTCGCAAGAAGGATTCAGGCCTGTGAAGGGTTAATGGCTTATCTTGATTCGCTTGAGAAATTCAGCCAGTAATTGAACACAGACATTTGAGTTTTACAGAAATAGGGTGTTAATTATATACTCGGATAAGGCCAGCTGGGATATTTGGTTGATTATTCATGCATAATGGACGGCTATACTACACGAAAGTGCGGTATGGTCGTTTTTTGTTTGCTTAAAAAGGAGAAATTTCATATTGAAATCCGGCTGATTTAGGCAGGATAACGTAAAACACAGTGATCAGGCATGCCATCATGGTATGTCTGGTTCCCTGCTATGGTGGCGTGCCCCAACAAAAAGGAGGTACACGATGGACCATCAGCAGGAATACGATGATGTATTAAGGGCGAGGTTTACAAAATGGCTGGATACCGTTATTTACAGAGCTAAGCTCAAATATCTGCGGAAGACGGAAACGAAGCTTGATACAGTTTCGCTTGAGGAACTGCCAGAGCGCATTCTTCCTGTTTATGAGGATGATTTAAGACAGATTGATTCAATGGATGCGTTTGCTTTTGAAGAGGAGCGGCTTGCTGATACTTTTGCAAATTTTCCAAATTAAGCGGTAGCAGATACTTACTATGAAAGCCTTTGGCTTCCATAGCATGGATGGCCATGCGGCCTGTCGCACGACAAGATAAGCAAGATGGAAGTTTACTATGCTGTTTGTGGAGGAAAGGAAACCGGAAGAGATTGCAAAGGAATTAAATTGTTCCCCGCAGCATGTATATGACCAGAGGTATCACGCATTAAAGAAACTGCGAACAGAACTGATGGAGGAAGGTGATGGCAGATGAACCCCGAAGAATTTGGTAAGATATTAGAAGAGGCTACGCTGGGCAGTCATCAAGCATTGGAGAGGCTTTTTGAGTTATATGACCCGCTTATCAGCAAGCATTGCCGGATAGACGGCAAGATAGATGAGGATCTGAAACAGTACATACTGATACATATTGCCCCCAATATTTCTAAATTTGATATTTAGGCCTTGGCGGTTCTGGATTTTTCAGAGCCGCTAAATTTTTTTCAGTGAGATTCGAGAAGTGCAGAATCAGATGGCTTTTTATAAGTGAAGGCATCCCCAGCCAAACGCACATTGACAATTACATAGTCCATCCCGGTACATTCCCTGATGAAGAGCGGCTATCCGTCTGCCTGGCAAGCAGAACTACGAGCACTGATATATGGATGGCTTCCATATAACGCTATGAACTGTCAGGGGCATAATGAGACTTCCGTAATTCGCGGCCCGGCTACAATGAAAGCGGGGAGATGAAATTTCTATGGACCTGTTCGCTGCAGGCGCCGGGAGGACGTTAAATGATACTGATTCTGCCTTGTGAATAGGAGTGGATTAAATTGGTAATAATGAAAACAGAAACAGAAGCATCCTTTGGGTATCCCGTGGTGACCAAAGGAAAGGACAAAAAGAGGAAACACCCTTCGGGTATACCTTGATGTCCCAAAAAGAAGGGACAATAATAAGGAAAGGAGTTTTCTATGGAATATGCAACTGCAAAAACAGTGGACCGCTCCCAGTTAAAAGATATACGGGATGTTGTAATAGACACCTCAAAATCCTGTGAAGAACGTATTCAAGGTTTTATAAAGCAGATTGGAAATCCGTATTGTTATATGGATGACGGAGTTGTAGTGGAAATTGGATACGCAAATACAGGGGTAAGTTTACAGGAACGGTTGGTAGCCTATGCGAGCAGCATAGATCAGGATTTTGGGAATTTGCGGTAACTGGTGCAATCCTATTGACAAGGTATGAAAAGTTGGACATAATATGGAATATCAAATGCGGAAGCATTTGATATTCCAACGAGGAAAAATACGAAGTGTTTTTTCGAGTATCCCATGGCGGGAGCATTTGATATTCCAACGAGGAAAAATACGCAGTATTTTTTCGAGTATCTCAAAGTAGGAGCATACGGTCAATGAGATGGCCCGGTCAGCCATCTGGGATAACCGCCAGAAACAAATGTCCTGAAAGAATTTTAGGAGGTTTGTTATGGCAGTTAGAAAGAAACAGGTTCCAGACCTGGAAGAATATAGGGCAATGGCATACTATCGTCTGTCTAAAGATGACAAAAATGAGGACAGGGGCAGGGATAGTGACGGTGAAATCAGTGACAGTATTCTGAACCAGCGCAAACTGGTTCACGCGTATCTTAAGAATCATCCCAATATTACACTTATTGATGAAGCATATGATGATGGTTATTCCGGAACGAATTATGATCGTCCCGGTTTTCGTTCTGTCCTTGAAAAAGTTCAGTCCGGAAGCATTAACTGTGTGATTGTAAAAGATTTATCAAGGCTTGGAAGAGAGTATATTGAAACGGGAAAATATCTTGAAATGATATTCCCGTCTTTTGGTATACGTTTTATTGCCATTAACGATGATGTTGACAGTGAACACAGTACAGCGGGGGATGATATTATCATTCCTATTAAAAATATAATGAATGAGTTGATTAGAAAGCGCATGCTTTTACGCATGCGCTTTTATGTGCGCTGACGCAATACAGGAATAAAATGGAGAAAAGACAGTTTTGCAGCATGCGCTCAGTGATGACAGTAAGGGCAGAGCCTTTACCTGGTACTCCATCCGGTCAGAAATTAGCATTGTGAACCGCCTGTTTCGAACCATGCAGTCCACAACTCTAATTTCTGTCTGGATGGAGCACTAGAGATATGGTGCACAGGCACGAAAGGAAATTATATTATATGGAAACTTTGAAGTTTAACGAATTGGATCTAAGCCCTGAGATACTGAGGGGAGTAAAGGAGATGGGCTTTGAGGAGGCATCGCCCATACAGAGCAAGGCGATCCCTGTCGCCATGACAGGCGCGGATGTGATCGGTCAGGCTCAGACGGGAACCGGAAAGACGGCAGCATTCGGCATTCCGATACTTGAGAAGGTCAAGAAAGAGATCAAGCACCCGCAGACACTGGTCCTGTGTCCGACAAGGGAGCTTGCTGTGCAGGCGGCGGAGGAGATCCGCAAGCTTGCCAAATACATGCACGGCGTGAAAGTGCTCCCGATCTACGGCGGGCAGGATATCACAAAGCAGATCCGCGCGCTCAAGGGCACGCAGATCATCATCGGCACGCCGGGGCGCGTGATGGATCATCTGCGCCGCAAGACGATCCGCTGCGACCATGTGGACACGATCGTTCTGGACGAGGCGGACGAGATGCTCAACATGGGATTCCGCGAGGACATTGAGACGGTGCTGGAGTATATCCCGAACGAGGACAGACAGACGATCCTCTTCTCGGCGACCATGCCGCAGCCAATCCTGGATATCACGAAAAATTACCAGAAACCGGATGCAAAGATGATCCGGGTGGTCAAGAAGGAGCTGACGGTGCCAAAGATCGAGCAGTATTATCTCGACGTGAAGCGCAAGGACAAGGTCGAGGTGCTCTGCCGTCTGCTCGACTACTATGAGCCGAAGCTTTCCCTTGTATTCTGCAACACGAAAAAGATGGTGGACGACCTGACAGAGGTACTCAAGGGCAGGGGCTATTTTGCGGAGGGGCTGCACGGCGACATGAGCCAGGCGCAGCGCGACCGTGTTATGAAGAGCTTCCGCAGCGGCAAGACGGATATCCTGATCGCGACGGATGTGGCGGCGCGCGGTATCGATGTCGACGATGTGGCGGCGGTGTTCAACTATGACATCCCGCAGGACGACGAGTACTATGTGCACCGCATCGGCCGTACAGGGCGTGCGGGACGCACGGGGCGCTCCTTCACCTTTGTGAAAGGCAAGGAAGTGTATAAGCTCAAGGACATCATGCGCTACTGCAAGACGAAGATCTACGCGATGCCGGTGCCGTCGCTCAACGATGTGAACCAGATCAAGATCGAGAAACTGATGGACAAGATCGGCAATGTGATCGAGGAGGAGGATCTGACTTCCATGATCAACACCATCGAGAAACAGATCAACGAGTCCGACTACACTGCGATGGATATCGCGGCGGCATTCCTAAAGCTGTACATGGGACAGCAGAACGAGGGGAATGAGACGCGTGTGGAGTACACGTTTGACAATACCGGTGCGGAGGAGGAAGGGATGGCGCGCCTCTTTATCAATATCGGAAAGGCGCAGAAGGTCAAGGCAAAGGATATCCTGGGCGCCATAGCGGGCGAGGCGAACATTCCCGGAAAGCTTGTCGGGGCGATCGACCTCTACGATAAGTATACGTTTGTGGAGGTTCCAAAGGAAAATGCGGCGGACGTGCTCGCGGCGATGAAAAATGTGAAGATCAAGGGCAAGACGATCAACATCGAGCCTGCGAACGGCAAATAAAGAATCTAAAACAACCTGCGCGGTCTGCGCAGGTTGTTTTAGAAAGGATTATTTCATCAGCTGATCAAGTTTGTCGATCGAATCTTCGTCCAGGTAGGGCGAGATCTCATGGAACAGGGACAGGGTCAGCGTACCGCCGTTGGCTGTGTATGTGGTCAGACACGCAACGATCTCGTCGCTGTCCAGATAGTAGAAGCTCTGCAGGAAGGTGTCGCAAAAATCCTCCACGGGAAGCTGCCGGAGAACTTCCAGCTTACAGGGACCTTCCAGAAAGGGCATGATATCCAGGACGGCGTCCGCACTCAGGGGAGCGATGGTATTGTCCCGGAGAGCCCTCAACAGATACCCGCTTGACAGTTCGCTGTCGGATTCAATGAAGAAATAACAGAGCTCATCGGGGGTGAAAGCGGTATTGTCCGCAAGCAGGGTATTGAACATTTCACTGACGTCCTCCTCGTCCATCAGGTACAGTGCATCGACGATCCGGTCCTTTTCGACGGGCGCCAGTCCGTTTTTTACCTGGTATACATATTCAGCAGCCCCGTCGCGGAAGAGTTTCTCAAAATCCGATTCTTTTATGTCGGAATACTGGATCTCGAGATTTTCCACTTTTCCGCCCTGTCCCACCATCTTGAGGACGTTCCTGCCCTTTGTCATGGTGACAGTCGATGTCGTCTGTTCTCCGGTATCGTTAAGTGTCACGACGCTCTTATCCGGTGTGACGTGAATGATCTTGAAATTCCCTTCCCTGACTGTAAAGGATGAGGTGATCTCCACGTCGATGTCGCGGTCTGCGTAGGCTATGATGAAGGAATTTGATCCGAATAAGGCATAATGCTCCGCCAGAAATCGGTTGTCATTTTCTATGCAGACATTGGCATAATACTGATCCAGAATGTCTCTGCCCGCGAGCATCTCGTCATCGTCGTAGACCTTCCATGCATCGCCGGAGCGGTCGGGGGAGAGCTGGTCGTAAAACGAACCGGAGACGGTGGTGGGGCGGTCGGAAAATGAACTGTCTGAATCAGAGGAGACAGGGGTGGTGGTCATCTGTGACAACATTCCGGATCCGTCGGAAGCATCGTGGGGATTGGGTTCATCAGGATCTGCCACGACCCATATTGCGCCGCACGCGGACAGCGCCAGCATCACCGAGAACACACATGCGGAGAGCGCGATCCGGAAACGAGTCGCCTTTTTGTAGTGCAGGATGGCATGGAGCCGCTTTTTCAAGTCCCTCTTGTTTTCCAGCAGCGTGGTAGCAAATGCGCTTTGCCTGCAGTCGATCCCCAGCTCGGCGGCATCTAACAGAATGTTGCCGTAGAGCTGTTTTCCGGTCGCTGTCAGTTCCGGGAGGATCGCCTCGTCGCAGGAGAGCTCACAGTCGCTGTTGAGCTGTCTGCCGATGCGGTGCAGGACAGGATTGAACCAGTGCACGCAGAGCAGTAACTGATAAATCCATTTGTACAGCAGATCTCGCCGCGCTACATGGATCAGTTCATGGTGGAGCACCAGCTGGAGCTGCGTCAGACTGCAGAACCCGCGCCGGACACTGTCTGCCGGCATGCAAGGATCCACAGCCTGATCGCAGACGGTCTTGGGAAGGATGACCGCAGGTTTCCAGAGCCCGATCGTGATGGGACTGTGGACGGAAGCGCTCTCGTAAATGGCAGGGATCCTGGTGATCCTAAGTCCGGCGCAGAGCACATTTTCCAGAGTGAGGATCCGGCTGTCGGTGACGCGCGTGCAGTCCGTTTTGAGCGCTTTTTGAAAGCGGCGGTAACACGATAGTTTTGTAAGCAGAGCGAAGACAGCGCCGAAGATCCATATAAATACGGCGGCTGTCCACATGCCTGTGGCGGACAATACCGTGTCCCGAAGCGCTGCGGGCACAGTTTCCCCGGAGCTTGCGTCAGGAAGGGCTGTATGCGCATCGGCGGACGGGCGTGTTTCCGGCTGTGTCAGATCCGTCTGCCTGTCGTGGTACTGGGACGTCGATGTGCTGCCGTGAAGCGTGCCGCCGACCGGTGTCGTGAGATCCGCCAGCGATCCGGTTTCGGGCTGGATCACACTCGCGGACTGTGTTAGAACGTCGCCGCCTGGAATCGCGCTGTCAGTCTGCGCCGCAGCGTTCTTCGTGCTGACATTGGCGTGGAGATCCGGCAGTCCCGGGAAATTGGTTTCAAGGCGGAACGGAATCAGCAGCCGCGCGACGACGAGCAGCCAGATATAGTAATTCCACTTTTTGGAGAAGCACCTTCCCGTCAGGGGGCGTATGGCGGCGATCCCGATCCCGATCAAAGCCCCCGACAGCGACAGTGACAGCACGGTCAGAAAAAGATGACCTATTATAAAATCATACATAAAAATCCCTCCGTTTGAAGTGACAGATCAACAATAAAGGATCGAAAACGAAGATTCGATATTCGAGATCCAGGTTCAAGATCAAAGATTCTGGTTAAAGTAGTCGCGCAGCTCCTCGATGTCCTTCCTGGTCAGCGCTTCGCTGTCGACCAGGGCGGCAGCCAGATTCCGGGAGCGTCCCTTAAAGAATTTCTCCACAAAATTTCTGGTCTCCGCGCGCACGTACTCCTCGCGCGCGATGCAGGGGGTGTAATAATACACTTCGCGATTGTTCTGGGCGCGCTTTTCCTGCAGGAGCGCCCCCTTCTTCACCAGCCGCTGGATCAGTGTCAGGACGGTGGTGCGCTCCCAGTTTTTGTGCGCGTCGAGTGCGCTGCGGATCTCGCCCGCATTCAGCGCGTTTCCGGCTGTCCAAAGCACTTCGAGGATCTCCAGCTCCGAGTCCGATACGGTTATTTTCTGTTCCATAAAAAGCCTCCATTCTGTTGATGATATCTTTACATGCTGTTATGAAATAGCGTCAGTTCCTAACTTTTTGGTTATGAATTGGCATGCACCAAAAAGCATATAGAAGACTACTAATGTAGACAATTATAGTTTACAACAGTAGACAGCGAATGTCAAGAGGGAACATGAACAGTAACGATATATCTGTTTGATCTGCATCAAAATGTTTTGTTGACTGCATGGATAAAAACGTGTATACTTAAATTGACTACAAATATATAGTCAATAACAATGGGAGATGAGGATAAAATGGAAAAAGAGAATAAAGGTGTAAAAAACTATTCTATGTCAGATGCGGAAAGCGAAGTTATGGAAAAGCTGTGGGAACAGACGGAAAGTATTAAGCAGTCCACTCTGCTCGCTCTTTTTACGGAGGAGGGCAAAGCATGGAAGAGGCAGACACTCAATACCTTTTTGGAAAGACTGGAGAAAAAGGGATTGGTAGAGAGAGAAAACAGAATGGTAAAAGCTGCATACAGCAAGGAAGAATATCATCTCATGCAGATGAAAGAGTCCATTGATTCTATGTATGGCGGAAAGCTGAGTAACTTTGTGGCGGCTTTTGCAAAGAAGAATGCAATTGATAAAAAAGAGGCGGAAGCCTTAATGAACATATTGGATCATTTTTGAATATAAGGAGCGCTTATGGAATATCTGTTAGTCATGTCTTTATCAGGGACAACGTCGGCTTGCAGCTGCATATTGCTCAGATATCTGATGAAAGGCGGGATTCCCGCGGGAATGCAGTATCTCCTGCTCAAGATCGCTGTCCTGTATTACCTGATACCGCTGCCGTTTGTCAGGAAGTGGTATCGGGATATTCTGGTGGATCTCATCGGGTTCAGACTCATAGAAGACGGAGATATCAATATATTTGGACGCAGGTCGTATCGTATCGCGTATGTGGATGGTTCTGTATATATAAATCTTCATATGAAAATACAGATGGCAGTGGTAACGGTGTGGGTGCTTGTGGCGGTCTTCTTCTTACTGAATGAGTTATATCATTATATTAAGACCAAAAAGTTTGTTATAAGTTGTATCAATAATATGAATATGAAACGGGAGGTGATAAAGGTTGAGAGAAGAATAGGATCATGCAGACTGACGCAGAAAGTTATGGTATATTATGTATTGCATGACAGGGAGAGTATGACCTTTGGTTTGTTCCGACCTGTGATACTGTGCGGGGCAGCTGCAGAAAGTCCGGAAGCGAAGATGGTGTTAGGTCATGAAATAGTCCATATTAAAAGGTTTGACGTATTATGGAAGATATTGCTCAGACTGGCAGTGATCCTGCACTGGTGGAATCCGGCAGTATGGCTGGTCCGCCGCGACTTTGAAAGGGCATGTGAGTGCTCCTGTGATGATATGGCGTTGCGTGGGAAGGCAAAGGAAGAAATCAAGGCATATATGCGCCTCCTTATCAGCGAAGCGAGCGGGGGCAGCGAGGAAGAAGCGGGGCGCATGCGCTGGGGAATGAATTTCAAAGGGGAAATGAAAAGATTATCAGAAAGGATGGAGAACGCAATGAACAGGAAAAAATGCAGCAAGGCAGCAGTATGGATCACGGCGGTATTGGTTATGATGGTAAATTCCATTACGGTATTTGCCTATCCGGAGATCCATACAGTGGGAGGTGAATGGGAGTCTGTTGAAGAGGCTGAGAGATTTATCAATAATCCGGGTATGTTTATCACGGAAGATGCGGATGAGGAAGAACGGAAAAAAGATATTGCATACGAGTACATAAATATGGAGATTAGATATGAAAAACAGTTTATTGATAAGTATGGGAATATCTATCAAGCAAAAGACGATATGGGGGCGTCTGTCTATGGAATCTGCAGCCATGAATATGTTTCCGGTACATATACTGAACACAATAAGAACTCTGATGGGAGCTGTACGGGCACTCAGTATTCCGCTCAAAGATGCAATAAATGTGGATATGTGAAGAAAGGGAATGAATTGGCAGTATTTAAATTTAATGCATGTCCGCATTAGTTT
>OFGR01000503.1_pt1 | contig 38995 bp, 43 predicted proteins | sample 1521811 | NCBI WGS metagenome assembly OFGR01 (sample SAMEA3504098, study PRJEB24116) | mouse gut metagenome | biome: mouse gut; feature: mouse-associated habitat; material: faeces | place: Denmark | collected 2011
TGTCTCAAGACCTGTGATCTGTGCGCGCATCTTCTCGGAAATTGCAAGACCTGCCGCATCGTCGCCTGCACGATTAATCCTGTAGCCGGATGACAGTTTTTCTAAGTTCTTAGAAAGCATGCTGTTGTTGTTCGTTAAGTTTCTGTAAGCGCTTAATGCCGCTATGTTGTGTTGAATTCTCATAAAATATACCTCCTTGAATGTGGACGGGAGCATCCATTCTCCCGCATAAGTTTTTTTGCTGTGCCTTTCGGCATTTATTCCAAATCCTCTGCCCGGATCCTTTGACAGAAGAGTTGAAAACGCTGACCGTACAATCGCCGTGTCTGGTTTTTGTGGGTTCCGGCTACGGAGCGGGGACTGCGCGTCTGTCTCTGCGTCCTTTTTTCCCTGAAAGACATGTTGGCTTTTCATGGCTTTTCTCATATACTTCGCCCCGCACGATGCTGACATTTTTCGGCGCGTCGATGGACAGCCTGAGATCGCCTTCCATAGACACTACCTGTATGACAATGTCCTCGCCGATTACCAGATATTCGCCCGGATTCCTTCCAAGAGATAACATCTCCTACACCTCCCTGTGCTTTGCGTTTTTTAGTTATAGGAACGGTGCAAACATTGATTTTCAGGGGCTTTAAAGCATCGACTTCCGATAAGAAATATTATCGGAAGTCGAAGAGCCATTAATTTAAAAATGTTGGGATTTCTAAGAGAAATAGACTTAAGTTTTTAGAAATGAAACCGATATTATAGTCAGAATGGTTCAAAAAACATAGAAAATCAGGTGATTTTAAGCTGTTTGGTTCCGATAATATTTCTTATCGGAAGTTCGGCTTATTTTTTTGCCTTTGTGCGAAGGATTTTCTACCAGTCAACAGTCCTGTCTACCAGCTCTTTTTGTTCTGCTCCTGTTTTCCGCAGGTAAACTCTGGTTGTCTCGATATTTTCATGCCCCATAAGGTCTGCGAGAAATGCAATATTGCTGCTGCGCTCCATGAAATTTTTGGCAAAACGGTGGCGGAAGGAGTGCGGGTACACTACATCCGGGTCGATGTTATAGCGCGCCGCGAATTTTTTTAGCTGCCCGGAGATTCCCCTGGGGGAGATGGGTGCGCCGTATTTGTTCAGAAAAAGAAAGCCGCTGTCCTGGTGCTTTCCGCCGAGCCAGGAGAGAGTCTCTTCCTGTAAGCATTTCGGAATGTAGATTCGCCGTACTTTTCCGCCCTTGGAGTATAGCTCCATATGCCCGAGCTTTACGTCTTCAACCTTGATTTTTGTCAGCTCGTTTACGCGGGCTCCCGTTGCTGCGAAGAAACGGACGATGAAGTACCAGGCCCACTCGCCGTCTCTTTTCAGGGAGTTCTTAAGATGGGCATAGTCGGCCTCGCTGATTACATTTTCCGCAAATGGTTTCTGCTGCACCCGTATGAATTTCAGTTTCCACTTTTCTTTTCCGATGCTTTCCAGATAACAGTTTACCGCGCGCAGCCGCAGGTTCACTGTGCGCGGCCGGTAGGATTGTATGAGCCATTCACGGTGCTCGCGCAGATTTTTTTTGTGGGTGCGCCGTGCTGCGTGTCAAACTGCCTGACGGCATAGAGATAGGATTTGACGGTGCTGTCTGAGAGGTTCTGTTTTCTTAAGTATTTTGCAAAATCATCTGTCATGGCATAAGCCCCCTTTTTCGTATGATTATATATGTTTTGAAGGCAGCATACATAGAAAAACCACCCTAAACTTTGACCAAGCAGGGTGGTTTTTCTATCTTCTTATTGTGCCCTCAGAGAGTTAGGGGGCGTGTGTTTCTGATTATAATTTTAGCCAAGATTGTCCGGGCCAAATCCGTAAGGCAGCATTTCTTTCAGCGAGAGCTGGATGCATTTGTTTTTTCCGTCTGCCAGTATGATCTGGAAAGTCTCCGGGTTGCAGAACTCCATCATGACCTGGCGGCAGATGCCGCAGGGGGCGCACAATGTGTCTGCCGGGGAGCCTTCCGGCCCTCCTACGATGGCAATCCGCTCAAATTCCCGCTCTCCGTCATAGACAGCCTTGAAAAAGGCCGTCCGCTCCGCGCAGTTCGTCGGGCCGTAAGCGGCGTTTTCGATGTTGCAGCCGTGATAGATTTTCCCGCTTTTTGCAACCAGGGCCGCGCCTACCTGGAAATGGGAATACGGCGTATAGGCGTGTTCTCTGGCCTCTTTAGCCTGTAAGATCAGCTCTTCGTTTGTCATCTTTTCTACCTCCATTTTTGTAAATGTGCTTATGCTGTTTTGGGAATGGCATGTTTTTTGCGACGGTGTTTACATTTTCAACGCGCTGTCTTTCCCGATTTCAAAATGGTCTGCTTTCAGGATGGCAAAGGATTTTTCATAATTTCCTTCTCTCATATGCTGAACCATCTTTTTGAGGTTTTCATTGGTCTTTGGTATCCGCATTCCGTTTTTGACGGAGCATTGGCCGATGCGGATAAGCTCAGACAGCGTGTTTTCGTAAACTCTGTCAATCCGGCTGTTGCCGAGGGAGCGTATGATCTCCATGTGCATGTCGGTGTCGGCAATCTCCCATTTATAGAGGTCTTCTGCACAGGCGCACATGCGTACCACCTTTTCCTCGATGCGGTAGGAGTATTCCACGTGCTTTCCGGAGGTGAAGATATGCCGGAAGGCAGAGGTTTCCAAAAGCTCCCGGAGCTGATAGATTTCTTCGATGTCCTGCCGGGTGATGGGCTTGACGGTTATGGATTTGTAGTAGTCGGACTGGATGAGCCCCTCGGTCTGCAGCATCTGGATGGCGCTCCTGACAGGGCTGCGGCTCATGCCAAGCTCTTTTGTAAGCATGGCCTCCGTGAGCGGCATGCCCGGCGGATAGGTGAGGTTCAAAATGTTTTGTTTTATTTTTTCATATGCCTGCTCGGCAAGAGACGGTGATTTTTCTGACATGATATTTCCCCGGTACGTTATTTGTGCAAACCCGTGAAGGTTTGCTTTGTTGGGTGAATTGTAACATTTTTTAAGAATGAATTCAAGAAAATTCATTGACTTTGTGTACAACTGATGCTATAGTATCTGTAACGAATAATTGTATACAAATTATTAAAATGTATACAAAACAAGAGCGAAAAGGAAGGTATGGATTATGAAATTAGGATTTATCGGAACTGGAAACATGGCGTCCGCGATTATGGGCGGCGTAATTAACAAAGGGCTTTTTAAGGCAGATGAGATTATCGGGGCGGATGTGTTCGCGCCGGGCAGGGAGCGGGCGAAAGAGCAGTTCGGAATCCATGTGACGGCTGACAATAAAGAAGTTGTAAAAAATGCAGAAGTTATCATCCTGTCCGTGAAACCGCAGTTCTATGCGGATGTTATCGCAGGGATTAAAGATGAGGTGACGGAGGATAAGATTATCATTACGATTGCGCCGGGAAAGACGCTCTCCTGGCTGTCTGAGCAGTTTGGCAAGGCGGTGAAGATTGTCCGCACTATGCCGAACACTCCGGCGATGGTAGGCGAGGGCATGACAGCGGCATGCCCGAACGAGCACATGACGCAAGAGGGCATCGCCCGGGTGAAGGAGATTCTTGAAAGTTTCAGCAAGGTAGAGCTTGTTCCGGAAAAACTTATGGATGTTGTGACGGCGGTAAGCGGCAGCTCTCCGGCTTATGTGTATATGTTTATCGAGGCTATGGCGGACGCAGCCGTATCCGGCGGTATGCCGAGAGCGCAGGCTTATCAGTTCGCGGCGCAGGCAGTTCTTGGAAGTGCCAAGATGGTAATCGATACCGGAAAGCATCCGGGAGAGCTTAAGGATATGGTCTGCTCACCGGCGGGAACGACCATCGGCGCGGTTCGGACGCTGGAAGAAAAAGGGTTCAGGAGCGCGGTGATCGAGGCAATGAAAGTGTGTGAGGAGATTTCCAGGAGCATGTAGAGACGGCATGCAGATATTCAATCGGGGCAAAAAGTATATTGAAAAAGGTTTCTGCATATGCTATAATGCCGATAGGCAAAAAGAGATTACAAGTCCATTTGGACGAAAGAACGAATCCCCAGACCGTGTTGCAGCACAGTTTGGGGATTCTTCTTGTTATTATACCGGCCAAGCATCCGGTAGGCTATTTGTTGCCCTTATGGTTGCTGTCAAGCCATTTGACAATGAGGTGGCAAACCACACCGCCCACGACAGTAACGAGAAAAGAGATTACAAATTCCATTCAGACACCTCCTCCCTGTTGCGGGTGTCGGTGAGCAACATAAGAATTATACTATATTATTTGACATTCTTCTATCTTTGCTCTAATGATTTTTCTTAAAATTTTCTGTAACATTTCCATATACCCTCAGTGAACAAAGGAACACACGGTCGGATAAGAACCAATTTTTGCTCCTGCTGTGTTACTTTCCTTCCGCGTACGTCCAGTACGCGTCAGTTAAGTGCCTTGCAGGAACAAAAATTGGTTTCTTTCCGACTCTACGACCCTGCCCATAGATATTTGGGCGATTTTTAAGGCGGACGATTGAGGCGTACTGGACGTACGCCGATTGAGGACAACGCAGAAAATCACCCAAATATCATGGTTCAGGGCGTGTGTTCCTTTGCTCACTGAGGGTAATAATTGTTAATAAAGCAAAGGGGGTGGTCTGTCTGGACTTTGAGGCTGTCTACAAATCATATTACCTTGACGTATACCGCTATGTCCGCAGCCTGTCTGCCGCTCAGGATGTGGCCGAGGAGATCGCGCAGGAAACTTTCCTGAAAGCGATGAAGGCGGCCGGGACATTTGACGGCAGGAAGGACATACGGGCGTGGCTTTTTGTCATCGCGCGCAATCTCTATTACAACTACTGCAAGCGCCAGAAAATCTATGCAGACCAGAGCCTGGCAGACACAGGCGATAAGAAGACTTTCGCCGATGTCCGTTTTGAGCCTGCGAGGACGCTGATTGAGAGGGAGCGTGTGGCATATATCCGGCAGTACCTTGAGGAGATGGACGAGCCATACCGGAAAGTGTTCAGGCTGCGGGTGTTCGGGGAACTTCCCTTTGAGAAGATCGGGGCGCTGTTTGGGAAGAGCCCGGGATGGGCGCGGGTGACGTACTACAGGGCAAAGAAAAGAATCGCTTTGTATATGGAGGGTTTTGAAAATGATTAGCTGTAACGTGATTTTGGATATCCTGCCGCTGTACATTGACGGGGCGGTGTGCGAGGATACGAAAAAACTGGTGAAGGAACATCTCGAAGGCTGTGAGAACTGCCGGAGGGAGGCAGAGCAGATGAAAGAATCCCTTGTGCTGCCGGCGGATTCCGAGACGCTTGCCCTGGAGGCGGATGTCCTTAAGAGAAGTGTGTGCGGCCTGGAGGAAAAAGCGCGGGCGCGCCTTATGTTTTTTGCGGCGGGCTTTGATTTGATCTTTAACGCGGCGCTGCCTTTTTTTGCAAGGTGGGTGCGGAGCATTTATCTGTTAGGGCAGCCGATGGAGGGCTACGAAGAATTTATGGGAATGGTGAACCGTGAGATGTTTGAGGGGCAGTGGAATCTTGCGGAGATATCAGGTTTCTGCCTGTTCTTTGGGGCGGCGGATCTTTTCTGCATGGCCGGGATCTGGAGGAAGAGACGCGGCGGCCAGCAGGGCAGGAGGATGTCAGAGCCGCTGGTGGTGCTGTCATACGCCTTGAAGGCGGTGGCTATTATTGTCTTTGTGATTGTGGAATGTTTTAGGTGAGAGCAGGATGGGAGAGGGATATGGAGAAAATCGTATGGAAAGGTTTCAAGCATAATTACAAGAATTTTATCGCGTTTTTATCAGCATCGTACTGTCGGTATCGGTTTTGTTCCTGCTGGCGTATCTTAGCCAGGCGGCGGGCATGGTGAAGGGGATTGAGACGGATGCGCTGGCATTTGCTTACAGGAGCGAGCTTAAAGGGCAGATAAGGGCGGTGATCCCGGTTGTGATTCTCATAACCGTGTTGGTCGTCGGCTATTCTGTGCAGTTTTATATTCAGTCTCGCGTGAAGGATTACGGGATGCTTAAGATTCTGGGAATCCAGAGGAAAGATATGAGGCGCATGGTGGTGCGGGAGTATGTTTTAAGCTGCGGCATTGCCTGCGGAGCGGGGATCATATTGGGGAAAATAGGAACGATGCTTTCAGGAGGGGTCTTGGGCAGGATGGCGGGGCAGTCCTTTGCGGAAGGGATTTCTATGAAAAAGGTGTATATCTATACAGCCATTTTGTGCGCGGGAATGATCGCAGGCTCTCTGCTGGCAGTGTTCATGGCGGCGGATGCCAAGGGGATGACCGGAGTCTTGCAGAGAGATGCTGCAAAGGAGGGCAGGATAGAGGCGCTGCAGTCGGTTCTATATTTTCTGGCTGGGGCAGGGATGATCGCCGGCGGATTTTTTATGGTGGATAATGAGCCGATGATGGCGCATATTGCAGTATTCCTTGTATGCGCCGGAGTGATTGTCTGCCTTTTGTTCGGCATGGGCTACATACTGGAGAAGTTTCGGAATTGTGCGTATTACCGGAGGCATATCCTATCGTGGAATCATGTGTACCATTACTGGAAACGGCACAGGAGCAGAGTGGTGATTCAGATGCTTTTGGGAGTGCTGGCAGTTTATTTTTCATTTCTGATGATAAGAGGAACGCTCCACGGAAGGCTGATGCCGAATGATTTTGTGTGTATTTCCAAGGCGGGGAGCGAGGAGGCGTTCCTTGGGAAAATGCAGTCGGACTTTGGGGCGGAGTGCGTTTGGTTTCCTTTTGTGTGGGTCAATGAACCGGGGAGCGATTCGTGGATTGGCATGTCGGAGACGGATTACAACAGGATATTCGGCGGAGAGGCAGAGCTTGCAGAAGACGAGGTCTTCCGGGTTTGGCGCGAGGAGGGGAGCCGGGAGTCTATGCTGGATAATTCGGGAACGAAGAGGCTTGAGTCGGTTACGCTTGGAAGATGCACCAACACGGAGTGGGAGGAGCCGGAAGGAGCCGAAAGCATCGGATATGATTTTCGGATACAGGGTGAGAAAATAGAAGAATTGCTTGGATTTTCCCTGACGGGAATCGTGGTTCTGCCGGACGGGGTGATGAAGGATGCGGCGGACAGAGGGAAGTTTCATCAGGTGCTGATGATTCTGAACGTGGATGAGGAAAATCTTGCCGGCGCCACGGCTTTTGCGGAGGAGCAAAGGTCTGACGGAGTGCTAGAGGAGGCGTTTTGCAGGAGGACGATTGAAGGCATTGACCGGAAGGAGAGCGTGCTAAATCGATTGATTTCAGGGATTGTGGTGGGCGCGGTTGTTATGCTTGGCATGTTTGTAGCCTGGCTGGTGCATTTTTCGGAAATTGATGAGAAAAGGGCGCGGCATAAATTTTTATGTGTGCTGGGAATGGACAGGAGGCAGGCGAGACGTGTGGCGGACGTAGAGATCTTGCGGTCGGTGCTGGTGCCGGTTCTTCTGGCGGCAGGGGTTTCCTGGGGATTTTGCCGGACATTTCTCGCGGCTTATTATGACGGTTCGGACATTGCGGGCGCAGATAAAAGGCTTTTGCTTGCTATCATTTTTGCCTATGTGGCGGGAGAGGCAGTGTTCTGCGTATTGAATCAGGTGTGGTGTAAGAGACAGTTGGAAAAGGAGTAGTGCGGTATGGATGTTTTAAGGGCAAATAATCTTGTGCGGTGTTATGGAATGCCGGGAGGGGAAAAGACAGAAGTAATCAAAGGGATTGATCTTTCGGTGGAAAAAGGAGAGTTTGTGGGGATTATGGGAAAGTCCGGGTGCGGCAAGACGACGCTTTTGAAGGTGCTTGGACTGATTGATAAGCAGACCGGCGGGGAGCTTTACTTTTGCGGGAAGGAGACGGGGAAAATCCGCGGGGATTCCCTGGCCCGGCTCAGGCTGCGCCGGATTGGGTTCGTCTTTCAGGATTTTTATCTGATGGACAGCCTCACGGTGGAGGAGAATATTATGCTGCCTATGATTCTGGGGAAGGAGAAGAAAGGGCGGATGGTGAAAGAAACCCGAGGGCATGCGGAGAAGTTTCAGATCGCGCATCTGCTGAAAAAGTACCCGTACGAGCTGTCGGGCGGGGAAAAGCAGAGGACAGCCATCTGCCGCGCGCTGATAAATGATCCCGACCTTATTCTGGCGGACGAGCCTACCGGGAACCTGGATTCTAAGTCGGGGCAGATTGTGATTGACGCATTGGATAAGATCAACGGGGAATACAAAAAGACGATTGTCATGGTGACCCATGACCCGCAGATGGCAAGCTTTTGCAGCCGGATTCTTTTGCTTAAGGACGGGATGATACTGGACGAGCTGGTAAAAAAGGACGGGCGTAAGGAGTTTTATCAGGAGATACTGGAGCGGATGGGGGAGCTGTGATGATGCCGTCATGCTGACATTGTCCGGAAAAGTGTAGACGCGATGTATAAACAATGACTTGAAGAAAATGTTTTTTGGTAAAAGATATATGATTTATGCCTATAATATAATGAAACTTTGGGGAAACATATGCCCTTGCCAAATATGATGCTATATGCACCGCTGCAAAGGATGCCGCTGTTTTTGGACGTTCACTTCCAAGCAGCGCACTCCGGATCCGGCTGTATATCAAAACCTACCGGGAATACCAGGAGTATCTGGACAGCATACTGGAAGTATTTCTTATGTCAATATCTTGCGTATGAGGAGACATTTTCTTGTTGATTTTGGTTGAGTTAATCCGCGGCTCTATTACTTGTTGCGTACCTACATAGTTTTCAACATGCTATAAGGCCTGTATTTCTGCAGTAGATGTCGCAGAAATACAGGCGTTTCAAATTTTTATTCTAAATCGGTCTGAGACAAAATTACTGGAAGTTAAGATTTTACGACCTATTTTTACATTTACAAATTTACAATTTAACAATCGGATATTTTGATATTATCTTTTATTCCTTTTTTTGCGTTCTTTATAAGCAGTGCGAATTAAGCTAATCATTTCCAGAGCAGAACAACCGCTGACCACGATTCCTACATTCATATAAATAAAATCATATTTCAGCATGACATATATAGATAATATTAGCATTACAATATCACAGAGTAATAGGTCAACATATTTTATGATTAGTTTTTTGTTATCCATAAACCCCTCGCTTTTCTTTACAAAACATTGCGCTTATTAGTATAATTTTCTTTCTTATAAAATCAACACCTTCTAATTTGCGTAACTTGTTTTTCGACATTATTTATTTTGGTCGCCTTATAAAATGCTATTTATCTTTCACCATTGGATTCATTCCTTTCTTTTATTAATACAATATTGTATTTATTATTATATTATTGCACATCATTATTTGTGTCAATAATTATTTAGTTATTCTAGGTGTTGTATATCATAACATATTCGATTATAATATTTTTTATAAATGAAAGGTTAATACTATGAGCGCTCAAAACAACTTTAAAAAAGGAGCTGTTGAAATGCTATTACTCCACATTCTTAAGAAAAAAGGAGATTGTTATGGCTATCAACTGTCTCAATTAATTAAAACCACATCGGATGATTACCTGATTATTCCGGAAGGCTCGATGTATCCCGCCCTTTATAAGTTAATTGATAAAGGATATATTTCGGATTACAAAAAGCAAGTCGGTAAGCGTTTGATTCGTGTTTATTACCATATTGAAAAGCCCGGTGAAGAAAGACTGGCGGATTTGATTGTGGAATATCGGCAGACAAATGAAAGTATTGAAAAGGTACTAAGCTATTCGTTTGAATATGCGGATTATGAAGGTGAAAAAAATGAATAGAATTGCGAAAAAATATTACCGCGACCTGAAACTAATGATTCCAATCCGTGGTAAACAAGAAAAACGACTTCTACAGGACGTGAAACTTCGTTTGGAGGAATTAAGCGAAACTTCCTCTGAACTTACATATGAGATAATCTGCAGTGAATTAGGGGAGCCGAAACAATTTGCGGCGGAATACTTTTCAAATGTTGATTCTGAATGTATTGTAAAAAAGCTGAGATTCTCCTATTATGTCCGGTGTCTTATCATATGCATCATTGCCACAATTGTTATTACAGCAAGTATACGTTCATATTATCTTTACAGACTTTATTTGGAAGTACAAGATTCAATTGTAACTGAAAAAAGAATTAGTATTGAGTAAAGGATGATATATTATGAAGAAAAGAATTGGTATTATTATTGTAGCCATTACTTTATTGATTTTCCCTGCAAATGTTTTAGCTGCTGATACGGAGCAGAGCACGCCTTCAATAATATCTCTTGAAGATGGAAGTTATTTCACTGTTGTAATTGAAGACGAAAATACCTCATCGAATATAACCTTATATTCTACCTCCGTAACGAAATCAAAAACCTATACTTATTATAATAGCAAAGGTACAAAACAATGGTATGTAAAAGTGACTGGAACATTTACATATGGTAATGGTACTTCGAAATGTAATAGTTCCTCTGTTTCTGCAAAATCTTATGTTAATGCCTGGAAGATTACAAGCAAATCTTCAAGCAAAAGTGGTAAGACTGCTATAGCAAAGGCAACAGCAAAACAGTATTATAACGGAACTGTGATAAATACAATTAATGAAACGGTGAAATTGACCTGTAGTTCCACTGGAAAATTCTCATAACATGTCAAATGTCTTTGAATTTTCCATTCCTCTTTTGATGTTATCCTCGTCATGTTTTCAGAGAATCATAAAGCGATATCAAGGAGATATGAAGATGTATTATGAAGATGAGACGTTTCATATGATTATTACTTTGAAGAACAGAAAAGATTATTAAAGAGATTTTGTTGAAACCGGAGGGAGTTCATTGGATATAAGGAAAGAACTGGATTATTTTGAGATTGACGGCGCGTTCGGAGGGAACCAGGACTGGTTTACCAATGTGGTCATGCATATCGGAGGCTGCGCTGCTGCGACGGCTTGCGACTGCTGTATTTATTTTGCAAAGCATATGGACATGGGAAAGCTTTATCCTTATGATATCGCACATCTGAGCATAGAGGATTACAAGCGTTTCAGCCAGGTGATGAAACCGTATATCAGCCCCAGGGTCAGCGGAGTGAGGAAAATTTCATGGTTTATCAGCGGGTTTGAAAAATATATCGGGGATGCGGGGATGGCGAGGCAGCTTGGCATGGAGGAGTTTCCCGGAACGCGTACAGTGAAAGAGGCGGAAAGCTTTGTGAAGAGCCAGATAAATCAGGGGATGCCTGTTCCTGTCCTGCTGCTGCAGCATAAGGACAGAGAGCAGTTTAAGGATTATATCTGGCATTGGTTTTTGATTGTCGGGTACGGGCAGGAAAGCGGCGCCTTTAAGGTGAAGACAGCGACTTATGGAGAGGCGGTGTGGTTTTCTCTGAAGGATTTGTGGGAGACGGGATTCGCGGAAAAGGGCGGGCTGGTAAAGCTTACATTGTTGAAAAAATAATCGCTTATACTTTACGAATCACAGATTATGGTCTAAAATAGTAGACGGTTTATAATGGAACATATTTTTTTTATAAGATAAAGGAGAGATATTAAGATGGAAAATCCAGTTGTTACGTTTGAGATGGAAAACGGAGATGTGATGAAGGCGGAGCTTTACCCGGAGATTGCGCCGAATACGGTGAATAATTTTATTTCCCTGATTCAGAAAGGGTACTATGACGGGCTTATCTTCCACCGTGTGATTAACGGTTTTATGATCCAGGGCGGGTGTCCGGACGGAACAGGCATGGGCGGCCCGGGGTACAATATTAAAGGAGAGTTTGGGCAGAACGGATTTACGAACAATCTGAAACACACGGCGGGAGTGCTTTCTATGGCGCGGGCCATGAACCCGGATTCTGCCGGCTCCCAGTTTTTTATCATGCACAAGAATTCTCCGCATCTTGACGGGGCGTATGCCGCTTTCGGACAGATTACGGAAGGGATGGACGTGGTAGATAAGATTGCACAGACGGACACAGACTACAGCGACAGGCCTCTTGAGGATCAGAGGATGAAGACGGTTACTGTAAACACGAAGGGTACAGAATATCCGGAGCCGGAGAAGGCGTAGGTCTGTTATGAATATGATTCGGGCAGAAAAACTGGTATTTGAATATGAAAAGCGGGATGAGGACTGCAATGTCATCGGAACCTCCCGGGCGATAGACGGCGTGGATATCGACGTGAAAGAAGGGCAGTTTATCGCTGTCCTGGGGCACAACGGCTCCGGGAAGTCCACGTTTGCCAAGCATCTCAACGCCATATTGGTTCCCACGGACGGAACGGTATGGGTGGACGGGCGTAATACGAAAGAGCCGGAGGAGCTTTGGAATGTCCGGCAGTCGGCGGGCATGGTGTTCCAGAACCCGGACAACCAGATCATCGGAACAGTTGTGGAGGAAGATGTGGGATTCGGCCCGGAAAACTTAGGCGTACCGACGGATGAGATCTGGCAGCGGGTGGAGGAGAGCTTAAAAGCTGTAGGGATGCTCTCTTACCGCCATCATTCCCCCAACAAGCTGTCCGGCGGGCAGAAACAGCGCGTGGCGATTGCCGGGGTGGTGGCGATGGAGCCAAAGTGCATCGTGCTGGACGAGCCCACCGCCATGCTTGATCCGGTGGGCAGGAAAGAGGTATTAAAGACGGTGAAACGTCTCCGGGAGGAAAAGAAGGTCACGGTCATCCTCATTACACACTATATGGAAGAAGTGGTGGACGCGGATAAAATCTACGTGATGGATCACGGGAAGGTCGTGATGGAGGGAACGCCGAAGGAGATTTTCAGCCAGGTGGAAAAGTTAAAGTCATACCGTCTGGACGTGCCCCAGGTGACCATCCTGGCGGACGAGCTGAGAAAGCGGGGGCTTGATATCCCTGCGGGGATACTGCGTAAAGAAGAACTGGCGGACTGCATCGGCGCAAAGATTTGACAGTGCAGGCGGCAGGATATGCGCGCTTGGCGGAAAAAGAGCAGAAATGGATGGATAGATTATGTCAATCAGACTGGAACATTTGAACTATATATACAGTCCGGATACGGCTTATGAAAAGCATGCGCTTAAGGACATCTGCCTTGAGATTCCGGGCGGGGAGTTTGTGGGAGTAATCGGGCATACCGGTTCGGGAAAGTCCACGCTTATCCAGCATTTTAACGGACTTATCAAGGCGACGGACGGCAAGCTGTTTTATAATGGCGAAAATATTTACGAGACGGGCTACAATATGAAAAATCTACGCAATGAGGTGGGGCTGGTCTTCCAGTATCCCGAGCATCAGCTCTTTGAGATTGACGTGATGTCGGATGTGTGCTTTGGGCCGAAGAACCAGGGGCTTTCCCCGGAGGAATGCAAAGCGCGTGCGCTGGAGGCGCTTAAGCTTGTGGGGCTTAAGGAAAAGTATTATCAGGCGTCGCCTTTTGAGCTGTCCGGCGGGCAGAAACGGCGGGCGGCTATTGCGGGGGTTCTTGCCATGCGCCCGAAGGTGCTTGTGCTGGACGAGCCGACGGCAGGGCTTGACCCGAAGGGCAGGGATGACATCTTAGAGCAGGTGGCATATCTCCACAGGCAGACGGGCATGACAGTAATCTTAGTGTCTCACAGCATGGAGGACATCGCCCGGTATGCGGACAGGATTATTGTGATGAACCACGGCGAGGTCATGTACAACGACAAGCCTAAGGCGGTATTCGCACATTACAGGGAGCTTGAGCAGGCGGGGCTTGCGGCGCCCCAGGTGACTTATATCATGCATGACCTCAGGGAGCGGGGGCTTTCTGTAAATATTGACGCGACGACGGTCTCGGAGGCGGCAGATGAAATTGTGCGTGCACTGGGAATGAAAACACAGGGAAACACAGCGGCAGGCGGCAGCAGGGCAGACGGGAATGCCCCGGGCAATCAGGCGCAAGGCAGTAAGACAATGGAGAATGTAAAATGATTCGAGATATTACAATAGGACAATATTATCCGGCAAAGAGCATACTGCACCGGCTTGACCCAAGGGTAAAGCTTGTCTCCACATTGCTTTACCTTATCTCCCTGTTTCTCTTCCGGAGCATGGCAGGGTATCTGGCGACTACATTATTTTTAATCGGGGTCATACGGGCGTCGAAGGTTCCCTTTGGCTATATCGTAAAGGGCTTAAAGCCTGTGGTCATGCTGCTTATGATTACGGTGGTGTTCAACCTGTTCCTTAAGAAAGAAGGGGAGGTGCTGGTTCACGTCTGGCGGCTTACGATTACGACGGTGGGGCTTAGGAATGCGGTGTATATGGCGGTCAGGCTTATTTACCTGATTATCGGCTCGTCGCTGATGACATTTACCACCACGCCGAATGAGCTGACGGACGGCATTGAGGCACTTCTTGCCCCGCTGAATAAGCTCCGGGTTCCGGTGCATGAGGTGGCGATGATGATGTCTATCGCGCTGCGGTTCATCCCTATTCTTCTGGAAGAGACGGACAAGATCATGAAGGCGCAGCAGGCGAGGGGGGCGGATTTTGAGAGCGGCAATATCATGCAGAGGGCGAAGGCGATGATCCCGATTCTTGTTCCTCTTTTTGTGTCTGCGTTCCGCCGGGCAAATGACCTTGCCATGGCCATGGAGGCGCGGTGCTACCGCGGCGGCGAGGGCAGGACGAAGATGAAACCTCTCCGGTACAGAGGGAGGGATCTGTCGGCTTATGCGGTGATGTTTGCATATGTGGCCGCGGTGGTGGCGATTGGCAGATATGTGCCTTTGAAGGTGTGGATTTTTTAGGAGGAATTATACGTGAGGAGAGTGCGGCTTTTTGTTGCCTATGACGGTACGGATTACTGCGGCTGGCAGGTTCAGCCAAATGGAATTACGGTTGAGGAAGTGCTGAACCGGGAACTTGGCCGCCTTACCGGGGAGGATATTCATATTATCGGTGCGAGCCGTACGGATTCCGGGGTGCATGCCCTTATGAATGTGGCGGTGTTTGACACGGCCTCCTCCATTCCGCCGGAGCGGATGGCCTATGCGCTGAACCAGCGGATGCCGGAGGACATTGTCATCACGAAGTCCGACGAGGTGGGTGCGGACTGGCATCCCAGGTATCAGGATAACGTGAGGAAAACTTACGAGTACCATATTTATAATGCCCCGGTCTTGAATCCGCTGAAAAGGAAGTACAGCGCGTTTGTGTCATTTCCCATGGATGTGGAAAAAATGCGCCGAGGCGCGGCGTATCTTGTGGGGGAGCATGATTTTGTGAGCTTTTGCAATGTGAGGACAAATGTCTCGGATACGGTGCGGACGGTGGAGGATGTCACAGTCACCGAGGACGGAGCGGATATCGTGATTCGCATTACGGGAAACGGGTTTCTCTACAATATGGTCAGGATTATCGCCGGAACGCTGATCCGGGTCGGTCGGGGATTTTACGAGCCGGAAAAGGTGCGGGAGATATTGGAGGAGAAAAAAAGGACGGCGGCAGGCATCACGGCTCCGGCGTGTGGGCTGGTGCTGGTGGAAATAGAATATATGTAGCTGCGTGAGATGCAGCTGCATTTTTTTGTTTTTGTTTTAACAAGACTGACAAATGAATAACAATATCCAAAATTCCGGACGATTGAATAAAAAACTTCAAAAAACTGAAATTAGTTATTCACAAATCCCATTTTTATGATAATATGATACTAGTATAACCCACCCTATGCGTGAAAGGTATCGAGCATTAGGGTGGGTCATACCAAGATTCGGTTTTTGGATTGCAAAGGCAGTCCATAAGTATCATATCTACATATACTAATAGGAATGGGAGGTTTTGTATATGGATGTTTTATTGAATCTGGTTCCGGCATTTGGAATCATTGCGCTTTTGTTTGCGGCGATGCTTGCGTCGAAAGTTGGCAGGCAGCCTGCGGGAACGGACAGGATGAAGGAGATTGCGGGGGCGATCAGCGAAGGCGCGAAAGCGTTCCTGACGGCTGAGTACAAGATACTGATTTTCTTCGTTGCGGTTCTTTTTGTGCTGATTGGGGTCGGCATCGGGAACTGGATCACGGCTGTGTGCTTTGTGGTCGGGGCGCTGTTTTCTACGCTGGCAGGGTATTTTGGAATGACCGTTGCGACGAAGGCGAATGTCCGGACCGCGAATGCGGCGAAGGAAAGCGGCATGAACAAGGCTCTGTCCATCGCGTTTTCCGGCGGGGCAGTGATGGGTATGTGCGTGGCCGGGCTGGGAGTGCTTGGTGTGAGCGCGATTTATATTTTTACAGGAAATGCGGATATTCTGTTTGGATTCAGCCTTGGAGCGTCTTCTATCGCGCTGTTTGCCCGTGTAGGCGGAGGCATCTACACAAAAGCGGCGGATGTGGGCGCTGACCTTGTGGGGAAGGTTGAGGCGGGCATCCCGGAGGACGACCCGAGAAATCCTGCGGTTATCGCCGACAATGTTGGGGATAATGTGGGCGACGTGGCCGGAATGGGCGCCGACCTGTTCGAGTCCTATGTGGGGGCGCTCATTTCGGCGCTGACGTTGGGGCTTGTTTATTTTGAAGGCGCGGGCGCGGCATTTCCGCTGGTGATTGCCGGAATCGGCCTGGCGGCGTCCATCCTTGGAACATTTTTTGTGCGGGGTGATGAGAAGTCCAATCCCCACAAGGCGTTAAAGACAGGCTCTTACGCGGCAAGCGTGCTTGTGCTGATTGCATCCTTTGTCTTAAGCAACATGTTTTTCGGCAATTTCAATGCTGCCATTGCAATAGTCTCAGGACTTGTGGTCGGTATACTGATTGGAGTTATCACGGAAGTTTACACGTCGGGAGATTACGGCTCCGTAAAGGAGATCGCGTCTCAGTCAGAGACCGGGCCGGCGACAACGACCATAAGCGGTATCGCGGTGGGCATGCGCTCCACGGCGGCGCCGATTCTCCTCATTTGCGCGGGCATTTTTGCGGCATATAATTTCTGCGGCCTTTACGGGATTGCGCTGGCGGCGGTGGGGATGCTGTCAACTACGGCCATCACCGTTGCGGTAGACGCTTACGGCCCGATTGCCGACAATGCCGGCGGCATCGCGGAGATGTCCGGGCTTGATTCTGCAGTGCGGAATATCACGGATAAGCTTGATGCTGTAGGAAATACGACTGCGGCTATGGGAAAAGGCTTTGCCATCGGCTCCGCAGCTCTCACGGCGTTATCTTTGTTTGTGACTTATGCGGAATCTGTGAAACTGGATACGATTGATATCCTCGATTACCGTGTGATTATCGGGCTGTTCGTGGGAGGCATGCTGCCGTTCCTGTTCTCGGCCATGACCATGTCTTCTGTATCAAAGGCGGCGTACCAGATGATTGAGGAAGTAAGAAGGCAGTTTCGGACCATTCCGGGCATCCTTGAGGGAACCGGAAAGCCGGATTACAAGTCCTGCGTTGCCATCTCTACCACGGCTGCGTTAAAGGAAATGCTTGTGCCGGGCATTATGGCAGTGGCGGCGCCGCTGGTTGTGGGAGTTCTGTTAGGACCGGCGTCTCTGGGAGGACTCCTGGCAGGTTCTCTCGTGACCGGAGTCATGGTGGCAATTTTCATGTCCAATGCAGGCGGCGCATGGGATAATGCGAAGAAATACATTGAGGACGGAAACCATGGCGGCAAGGGCAGCGAGGCTCATAAAGCGGCTGTAGTGGGAGATACGGTAGGCGACCCATTTAAAGATACGTCGGGTCCGTCCATCAATATCCTGATTAAGCTGATGACCATTGTGTCACTGGTGTTTGCTCCGCTGTTTTTGTCTATTGGCGGGTTATTATAAGAAATATGCGGTTAAAAGGCTGCCCCTTGTGTTAGAAAAGGGGGCAGCCTTTTTCGCGGCGGACATTTGGCTGCTGTTTATGGGGCAAAAAATGCACACTTGCCATGCATTACGTGAGGACAGGATGCAGGGGTGAGGGATGGTTTTGCACAGCAAAACTCGGAAAACAAAAAGGGAAAAAATAGGTTGAAAGAAAAGACTTGCTATGATATGCTTTTTTCAAGGATTCCTCTGCAATAAACGGAGGAAAGCATATGAGAAAAAAGAAACGGTTACAAGAACTTACGATCAAAGATAATTTTATGTTCGGCGCGGTGATGGCATATGAAGACATGTGCCGTCAGCTTTTGGAGATGGTGCTGGAATTTCCCATTGAACATGTGGAGGTCAGCAAGGAACACAGCTTGATCTATCACCCGGAACATAAAGGCGTGCGCCTTGATGTCTATGCCCGGGATGAAAACCACACCCATTACAATGTGGAGATGCAGGTGGGAAAGGATGTAAGCCTTCCAAGGCGGAGCAGGTATTACCACAGCCAGATTGACATGGAGCTATTGCTGAGCGGCGCCAGCTACCCGGAACTGCCGGACAGTTATGTTATCTTTATCTGCGACTATGACCCGTGTGGAAAAGAGAAATATAAGTATACGTTTAGAAACTGCTGTGAAGAGGTATCTTCGCTGGCATTGGAGGACGGGAGCTGCACGATTTATTTAAGCACATGCGGGAAAAACGACAGGGAAGTTCCGGAGGAGCTGGTGAAATTCCTGAGATATGTGAAGGCAGACCTTGCGGGCAGTACGGCAGATTTTGAGGATGAATTCGTGAGAAGGCTCCAGGAGGCTGTGAGGAAAGTCAAGGAAAGCCGTGAGATGGAGGAACGCTATATGTTGTTGGAAGAACTGCTGAAAACCGAGAGAAATGAAGGCCGGCTTGAAGGGTTGGCAGAAGGAAAGGCGGAAGGACTGGCAGAAGGAAAACTTGAAGGCATGGCAGTGGGAAAGCTTAAAGGAAAGCTGGAAACTGTGTTGGAGGATTTTGGCGCTTTGCCGGCTGAACTGAGCAGCCGGATTGAGAGTGAGACAGATATGGGAATCCTCGAGTCATGGCTCAAGGCAGCAAGAGAGGCAGAATCCATGGAAGAATTTATTGAGGGAATGCGTCAGTAGCACAGTGGATGTTTAATCTATATGGTAAATCTATATTTTCAATGGCAGACACCGAAATCTTGGGAGTCTGTATTCTAAACGATGATGTAAACAAATTCAACATGTCCGGTTCGGACAATTTCACAATGAGAAAGTGCGGGGGAATCCTGGTTTTATTTCGATGTAAATAAGAAAATAATATACTGATTATTATTTACGGCCTTGAAGACTGCTCATAGTAACGATTCTGGGAGGCATTTCGAGTTTTGCTGTGCAAAAACAACCGTTACTGTTCACACCCTATGGTGCGCCAGTAACGGTATCCAGCTCATTTTAAGTCGCCTTTGATATATCGCTGTCACTACTATCTTGGCCGAACACCTTGCAGCACAGTGCGAGGTGCCGTGTGAACAGTAACCAAACCGCCTATTACTCCTGCCCCCTATGATTTGTGGGATTGAAAGTGGAAAAACGTTGTGCTATACTTCTTTCAAGGATTCCTCTGCAATATACGGAGGAAAGCATATGAGAAAAAAGAAACGGTTACAGGAACTTACGATCAAAGATAATTTTATGTTCGGCGCGGTGATGGCATATGAAGATATGTGCCGCCAGCTTTTGGAGATGGTGCTGGAATTTCCCATTGAACGAGTGGAGGTCAGCAAGGAACACAGCCTGATCTATCACCCGGAACATAAGGGCGTGCGCCTTGATGTCTATGCCCGGGATGAAAACCATACCCATTACAATGTGGAGATGCAGGTGGGAAAGGATGCGAGCCTTCCAAGGCGGAGCAGGTATTACCACAGCCAGATTGACATGGAGCTATTGCTGAGCGGCGCCAGCTACCCGGAACTGCCGGACAGTTATGTTATCTTTATCTGCGACTATGACCCGTGTGGAAAAGAGAAATATAAGTATACGTTTAGAAACTGCTGTGAAGAGGTATCTTCGCTGGCATTGGAGGACGGGAGCTGCACGATTTATTTAAGCACATGCGGGAAAAACGACAGGGAAGTTCCGGAGGAGCTGGTGAAATTCCTGAGATATGTGAAGGCAGACCTTGCGGGCAGTACGGCAGATTTTGAGGATGAATTCGTGAGAAGGCTCCAGGAGGCTGTGAGGAAAGTCAAGGAAAGCCGTGAGATGGAGGAACGCTATATGTTGTTGGAAGAACTGCTGAAAACCGAGAGAAATGAAGGCCGGCTTGAAGGGTTGGCAGAAGGAAAGGCGGAAGGACTGGCAGAAGGAAAACTTGAAGGCATGGCAGTGGGAAAGCTTAAAGGAAAGCTGGAAACTGTGTTGGAGGATTTTGGCGCTTTGCCGGCTGAACTGAGCAGCCGGATTGAGAGTGAGACAGATATGGGAATCCTCGAGTCATGGCTCAAGGCAGCAAGAGAGGCAGAATCCATGGAAGAATTTATTGAGGGAATGCGTCAGTAGCACAGTGGATGTTTAATCTATATGGTAAATCTATATTTTCAATGGCAGACACCGAAATCTTGGGAGTCTGTATTCTAAACGATGATGTAAACAAATTCAACATGTCCGGTTCGGACAATTTCACAATGAGAAAGTGCGGGGGAATCCTGGTTTTATAAAAACCATATATTACGTGTGGTAAATTAATTGTATTAAAAAAGAAAGGCGCAAAATGAAAAAATATAGTTCTATATACATTTGGAGCATAACAGTATTAATACATAGTTTAGTATGCTTTTCGGGTGTTTCAGTGACAATGCTCGGAATTGCGTCTTTATATATTATAGTTATGGTCTCTTTGCTGATTGTAAGGGAAGTGTGGAAAAATCCGCTTGTGGGATTTGATAAGCTGGTTTTTATTTGTATTTTGCATATGACTTTGCTTTTCTTTGATCTGTTCGCTTTTTTCTTTTCACTAAGCTTGCATACAGGAAACTTTCACAGCAGTTAAAAATCATATGTTAAAGACCGAAAAAATATGATAATATAAATCTCGGAGAAATCTTCATACAGCAAAAGACAAAGAAACCATATGATTATAGAAAAGAGGTATCATTATGACGAAAGTAGATATAATCTCCGGATTCCTCGGAGCAGGAAAGACGACCTTTATCCGGCGGCTCATAGAGCAGGTGTTTGAAGGCGAGAAACTCGTGCTGATTGAGAATGAGTTCGGTGAGATTGGTATTGACGGCGGATTTTTAAAGGATGCGGGAATCGAAGTTACTGAGATGAATTCCGGATGCATCTGCTGCACGCTGGTTGGTGATTTCAGCAAAGCGCTTAAGAAGGTCATCGAGGAGTACCAGCCGGATCGGGTGATTATTGAGCCTTCCGGTGTTGGGAAACTTTCGGATGTGGCAAGGGCAGTCGAGGATGTAAAGGAAGATGCAGATATCGAGATTACCGGGAGAGTCACTGTGGTTGACGGGAAAAAGGCAAAGATGTACATGAAGAACTTTGGTGAGTTTTTTGAAGACCAGGTGGAGCATGCATCTGTTATTGTCGTCAGCCGTACACAGATGATGAGCGGTGAGAAGGTGGAGGAGTGCGTGCATATGCTCCGGGAGAAGAATAAAGAGGCGGCAATTATCTCAACACCGTGGGAAGAACTTGGGAAAGAGGCGATCATGCGCGCGCTGGAGCACAGTGCAGAATTAAATGACCTGCTGGAGCATCAGTGCTGCGGCCATGCCCATAACCATCATGGCCACGATGGCTGCTGCGGTGCTGCTCACCATCATCACGAGCATGAGGACTGCTGCGGTGCTGCCCACCATCACCACGGCCATGATCACGATGGCTGCTGCGGTCATGACAGCCATGAGCACCATGAAGGGCACCATCATCACGGGCACCACCATGCCGACGATGTGTTTACAAGCTGGGGCAGGGAGACTGCCCACAAATATACGGATGAAGAACTGGACTATCTGGTAAAGGCGCTGTCGGAAACGGATGCTTACGGCACGATTCTCCGCTCAAAAGGAATCGTTCCGATGTCGGACGGCAGCTGGAGGCAGTTCGACCTTGTTCCGGAGGAGCATGAGGTGAGAGAAGGGCAGGCTGATTATACAGGGCGCGTCTGCGTGATCGGAACTGACCTGAAGGAAGAGGAGCTTTTGAAATTGTTCCATATTTAATTTGATTCAGCGGAGGTCATTGTTATGTTTGGACAGGCACCAATACCGGTTTTTGTAGTAACCGGATTTTTGGACAGCGGAAAAACGACTCTTGTCAAAGAGACCCTTATGGAGCAGGAATGGATTGAGCCGGGGCTTACGCTCTTGATTCGCTGCGAGGAGGGAGAGGAAGAATACGAGAGAGAATATCTGGATGCAAAAGATATAACGCTTTTAGAAATAGAAGAACCCGGGCAGCTAAATGCGGTATTTTTCAAGAATTGTGAGAAAAATTATCATCCGGCGCAGGTAGTGGTCGAGTATAACGGCATGTGGAAACTTACAGAACTGCTTTCCATCAAGTATCCGAGGAACTGGGAGCTCCAGGGAGTGTATTCCACAGTGGACGCGACGACGCTTGATATGTATCTTACCAATATGCGGAACATGCTTATGGAGCAGCTTGCGGAGTCGGAGCTTATTGTAGTGAACCGCTGCGCGCCGGAGGCAGACCGTTCCGGATTTCGGAGGGCGCTTAAAGTGCAGAATCCCATGGCGCAGCTTATTTTTGAAACTCCCGAGGGGAAGATCATACAGCCCTCCAAAGAAGATTTGCCTTATGATGTAACGAAGGACAGGATTGTGATTGCGGATGAGGACTTCGGAATCTGGTACGTGGACGCATACGACCACCCGGAGCTGTATCTCCATAAAGAAATCGAATTTACCGCACAAGTCTTCCGCCCGAAGGGGATGTCGGAGGATATGTTCGTGCCGGTAAGGAAAATCATGACATGCTGCGCGGAGGATATCCGTTTTTACGGGTATCCCTGCCGCCTGCCGGGCAAACAGGAAATCCGGCGGCATCAGTGGATGCGTGTCAAGGCGAAGTTCGGTTATGAGGCGGTGGCATCCTTTGGCAGCAAGCAGCCGGTGCTCTATCTGATCCAGATGGAGCCGGCGGAGAAACCGGCGGAAGAAATCGTATACTTGGGATAAAGATAATGGCGGGGAGCATATCCCCGCCAAATATATTCAGTGCGTTTATTCAGTTGTTTTCAGGGAAGAATACATGGCGACGCCCAGAATTACAGCGCCGCCCACAAGCTCCCGGACGCTTGGAACCTCCCCAAGAAACAGCAGCGCGTAGACAATCCCGTAGACTGTCTCCATACCGGATATGATTCCGGCAGTCTGTGCCCGGACATTTTTTTGCGCGGACACATACAGGGAGTAGGCAAATGCAGTACAGATGAATCCCACAAACGCGACCCCGGCGATATCTTGCGCCTGCCAGCTTGCCTTTACGATGAAAAGCGCAGGGAGGAGCACCACGGCGGCGGTTCCCTGCTCGTACAGGCAGATGATCCGCCCCGCATATCGGGCGGAAAAATATCGGTTGGCAAGGGTCATGACCGCATAGGTAAAGCTGCAGAGCATCCCCCAGATAATCCCCACGGTCGTATTATTTTCCATGGAAAACTCAGGGATGGTGATAAGAACACCGATAAACAGGACGGCAGCGGTAAATATGCTCTGTTTTTTCAGCTTTTCATGGAATACGAAAGGCTCTATAAAAGTCAGGAATAACGGGAAGGTGGAAAATGTAATGGTTCCGATTGCCACGGAGGACACTTGTATTGACTGGAAAAATGTAGTCCAGTGGACGGCCATGACGATTCCTGTCATGACGATCAGTCCGTAATCCTTTCTGGAGCTCAGTTTCAGAGAGTCCTTTTTTACGACAGCGATGAGAAATAAGAGCAGGGAAGAACAGACAACCCTTCCCAGAGCCACCATGACCGCCGAAACTTTAACAAACTGTGCCACGACACCTGAAAGTCCAAAGAGCATCACGGCGATGTGGAGAAATAAGATGTTTTTATTAAATGTATGTTTTGTATTCATAGGTATGTAAATCCTCCATGTGTAAATTTCGGAAACGTTGCTGTGCAGCCAGGAAAGCGGGCAGAGGCTGTACTAATATCATATTATAGATTGCAAAATTAAAAAGTCAATATTTAATCGAGGTGCCGATGCATATAAAAAAATTCGAAGTTCTTGTGACAAAGCTATATTTTAGCGGTATAATAAAAATGTTCCTTTAAAAAGTATTGCGGCAGCACATGAGATGTCTGCGGCTGTGGAGAGATGTTAAGGTAAGGAGAGATTATGAGAAAAGAGGCGGCATTGGAGCAATGGGGCGCGCTGTATGAGGCGGCAGCCAGAATAAAAGATCTAAAACCATGGGAAAAGTTTTGGGATATGGATATGATAGGCGTACAGAATGGAGCGGAAGAAGACACGGTATTTTTCAGTGTTCTCGGCAAAGGCGGGGAGTGCTATGGGATTGCGGTCTATGAAGGGTATGAAGGGCTGAATACATACATGATGCTCGCAATGCAAAAGAACCTGAACCTTTCGCCGGAGTATGCGATGTTCAATCAGAAAAACCTTACCTGTTATTGGGGAAACCGTGATGAGCTGACGAATAAGCAGAGAGCGGTTATAAAAGAGTTGGGATATAAGTACAGAGGAAAGAACCAATGGCTGTATTTTATGTCTTATGAGCCGGGGTATTGGCCGTTTAACATGGATGAGGAAGAAGTTGTGCGGATGACGGAGCATATGCGGGATCTGGAAAAAGCATTGCAATGCTACGATGAGTCGGGCGCAGATGTGGATTTCAAAAATGGAAACATGTTTCTTTTAACGTTTGGAAAGGATAAAAAGACTTGGGATTGCGGAGAAACGCCTCTGCCATTTACCTGTTTTCAGTGCGGGCATCTTATCATAAATGATGAAGAATTGCTTTCGGATTTGGTGAAGATGCCTGGATGCAGTGCTGTTTTGGAGGCAGGGGTTCTGCCTATGGGCGCATCTATAGCAGATAAACAATATGACCGTCCGTCCAATCCAATGCTAACTTTGCTGGGAGATGCAGAGTCGGGAATCATGTTGAAATTCGAGATGACGGAGCCGGAAGATGATGCGGTGGCGCTGCTTGCGGAAATAATCATAGCTTTTATACTGGAATATGGCTCTCCGAAAGAAATCCGGGTGTCCAATGTGATTGTTGAAAGCGGTCTCAGGCAGATATGCGATGTGTGTAAGATTAAACTGCGCCGGGTGAAACAGCTGAGAGGGCTGGAGACTTTCGTGCAGGAAATGAAAAGATTTAGAGATTAAAAATTTTTTAAAAAATTTGTCACAAAACGGACGTTTTATTCGTTATATATAGTAGAAGGATTTTGATGCGGGGGGATAAGATGTTCGGGAAGAGATGCTTGATTCAGACAGATTCGCCGGAGCTTGCCCGGAAGATAAAATACATGCTTAACAGACAGCAGATTTCATATGAAGAGAAGGTAAAGGACAGCCTGAGCGCAGAGCAGCTTATGGCGCGGGTGCTGTCCGGCGGGGAGGAGTGCGCGGACAGCGGACAAGTCCGGCATATATCTCTCTACATACATAAGCGTGACGCCAAACAGGCGGAGGAGCTTGTAAGGACGGTAAAGAAAAATCTGTGGGTGAAAAATTTCATGAGTTTCAGGGAGAGGCAGAAAAGCGCGTTTAGATATGTTTGAACTTACGGGGAAAGGGGTAGCAGTATATGGGTATTTATCTGAATCCGCCGTCGGACGGTTTCAAGGCAATCTTGAAAAGAGGGATGTATGTAGATAAATCTGAACTGATTGCTTATACCAACAGTGTGATGGAGAGTGACAGGATGCTGACTTGTTTCAGCCGTCCAAGGCGTTTCGGAAAGTCGTTTTCTGCAAGGATGCTTTCCGCATATTATTCCAGAGAAGGTGATTCGGAATGTTTGTTTGAAGATCTTAAGATCGCACGTGATAAAAATGGCAGTTTTCATGAATATTTGAATCAATATGATGTGTTGTTTTTGGATATTTCATCATTTATTTCAACGGCAGAAGTTATTGAAGAGACGGTTAATGATATACAGAAGGATGTAATCGAAGAGCTAAAGGAGACTTTTCCGGGCTGCATCAAGGATGATGTAAGGGCACTGTCGAAAGCGCTTTTACAGGTCTGTGCAAAGACAGGAAAGAAGTTTTTCATAATTATTGATGAATGGGATGCATTGTTCCGCGAGGCGAAAACGAATGAAAAGGTACAGCATGCGTATATCCAATTACTGCGGAGTCTGTTCAAAAGCAGTCAGACGGCGCAGATGGTCGGGGGAGCCTATATGGCAGGCATTTTGCCGATTAAAAAGTACGGAACGCAGTCTGCGCTGACGGATTTTTGCGAATTTACTATGCTGGAGCCGGGGCCGCTGGCAGAGCTTGCAGGCTTTACAGAACAGGAAGTCAGAAACTTATGCGGTGAGTATGGGCTTGATTTTGCAAAGGCCCGCAGATGGTACGACGGATATTACTTTGATAATACCAGACACATTTATAATCCCAAATCTATCATGGAGGCAGTGATCAATCAGAAATTCAGCAATTACTGGACACAGACAGAAACTTATGAATCGCTCAGAGCCTACATTGACTTGAATTTTGACGGGCTCAAAGACGCTATTGTGGATATGCTCGGCGGACAGCGGCTTAGGATTGATACAGGAACATTTCAGAATGATATGACATCTATGAGCAGCAGAGACGATGTGTTTACGCTGCTTGTCCATCTGGGCTACCTTGCGTATGACAGCGGCAGGAAAGAAGTTTATATCCCGAATGAGGAAGTGCGGGAGGAATTTATCCGGGCAGTGAAAAACGGCAGGCGGCAGGAGCTTGTGAAAGCAGTCAGGCGTTCTGACAGGCTGCTGGACGCGACACTTCAGATGGATGCAGATGTTGTTGCGGAGATATTGGAAGAAGTGCATGGATTGAATACATCTCCTCAGAATTATAATAATGAGCAGGCACTCCGCTCAGTAGTTGTTATGGCGTATCTAAGCTGCATCGACCATTATCTGAAATTTGAAGAGCTGGCAAGCGGAAAAGGATACTCGGATCTGCTTTTTGTGCCTGATAAGACTTCAGGAAAACCAGCGCTGATTGTTGAATTGAAATGGGATAAAAGTGCAAAAAGCGCTGTCGAACAGATTAAACAAAGAGATTATACACAGTTTGCTAGGCAGTTTGGTTATGAAGGAGAGATTTTGCTGATCGGCATTAATTATAGTATCAAAACAAAGAAACATAGCTGTAAGATTGAAAAAATGTAGCTGTCCTCCGTGGATTGCTGCATGTTTATCACCGGAAAAAAGAGGGAATGCAGGCCGCTTTCGGCATGCATTCCCCTTTCCTTTTGTCTAAAAAGAGACGGTAAGTTTCATCTTGAATTTTTCCTCCCCATACACTGCGTGGGGAATGTCTTTCGGCATAATCAGCGTCTCGCCTTCCGCCAGAATAAATACTTCCCCATCCACCGTAAAACGCCCGGTTCCGTCAAGGACTGTCACCATAGCGTCTCCGCCTGCTGCGTGGGTGGAGATTTCTTCATCTTTGTCGAAAGAAAACAGGGTGACGCCCATCTTGTCATTCTGCACCAGCGTCTTGCTGACTACCTGATGGAGCTGGTAGTCAATCTGGTCTTTGAGCCGGAGTTTTGCCTGTTTTTCAATATTCTTATACATCGTCTGGCCCTTCTCTACATTTTGGATAAAGCAGCCTCGTCCGCCACGATGGTTACGTCCGGGTGGAGCTGCAGTACGGATGCCGGAACTTCAGGAGTAATCGGGCCGCATACCACTTTTTTAAGAATCTCGGCTTTATCTTCGCCGCTTACGACAACGACAATCTTTTTCGCTTTCATGATGCTGCCGATTCCCATTGTGTAAGCCTGGCGGGGAACGTCGTTCTCGGACTCAAAGAAACGCTTGTTGGCCTCGATCGTGCTCGAAGTCAGGTCTACGCAGTGGGTTTTGCATGGGAACACGTCGCTCGGCTCATTGAACCCGATATGGCCGTTGTGGCCTAAGCCTAAGAGCTGCAAGTCAACGCCGCCGCTTTTTTCAATGATCTCGTCATAGTCCTTGCACGCCTTGCCGGCATCCGGCTCTAAGCCGTCAGGAACAGAGGTGTTGGCTTTGTCGATATTTACATGGTTAAAGAAATTTGTATTCATAAAATAGCGGTAGCTCTGGTCATTTTCCGGGTCAAGACCCTTGTATTCATCCAGGTTGATGCTGGATACTCTTGAAAAATCCAAATCTCCTTTTTTATACCATTCAATTAACTGTTCATATGTTCCGACAGGAGAAGAGCCTGTGGCAAGCCCAAGTACGCAGTCCGGTTTCATGATCACCTGTGCGGAAATAATATTCGCTGCTTTCCTGCTTAACTCCTTATAATCCTTTGCTCTGCATATAACCATATCTTTCATTTCCTTTCTCTTTCATTACTTACGGTTTTGATTTTCATTGTCAGTAATGCCTTTTCTTATAAGTATATCAGCAAAATCAGGAATTTCAATAAAAATCAGCAGAATTGGAGATACTTTCAATCATGGAAAGAAAGTACTTTTATTTGTGCAAAATTACTAATAAAAGCTTGCAGATAACGGGTGAAAAACAGACATATTTGGAAAGAAGTGAAAGAACTTTCTAACGATACAAAAGATATTGAAAATAAATTCTATACTGATATACTTAAGGCAACAAAAAGGAGGGCAAGATAAATGACAGAAAAGAAAATAGAAAACCTGAAGGGGAAACTTATCGTCTCCTGCCAGGCATTGCCGCACGAGCCGCTCCATTCTTCCTTCATCATGGGAAGGATGGCGCTGGCGGCAAAGGAGGGGGGCGCATGCGGCATCCGGGCGAACACGAAAGAAGACATTATGGAGATTGGGCATAATGTTGACCTCCCAGTCATCGGGATTGTAAAACGGGATTATGAGAACTGCAAAGTTTATATTACGCCGACGATGAAAGAAGTGGATGAGCTGATGGAAGTAAAGCCGGAGATTATCGCGCTGGATGCCACAGGCAGGCTTAGGCCGGGAGGAGTTTCGCTTGATGACTTTTTCAGGCAGGTTAAAGAAAAGTACCCGAAACAGCTCTGGATGGCAGACTGCTCCACAGTGGAGGAGGCACTTCACGCCGATGAGCTTGGATTCGATTTTATCGGAACAACGATGGTGGGCTATACCGAGGAGAGCGAGGGCGACCGGATTGAGGAGGACGATTTCCGGATCCTGCGGGAGATTATCGCGAAAGCGAAACATAAAGTCATCGCAGAGGGGAATATAAATACCCCCCAGAAGGTTAAGAGAGTCATCGAGCTTGGAGCCTACAGCGTGGTGGTAGGTTCGGCGATTACAAGGCCGCAGCTTATCACGAAAGAATTTTCAGAAGTGCTTGATTAGCAGATATAAAACATTCAAAAAGAAAAAGGAGTAAAAATCATGAGGAATCTTGACAAGTACAAAGGCGTTATCCCGGCATTTTACGCATGCTACGACGAGGAGGGCAGCATAAGCCCGGAGGGCGTAAAGGCGCTCACCAGATATTTTGTGGAAAAAGGAGTTAAGGGAGTATATGTAAACGGCTCTTCCGGGGAATGCATCTACCAGAGCGTGGAGGACAAAAAGACGGTTCTTGAAAATGTGATGGAGGAGGCCAAGGGAAAGCTTACGGTAATCGCCCATGTGGCATGCAACAATACAAAAGACAGTATGGAGCTTGCCCGCCACGCAGAGAGCGTGGGAGCAGACGCGATCGCAGCCATCCCGCCTATATATTTCCGCCTGCCGGAACACGCGATCGCGCAGTACTGGAACGACATCAGCTCGGCGGCCCCAAATACGGATTTTGTCATCTACAATATCCCGCAGCTGGCAGGCGTAGCCCTCACGATGAATTTATTTGCAGAGATGAGAAAAAATCCGAATGTGATCGGCGTCAAGAATTCCTCTATGCCGGTTCAGGACATCCAGATGTTTAAGGCGGCGGCAGGAGAGGACTATGTAATCTTCAACGGGCCGGACGAGCAGTTCATAAGCGGCAGGGTGATCGGGGCGGAAGGAGCCATCGGCGGCACATACGGCGTGATGCCTGAATTGTTCCTTAAGCTGGACGAGTTCGTGAAGGCCGGCGAGCTTTTAAAAGCAAAGGAGCTCCAGTATGCGGTCAATGAGATTATCTACAAGATGTGCTCCGCCAAAGGCAACATGTACGGCGTGATCAAGGAAATTCTGAAGATTAACGAGAACCTTTCCCTTGGAGGGGTGAGAAAGCCGCTGCCTGGGCTGACGGAAGATGATATGGCGGCAGTAAAAGAGGCGGCGCAGATGATTTGTGACGCAAAGGAAAAATACCTGGGATAAGAAAAATACCTGAGATAAGAATATTTAGTATGAGGAGGAAAAAGCAATGCAGGGTTTTACAATGATTGACCTGGTTATCCTGGTCGTGTATCTGGCGGCGGTATTGTTTGCCGGCCTTCACTTCGCGAAGAAGGAGATGAAGGGAAAGGAATATTTTAAGGGAGACGGAACTGTACCGTGGTGGGTGACTTCCGTATCTATATTCGCCACATTATTAAGCCCGATTTCATTTTTGTCACTGGCAGGCAACTCCTATGCCGGAACATGGATCATGTGGTTCGCGCAGCTTGGCATGCTGCTGGCGATCCCGCTTACCATCCGGTTCTTCCTGCCCATTTACAGCAGGCTTGACATCGACACTGCGTACCACTATCTGGAACTTCGGTTTGGCAGCAAGGGGCTCAGAGTTCTGGGTGCGGTTATGTTCATCATCTATCAGGTGGGTCGTATGTCTATTATCATGTACCTGCCATGCATGGTGCTTGGGAGCCTTACGGGCATCAGCGTAAATGTCCTGATCATCATTATGGGAGTGATTGCCATTATCTACTCCTACACAGGCGGTCTTAAGTCTGTGCTCTGGACTGACTTTATCCAGGGTTCTGTGCTGCTCATCGGAGTTACCTTTGCCCTCGTGTTCCTCCTCGCGCACATAGACGGAGGAATCGGAACCGTGCTTGGCGCACTGGCAAATGAACATAAATTCCTTGCGGCTGACCAGCCGATTTTCGACGCCAATATTTTAAAAGACAGTGTGTTCATCATGATCGTGGGCGCAGGGTTCAACACTATGGGTTCCTACGTGTCAAGCCAGGATATCGTGCAGCGTTTCACTACGACGACAGACACGAAGAAGTTAAACAAGATGATGCTGACAAACGGCGCACTTTCCATCTTTATCGCGACAGTGTTCTACCTGATCGGCACAGGCCTTTTCGTCTTCTACCAGCAGAACGCACTTCCGCCGGCAGCAGCGCAGGACCAGATCTTTGCATCCTACATCGCCTTCGAGCTCCCGGTAGGGATAACGGGAATCCTTCTGGCAGCGATTTACGCAGCGTCACAGTCCACGCTGTCAACAGGGCTTAACTCTGTAGCGTCAAGCTGGACGTTAGATATCCAGGCCCGTCTGACGAAGAAAGAATTAAGTTTTGAGAAACAGACGAAGATCGGGCAGTACGTGTCACTGATCGTAGGCGTGTTTGCCATTATCGTTTCTATGGTTCTGGCAAACGGCGGCGTGAAATCAGCGTATGAGTGGTTCAACGGATTTATGGGGCTGGTGCTTGGAATCCTCATCGGAACCTTTATTCTCGGAGCATTTACGAAAGTTGCCAACACCTTCGGCGCCACACTGGCATTTATCGCGGCGTCCGCAGTGATGGTAGGCATCAAGTACTTTGTTCCGGCAGAGGCGGTATCTATCTGGTCTTACTCCATCATCTCCATCGCGGTTTCCTTAGCAGTGGGAATCCCGGCAAGCATCATCTGGAGAAAGATAAAAGGCGATACGTCCGCCCCGGCGCCGCACACTACAATTTACAATGTGTAGGAGGTTTTAGCATATGATATTCGGAAATATAAACCATCTGGAAGAGTTCGGATTTTTGGAAGATTCCGTGAAAGAATGCTTTGCGTACCTGAAAGACCATGACCTTATGGCATACGGGAAAGGCACTCACGAAATCGACGGCAGTCGGCTGTTTGTAAATGTGGTGGAGTACGCCACCACCGCGCCGGAAAACCGTTTCTGGGAGGCGCACAAAGACTACCTGGACGTTCACGTAATGCTGAAAGGACAGGAACGAATCGATGTGAACTTTATCCAGAACATGGAGCTTAAGGAGTATGTAAAAAAAGACGACTTCCTTCCCATGGAAGGGGAAAAGAACGCATCGGTGGTGTTGCGGGAAGGAGATTTCCTCGTGTGCTACCCAAGCGACGGACACCGGACAGCAGTGCAAGTAGAAGAACCTGAGACAATTAAGAAGGCGATTTTTAAGGTTGTTATATAGGGGATTTCGGGGCTGTGTATCGAAAGCCGCATATAAAACTTGAAAATCGGCGGGAGTGGTTGGGGGATTGGCGGGCGAGAGGTTTTGGGGGAGAAGGGGTGTGAAAGGTTAGTGGGTGTGGTTCGGATGCGAGGTAAAAGCTAATATCCTGCTGGCGTAAACGAACTATCGCGCAGCCAGTGAGTTTTTTGGCGATGCACAGGCGTTCTGGGATAGGGTTTTTCTAAGCAAACGTGTGAAGGGCGTTTTTAGCGGAGGGGGAATCCACTGCTTACGGAGACTTGGAGACGAGGGCATTCCCGAGTCTCCTTAGTCGCAGTTAGCAGTTAGTCCGCCGCAGCGTTGCCCGGTTTGCGTGAGAAACCCTATCCCAGAACACCGTCCTCCCTGCAAAAAACTTTGACCCTTTTGGGGGGATATATTATAATGAAAGACAGGCAGAGTAAATATGAAAAAATATATTAGTATTGACGTTGGCGGAACTGCCATCAAGTATGGACTTATCGGCGACGGACAGATTTTAAGCAGGAGCACCATGAACACGGAGGCGGAAAAGGGCGGCCCGGCCGTACTTTTAAAGGTGCTGGGAATTGCGGGCGGATTTTTCCCGCAGGAGGAGATCAGCGGGATCTGCATATCGACGGCGGGAATGGTGGATACTGAAAAAGGGGTAATCACCTACGCGGCTCCTCTTATTCCGGATTATGCGGGAACAGAGTATAAAAAGGCGATGGAGGAGCGTTTCGGCGTTCCCTGCGAGGTGGAAAATGACGTGAACTGTGCCGGGCTTGCGGAGAGTGTGTCCGGCGCGGCGAAGGGCAGCCGCATTTCTCTTATGCTCACCGTGGGAACGGGGATTGGCGGCAGCATTGTCATTGACGGGAAAGTTTTTCGGGGATTTTCCGGGAGCGCCTGCGAGGTGGGCTATATGACCATGGGAGACAGCGATTTTCAGACTCTCGGGGCAGCCAGCATTCTGTCAAAAAAAGTGGCGGGATGGAAAAAGGAGCCGGCAAAGCAGTGGAGCGGCTATCGTATTTTTGAATGTGCAAAAGAAGGGGATGACCTGTGCCTTCGCGCCATTGACGAGATGTCGGATGTGCTGGGGGAGGGAATCGCCAATATCTGTTATGTGCTGAATCCGGAGATTGTAGTTTTAGGCGGAGGGATTATGGCGCAGGAGGAGTTCTTAAGGGCAAGGATTGAGGCGGCCATTGGAAAATACCTGGTTTCCGGCATTGCGCGCCACACAAGGCTGGCCTTTGCAAAGCACAGGAATGATGCGGGGATGCTGGGCGCGTTCTATCATTTTCGGCAGCGTCACCCGGAGTAAAAGCGAGGACGATATGGAATACTATGTAAAGTCGGTAGTGCCGATTATTGAATCGAATTACGATAATTTTACAACAGTTGAGAAGAATATTGCGGATTTCTTTATACAGAACCGGAAGAAAGTGGATTTTTCCGCAAAGGCGGTTGCGGAAAATCTGTTTGTATCGGAGGCGTCTCTGTCGAGATTTGCGAAGAAATGCGGATATCGGGGTTACCGTGAGTTTGTGTACCAGTATGAGAAAACCTTTGTGGAAAAGGAAGAGTCCATTACCGGGAATACGAGGATGGTGCTGAATGCTTACCAGGAGCTTTTAAACAAGACTTACAGCCTGATGGACGAGGCGCAGGTGGGCAGGATTGCCAGATATCTCAATAAGGCGGAGCGGGTGTTTGTGTGCGGAATCGGAAGTTCCGGGTTTGCGGCTGATGAGATGGAGATGCGGTTTATGCGTATCGGCGTGGACATCAACTCGGTGAAGGATGCGGACATCATGCGGATGCAGACCGTGTTCCGGGATGAGCGGAGCCTGATCTTCGGGATCAGCATCAGCGGCGGGCAGGAGGCGGTTCAGTATTTCCTTAAGGAGTCTTACCGGAGGGGCGCGAAGACAGTGCTGCTGACGGCGCGCAACAGAGGGGAATTTGATGAATTCTGTGATGAGGTCGTGCTGATTCCCTCGTTAAAGCACTTAAATTACGGCAATGTCATTTCTCCCCAGTTTCCTATATTGGTTATGGTTGATATTATTTATTCCAGCTATGTGGAGCAGGATAAATATAAAATAGAGACATTTCATGATTATACTTTGCGGGCATTGGAAGGAGTGAAGAGCGATGATTATTAAAAATGTGAAGGTTTACACGGAGGAAAAGATGTTTGCAGACGGCGCGGTTGTGATCAAGGACGGCAGGTTTGACAAGGTGCTTACAGACGGGGAAGATGTGCAGGCTGCGGCCGGAGCTTGCGCGGAGGAAGATGTGATAGACGGGGAGGGAGCGTATGCGATTCCGGGGCTGATCGACATTCATTTCCACGGGTGTAAAGGCTATGACTTCTGCGACGGTACACAAGGAGCCATCGAGGAGATCGCGAAATACGAGGCATCCGTCGGGGTGACGGGAATCTGCCCGGCGACTATGACCCTTCCGGTGGAAGAGCTTACGGAAATCCTTGCGGTGGGAGCGGCTTATGCAGAGCGCTCAGGCGAGGCCGGCAAACAGGTGCCGGGCGCGGATCTTCTTGGCGTAAATATGGAAGGGCCGTTTATCAGCATAGAGAAAAAGGGCGCGCAGGACGAGCGGAACATCATTCCATGTGATGCAGAGACCTGTCAGAAGTTTTTGGATGCGTCAAAAGGGCTTGTGAAGTTCGTGGGAATCGCGCCGGAGCGGAACGGGGATTTTGAGGCTTTTATCAATCAGGTAAAGGATAAGGTAAATGTGTCTCTCGCCCACACCAATGCGGATTACGACACAGCAAAGGCGGCGTTTGACGCGGGGGCGAATCATGCGGTTCACCTTTACAATGCGATGCCGGTATTTACCCACCGGACGCCGGGGGTAGTGGGCGCAGTGTCAGACAGCCCCCATGTAAATGCAGAGCTTATCTGCGACGGCGTGCATATCCACCCTTCGGTTGTGCGGGCGACTTTCAAGATGATGGGAGCGGAACGGATGATCTTAATAAGCGACAGTATGCGGGCAACCGGGATGCCCGACGGGCGGTATCTCCTTGGCGGCCTTGAAGTGGATGTAAAGGGGAACCGGGCGACCCTGGCCTCTAACGGAGCCCTTGCCGGCTCTGCGACAAATCTTATGGACTGCATGAGGACGGCGGTAAAGAAGATGGGGATTCCGCTTGAGGCGGCAGTTGCCTGTGCGACGATGAACCCGGCGAAAGCCATCGGGGAATATGATAATTACGGCTCCATCACGCCGGGGAAGAAAGCGGATGTGGTGCTGCTTGACGGGGAACTGGAGATAAAGGGCGTTATCAAAGGCGGAGTGAGATTGTAGGAAGAATTAGGTCACGCTCAGAATTGATTGCGTTTACCGGGAAATTCCGGACGCATACGATGCAAAATATTGTGGAGCCTCTTGTGAGGTCCGGAAAGCTTAACCTGACTTTGCCGGATAAGCCAAGGAGTTCAAAGCAACGGTATGTGAAGGCGGAAGGTCAAAAAGGCTGCTGATAAGGCGGCCTTTTTGCATTTCGGAAAATTTCTCATACTTTTTTACAAAAACACTTGACTGTAAACCGGGTTTATACGTTATGCTCCGCATACAGACAAAACAAACAGACATCACAGCATGATGCAAAGGGGGTTATATTATGAACGTACAGGAAGTGGAAAGGGAAACAGGGCTTACAAGAGCTAATATCCGTTTTTATGAAAAACAGGGTCTGCTCAGACCGAACAGGAAAGCAAATGGTTACCGCGACTATTCTTCGGACGATGTGAACGCGCTTTTAAAGATTAAGCTTATGCGGGAGCTTGACGTGTCCATTGAGGAGATTGACAAATTGCAGAGGGAGGAGAGGAACCTTTCTTCCGTAATCGAGGAGAGAGCGGAAAGCATTGATGAGGAGCGGGGGAATCTTTCAGATGCAAAGATTGTCTGCCAGTCCATAGGAGAGGATGGCATTACGTTCCGGGAGCTTGAGGCAGAAAAGTATCTTGAAGAGCTTGAGCAGCTTGCGAAAGAGCGGGGAGCAGAAAATGCAGGGCAGTTTAGAAGGAAACAGGACATTCTGCGGGAAACTCTTCATCCGTGGAGGAGGTATTTCGCCAGGATGATAGACGGCGATATATATATAATAGCTATTTCAGTGTTTTTCTATCTCATGTTCCACATTGAGGACAGTATCGCATCGATCGTATTCCTTACGGTTTTGGGAATGGCAGCGATGATCATTGTAGAATCCGTCCTCCTTTCATGTTTTGGAACTACGGCCGGGAAGTGGCTGTTCGGCATCCGCGTATTATCAAAGGACGGAAAGAGATTGACCTGGCGGGAGGCAGCGGAGAGGACAGGGATGGTGCTGTGGCATGGCCTTGCGTTCGGGATTCCCCTTTGGAGTGAGTATCGCCTGTATAAAAGTTATGATGCCTATACAGATGGGGAGAATCTTGCCTGGGATGAGAACTGCCTGTATCTGATTGATGAGAAAAAGGGCTTGCGCTACGTTGCAGCAGTGGCGGCAGTGGTGCTCTTGCTGGTATTAGAAACTGTTTTTGAATTTCCGTCAGAACAGATTTATAAAATGCCGATGCATTATGACGGGCTGACCGTGGAAGAATTTGCGGAAAATTATAATAAGTATCTGGAAGTTTATGGCCTTGCAGATGAGGAACGGCTTAATAGGAACGGTGAGTGGGAAGAGCCGCAGGCGCTTAAGCCCCGGTTCCGGTATGAGCTGGAAGACGGCATCATAAAGAACGTATCATTTGAGATTGATTACACCGGAAAGGAAGAAAACCCTCACTATCGGGATGAGGTGACATGCGCGGCGCTTGCATGGGAAGGGGGAAAATGGAAGAGCAAGATGCGGATGATGATGTCGGATCGGCTGCTGAGACTGGAAGATGAGATACAGGAGTCGGGCTGCGGGAATTATAAGGCATATGATATACGGCAGGATATTGTTGAAGTGTATAGGTATGAAGAAAAGGACGGCGGCTTTTACCCTCAGATGTCAGGAGAGGACGGCAGACTGCATATTGTGTTTGAGATGGGGGAGAAGATCCGTGAATGAAAAGAATATGGGAGGAATGAATATTTAAACAGAAGAAAAAGGACGGGGGCTGTCAGGAAATAGGCAGCCCCTCTCTTTCATTTTCTTGAGTTATGGGTGTAAATCGGTTAAAATAAGGTGTAGAACATTTAGTTGCAATATTATCGTTTATTGGCAATAATAAATAAGTAGAAAGGAATCGACGATATGAACAACACTGTACTCACAATCGGGGATATTAAGAGAATGATTAAACCGATTGCAACAAAATACAAGGTGAAAGAAATATATTTGTTTGGTTCTTACGCAAGAGGTGAGGCGGATGAAAGCAGCGACATGGATTTTCTTGTGTTTGGCGGGGAGAATTTTAGACATACTTTGATTTTTTCCCTTGCCGAAGAACTTCGTATTATTTTTAACAAAGAAGTAGACGTGTTTGAAATAAATGAGATCAATAAAAACAGCGATTTTTATAATGCAATTATGAAAGAGAGGCTGCTTGTGGCATGAAATATTCGGATAAACAGCGGATTAAAAAATATATGAAAACGCAGTCAAACTGCATGAATACATCACAGAAAATGAGATTCAAAAAGAAAAGCTGCTGGAAGATGTTCCTCTGCAATGGCTCGTTACAACACCCTTGTACAATATTGGCGAACATGTTTATAACCTCTCCGATGAATATAAACAAACTCATAGTGAAATTCCATGGCTGATGATTTCCGGGCTCAGGCATCGTTTGGTTCATGATTACGATGGCACAAACTGGAATATTATTGCGGATGTTGTCTTGGAAGAGTTGCCTGTTTTAATCGTTGCCTGTTTTAATCAAAGAAATGCAAAAACTTGTGTAATGTGCTTGAAAAAATAAAGCCAAAGAGGTTCAGCGCCCTGAAACCAGGGCGCAAAGTTTCGTATTAACCGATAAGCCCCCTGTGCCGGCACTTTCTACATTAAATCTTTCGTCTCAACTTCCCGCACCGACAAAAGCGCAAACAGCACCGATATTCCTGTCAGCACAAGCGGGAAGGCCGCGTTCCCTGACATCGTGAAGTCGCCCACATAAAAGCAGGTACGGGGAAGTACCTGCTTTTTGCAACCTGTATTCCATTTGGTTTGTAAGCTGCCCTGTAGTTGTTACTCTTTGATCCGATCCAGTTCTGTAAGATTAATGCCGGATGCTGTGAGAATGACCTTTAATTCAATATATCTTTCTTTCATTTCTGCATATACCTCGGAATCTTTGTCGGCTAATCTCATATATCTCTGTAATCTGGAAAAATCTTCGATGTTTCTTTGTAACATTTCTTTTTCGGTCATATTTCCACCACCTTTTATAAGCGCCGTTTACTTGATATGCTTATTATAGCAATAAGCTATTGCGGTGTAAAGGGTTATCATTCATTGTATTTTTCAATTTCTTTTTAGGTTTCCATGTGAAAAACGAAAAAGTCAATAGTGAAATTTCCGGTTGACAAAATCCGGCAAATCCTATAGACTTTCAGTAAATATCCCGTCTTTGACACTTTAAAAAAAATAAAACTGCTGCAACGCATGATTTATAA
>OFGR01000504.1_pt1 | contig 38975 bp, 36 predicted proteins | sample 1521811 | NCBI WGS metagenome assembly OFGR01 (sample SAMEA3504098, study PRJEB24116) | mouse gut metagenome | biome: mouse gut; feature: mouse-associated habitat; material: faeces | place: Denmark | collected 2011
TGCCGCATTTGCGGCAGCCCCTTACTTTGCCTTACGCCCCATTCCCTGCCGCCTGGCAATTGGGGGAAAAGTTAAGAAAAAATTGATATTAGTTCATTTCTTTTTTATGGAATAATTAATTAGGTTGTGCTACAATAAAACCTGATGTTTGAAAATGGGGATAGATTATATTCGGTGAGGATGGGCTAAAACATATGAGAGTGGGATTTGACAATGAAAAGTACTTAAAGATGCAGTCGAAAAACATTGAGGAGAGAATCAACAAATTCGGGGATAAATTATATCTTGAATTTGGGGGCAAGCTTTTTGACGATTTCCATGCCTCCAGGGTTTTGCCGGGCTTTGAGCCGGACAGTAAGCTGCGTATGCTGATGACCCTTTCTGACCGGGCGGAGATTGTTATTGTTATCAACGCCGCCGATATTGAAAAAAATAAAGTGCGGGGTGATCTGGGCATTACCTATGATGAGGATGTACAGCGCCTGATGCGGGAATTTGAGAGCCGGGGGCTTTATGTGGGAAGCGTGGTGCTGACCCATTACGCAGGGCAGTCCAGGGCATGTGACTTTAAAGAGCGGCTGGAAAAAAAGAATGTGAAGGTCTACCTGCATTATACCATTGACGGCTACCCCTCCAATGTACCCCTGATCGTAAGCGACGAGGGGTATGGCAGGAATGAATATATTGAAACCACCAGGCCCCTGGTGGTGGTCACTGCACCGGGGCCGGGAAGCGGCAAGATGGCAACCTGCTTATCCCAGCTTTACCATGACAATAAAAAGGGGATCAAGGCGGGGTACGCAAAGTATGAAACCTTTCCCATCTGGAATATCCCGCTGAAGCATCCGGTGAACCTGGCCTATGAGGCAGCTACGGCGGACTTAAACGATATCAACATGATCGACCCCTTTCATCTGGAGGCTTATGGGGAAACTACGGTTAACTACAACCGGGATATAGAAATTTTTCCTGTGCTGAATGCAATTTTTGAAGAGATTTACGGGGAGAACCCATATAAATCGCCCACCGATATGGGGGTGAATATGGCGGGCAACTGTATTGTGGATGACCAGGTATGCAGGGAAGCCTCTTATATGGAGATTATCCGCCGGTACTATAAGGCGGCCAATGATGTGATCAAGGGAAAAGCCAAGGAAAATGAAGTATATAAGATAGAGCTTTTAATGAAGCAGGCAAAGATTACCACTGACAGCAGGAAAGTAACGGTAGCGGCAAAAAGGCGGGAAGAGGAACTGGGAGTCCCCACTGCCGCCATTGAACTGGGGGATGGCACTATTATTACATCCAAAACCTCTGACCTTCTGGGAGCTTCTGCGGCACTGCTGTTAAATGCCCTGAAAGCCCTTGGGGGAGTCCCCCATGGCACCCATCTGATCTCGCCCCTGGCCATTGAGCCGATACAGGAGCTGAAAACAAAGTATTTAGGCGGGAAGAATCCCCGGCTCCACACAGACGAAGTGCTGATCGCCCTTTCCATATCGGCATTAAATGATCTGAATGCAAAAAAGGCGCTGGAACAGCTTCCCGGATTAAAGGGCTGTCAGGTACATACATCTGTCATGCTCTCAGAGGTTGATATTAAGACCTTTAAGAAGCTGGGAGTAGGCCTGACCAGTGAACCAACAATAAAAGGAAGAGTAGCTAAATGAGTGAAAATAATTTAAACAAATATGACGGCGGCGCAGGAGGGAACAACGGTTCTGACCGTGGGGGCAATAACGGCTCCGGCGGCCCGGGGGGCAACGGCAGGGATCCCAGGAAACAGAATATCATTATGTTTGTGATAGCGGCGCTCTTATCCCTTCTTCTGGTAAGCACCTTTGTAAAGCTGATTACAGGAGATTCGGAGCAGGAAATTTCCTATAATGAATTTATCCAGATGCTGGAAGGGGATAAGGTCCAGTCCGTCATTATCGGCACGGACAGGGTTTACATCCAGCCCAAGGCGGAACGCAGCACCCAGTCCCCGATTTTGTATTTATATGGGGTAAACCCTGCAGTAAGCTATTACACAGGAAAAATCGAAGACGACGATACCCTGACAAGCAGGCTGTTGGAACATAATGTGGAGGTAAAGGGGCAGGTGGCGGACGGCACCAGTGCCGTAATCGGCTTTTTGCTTTCCTATGTGTTCCCCTTTATCCTTATGTGGGTGCTTCTTAGCTTTTTGTTCCGCAAAATGTCCAGGGGCGGCGGCCCCATGGGGGTGGGCAAGAGCAACGCCAAGGTTTATGTGCAGCGGGAAACCGGGATTACCTTCCGGGATGTGGCAGGGGAGGATGAAGCCAAGGAGTCCTTACAGGAAGTGGTGGATTTCCTCCATAATCCCGGCAAGTATGTGAAAATCGGCGCCAAGCTTCCCAAAGGCGCGTTGCTGGTGGGGCCTCCTGGAACAGGAAAGACCCTGCTTGCCAAGGCAGTGGCAGGGGAGGCAAAGGTTCCCTTTTTCTCCCTGTCCGGATCGGATTTTATTGAGCTGTATGTAGGCGTGGGCGCATCCAGGGTCAGGGACCTGTTCAAGGAGGCTACCAAGAACGCCCCCTGCATTATTTTCATTGATGAGATTGATGCCATCGGGCGCAGCCGTGACAATAAGTATGGGGGAGGCAACGAGGAGCGGGAACAGACCCTGAACCAGCTTTTGTCAGAGATGGACGGTTTTGATACCTCTAAGGGAATTCTGGTGCTGGGAGCCACCAACCGTCCTGAGATTTTGGATAAAGCCCTTCTAAGGCCTGGGCGTTTTGACAGGCGGATCATTGTGGATAAGCCGGATTTAAAGGGCAGGGTGGAAATCCTTAAGGTGCACGCCAAGGACGTCCATCTGGACGAAAGCGTGGACCTGGATGCCATTGCCCTTGCCACCAGCGGGGCGGTGGGGGCAGACCTGGCGAATATGATAAATGAAGCGGCCATCAATGCAGTGCAGCACGGCAGGGAATATGTGTCCCAGAAGGACTTGTTTGACGCGGTGGAGCAGGTCCTGGTGGGCAAAGAGAAAAAAGACCGCATCATGAGCAAGGAAGAGCGGAAAATCGTATCCTATCATGAGGTGGGGCATGCCCTTATCAGCGCCCTCCAGAAAAATTCCGAGCCGGTGCAGAAGATTACCATTGTGCCCAGGACCATGGGGGCTTTGGGGTATGTGATGCATGTGCCGGAAGAAGAGAAATATCTCCAGACCAAGGAAGAACTTCACGACAGGCTGGTAAGCCTGCTAGGGGGCCGGGCGGCGGAGGAAATCGTATTTGGCAATGTAACCACCGGTGCTGCCAATGACATTGAGCAGGCTACCAATATAGCCACCAACATGGTCACCCGTTTCGGCATGAGCAAGCGCTTTGGGCTGATGGGGCTTGCCACAGTGGAGAGTGAGTACTTAGGCGGCGGCGCACGGCTTACCTGCAGCGACAGGACAGCTTCCGATGTGGATACGGAAGTTATGGAAACATTAAAGGAATGCTACGAGGAAGCGAAGAAAATGCTGGCGGGCAACCGGGAAGTGATGGATAAGCTGGCAGCCCACCTGATTGAGAAGGAAACCATCAGCGGTAAGGAATTTATGAAGATCTACCGGAAGGAAAAAGGGCTGCCGGAACCTGAACAGGAGGAAAACACCCAAAAGCCTGCTGAAAATCCGTCCCATGAACCTGGAAGCGGGGAGGCGGCAGGGGAGGATACAGAGACTGCCGGGGAAAAGGAAGCGGGGGAGAAGTTGGAAAAACGCCAGGAGCCGGCAAATGAAGCGCCGAAGGGCGACACTGCCACAGGACGCTTTTCCAATGCCCCTTCGGATTTTTAATAAAATACAACAGGTAACAATTTATACAGTCAGCTAAAAGGACATCATTACGAGGGCAGCAAGATCATAATGATGTCCTTCTCTATGCAGAGGTAACAAGCCGGGGGGACATTATGTTTGATTTTCAGGAAGAGCTGAAGAAGCTCCCTAATTGTCCGGGAGTTTATATTATGAGGGATGAAAAGGACAATATTATCTATGTGGGCAAGGCGGTAAACCTTCACAGCCGGGTGAGGTCCTATTTTCGGAAAAATATAGGCAGGGGGCCCCAGATTGACAAGATGGTAACGCTGATCAGCCGGTTTGAGTATATCATCACGGATTCCGAGCTGGAGGCGCTGGTGCTGGAAAATAATCTGATCAAGGAACACAGCCCCAAATACAATACCCTGTTAAAAGACGATAAAACTTACCCATACATCAAGGTTACCATGGGGGAGAGCTACCCCAGAGTATTGTTTTCCAGGCAGATGAAAAAGGACCGTTCCAAGTATTTCGGCCCTTATACAGGGGCGGCGGCAGTGAAGGATACCATTGACCTGATCAACAAGCTTTACCAGCTCCGAACCTGCAGTAAAAATCTTCCCAAGGAGTGCGGGAATGACCGGGCCTGCCTGAATTACCACATTAAACAATGCCTGGCGCCCTGCCAGGGGAACATTACCCAGGAAGAATACCATGAAAGGGTCAAAAAAGCCCTGGATTTTTTAAACGGCAGCTACCAGGATACCTTAAAGGAGCTGGAACAGAAAATGCAGCAGGCTTCAGAAAGCCTTGAATTTGAGGAAGCCATACGGTACAGGGATTTATACAACAGCGTCAGGCAGATTGCCTCCAAACAGAAGATTACGGACAGTGACGGGGAAGATAAGGATGTGATCGCCCTTGCGGTGGAGGACAGGGAGGCGGTGGTGCAGGTTTTCTTTGTACGGGACGGGAAACTCATTGGCAGGGAGCACTTTTATATGAAGCATGTATCGGAAACGCCCCGGAAGCAAATCCTTCTGGACTTTGTAAAACAGTTTTACGCAGGGACGCCTTTTATTCCCAGGGAACTGATGCTCCAGGAGGAGATTGAAGATGTGGAGGTCATAGAACAGTATCTGGCCAAAAGGCGGGGAGGCAGGGTTTACATTAAAGTACCTAAAATCGGTTCCAAGGAAAAGCTGGTGGAGCTGGCGGCAAAGAATGCGGCCCTGGTGCTTGCCCAGGACAAAGAGCGTATACGCCGGGAGGAGGGGAGGACTATCGGGGCGGTAAAGGAGATCGCTTCCCTTTTGGGGCTGCCGGGTGTGGGCCGCATGGAGGCTTTTGATATTTCCAACATCAGCGGCTTTGCCAATGTGGGGTCTATGGTGGTTTTTGAGAAAGGGAAGCCCAAACGCAGCGATTACAGAAAGTTCCGAATCAAAACGGTTTCCGGCCCCGATGATTATGCCTGTATGAAGGAAGTCCTTACCAGGCGTTTTGTGCATGGTTTTGAGGAACAGAAGGAACTGGAAGAAAAGGAAATGGAAAAAGAATATGGAAGCTTCACCAAATTCCCGGACCTGCTCCTTATGGACGGCGGGAAGGGGCAGGTGAACATAGCCCTCCAGGTCCTGGAGGAGCTTCACCTGTCGATCCCGGTGTGCGGCATGGTAAAAGATGATAACCATAATACCCGGGGGCTGTACTATGACAACCAGGAGATTGGCATTGACAGGGCCAGCGAGGGGTTTAAGCTGATCACCCGGGTGCAGGACGAGGCCCACCGGTTTGCCATTGAATACCACAGGTCCCTGCGCTCCAAAGCCCAGGTAAAATCTGTGCTGGACGAAATCCCCGGGGTAGGGCCGTCCAGGAGAAAAGCCCTGATGCGGCGGTTTAAATCCATAGAGGAAGTGAAAAACGCCGGAATAGAGACCCTGGCAGGGGTAGATGAAATACCGGAGTCTGTAGCCAGGAAGATTTACCGGTTTTTCCATGGGCAGGATAGCGATAACCAGTAATTTATGTATGGCCGGGGGTACTCTCTTCCCCGCAACACAACCTTTGGCAACTATTGAGATTATCCCCTGTATATGTTACAATGGCCTTAAGAATACTCCCACAATTTCCTGGGAATCAGGTATTCGGAAAAGGAGCGTACTATGGCGAGCGTAAGACTGGAGCAGATTATAGAAAAAATGAAACTGGAAAATCTGACCCCTGACCTGGATATTTCCAAAATTAAGATCACCCAGCCGGATATTAACAGGCCGGCCCTTCAGATGGCGGGCTATTTTGAGCACTTTGAAGCAGTGAGGCTGCAGGTGATCGGCTTTGTGGAATATACCTATATGCAGGGGCTGCCAAGGGAACGGCAGGAGGAAATTTATGCCAGGTTCCTTTCATGCGAAATCCCTGCGATTGTTTTTTGCCGGGAACTGAAGCCGGATGAACTGTTTATGAAAATTGCCATGGAAAACCATGTGCCGCTTTTAATGAGCAAGAAAGCAACCTCAGCTTTTATGGCGGAGATTATCCGCTGGCTGAATGTGAAGCTGGCCCCCTGTATTTCTGTCCATGGGGTTCTTGTGGACGTTTACGGGGAGGGAGTCCTGATCACAGGGGAGAGCGGCATTGGCAAATCCGAGGCAGCGCTGGAACTGATCAAAAGAGGGCACCGGCTGGTGACGGACGACGCGGTGGAGATCAGGAAGGTAAGCGACGATACCCTGGTGGGGTCTGCGCCGGATATTACCAAGCACTTTATTGAACTGCGGGGTATTGGCATTGTGGACGTGAAGACCTTGTTTGGTGTTTCCAGTGTCAAGGATACCCAGAACATTGACCTGGTTATCCGCCTGGAAGAGTGGAATAAGGAAAAAGAGTATGACAGGCTGGGCCTGGAGGAAGAATACACGGAATATCTGGGAAATAAAGTGGTCTACCACAGTATCCCCATGCGTCCCGGGCGCAACCTTGCCATTATCTGCGAATCCGCAGCTATTAACCACCGGCAGAAAAAGATGGGCTATAACGCCGCCCAGGAGCTTTACAGAAGGGTGCAGGAATCCCTTACCAGAAGGCGGGATGAGGATGAAGACTAAGGGGCAGCCCATAAATAATCTAAGGCGGCGGCCGCCGCAAGTTATTTGCTGGCAGTTCCTAGGAGGAATAAATACAGAAAACCGTAATAAAGATAAAGGGAGGGCCTTAAGATGAAGCAATATGTTTTTGGAGTGGACGTAGGCGGGACTACGGTAAAACTCGGTTTCTTTAATGTGGGGGGAGAACTTCTTGAAAAATGGGAGATACCCACCAGGACAGAGGATAAGGGTGAAAAAATTCTGCCGGATGTGGCGGAAAGCATCCAAAAGAAGATGGAAGAGCGGAAAATCGCAAAGGAGGATGTGGCGGGAGTGGGCCTTGGCGCACCCGGCCCTATTGACAGCAAGGGTGTGGTTTACGTGGCGGTTAACCTTGGCTGGGGGACATTCAGTATCAAGGAAACCCTGTCAGGGCTGCTGGGGCTGCCGGTGATGGCAGGAAACGACGCCAATGTGGCTGCCCTTGGGGAGATGTGGATGGGCAGCGGCAAAGGAAGTAAAGACCTGATTATGGTGACCCTGGGAACCGGCGTAGGCGGAGGGATTATCACCGGAGGAAAGGCCCTAACAGGGGTTGTGGGTGCCGGCGGGGAAATCGGGCATATCCATGTAAGTGACCAGGAAACGCAACCCTGCAACTGCGGCAATACCGGGTGCCTGGAACAGTTTGCATCCGCCACAGGCATTACAAGGCTGGCAAAGCAAAAACTTGCTGCCAGCAGCAAAGACAGCCTGCTCCGCCAGGGGGAGGTTTCCGCCAAAACCGTCTTTGATGCGGTAAAACAAAAGGATGGGCTTGCCATGGAGGTAGCGGAAGAATTCGGAAAGTACTTAGGAGACGGGCTGGCGGTTATCGCCGGTGTGGTAAATCCCGATACCATTGTTATCGGCGGCGGCGTGTCCAAGGCGGGAGAGATTTTAATAGATTATATCAAACCCCACTTTGACCAAACTGTGTTTAGCGGAAGCGGGAATGTAAAGTTTGTCCTTGCAACTTTGGGAAATGACGCAGGCATTTATGGGGCTGCCAGGCTGGTATTGGATGTTGAATAAAAAATACGGGCAAGTGCGGCATTGCAGATGGAAACTGCAGCGGGCATGGAAAGGAAAACGTGGAGATTAATTCCTATATTTATAAGTTTATTCGTACTTATGTGCCGGAAGAAGATATTCTGTTAAATGAGCCCATGCACAAGCACACCACCTTCCGGGTAGGAGGGGAGGCCATGTGCTTTCTGAGAATCGGCGGGGCAGGGCAACTGAAAAAATTAATCCCTTATTTTAAAAAAGTTGAGATCCCCTACTTTATTTTGGGAAACGGGAGCAATCTTTTAGTTGGGGACAAAGGCTACAGAGGGGTTGTGCTGCAGATCGGGAACAAAATGGGCGCCCTCCGGGCGGAAGGAGAACGGATCAGGGCTGGGGCAGGGGCAACCCTGGCGGCGGCGGCCAAATACGCCTGGGAAAAGGGACTTTCCGGGCTGGAATTTGCCTCTGGCATTCCCGGCACCATAGGCGGCGGCGTGGTAATGAATGCCGGTGCCTATGGCGGGGAAATGAAGCAGGTGGCGTCACTGGTGACTGTCATGGATGGGCAGGGAGAAATCCTGGAGCTGGACAGGGCGTGTATGGAGTTCGGTTACCGCACCAGCGTTATCAAAGACAGGCCATTTGTAGTGCTGGAAGTGGCGCTGGACTTAAAGCCGGGGGAACAGGAGGAAATCCGGGGAAAGATGGATGAGCTGGCGGGAAAGAGAAGGGAAAAGCAACCCCTGGAATTTCCCAGCGCAGGCAGCACCTTCAAAAGGCCGGAAGGATACTTTGCAGGGAAGCTGATTATGGAGGCCGGAATGGGCGGCTACCGTGTAGGGGGTGCCCAGGTGTCTGAAAAGCACTGCGGTTTTGTGGTTAATACAGGGGACGCCACTGCCGCCGACATTGCCTGTGTGATTAAAGATGTCAAGGAAAGAGTGAAGGAGAAATTCAAAGTTACCCTGGAAACAGAAGTGATTTTTCTGGGAGATTTTTGAGGAGGTACAATATGCGGTTTGTGGTAGTAACGGGCATGAGCGGCGGCGGGAAAAGCACGGCCCTCCGGATGCTGGAGGACGCCGGGTTTTACTGTGTGGATAATCTTCCGGTACCGCTGATCAAAAAGTTCGTTGAACTGATTGCCACACCCGGCGGCGAGGTAAAAAAAGTCGCCCTGGGGCTGGATGTGCGCGCCAACCAGGCATTTGAGGATGTACAGAAAGTCTTAGAAGACCTGAAAGAGAGCGGTTATGTGTTTGAAATCCTTTTTATGGAGGCAAACGACGGGGTCTTGCTGAAACGGTATAAGGAAACCAGAAGGATCCATCCTCTTTCTCCCGGCGGGAGGATAGAGGATGGTATTAAAAGGGAACGGATTATTTTAAACAATATCAGGATGAAGTCGGACTATGTGATTGATACCTCCAATCTTCTGACAAGGGAGTTAAAAGAAGAGCTGGACCGTATTTTTGTACAGAATGAAGAATACCACAATCTCATCGTGACGATTTTATCCTTTGGGTTTAAGTATGGGATCCCGGCGGATGCGGATTTGGTTTTTGACGTAAGGTTTTTGCCAAATCCGTTCTATATTGACGAACTGAAGCATAAAACTGGTAATGATAAGGAAGTTCAGGAATATGTCATGGGTTTTCCGGAAGCACATGTTTTTATTGAAAAGCTGACGGATATGGCAACCTTCCTGATGCCCAATTACATAAAAGAAGGAAAATATCAATTAGTAATAGGAATAGGCTGTACTGGCGGGAAGCACAGGAGCGTAACCCTGGCGAACAAGCTGTACGAATGCCTGAAAAAGGAAAGCGGGTATGGAGTGAACATTGCCCACCGTGATATCGGACAAGGCATATAGGCAGAGGATGTGGAGCAAAGATGTCATTTTCATCAGACGTAAAGGAAGAGCTGGAAAAGGTGGTTTCCGGCCCCAGGCATTGCCAGCTTGCGGAGCTGGCCGCCATTATCCACTTAGGCTGTAAGGTGGAGAGGGGAGGGCCGGGGCTGGAAAATGCGGTAATTTTTTCCGAAAATCCATTCGCCGCCAGAAAATACTTTACATTATTGGAAAAAACATTTATTATAAATGTTAATGTTGTGAAAATCCTGCAGGCTGTTAAGATTCTAGATGAAAACGGTGCGGTGCACCGGCTTTCAGAGGAAGCTAATCCCATCCTCATCAAAAACAGCTGTTGCAGGCGGGCATTTTTACGAGGAGCTTTTTTGTGCCTAGGTTCTATGAGCGACCCGAGAAAAGGATACCATCTGGAATTTGTATGTGAATACGAAGTGCAGGCTCTGCAGATCCGGCAGGCTGTATGCAGTTTTGAGATTGAAGCAAAAATAGTCAGAAGAAAGAAATACTATGTAGTGTACTTAAAAGAAGGCGCGGGAATTGTAGATCTTTTAAACGTAATGGGTGCCCATCAGTCGCTGATGCTGCTGGAGAATTTACGGGTTGAGAAAGAGGTACGTAATTCTATTAACAGGCAGGTGAACTGCGAAGCAGCAAACATTACGAAAACAGTCAACGCTGCAAACAAGCAGATAGAGGATATTCTTCTTCTGCAAAAGCATTATGGTTTGTCTAACTTGCCTGACGCTTTAAGGCAGATGGCAGAAATCAGGCTGGAGCATCCGGAAAGTTCCCTTTTGGAATTGGGCGGGTACCTTAATCCACCGGTAGGTAAATCCGGTGTAAATCATAGATTGCGGAAGCTCAGTGAAATGGCTGAGAAGATTAAGGGATGAAGGAGGAGTTATTATGATTGAGAAATCTGTTAAAATCCAGCTTAACGGAGGCCTTGAGGCAAGGCCGGTGGCCATGCTGGTGCAAGTGGCAAGCCAGCATGAGAGTTCTGTCTATATTCAGGCAGAAGGCAGGAAGGTAAACGCAAAGAGTATTATGGGAATGATGAGCCTTGCTTTGGGTACGGGGGAGTCGGTTACCGTGATTGCTGACGGAAAAGACGAACAGGAAGCAGTGCAGAATATTGAGGAATATTTAAGCGGCAACAAATAGTGGACGGGTAGGAAATGCAAAAGAGCAAAGCGGGGGCTTTGCTCTTTTTGCCGGGAAATTTGCAGGAAGAGGGAGGGACACCGGGGAGGATGGCTATGGAAAAGAAAAAAATGCTGTTTATTTACAATCCCAAAGCAGGTAAGGCGAAAATCAGGAACTATCTTCTGGATATCATTGATATTTTTACCAAGACAGGGTATGAGGTGACGGCTTACCCCACCCAGGCCAAAGGGGATGGGCTTCTGGCGGTAAAGGAGCGCAGGAAGGGGTATTTTGACCTGGTGGTGTGCAGCGGGGGGGATGGTACCCTGGATGAAGTGGTCACGGGAATGATGCAGTGCGGGGAGAGGCTTCCGGTGGGGTATGTGCCTGCGGGAAGCACTAATGATTTTGCCAACAGCCTCCACATACCCAAGGATATGCTGATTGCCGCCCAGACGGCTGCTGTGGGACGGGAGTTTGCCTGTGATATCGGTGCTTTTAACGATGATACTTTCGTTTATATTGCCGCCTTTGGGATTTTTACGGATGTTTCCTATGAGACGCCCCAGGATGCCAAGAATGTGCTGGGGCACATGGCGTATATCCTGGAGGGGATGCGCAGGCTCTCCCAGGTAAAGTCTTACAGGCTTAGGGTGGAGTGTGAAGAGCTGGCGGTGGAAGGGGAATTTCTGTTCGGTATGGTTACCAACTCTACTTCCGTGGGAGGGTTTAAACGTATTACCGGAAATTTTGTCCAGTTGGACGATGGGGAGTTTGAAGTGACCCTGATCAAAAAGCCAGCCAGCCCCATGGAGCTGAACCTGATCATGGCAGCTTTGCTGAACCGGAATATTAATACCGATTGTATGTATTGCTTTAAGGCTTCCTGCCTGAAGCTTACATCCCCGGAGGAGGTGGCCTGGACCCTGGACGGGGAATTTGGCGGCAGGCACAGGGAAGTGAGGATCTGCAACCAGAAGCAGGCACTGAACATCCGGGTGCCGTAAGGGGGAAGGGAACCAGGAACAGTGGGGCCAGTAACCGAGGGGGAGAAAGTTGGGAAATATGATTAATTTGTATTCCATTTTTTTGTGGGATAGGTTATAATAAGAAAAGGCGAGAATGTTATTATTTTAACGGAGGTAAATAAGATGTTAGTTTCAGCTACAGAAATGCTTCAAAAAGCAAAAGCAGGCCATTATGCAGTAGGCCAGTTTAACATTAACAATCTTGAGTGGACAAAGGCTATTCTCCTGACCGCCCAGGAAAACAATTCACCGGTCATCCTTGGCGTATCTGAAGGCGCAGGGAAGTACATGGGCGGCTACGATGTGGTAGTAGGCATGGTAAAGGGCCTGATCAAGGACCAGAATATCACAGTGCCGGTAGCCCTCCACTTAGACCACGGCAGCTATGACCACTGCTATAAGTGCATTGAAGCAGGCTTCTCTTCCGTAATGTTTGACGGCTCCCACTATCCCATTGAGGAAAATGTGGCTAAGACCAAAGAGCTGGTTGCGGCAGCCCATGAGAAGGGAATCTCCATTGAGGCAGAGGTTGGCTCAATCGGCGGCGAGGAAGACGGCGTAGTAGGTATGGGAGAGTGTGCAGATCCCAATGAATGCAAGGCGATTGCAGACCTGGGCGTTGATTTCCTGGCAGCAGGCATTGGCAATATCCATGGCAAATACCCTGCAAACTGGAAGGGATTATCCTTTGAGACCCTTGACGCTGTACAGCAGCTTACAGGAGACATGCCCCTGGTTCTTCATGGCGGCACAGGCATCCCTACAGAAATGATCCAGAAGGCGATTTCCCTGGGCGTTGCAAAGATCAACGTAAATACAGAGTGCCAGCTGTCTTTTGCAGCAGCTACCCGGAAGTACATTGAAGCAGGCAAGGATTTGGAAGGAAAAGGATTTGACCCCCGTAAACTTCTTGCTCCTGGTTTTGAGGCGATTAAGGCTACTGTTAAGGAGAAAATGGAAATTTTCGGTTCCGTGGACAAAGCCTGAGAACAGGGAACAAAAAGGAACTGCCTTTTGGCAGTTCCTTTTTGTATGCGGAAAAGTGGCGGTATCCTTATAAATTCCCCGATATCTTCCACTGCGGGGATCCTTTCAATAGCCCCAAAAGGGAGGATGCCAGGTAAACATAAGCTTACCTGGCATTTATTATGAAAAAGTTATTAATAAATCAAATACTTGAATCTGTCGTTTGTTTGTTCCCTGCTGTATCGTATGATGTTAGTATAGAGCACAGAAATGTCTAAAGAATGTAATGGCAATTAAGTTTTTTTAAATTAAATATGAACAGAGTATGAACGGAGGCAGAAGGGTCAAAGCTTCTCCGGTTCCGGATATTCTACGCCAAAACATTCTACGGTAACGGTTTTCATTTTCTGGTCTTCCAGGGGCCTGTCGGAACGGTCGGTATTTGTTTCGGCAATGCGGTCCACGGCCTCCATGCCCTCAATCACTTTGCCGAAAGCGGCATAGCCTCCGTCTAAATGGGGCGCGTTCTTGTGCATGATAAAGAACTGGGAGCCCGCTGAGTCGGGAGCCATGCTCCTTGCCATGGAAAGGACGCCTTCTGTGTGCTTAAGGTTGTTTTCCACGCCGTTTGAAGAAAACTCCCCTTTGATGCTGTAGCCGGGGCCTCCGCAGCCACTGCCTTCCGGGTCGCCGCCCTGGATCATAAATCCCCGGATGACACGGTGGAAAATCAGCCCGTCATAAAAATTCTTCTTGGCCAGGCTGATAAAGTTATTTACGGATATGGGGGCAATTTCAGGGTAAAGCTCCGCTTTGATGATATCCCCGTTTTCCATGGTGATTGTTACAATTGGATTTTGAGCCATAAGTTGATTTCCTTTCTTTTCATTTACTCCATAAGGTATTATAATAGTAACGTATTTATTTTATAGGAAACGGAAGGACATTACAATGATAAAATACATCCTGTTCTTGCTGTCGGATTATTATTATGGAATTATGGCAGAACGTATAGGCGAGATACAGGCAAAGGTGGCGCCCTATCAGGTGGAGGCGCTTCTTGCAAAGAATTCGGAAGGCATTCCCCCGGTGTGCGTGGCCCATATGAAAGGCACGCTGGTCATTGCGGACGAGCCGGAAATCATCCATTCCCTTTTAGGGGAGGGCAGATATGTGGTAGTCCTTTACCATGAGAAGAACAAAGGGGTGGATATACCAAAGGCGCGGTATGGGGTGGAGGATGTATTCCAGCTTGCCTACCGGTCTTATGAGGAAACTTACCAGAGGCTGGCGGGGCTGCCCTGGGATATTTTAGAGACGGACAGGCTGAAGGTCCGGGAGAGTACGGTGGAAGATGTGGATGAGTTTTACAGAATCTATGAACATCCTTCCATTACCCTCTATATGGAAAACTTATACCCAAAGCGGGAAGAGGAGCAGGCATATATGAGGGCATACATTGACCAGATTTATGGGTTTTACGGCTATGGCCTTTGGACAGTGCTGTTAAAGGACACCGGGGAAGTAATCGGGCGCGCAGGCTTAAGTGTCCGTGAGGGGTATGATACGCCGGAGCTGGGATTTGTGATAGACGTTCTCCATCAGCGCCAGGGATATGGATATGAGGTAGCCGCAGCAATTTTGCGCTATGCCAGGGAACAACTGGAGTTCCATAAGGTACAGGCAATGGTGAAAGAAGGGAACCTGGTTTCACAGCGTCTTTTGGCAAAACTGGGATTTGTCTTTGAGCGGGATGTGGAAGAGTCCGGGAGAGGTTACAAGCTGTTTGTAAGGAAAATTTAAGTTGTTGTTTGGGATTGGTTAAAATATTATAGAATGTTCTAAAATGACATTGACAAAAGGGATGGAATAACATATCATGAAAAAAGATGAGGACAGGATATGCCTTGAGGGGGCATGGAAAAATCCTCGGAAGATTTGGAGGAATTCCCAATGGTAAAACTGTATATTAATGAGAAAAAGAAAAAAGGCCGCATTCATCCGGAAATATACGGCCATTTTTCGGAGCATCTGGGAAGATGCATATATGAGGGCCTTTATGTAAAGGAAGATTCCGGCATTCCCAACCAAAACGGCATGCGCAGTGACGTGGTGGGGGCGTTAAAGGAACTCCGGATCCCGGTGCTCCGCTGGCCAGGGGGCTGTTTTGCGGACGAATACCACTGGAAGGATGGTATAGGGCCTAAGGAGAACCGTAAAAAGATGATCAACACCCACTGGGGCGGTGTGCTGGAGGATAACAGCTTTGGGACCCATGAGTTTTTTGAGCTGTGCAGGCAGCTGGGCTGCAAGACTTATATTAACGGCAATGTGGGAAGCGGCACCGTGCAGGAGATGTCGGAATGGGTGGAATATATGACCTTTGAGGGCGTTTCCCCCATGGCGGACCTGCGCAGGAAGAATGGGCATGAAGAACCCTGGAAGGTGGATTATTTTGGGGTAGGCAATGAAAACTGGGGCTGCGGGGGCAACATGACCCCGGAGTATTACGGGAACCTTTACCGCCGTTACCAGACTTACATACGCCGTTATGGCAATGGGGAACCCATCAAAAAAATCTGTGGGGGGCCTAATGTGGACGATGTAAACTGGACAAAGAAGGTGCTGGAAACCTGCTATGCAAGCCCTTGCCCCGGGAATGCCCATGGGTTTATGGAAGGGCTTTCCCTTCATTATTATGTACATCCCGGGGGATGGGATGATAAAGGAAGCGCTACGGACTTTGATGAAGAAGCCTGGTACTGTACTATGGGCAAGGCGCTGTATATGGAAGAACTGATCGGCATGCATGGGGCAGTGCTGGACCAGTATGACCCGGGCAAAGAGATTGGCCTGATTGTGGATGAATGGGGGACCTGGTATAATGTGGAGCCGGGGACCAACCCGGGATTTTTGTATCAGCAAAATACCATCCGCGATGCCCTTGTGGCGGCCCTTCACCTGAATATCTTTAACAAACACTGCGACAGGGTGAAGATGGCGTGCATTGCCCAGATGGTGAATGTGCTTCAGTCTGTGATCCTCACAGAGGGGGAGAAGATGGTCCTCACGCCTACCTACCATGTGTTCCATATGTTCAGGGAACACCAGGGGGCGGAGCTTGTGGAGAGCGCTGTTATTGGGGATGGGTGGATCACCAGGGAAGGGTTTGACGGCCCTGCCATCCAGGAGTCTGTATCCTTAAAGGAGGACGGGAGCCTTTTGGTTACTGTGGCAAACCTTTCCGCCAGCGACAGCTATCCTGTGGAGATTGTTTTTGCGGAGAAGAAGCCCAGGCCCGGGGAAGTTACAGGGAGAATATTAACAGGGGAAATCCATGCCCACAATACTTTTGAAGAACCTGATAAGGTGAAGGAAGTGGCGTTTGAGGGGATTGCTGCCACAAAGGAGGGGATTTCCTTTACCATCCCGGCCCATAGCGTGGCCAGCCTGCATATCCGTTAGGCGAAAGGGATACAAATGCAGGAGGGAAAAGAAAACAGGCGCCATTGCTATAAATGCCTGCTGCGGGAAATGGATGAGGAAGCCTACTTAAGGCAGCTCCACCGGTACATTGAATTGGTGGACCAGGAGCTGAAAACGCCTGGGGAGCTCTACCAAAGCAGGCTTGCCGCCTGTAAGGAATGTGATTATCTGGAGGCCGGTACCTGCCAGGCCTGCGGCTGTTATGTAGAGCTGAGGGCCGCAGTAAAAAAGAACCGGTGTCCTTATAAAAAGTGGTAATAAATGAATTGTTTCCGGCAACAGGGAGGAAGCCCCTTTGCCGGCGGTAACGGGGAAATAGAAAAGCAAGATGATATACATAAAGAACCTGGAGGACGGGGTAGAGTTATTTAAAGCGCTGGGTTCTGAGGTGCGGGTGAATATTATCCGGCTGCTGCTGAAAAACACAGAGATGAATATGAATGAAATTGCAGCCAGCTTAAATATCACAAATGGCGCCCTTACCAGCCATATCAAGAAGATGGAGGATGCAGGGCTGATCAAGGTCATATCCGATTTCTCCGGGCATGGGAACCAGAAGGTATGCAGGGTAAGGGAGGAAAGGATTTTGGTGGACATTGCGCCGGAAGAGGGAAGGGACAATACAGGCATTTATGAGGCGGAGGTGCCTGTGGGGCAGTATATGGATTATAAAGTATACCCTACCTGCGGGATTTCCACCGCCAAATCCCTTATCGGGGAGGCCGACGATCCCAGATATTTTTCCCATCCGGACAGGATCCAGGCAGGTATTTTGTGGTTTTCAAAGGGCTATGTGGAATATCAGATTCCAAATTTACTGCCCGCGGCCCAGAAAATTGATGAGATTACCTTTACCATGGAGCTTTCCAGCGAAGCGCCGGGGGTGAATAACGACTGGCCTTCCGATATTACGTTTCTGCTAAATGACGTTGCGGTGGGAAGCTGGACATCCCCCGGGGATTTTGGGGATGTGCGGGGAATCTTTACCCCGGATTGGTGGTTCCCCAACTGGAACCAATATGGGCTGCTAAAGATGCTGGTAATCAATAAGAAAGGCGCCTTTGTGGACGGGCTGAAAAAGTCGGATATCACCACACAGGCGCTGCAGCTTGATTACAAAAGCCCTATCCGCCTGAAAATGGAGGTGGGGGAGGATGCTGCCCATGTAGGGGGGATGACCCTCTTTGGCGCCGGTTTTGGCAATTACAGCCAGGGGATCAAGGTACGCATAAGGTACAGCCCTGTGATGGAGGCATTGCCTGAAAAATCTTTTCCCACAGAGGGAAGCAATTGACAACATAAATTGTTTGTGATAGGCTAACACTATATTTTATGAAAAGTGAAGCCACGACAATCAAGCCATCTTCTGTCGTAAAATGGAAGGTGGTTTTTTTATCGGCTGCTGACAGTCCTGCCGGCAAAGGGCATCAGGAGGCCGGGTGCGGGACTTGAATAAGGAGGGTTTATGATGAGTAAGGGAAAATATTATATTACAACAGCGATCGCCTACACTTCGGGAAAGCCTCATATCGGCAACAGTTACGAAATCGTGCTGGCGGACAGCATTGCCAGGTTTAAGCGCAAGGAGGGCTACGACGTTTATTTCCAGACGGGGACAGATGAGCATGGGCAGAAAATAGAGCTCAAGGCAAAGGAAGCGGGGATTACCCCCAGGGAATATGTGGATAATGTGGCAGGGACCATTAAAGGCCTGTGGGACCTGATGGATACCTCATATGACCGCTTTGTGCGCACCACTGACGGCTACCACGAAAAGCAGGTGCAGAAAATATTCAAAAAGTTATATAGCCAGGGGGATATTTATAAGGGGGCATATGAGGGCATGTACTGTACGCCCTGCGAATCCTTCTGGACAGAATCCCAGCTTGTGGAGGGCAGATGCCCTGACTGCGGCAGGGAGGTAAAGCCTGCCAAGGAAGAAGCCTACTTTTTCAGGATGAGCAAATATGCTGAAAAACTGATCGGACATATTAACAGCCATCCGGAATTTATTCAGCCGGTATCGCGTAAGAATGAAATGATGAATAATTTCCTTTTGCCAGGCCTCCAGGACCTGTGTGTTTCAAGGACTTCCTTCCAATGGGGGATCCCGGTGGACTTTGACCCGGGCCATGTGGTTTACGTGTGGCTGGACGCGCTGACCAACTATATCACGGGCATCGGCTATGACTGTGGGGGAGAAAGCTCCGGTGAGTACCAGAAACTGTGGCCTGCTGACCTGCACCTGATCGGAAAGGATATCATCCGTTTCCACACTATTTACTGGCCCATATTCCTGATGGCGTTAGGGGAACCGTTACCCAAACAGGTATTCGGCCATCCCTGGCTTTTGCAGGGGGACGGCAAGATGAGCAAATCCAAGGGAAATGTGATTTATGCCGATGACCTGGTGGATTTCTTTGGGGTGGATGCCGTGCGCTATTTTGTACTGCATGAAATGCCCTTTGAGAATGACGGGACCATTTCCTGGGAGCTGCTGGTGGAAAGGATCAATTCAGACCTGGCAAACACTCTGGGCAATCTGGTAAACAGGACCGTATCCATGAGCAATAAATACTTTGGCGGCGTTGTGGCAGATAAGGGCTGCCAGGAGGCGGTGGATGAGGACCTGAAAAAAACGGCCACAGAGACTTATGGGAAAGTACTGGAAAAAATGGAAGGGCTGCGGGTGGCGGATGCGCTGACGGAAATTTTTGCCCTGTTTAAACGCTGCAATAAGTATATTGATGAAACCCAGCCCTGGGTACTGGCCAAAGAGGAAGAAAAAAAGGACCGTCTTTCCACAGTGCTCTATAATCTGGTGGAGGGAATATTGATTGGCGCTTCCTTGCTGGAGCCTTTTATGCCTGCCACGGCCAAAAAAATCGGGGAGCAGCTTCATGGGGAAATCAGGGGCTTTGGCCAGCTTGGGGCCTTTGGGCTGTATCCGTCGGGAACCCAGGTGACGCAGCAGCCGGAAATTCTTTTTGCCAGGCTGGATGTAAAGGAAGTAGTGGAAAAGGCGGAGGCAATGTTTGCCCAAAGAAGCCATGGAGGGGAAGAAGGAAAGGGACAGGAAGAAGAGGCCTCCCAGGGAACCGACATAGAACCCAAGGAAGAAATCACATATGAAATGTTTGATAAAATGCAGTTCCAGGTAGGGGAGATCATCGCCTGCGAAGAAGTGCCCAAGTCCAAAAAGCTGCTTTGCTCCAAAGTGCGTGTAGGCAGCCAGGTGAAACAGATTGTCTCAGGCATCAAACAGCACTACCGTGCGGAGGAGATGGTAGGGAAGAAGGTTATGGTGCTGATGAATTTAAAGCCTGCCAAAATGGCGGGAGTGCTCTCGGAAGGGATGCTGCTTTGCGCGGAGGACCAGGAGGGGAACCTGGCGCTCCTTACGCCTGAAAAGGAGATGCCTTCGGGGGCGGAGATCTGTTAGCATATTTAGGGAAACATGTTTGGGAAAATGGGGGAGCAATTTTCAGGCATGTTTAAATGCAACGGATAAAATGGGAGGTTACAATGGTAAAAAAAGAAGAATTTACATTTGATTCCAGGGATGGCAGGTCAAAAATCCATGCCATCAGGTGGATCCCGGAGGGAAAGGTAGTCTGTATTGTCCAGGTGATCCACGGCATGGCGGAATATATTGGGCGCTACGGGCCCCTTGCCCAGTATCTGGGGGAGAAGGGGGTGCTGGTAACCGGGGACGACCATCTGGGGCATGGGAAGAGCGTGGGAAATGACGGTACCTATGGGTACTTTTGTGAACAGGATCCTGCCACTGTGGTGGTGCGGGACGTGCACCGCCTGAAAAAAATGACCCAGGAAGAATATCCCGGGGTGCCATATGTGATCCTGGGCCACAGCATGGGTTCCTTTATCCTGCGCAACTATCTTTTCCGTTATGGCACAGGCATTCAGGGAGCCATCATCTGTGGCACCGGCTCCCAGCCCTGGGGCCTGGTGAAGCTGTGCAAGCTTATCGCCGCCTGCCAGGGAGTGTTCCTGGGACAGAAGCACAAGGCAAAGCTCATAGACCGGCTTGCCTTTGGCTCATACAATAAAAAGATACCACAGGCCCGCACGCCTTTTGACTGGCTCTGCACCGATGAAAAAGTAGTGGATAGTTACCTGAAGGACGATTTATGCGGCTTTACCTTTACTGTCAATGGGTTCAGGACCTTGTTTGCGCTTCTTGACCGCCTGAACAACAGGGAGAATTTAAGGGCTATGCCCTCCAAGCTCCCGGTACATTTCATTGCAGGGGAAGAAGACCCGGTGGGCAGCTATGGGGAAGGTGTCAGGAAGGCATATAATGATTTCGCCGCCGCAGGCATGGAGCATATTTCCATAAAGCTTTACCCCCGGGGAAGGCATGAACTGCTGAATGAGAAAAATAAATATGAGGTATATGAAGAGCTTTATCCATGGATTATGGAACGGGTGAAGGAATATCAGCTTAAATGAGGTGAGGCGGATGAAAAGTAAAGTTTTGGCAGCGCTGCTGGTACTGTTTCTGGCAGTGTGGCTTTTGCCTCTGGGGCTCCAGGCCCAGGGGACGGAGCCTTCCGGTAAGGGGGCAGGGGATATTATCAGCCAGGCAAAGGAGCAGCTATCGGCGGTTTTTGGCCATGTGGATTCCCAGGCCGCAGGGGAGATTTTTTCCTTTTTGAAAGAACTGGTACAAGATGACGCCCTGAAGTCCGAAGAGGGCATGATAAATGCCATCAAAAAGGGCAAAGAAAAATTTGGTGTGGAGGTTGACAGGGAGGATGCACAGAAGCTGGTGGATACCATGGAAAGGCTGGAGGAGATCGGCTTTTCCCCGGAATATATCCTGGATAAGGCCCAGGGCCTTTACCAGCAGTATGGGGCAGACTTTGTAGACCATATGGACGAGGTGGTGGCCGGGGCGGCCAAGGATGCTGCCCAGGGGGCGGTGCAGGGCTTTTTTGCCAATCTTAAGGAATCCGTCAAAAATTTTTTCAGCAATATATTTTCGTAAAAGGAACAGAATAAAATAATAATCTCTTTGCTAATAATAAGTATCACACAAAAAACAGCATCTGCAGGGCAGATGCGCGGCTGGAAGCCCTGGCAGCCCAAGGGGTGCGGCCAGGGAACCGGAATAGGAGGTTATATGAAAATTGCGTTTTATGGTACTAAGCCCTACGACAGGGTATGGTTTGAACCAATGGGAAAGGAATATGGCTTTGATATCCATTTTATAGAGGCGTCCTGCAGCCAGGAAACGGTGTTTATGGCCAAAGGGTGCGATGCCATCTGCATTTTCGTCAATGACTATGTCAATGCGGGAATGATTGATACGCTGTATGAAATGAATGTCAAGGCCATTTTGCTCCGCAGCGCGGGCTTTAACAATGTGGATGTGAAGGCGGCGGAGGATAAGATCGTCATTTTGCGTGTGCCCAGCTATTCCCCGGAAGCGGTGGCGGAGTTTTCCATGGCTATGCTGCTTACCGTCAACCGGCTCACCCATAAGGCTTACAACAGGACCAGGGATTTTAATATGAGCCTGAATGGCCTGATGGGGATAGACTTATTTGAAAAGACGGCGGGAGTTATCGGCACGGGAAAAATCGGCCAGGCCATGATCCGGATACTGAACGGTTTCCAGATGCATGTGCTCTGCTATGACCCCTTCCCTGTGGAAGGGCTGGAGGCGGAGTATGTATCCCTGGACAAACTCTTCCAGAGCGCCGATGTGATTTCCCTCCACTGCCCCTTAAATTCAGATACCAGGCATATTATTAACAAAGAAGCCATTGCCATGATGAAAAAGGGCGTCTATCTGGTAAATACTTCCAGGGGCGCTTTGATTGACACCCAGGCCCTCATAGACGGTATGCTGGAAGGGAAGTTTGGCGGCGTAGGGCTGGATGTATACGAGGAGGAGGAAGGGGTCTTTTATGAGGACCGCTCAAATGACATTATTATGGATGACAATCTGGCGCGGCTTGTGACCTTCCCCAATATGCTGGTTACCTCCCATATGGGCTTTTTTACCAGGGAAGCCATGCAGGCCATTGCCAAAACCACCCTGGAAAACGCTTACGCACTGGAAAATGGGCTGCCCCTGGTAAACCAGGTAGGCAGGGAGATGCTATCCTGAGGATTGTAAAATTGCTGCAAACCTGCTATAATAATTCATTAGCAACATTTGAAGGGGCAGGGCAATGGATGAAGAACTAGCTTATGAAATACGTTTTGCAGCCCAGGAGGAATGGGAAGAGGCCATGGGGCTGGCGTGGAAGACGTTTCTGGAATTTGAAGCGGACGTTTATACAATGGAAGGGGTCAGGAGCTTTGAGGACTTTATAACGGACTCAGGCCTGAAGCGTATGTTCATTATGGGAATTTACCAGATGATGACGGCATATGACCACGGCAGGATGGTGGGGATGATCACCCTGCGCAATGAAGTGCATATATCCCTTCTTTTTGTGGACAAAAATTATCACAGGCACGGCATCGGCAGGGCGCTGATCATGAAGATGGCTGATTATGTAAAAGATGAGCTGGGAAAACGGCGGCTAACGGTAAATGCATCGCCTTACGGCGTTGCATTTTACCATCAGTTAGGCTTCAGGGACCTAGGCCCCCAGAAACAGCAGGACGGCATTATTTACACGCCCATGGGGTATGAATTCCCGGAAGATGGCAGAGGAGAACTTTTGAAGGAGAATTAACTTGCAGTAAAGATTGGGTACAGGTGGAGCTTATGGAGTATATTCACAGCAAAGACATTTTTTTATTTATGAGGGATACTTTTAAACTGGTGGACCGCAGGGCCATGGACCATGGATCCCGGGTAGCTTATTACTTCTACAAAATGCTGGAGTGTAAAGGCGTTTATGAGAAGTTTGAACTTGCCGATTTTGTATTTTTGGCGTCCCTGCATGATATTGGCGCATACAAGACGGATAATCTGAAAGACCTGATCCGCTATGATTTAAAGGAGCCTCTGGCGCACGCAACTTATGGATATCTGTTTTTTAAGCATTTATCCCCTTTAAGCGAGCTTGCCACAGTGATTTTGTACCACCACACAGATTACTCCCAGCTTGAACTGCTGGATTATGGCAACCGGGAGATTGCTGCCTGCCTGAACCTGGCTGAAAAAGTGGATATTTTTTCAGTGGCGCTGGGAGATAAGTTTGATATCCGCATGTTCCGCAAGCAGGCAGGGGGGGCTCTTAGCGAGGATGCGCTGAACCTGTTTGACAAGGCGGTGCGGGAATTTGATGTACTGAATAAAGTGAAAAAGGGCGATTACAAGGAAGAATTGGACGATATCATTGGTTATATGATCTTTACCAATGAGGACAAGAGGAAGTATCTGGAAATGCTCATGTACTGCCAGGGCTTTAGAAGTGAGAAGTCGGTGGTGAATTCCGTTGTCTGTACCTGTATCGCCGAGATGCTGGGGGTGAAAGCGGGGCTTAACAGCCTGGAACGTGACCAGCTTTACTATGGGGCGATCCTCCATGATATCGGCATGATGGCGGTGCCAAAGGAAATTACCGACGCGCCAAGAAGCCTTACAACAGAGGAATACCAAAAAGTAAAGATGCATGTACACCTGGCGGAGAGGATCCTCCAGAACAGGATGGCCCCTGAGGTGGTGGAAATTGTGGCAGCCCACCATGAGCGCAGCGATGGCAGCGGCTACCCAAGGGGGCTGCGGGAAGTGCAGATGAACCAGAAACAGCAGATATTGCAGCTTGCGGATTCGGTGACAGCGCTTCTGGGAAAACGTTCTTACAGGTCAGCCTTCCGGGAATCGGAAATGCTGGGCATTATCCAGGAAGAAGCCATGAACGGGAAATACAACAAGAATCTGGCAAATATCCTGTTTGACAACTACGACGATATTATGCAGCGGGTTAAGATCAGTGCGGAGGAAACCATGGTTACATACCGGAAGCTTAACCATCAGTTTGGGCAGGTATCTGAGAAGCTGAAAGCGCAGTGACGGAGCAAGTGGACATAAGAAAAGAAAGAGGAAGAGTATGGGAAGATTTTTTAGTATTGACAGCCCCCTGTTTAGTTTTCTGACGAAAGTGGCAGATTTGATCCTGCTGAATTTTCTGGCGCTGATATTCTGCCTGCCGGTGATTACCGTGGGCGCCTCCCTTACAGCCCTGAATTATGTGGCGCTGAAAATTGTGCGGGATGAAGAATGTTATATAACAAGGTCGTTTTTGAAATCTTTCAAGGAGAACTTTAAGCAGGCCACGGTTATGTGGCTGATACTTCTGGTGGGTATCGTGGTGGTTGTAGGCGATATCATTATTTTCAGGTTTACTACCCTACAGTTCCCCTCATGGCTGAAAATAGCATTGCTGGCAGCAGCAGTCATTGGCCTGTTTACGGTGATGCACCTGTTCCCGGTTTTGGCCAAATTTGACAACACCATCAAAAACACCTTTAAAAATTCACTTTTTATGGGGATACTCACCTTCCCCAAAACGATCCTCATGATGGTGATCTGGGTGCTCCCCCTTGTGCTGTCGGTGTTCTTTTTCCAGATATTTCCCATTATTTTCTGCCTTGGGATATCCGGGCCGGCCTATTTGTGCGCCCGCCTTTACAATAAAACCTTTAAGCGTTTTGAGCCGGAGGAGGAAAGCGTTGTAAGCGATGAAGAATGGACCATTGCAGAGGTAGATGGGGAAGGGTCTGGAGATGCGGTGGACGGAGAAGGGGAGCGCGTGCCAGAGATAGCGCAAGAAGCAGGGCAAGGGAAAAAAGATGAGTAAAATTGCACAAAAGATTTAGTATGCGACGGTTTTTACTGTACAAACTGCCGTATAAGTGGAAAAATACTTAACCTTATAAGCATTTTCAACAATGGAGAGTAAAATCTTTGTGGAATAGTAGTATAGGCAAGTTTGGGGAATTCATGTATACTTAATATAGACTTGATTGAACAAATATTTTAAGGAGGCTAATAAAATGGCAAGTTTATCTTTAAAGAATATCTGCAAGGTATATCCCAATGGGTTTGAGGCGGTTAAAAACTTCAATCTTGAAATCAAGGATCAGGAGTTTATCATCTTCGTAGGACCTTCAGGATGTGGTAAGTCTACTACATTACGTATGGTTGCAGGGCTGGAGGATATCTCTTCAGGTGAATTAAAAATCGGTGACAGGGTGGTTAACGATGTGGAACCCAAGGACAGGGATATTGCGATGGTATTCCAGAACTATGCTCTGTACCCTCATATGTCAGTTTATGACAATATGGCGTTTGGCCTTAAGTTAAGAAAAGTTCCGAAAGATGAGATTGACAAGATGGTAAAGGAAGCGGCAAAAATCCTTGACCTGACAGCTCTCCTTGACCGTAAGCCCAAAGCTTTATCAGGTGGACAGAGACAGCGTGTTGCTATGGGACGTGCTATCGTGCGTAATCCTAAGGTATTCTTGATGGATGAACCTCTTTCCAACTTGGATGCTAAGCTGCGTGTACAGATGCGTGTTGAGATTTCCAAGCTTCACCAGAGATTAGGCACCACCATTATTTACGTAACACATGACCAGACAGAGGCTATGACCTTAGGTGACAGAATCGTTGTTATGAAGGACGGCGTTGTGCAGCAGGTAGATACACCCCAGAATCTGTATCAGAAGCCTGCGAACTTGTTCGTAGCAGGATTTATGGGTTCACCTCAGATGAACTTCCTTGATGCTGTTGTAGAAGTGAGCGGCAGCACGGCAAGCCTTAAGATTGCCGGAAAGAGCATTCCTCTTCCTCCTGCGAAGTCCAAGAAATTGATTGACGGCGGTTATTCAGGAAAGAAGGTTACCTTTGGTATCCGTCCTGAAGACGTATACGATTCAGAAGAGTTTGTTGCATCATCCAAGTGCGTATTTGAATCTACCATCAGAGTTTACGAGTTGCTTGGTGCAGAAGTTTACTTATACTTTGACCTTGCTGAGTTCCCGCTTACCGCAAGAGTTGATTCCCGTACACCGTCAAGACCTGGCGATACTGTTAAGTTTGCATTTGATGTTGAAAAGATTCATGTATTCGACAAAGAAACAGAACAGACCATCACAAACTAACCATAAACATAAAAGGGGCGTTGGTAACGCCCCTTTTTTTATTGCAAAATTTCCACAGATTCTGTTATACTGTATCTTATAGAAGAAAGGGCGTGAATAAATGATTTCTACACAGGTTATTGCAAACTGCATTGAAGAACTTCGAATGATTACCAGAGTGAATCTGGCAGTGTTTAGTCTTGACGGGAGCGTGCTCACATCCACTTTTGACTGTGACGATATTGCTGGCAGCCTGATTACAGGTTTTGCAGATTCGCCTGCCGACAGCCAGGTGATCGGAAGGGACCATCTGCTTAAAATTACAGATGAAGGCGAACTGGCATATGTGCTGGTGGCAAGGGGAAACAATGACGAGGCGTATCTGATAGGGAAGATTGCGGTAAGCCAGCTACAACAGCTTGTTGTAGCCTATAAAGAACGCTTTGACCGCAACAACTTTTTCCAGAATTTACTGATGGACAATTTGCTTTTGGTTGATGTATACAACCGTGCCAAAAAGCTCCATATTGAGGTAATGACGCCAAGGGTTGTTTTCATTATTGAAACCAGGACGGAAAAGGACAGTACGGCAGCAGAGCTTTTGCGGGGAATGTTTTCCTCCCAGTCAGGGGACTTTATAACGGCGGTGGACGAGAGCAGTGTGATACTGATCAAAGGGCTCAGTTCCGTGGAAGGAGAACTGGAAATTGAACAGACGGCGCAGACCATTGTGGACATGATGAGCACAGAGGCCATGATGAATGTCAGGGTAGCCTACGGCACTGTAGTACAGGAACTGAAGGATGTATCAAAGTCTTATAAGGAAGCTATGATGGCGCTGGATGTGGGAAAGATTTTCTATGTGGAGAAAAAAGTGAATTCCTATAACAGCCTGGGAATCGGGCGGCTTATTTATCAGCTTCCTGCCAACCTCTGTAAGATATTTATTGAAGAAATATTCGGGGACAATGACCCGGGCGATTTTGATGAGGAAATTGTCACCACAGTAAATAAGTTTTTTGAGAACAACCTGAATGTATCGGAAACCTCCCGCCAGCTTTTCGTCCACAGGAATACGCTGGTGTACCGGGTGGAAAAACTACAGAAAAGCACAGGGCTTGATGTGCGTACTTTTGACGATGCGCTGACCTTTAAAATTGCCATGATGGTGTACAGCTATATGAGATATCAGGATTCTGCAGGCAAATAACTCTTCCGGGAGAGAAAAGTAAGAATGAACAACCTTATTCCTGAATACAATAATATATCATTGTAGGGAGGGATAGGGTTGTTTTTGTATGAAAAGAAAATAGTATATCTTTCACATTATGCACAGGGGACAAGGACAGCTTCCGCAGGATTTGTACGTGCCCTGGGGGAGCATGGCGGCTGTATGCTGGACATACATATCAAAGGCGGGGGGCAGATGCCGGACGGGGATTATCCCCTGTTTCTCCTGCTGCGGACCAGGAAAATCCCCTGGGGGACAGTGGCTGCAAAAGATGGCAGCGTAAGGACAGGCAGGCGTATTTCCCTGAAGCAGAAAAGGGCGTTTGTTGAGGGGGAGTCATTTCCGGAGGAAGATTTGTGCGGGGTGCTGGTTTTGCTGGACTATGGGCAGCAAATCGCCGGGTATTGGAAGCAGCCGGATGCTTCCGTCCTGTCCTGGGAAAATCAGGAGGAAAAGAAAGGGAGGGAAGCACCGGCGGAAACGGAAATCCATGTGGCGGCCAGGGAGTTTCCGGCAGAAGGGGGAAAAACCAGAAAGACGGCGCCCCAAAGCCCCAAAACAGACAGGCCAGACCCTGTTTACAGGGAAGAAATACCCCAAATGCCGGAAATTTCCGCGGATAATACCCTGGAGGATAAATGGCAGCAGCTTCAAAGGTGCTATAAAAGGGTGCATCCCTTTGGGGATGAGAGGGTCTTTGTATCCATTGAGCCAAAGGATTTTATTATTCTGCATTCCTCCTGCCAGAAGCTTGTGAATAACAGCTTTCTCCTTCACGGGTATTATAACTACAGGCATTTAATCCTGGGGCCGGACAGGGAATTGGGGAGCAGGTATAAAACCTGCTATTACCTGGGGGTGCCGGGGGCTTATTTTGAGAGGGAGAAAATGGTGGCTGTGATGTTTGGGTTTGAAGGCTTTGAGTGCAGCGGCGCAGTGGAAATCGGGAAATTTGGCTATTACATGCGCAGGGTAGAGCTGTAGACGGGAAAAGCGGGTAAAGAATAATAAAAAGGCCGGAGGCTTTGCCCTCTGGGAAACCGCCATGCGTTACCTGTACAGTTTGCTAGGACCAGGCACCCTTGCGGCACATGGAAAATTCTGTTTAGTGCTGCTTTGTTCCCAACCTGACACGGTTCACAGACATCCATTGCGCAAGACCCAATCTTCAAATGCCACTTATACAGGGCAGCCATGACGGCTTCCCGGAAAACAAAGCTGTCCGGTCTTTTTGATTAAGGTATCTGGTATGTAGTATAGGGGTTTTTGGGTATTTTGTCAACAAAAACATAACACATCTACAGAAATCGATTTTTAGGGACGCTGTGTGTAAGGGAAGAAGCGATGCTGCCAGGGGAGAGGGACTTACAGATAAAGGGGGAAAGAACATGACAGAACAGGAAAAGTTTATGAGACAGGCCATAGGGCAGGCAAAAAAAGCTTATAAGCTGGGGGAAGTACCCATTGGCTGTGTAATCGTGTATGAGGGAAAGGTGATTGGAAGGGGGTATAACCGCAGGAATACGGACAAGAGTACCTTTGCCCATGCGGAGATTACCGCCATGAAGAAAGCAGGCAAGGCCATAGGGGACTGGCGGCTGGAAGGCTGCACCCTTTATGTGACCCTGGAACCCTGCCAGATGTGCGCAGGCGCTATTGTGCAGGCCCGGATTGACGAGGTGGTGATGGGCAGCATGAATCCCAAAGCGGGCTGTGGGGGATCGGTGTTAAATCTTCTGGAAATGCCGGAATTTAACCATCAGGTGAAGGTTACAAGGGGGATACTGGAGGAAGAATGCTCCCGGCTCCTTACCACATTCTTTAAGGAGCTGCGGGTGCGTAACAAACTGGAAAAGGAGCAAAGGCGTGGGGCAGGGCAGGGGCGGGGAGAATAAGGTTACCCTTTTAAGCCCCATCCTCCACAATGTTCTGCATCCACACACCGCTTTTTACCATAAAGAAGCCCAGGACCACTTTAAAAATCTCCGTAAACTGTACCAGGAAAAATACGGTAGTTATGTACAATGAGGTATAATTTGCCAGCACATAAGCAAAGGGAATTACCAGTACCCAGGTGTAAACGCTGTCAAAGAGAAAGGTAACCACAGTCTTCCCGCCGGAGCGCAGGGTAAAATATGCACAGTGGGAAAAGGCGCAAAGGGGCATCACGAGGGCTGAAATGGTAATGAGCTTTTTGGCAAGCTCCCGGATGCTTTCTTCGGTATTGTATATGGAAGGGAAAAACCTTCCCACCATAATCATCAGCAAAGAGATGCAGGTACAGCAGAATACGCTGAAAAAAATCATTTTGTTGTCCGCATCCTTTGCCTCTTTGGGTTTGCCTGCCCCCAGGAGCTGGCCTACCACAATGGAGATACATCCCCCAAGCTGAAGGTACACAATATTGAACAGATTGCTGATGGTGGAGGAAATGTTCTGGGCTGCCACCACTTCCAGGCCGCGTACAGCGTAGCATTGGGAAATCACCGCCATGCCGGATGCCCAGAACATTTCGTTGAACATTAAAGGGGAGCCTTTTACGAGGATGCCCTTTAAAATATGCCGGGGGATTTTGGGGCTGCTGTAAGCACCTTTGATGTAGGGGTTTGCGTTTGGGTGCAGGTGTGTCCAGAAAAGCACAATAAAGCATTCAATAAACCTTGCAATGACCGTGGCAATAGCGGCGCCGCGCACACCCAGGGCGGGTGCGCCGAAAGCGCCGAAAATCAGTACATAGTCAAGGATTAAATTGGTAAATACAGCCACAATCCCTGCCAGCATTGGCACAAATGTCTGCCCGGTCTCACGGACCGTGCTGGTGTATGACTGCCCCAGGGCAAAGGGGACAAGGCCAATCATCATAATGGCAAGGTATTCTTTCCCGTATTTCAGGGCAAGGGAAGTATCCCCTACACTGCCGCTGTCGCTTAAATAAAGAGAAATCAGCCAACTGTCAAGGAAGCCGAAAAGCAAAAGGGCTGCCCCGGTGATCAGGGTGCAGGCATAAAGCTTGAAACGGAAGGTATATTTCTGCCCTTCATAGTCACCCTTTCCGAAAAACTGGGTACCGAAAATACCCGCGCCGGAAACGCCGCCGAAAATACAGATATTAAAAACAAACATCAGCTGGTTGACAATGGCGACGCCGGACATCTGTTCTGTACCAATCTGCCCAACCATAATATTGTCCAGAAAACTTACGAAACTGGTGATGGCGTTCTGGATGATCATGGGGACTGCAAGATACAGGACATGCCTGTAGAATTCTTTGTCGCCGATGAATTTGTTCCTGAATTTTTTCCACATAATAATCCTCCATGCGGGAGCGTTTTTGGCGCTGTTTCTCCCGGGACAGCCCCCAAATAGGCCGGGTTAGCTAAGCATATCAGACTATTGTAATTGAAAGAGGTGGCAGCGTCAATATGATTTTTCTTTTCTTCCAAACAGAAAATGATATACAGATTATCCGCAAGGCAAAATAAAAAAAGCCTACCAGCAGAAAACCCGCTGGTGGGCTGAATTTACTGGCGGAGAGTGTGGGATTCGAACCCACGTGCCCAGTAAAGGACAACTGCATTTCGAGTGCAGCTCGTTATGACCGCTTCGATAACTCTCCTTCTTTTTAACATGGAACCTTTCCCATTATACTGTTTCCGGAAGTACAAGTCAATCATTTTTCCGGAAATCTTTCTCCTTTCCGGCAGGCTGCCATTCCGGCAAAAGCCCTCCCAAATTGATTTCAGTACAATACAGGCAAAAATATTGTAAACAGCATTTAAATTATGTATAATAATTGATATGGAAATCATAAACAGATTTGCCGGATAGAGAGTGCGCCTGGGCGTGCTCCGGGAGAAGGAGGATGGGTAAAGTGAAAAGAATTGGGATGTTAACAAGCGGCGGCGACTGCCAGGCGCTGAACGCGGCCATGAGGGGTGTTGTAAAATGCCTGGTAAACAGCAAGGAAAAGGTGGAAATTTATGGGTTCCTTGACGGCTACAGGGGGCTGATCTACGGAAACTTCCGGATGCTGGGAGGCCATGATTTTTCCGGGATACTTACCAAAGGCGGCACCATGCTGGGGACTTCGCGGACCCCTTTTAAGACCATCAGGGAGCCGGATGAAAAGGGAGTGGACAAAGTGGACGCCATGAAGCAGAATTATTACAAACTGCGGCTGGACTGCCTGGTAATTTTGGGCGGGAACGGCACCCACAAAACGGCAAACCTTTTAAGGGAGGAAGGGCTGAATGTGATTACCCTTCCCAAGACCATTGATAATGACCTGTGGGGAACAGATATGACCTTTGGCTTCCAGAGCGCGGTGAACATTGCCACGGACGCAATTGACTGCATCCATACCACAGCGGCATCCCATGGCAGGGTATTTATTGTGGAAGTAATGGGACATAAGGTAGGATGGCTGACCTTAAACGCAGGCATGGCTGGAGGGGCGGATATCATACTGATTCCCGAAATTCCCTACGACCTGAAAAAGATAGTGTCCAAAATAGAAGAACGTAACAGGAACGGCAGCAGTTTTACCATTCTTGCAGTGGCGGAAGGGGCCATTTCCAAGGAAGACGCCAAGCTGTCCAAAAAAGAGTATAAGGAAAAAATGAAAAATTATAAGTACCCTTCTGTTTCCTATGAGCTGGCAGAGCAGATCCAAAAAGCTACCGGAAACGAAGTAAGGGTGACAGTTCCTGGGCACACCCAAAGAGGCGGCAGCCCCTGCCCCTATGACCGTGTGTTTGCAAGCCGCCTGGGGGCAGAAGCGGGTGCCCTTATTTTGAAAGGGGAATATGGCTTCATGGTGGGATACAAAAACCGCGAAGTGGTTAAAGTGCCTTTGGAGGAAGTGGCAGGGAAACTGAAAATGGTTTCACCCGACGCATCCATTGTCAAAGAGGCGAAGCTTTTGGGGATCAGCTTTGGCGGCTGATTACAATAAGCCGGCCAGGCACACTTTTTAGAGGCATGGGGAAAGGAAAGAAAAAGGTATGTCGTATACAGCCCTTTACAGAAAGTTCCGTCCCGCCGTCTTTGAAGACGTGAAGGGACAGGGGCATATTGTTACTACACTGAAAAATCAGATCAAGTCGGGGCGGACCTCCCACGCTTATCTGTTTTGCGGTACCAGGGGAACTGGTAAAACTACCATTGCCAAGATATTTGCCAGGGCTGTTAACTGTGAAGATCCAAAGGACGGGAGTCCCTGTGGGGAGTGCGCTGTCTGCAAGTCGATTTTGGCGGGAGCCAGCATGAATGTGATAGAAATTGATGCTGCTTCCAATAACGGCGTGGACAGTATTCGTGAAATTGTAGATGAAGTAACCTATTCTCCCCCGGAGGGGAAATTTAAGGTTTATATCATCGACGAAGTGCATATGCTTTCCATAGGGGCTTTTAATGCCCTTTTAAAAACCCTGGAGGAGCCGCCATCCTATGTAATTTTCATACTGGCCACTACAGAAGCCCATAAAATCCCCATAACCATTTTGTCAAGATGCCAGCGGTATGATTTTAAACGGATCACCGTGGATACGATATCTGGCAGAATAAGGGAGCTGGTGGGAAAGGAACAGGTACAGATAGAGGATAAAGCAATCCGTTATATTGCAAGGGCGGCGGACGGCTCCATGAGGGACGCCTTAAGCCTGCTGGACCAGTGTATCGCCTTTCATTTTGGGCAAGAGCTGACCTATGACAAAGTGCTGGATGTCCTGGGAGCCGTGGATATGGAGGTATTTAGCAGGCTCCTGCGTACTGTGCTGGGGGCGGATGTCACCGGTGCCATAGAGCTTTTGGAAGAAATCGTCATGCAGGGCAGGGAGCTTACACAGTTTATATTGGATTTCACCTGGTATTTAAGGAACCTGCTTCTGGTAAAGACGGCGGAGGGGATTGAGGATGTCATAGACGTTTCCGCAGAAAACCTTGCCCGTCTGAAGGAAGAGGCGCAGATAGTGGAAAACGATGTGGCCATGCGGTATATCCGGGTACTGTCAGAGCTGTCCGGGCAAATCCGCTATGCTTCCCAGAAACGGATCCTTGTGGAAATTGCATTGATCAAGCTGTGCAGGCCTGCCATGGAAAGGGATATTGGTTCTCTTTTGGACCGCATCAGGCAGCTGGAAGAGAAAGTGGAAAAGGGCATCCCCCTGGCAGAGCCCCCAAAAGGCGGGGAAAGTATCCCCCAGGGATTGGCGGAGGGAAAATCAGCAGTAAAGGCTAAGCTGCCCAAAGCAATACCGGAGGATGTTAGGCAGGTGGTGGAAAATTGGCGTTCCATCATAGGGCAGGCGTCTATGCCTATGGCCGCTTATCTAAAAAAAGCTTATCCAAGCCTGGCAGGGGACCAAAGCCTGCTTTTGGTAGTCCCGGACGGGCTGGTATCAGATTACTTTAAGGAATCCTGGCACCGGGAAGAACTGGAGGAAGTGATAGCGGGCTTTACCGGAAAAAATATCAGCGTCACAGTGCAAAGCCCGGATTCCGGAAGAAATCCGGAGGAGCTTTACCCGGACCTGACGAAAATTGTTGACCAGGCTATTCAGATGGAAGTGGAAGAACTGGAAGAAGAGCCGGACATATTTTAACGCAATAAATAGGAACTGGAATAATAAACTGGAAAAATAGGAGAATCAAATGGCAAAACGAGGTGGATTTCCGGGAGGCATTCCCGGCAACATGAATAATCTGATGAAGCAGGCACAGAGAATGCAGCGGCAGATGGAGGAAAACCAGAAGGAATTAGAAACCAAAGAATTTTCAGCAAAGGCTGGCGGGGGAGCAGTGGAAGTGACCGTTACCGGGAAAAAGGAGATCACCAGGGTGAAGCTTAAAGAGGAGGCCGTAGACCCTGAGGATATTGAGATGCTGGAAGATTTGGTGATGGCGGCAGCCAATGAAGCCCTCCGTATGGCAGAGGAAGCGAACGCTGAGATTATGAATAAGATGACAGGGGGGCTTGGTTTAGGAGGAGGCCTTCCTTTCTGATGGAACTGTACAGCGGGCATATAAATAAACTGATAGAGGAACTGGCCGGCCTGCCGGGAATTGGTTCTAAGTCTGCCCAAAGGCTTGCGTTCCATATTATTAACATGCCAAAGGATAAGGTGGAAAGAATGGTAAATACCATCCTTGGGGCGAAGGAGAATGTCCGTTATTGCAGGGAATGCTTTACATTAACGGACAGCGAGGTTTGTCCCGTATGTGCCAATTCCAAAAGGGACCATGGAACCATCATGGTGGTTGAAAATGCAAGGGACCTGGCGGCCTATGAAAAGACAGGCAGGTATGAGGGCATTTATCATGTGCTCCATGGGGCGATTTCTCCCATGCTGGGAATCGGGCCGGGAGATATCCGCCTAAAAGAGCTGGTAATGCGGATGCAGGACAATGTTTCGGAAGTGATTATAGCGACAAATTCAAGCCTGGAGGGAGAAACCACAGCAATGTACATCAGCAAACTGATCAAGCCCACAGGGATTAAAACCACCAGGATCGCCAGCGGCGTTCCTGTGGGGGGAGACCTGGAATACATTGACGAGGTAACGCTCCTGCGGGCATTGGAAGGAAGGGTGGAAATATAAGATGGGAGTAACAAAAGAGCTTTTTGGCAAACTTGGCGGAAAAGAAGTTTACAGATACTGGATTGAAAATGGGAATGGGATGAAAGCGGGCATAATTGATTATGGCGCTATTTTGACAAACCTCATAGTCCCGGGGCCGGATGGAGAAATGCAGGATGTGGTGCTGGGATATGATACCCCCCAGGAGTATGCTGCCAACAGCGGCTGTTTTGGCGCAGTGATCGGCCCTAACGCCAACCGTATAGGGAAAGCAGCCTTTGAACTGGAGGGCAGGAAATGCCAGTTGGCTGCCAATAACGGGGAAAACAATCTCCACAGCCATCCGGACCTTGGCTACCACAAGAGAATATGGGAAGCAGAAGAAGGGGAAAACAGCCTTACCCTGCGGCTGGAGGACCAGGATGGCTGTATGGGGTTCCCGGGGAATAAGAAAGTCCAGGTAACCTATACCCTCACCGGGGACAACGGGCTGGTATTAAAATATGGGGCGGAAAGTGACAGGGCCACGATTATAAATATGACGAACCATGCCTACTTTAATCTGGCGGGGCATGACAAAGGAAAAATTTATGGCCATATACTGGAACTGAAGGCATCCTCCTATACGCCTACAGACGCAGGGTCCATACCTACCGGCCAGATTGCACCGGTTGCCGGGACCCCCTTTGACTTTTTAACGGGAAAACGGATAGGGGATGAGATTGATTCGGATGACCAGCAGCTCCGGATGGCAGGCGGATATGACCATAATTTTGTGATAGACGGATTTGACGGGACCTTAAGGGAAATAGCCACTGTGGCCGAACCGGTTTCAGGGCGGCGGATGAAAGTATATACTGATTTGCCCGGGGTTCAGTTTTATTCCCATAATTCAGGGGAAACCCAGGCGGGAAAAGGGGGTGCCCAATACGGCGCAAGGAGCGGGCTGTGCCTGGAAACCCAGTATTTCCCGGATACGCCCAATAAACCCGGTTTCCCTTCAGATGTTTTTGGGCCGGGGAGAAAATACGAAAGCACAACCATCTATAAATTCTGCTGAGGTTTCCGGCAGGGAGGTTCTTTATTTAGCGATGCCTTACATCCCTATTCCGCCTTCCCTTATGCTAAACTGATAGTATAGCCAGAGTGTTAAGAGAATTGGGGGGAGCATTATGCGGCTGCCGGATTTGGTGAAGCAGATTGGGAAGGTAAACGGGGAAGAGCGTGTATATGTGGAGGATTATGTCTATACATACTTAAATGAACTGAAAAAGGGAAGGGAGGGGCTGGCCGGAAGGGTGGTTTTTCCGGAAAAGCTATTCCCCAAAAAGAAAAATTTTGAGGTTATTCCCTTAAGGGTCGCGCTTTTCGGACATGTTTACCACAGGGAACGCCGGAATTTTTATCTTGTTTATGGCGCGGCCTGTGTGGTTGACGAATTGGAAAAAGGGAAAAATGAGGAGCAGGTAAGAAAAGAATTTTTTTGGGAATACGAACTGATAGGTTATGTTAATATATACGGGAATACGCAGGATTTTCCTGGGAAAAGGGAAGGATACTTTATTTTTTACGAAAAAAATGAAGCCATGCAAAATTATCTGATTGCATGCTATGGGGGAAAAAGAAGGGAGGCTGGCGCTCCGGCAGGGAAAAGGCCGCCTTTTTCTTTCGCGGAAATGGTAAAAAAACTGCTTTATGGAGAATGTATGGTGATTCTTGCGCTGGCGGTGACCACGATTAACGATTATCACAAAATGTATGATTTTGTGGAAACCGCCCACAGGGCAGTTGCTTTGACGGAGATGGAAAACAGATGATGTTATCTTTGGTACAAAAGAGTTGGAGATGAGCCGATGGCAAATGTGCGGGATTATTTGAAGGAAAAAGAAAAGAGGCAAAAGAAACCGTCCTTTGAGGTGGGGTATAAAGAAAAAATCCGCAGCCATAAGCTGGCCATTTTCTACCGGGCCATACTTTCCGCGCTGCTGGCGGCAGCGGTAATTGTATTTTTGGTTATCCAGTGGCAGAACAGAGTTTTTGCCGAAAGTATTGTTACCCATTCGGCGCCAGTGACCATCGTGCAGGGGGCTACAGCAAGAAATCTGGGAGGGAATATTTTACTATACAGTAAGGATGGGGCAAGCTGCCTGGATGCAAAAGGAAATGCGGTGTGGAACCGGACCTATGAAATGCAGACACCCCTTGCGGCCATCTGTAATCAGGTAATTGCGATTGGGGATTATAATGGGCGCACCATATATGTTATGGACAAAAACGGGGAAAAGGGAACCGTAAATACCAATCTTCCCATCAGGGATTTTTGCGTTTCAGCAAGCGGCGTGGTGGCTGCCGTGCTGGACGATGGTGCCGTGACCAGAATTTATATCTATAACGGCAATGAAAATACAGATACCCCCATCGTGCAGGGAAGGGCCACTATGGATAAGAGCGGATATCCTGTGAGCCTTTCCTTAAGCCCCAACGGAAAATTGATGGCAGTTTCTTATTTATATGTGGACAGCGGTAATATGAAATCTTCCGTGGCTTTTTATAATTTTGGCGAGGTGGGGCAAAATGAAACTGATAATTTTGTAGGCGGCTATGACTATTTGGACACGATTATCCCTTACATACAGTTTATGAATAATGAAACCGCCTTTGCCGTTTCTGATGACAGGATTGTTTTCTTTTCCGGCGGGGAAAGGCCAACCAATATAGCCACCAGCTTCCTGGAAGGGGAAGTGCAGAGTATTTTTTATAATGAAAGCTATGTGGGGCTTACGTTTATTAACCAGAGCGGGGAGTCCGCGTACCGTTTGGATATCTATAATACGGACGGAAATAAAGAGCGTTCTTTGCTCATTGATATAGACTATACGGACATTGTTTTTGGCAGGAACCAGATTATTGTATATAATGATTCAGAGTGTAGGGTTTGGACTAACCGCGGCGTGGAAAAGTTTACTGGAAACTTTGGGAAAAGTACATCCCTTATTATCCCGGGCTCTTCTGCCTACAAATATACGGCAGTCACATCGGATTCTGTTGATACAATAGAGCTTCATTAAGGGAGAGGTACAAAAGTAGATGTATTATGTTGCTCTTATAATTATAGGCATCATTTTGGTATGGAGAATGGCAGCGGGCTTCCGGAAGGGGATGGTCAGGGAAATCGCGTCCCTGATTGCTATGATAGTGGCAGTTTTTTGTATCCTGCTTCTCCTGGGGGCGGCGGGAAGCTACATGGAAAGGGAAATGGGGAAAGTTTTCCAGATTGTGGCGGCGCTTTTGGGAGTATGCCTGATCTACCGGCTGATGCAGCTTTTCCTTACATCCCTGGAGCTGATTTCAAAGCTGCCTGTTATTAAGGGAGTGGATAAGCTCCTGGGAGCGGCGGTGGGGCTGGCTGAGGGGGGGATTATAGCAGGCCTTCTGGTGTATTTCCTCAAAAACTGGGGATTATCAGCACTGGGATAGGGAAAAGAGAAAAAGAAGAAAAAAAGAAGAAAAAAGTTAAAAAAAGGTGTTGACAATAATTACCGCATCTGGTATTATCTAAAAGTCGCAAGTCACTGAGGCAGCCACAACAGCCCAGGGCAGCGCGGCAGGGAAAAACTTCCAAAAAAAGTTAAAAAACCTCTTGACAAAGGGAAACAGCTGTGGTA
>OFGR01000509.1_pt1 | contig 38614 bp, 39 predicted proteins | sample 1521811 | NCBI WGS metagenome assembly OFGR01 (sample SAMEA3504098, study PRJEB24116) | mouse gut metagenome | biome: mouse gut; feature: mouse-associated habitat; material: faeces | place: Denmark | collected 2011
GTGTGACTGGAGTTCAGACGTGTGCTCTTCCGATCTGCGGAATAAATTAAATAAAAACGAAATGCTGGAATTAACTGTTGCAAAAAGCCGTGCATTTCCGCTTCGCAAAGTAAATATAATTTCAACTATAAATAAAAAAAACATAAACCAATGAATGCGCTTATTATGAAATGTAAATTTGTATCGTGGCATCATGTTGTATGTAATTCTGATAGCTTTTGCTTTTTTTAATAACGGAATCATCAGGCATATCGTAAAGCAATGAACAATCAGAATTGCTGCCATTAGCAATCTTCCAATTGACGGCTGAAAGGATGCTGCACCATTTGTGTTATAAACAACAATTTCTTTAATTCCAATTATCAATGCAGCAAAAAGATATAGATTTCTGTAAGTCACGTATGCATATTTTTCTTTTCCCAATATCTTTACCGTCCTTATTTATTCTTCCTGATTAGCCACATCTTTTACAATATCATTTGAAAAAGCTCCGCCCAGTTTTCAGCATATGGTTCCTTTACTGCTTTCTCAGTTACTTTCATATAGCAGACGCTGCCACGAATCACTTGCGCCATGGCTTTTGCAAGACTTCCCACACTATCTGTGTCAAAAAACAAAACCTTGTCATAACTCCCAAGTGCCTCATGTGCATATGGCAGGTCTGCCAGTATCATACCCTTGCCAGTTTTTTTAAATTCACTGACCGGCAGCCCCCATGTTTCCAGCAAGGAAGGAAATACCAGACAGTCAGCTTCTTCATACCTGCAAAACAGTTCGTTTCTATCCAATATTCCCATCCATCGCACGTTATTCAAAATACTGTATTTTTTATAAAGCTCTTTAGCGTATTTATTTTCAGTGCCATCAATTGTTATCCATAATTCAAAATTATGAAATTCTTTGTGCTCCAGCATCCAGCATGCATCCAGCACCGCTTCAAAATTTTTAAAATATCTTGGATATGCCGCATAAATAAATACTGTTTTTTTATTCTTCCGGCTTCTGTCTGTGAATTCATGGGCTCTTGGCATATCCGGCCTTGCAACAATAACATTTCTGACCGGGTACATTTTGTAAAATTCCTGTCTCATCCAATCCTGCTGCACTATAACTGCATCAGCAGAAGCAATATTTATCCGGTAAACATACCGATACAAAAATGCAAATAAAACCATTTTCAGGCTGTATTTTATCTTTGTGATATCTTTTTTCATAAATGGACCTGGATTATGACAATATGTATAAATCCGGTCAGCTTTCACAAAAGGCGTCATGTCATGCAAAGAAAACCAAACATCAATATGATGCATTTTGGAAAATCCATGAAAAAAAATATACTCATAATATAGCCTGTGCATATAGCTCCGTCTTGATTTTGGCAATTCCACAATTTTTACTATATCTTTGTATTTTTGAAACAGTTCTTTTTTATGGACAAACGCAATAATTCTATACTCCTTATAAAGCCCTGTTCTCCAAACCGCATCCAGACAGTCATAATAAATGGAAAGCGGCCCGCCTTCATATAAATTTATTCCACTAATAACAATTGTCCGCATATATTAAATCCTCGTATTACTTTTTATACAGCCCCAAAAATTTTTTTCACATAGACATATCCGCATAAAAATATCCATATAAATATACTTCCCTGAACTACTCATTTCCCTATTTCCAATATTCTGTTTCCCACTTCTTTATCACTCTGGCCGGAACTCCTCCTGCAATAACCTTTGGCGGAATATCTTTGGTCACAACACTGTTGGCCGCAATAATGCTTCCCCTGCCTACTGTTACTCCCATCTGAATAACTGCTCCTTCCCCAATCCAGACATTATCTTCTATATTGACTGGAGCAGTCTGCAATTTACGTTTATTTGGAGCCACATCTGGATAATCATGCTTCCCTCTCCCCTTGTACTTTCCATGAGAATTATCCAAAACCAAAACCTTAGAACCCATCAGCACTCCACTTCCAATATTTATCTTTTCCGCGCAACGAATGCTCACATAGTCTCCCATATTAACATTTTCTCCAAAAACGAGTACTTTTTCCTGATGCTCACCATTTACTTCTATTCGGCAATTATATCCTGTTGTTAAATTTTTCCCCCAATCAATATATTTTTTTCCACGTATAATGACTGGATATCTGATAAGCCGTACTGAAGGAAACCATATTTTATTCCAAATGACCGACATTGCATTTTTTACAATTTCTCCCAATCCATAGTTCGATGTCCTATCCCGAAATTTTTTATCCTGTTTCTGCATTCTCCGTCATCCTCCTCTATATATGATTTCTTTCCAAATCTGACGCTGTTCCCTGTCACTCCTCCATCTGAATAATTTTCTGAACCTTCTTTTCAAAATGCGTCTGTGATAAAAATTTTTCAAAATACGCACGGCATGCATGCCGTCTTCCGCATCCATCGTCAGCTTTAAAGCAGCCTTCTCTCCAGTTCAGTCCTATTCCGTATCTTTCCACAGCTTCCCACGTATCTCCCCTGATATTATTAATCATTGGAAGGCCATATTCTAAGTAATCTACGCTTTTCATCGTAAATCCCACGCATACAGAACCTTTCATAATATTCAGTCCATAATGGCAGGAATCAAAAATGCGCTGTTTTTCTTTCCTGTCATAAATCTTTCCATGATATACAATGACTGCACCGGCATCCGCGCATACCTGGATAAAACGCTCCCTGTTCTCTCCGCTTCCAATCATATGCAAAATGACAGGCTTGTGCTTTTTACATGCCCGGATAATCCTTCCAATTAAATCGATATCAATAATATGATTCATGGAACCAAGGTAGCACAGGCTGATTCTGTCATCCGGCAGATGCAGCTGCGGTTTATATTCCACAGGCTGTCTTGCCAGATACAGCGTTTCAACCCGTTTTCCATCCAGAATACTCCCAAGCGTTTTTTTATATAAATTACATTCTACTGTAATAAAATCAGCATTTTTCAATCCCACATTGCGAATCTGTCCCCAGAGACGGAGTGGAAATACAGCTTTCCATGCGTTAACAGGCATGGTTTCCGGCCACAAATCAATCATATCCAAAACCAGCCTCATTCGCGGATATTTTTTCTTAATCTTCCCCGCTCTCTCTGCAAAGCTGTTTGGCGGAACAAATACCCATAAAAGGTCTATCGTATCTGCCTGCTTTTCTACCGTTTCAAATATAATCCTGGACAGCCGTACATGTGAATACAGTCTCTGTAATGACATATTTTTTGTGTATGGCAGCGTCCTGAAATACCGGAATCCCTTTTTTCCACCTTCGCGCCTTTTCTTCTCAATATGGCAGAAATCAGATGCAAATACCTCTACCCTGTGGCCTTTTTCCTGAAAAGCATGAAACAGGAGTTCAGCCCTGTGTTCATATGTATCAAAACAGTTTACAATTACAATTTTCATAATCTGACTTCCTTAATTTTACTGATAAATATTCAAAAAAACGCAAATAAAAAATACGAGCAGCAGCATAATCTGCTGCTCTCGTATTTCTTCATTTCATGACAAATACTATACCTTACAAACCTCATCCACCGGCACCTCAACCGACACATCCTGTCCAAACAGGTGCACGCCAATCTCCACAACACCTTTCCCAACCTTCCACACAACGCCATCCATGCCATCCATAGACCCGGCTGTCACCTTCACGGCATCCCCAGTCTGGAACACCGCTTCCTGTTCCGGTTCCGGCATTTCGGTTTTGTAATAATCCGGCACGCGCACGGGCGCTTCTACCTTGCCATAGGCCAGCTCCTGCTCGATATCTTCTTTCAGGATAATCCCAAGCGCAGCCGTTTTTTCCTCGCCCAGCATCCGGAACCGGATAATCGCATACCGCTTCTTAAACTGGTACTTCACAACCTGTCCCATATAGCCGCGCAGCGGCCCGGACACCCGGTAGACATGCCCGCTGCGGTCTTTTTCGACATAAGAAAGCCGCACAATCCGCTCCCCGTCCGGGTTGTCCATGTCCAAAAGGTCCTGGAAAAACATCTGTTCTTCCCTGCGCAGCGGCACAAACCCAAAGTCCCCGTCAGACAGCAGCTTGACCATAGCCGGAATATGCTTTAATTCCAGAAATACTTCGTCCGGCTTGTCTGTAATAATCAGCACATATCCCGGAAACAGCCTTTCGATATGCACAATGCTCTGCTGCTGCTTGCGCCAGACCCTCTCATAATATGCTATAAAACAGTCCTCATAAAGGCTGGACGGCACTGTTTTTCTGACCATCTCCACCAGTGCTTCTTCCCGGCCTGTCATCGTCTGCAATACATACCACATAAAAAGCCTCCTTTTATTCATACAGATATCTTTATCAGGAAAACAAATCTTTATCCTATCCATATTACCATATAGAAGCTTTTTATGCTACTGTTACAATCCTGCGCTTTCCTCTGAAAAAACATGCTCCGCCATTCCGCAATATGCACGATGTTACATATCCCGGCCTGTCCCGCTGGCACCCTATAACCCCATTCCTGTCCGTGCAGCCTTCTGACTCTCACGGACAGGTCCGGTTATTTTACGATTCTTATTTTTATATCCTGTATTTTCGTTATTCCTCACATGCAAACGCCATGGCTCCGATTACGGCTACGCCGTTTTCCCGGTAAAACCGCATTGCATCATCTATCATCCGGTGCGTTGTGGTGCCCATCCGGCAGACCAGAATCACCGTTCCGGTTTCTGCCAGCATGTCCCACAGTGCTGTATCAGAACCGGCATTTTCAGCAGATACAGCATCAATTCCAGACTCTTTCAGCTGTCCGGCTATCAATTTCATCCATTCCCTTTCCCGGTCATCCAGCGCAAAATCCGATGCCAGGCACAGACGCGTAATGTCCTGTTTTTTGCAGGCAAGGCGCACCCGGTTCACAAGCTGCACTGCTTTGTGCATGCCTGCCTGTACGCCGGATTCCGCCGGTATTTGTTTCTTTGAAGGAATTCCGCCGTAAAACGGAAATGTATACAGCTCTTTCATTTCCCGGGCGCTTTTTACTGTGTCACGGAACAGATACCAGCAGCCGAAGATACAGCAGTACAGGAACATCCCGCCGGCAAATCCAAGAATGCCGTATCGGACTGCCGAAGACAGGCTTCCGCCAGCAGCAGTTTCTTCTTCCAGACTCTCTGTTTCGCTCCCGTCATCCGTTTCCCGCTGTTCTCCTGCCAGCTGTGTCTCTTTCTCATAAACTGCCAGCTGTGTTTCGCTGAACGCTTCTGTCATTGTCTTCAGGCTGGCCTTGTTCGCTGCCAGCTGTGCCCGCTTGTCATGCTGCTGCACCTGCAGATTGCTGTCTGCCACAACGGCATGCTCTGTACTGACCAGCTTCAGCCTGTGGCTTCCAGCCTGTTTCTTTACCTGTGCGGCATGCGCTTCCAGCACTTCCTGCATAGCATCTGCAAAACGCACGGCCATCTGTTCATCCAGTGCCGTCAGGTCTATATAAAATACTGCTTCCGCCTGCATATCCCCGCCTGCGGCTTCTTCTACTGCAACCTGATACGGATAGCTGTAATTTCTCTGGTACGCCGTCATAATCTCCGCAAGACAGCTTTTGTCCAAATCCCATTCCCTGCCGGTTTTTTTCAGGGCATCTGCAGCGCCGCCATACATGACAAAGCTTAAATAGCTTTCTGTAATTTTCTGCACGTCGCGCCTGTCTGCCTGCTCAATGCTGTAAAGCATATATGTTTTGTGCTTATGGTACGGGTCTGCTTTCATCAGCAGGGAAGTTTCCAGATACTGTTCCAGCCCGGCGTTTTCTGCCTGCAGCTGTACTGCGGACAGCACGCTCTGCTGTTCTTCCTGCGTCAGTTCGATTTCTTCCCCTTCATCCAGCTGCGGCAAATCTGCACGGCTTTTATTTTTCAGATACCCATATCCGCCTGCCAGCACGGCAAACGCCAGGGCACAGATTAAAATCTGCTTCCACTTCATGCAGAGCCTTTTTATCAGGTCTGCAAGGTCGATTTCAATTTCCTCAGATTTCTTCCAGTCATTATTTTTATTCATATGTATTCTCCTGATGCACATATTTTGCTTGACCGCTATGTGCATATCCGGTAAACTGGTATCATGTCTGCATATTTTTCCCATATGGGACATCCCATTCCGGGAATTGCGAAATATGCTGTCTGTCCAGTTTGAAACCGTATAATTCTATTAGTCACTATTTTTATCTCAAATAGTGACTGTAAGTATTCTATATCAAAAAACTGATTTTTACAACTCCAAAGAAGAAATTCCCTCGATTTCCATTATTTGATATGAAAACCGGTGTTTTTTTAGTGCAATTTTGTGAAAATTCCACAAAAAAAAGACAGAACTCTGTCTCCAAAAAAGAAAAGCAGGATGCTTCCAGCAGTCACAATTCCTGCCGGCATTCTTTTTTCCTGAAATTGACCTTCTTCCATACCTGTGATAAGATGATACCATCACTGCTGTACGAAATATCTGTAGCAGGCAAGGTATCGAATGTTACTATTTACAGCCTCATATCCTGATAACCCTGTCAAGGGTAAATTGGGTAACTATCAAATGGTTACCAGCATTCTGCATCACACCGGAGGTACAGACACATGAGCCAGACAATCGCTATCGGCGGCCAGGATTTTGAATACCTGCGCACAAACCAGTATTTTTTTATTGATAAATCCGATTTCATCAGAGAATGGTGGGAAAATGGAGATACGGCTACGCTGATTACGCGTCCGCGCCGCTTTGGAAAAACATTGAACCTGCACATGCTGGAATGCTTTTTCTCAAACCGCTATGCAGGGCGGTCAGACCTGTTTGAAGGGCTTTCCATCTGGAAAAAAGATGCATACCGCCAGCTTCAGGGCAGTTATCCTGTCATATTTCTAAGCTTTGCAAGCCTGAAATGCCAGACTTATGAATCTGCGATGGAAGCTTTCAAGGTACAGGATGCAGAAGACGAAGCATCGCTTACAGAAACCGTCAAGGCTGCACACAGGCAGATAGAATCCAGAAACTATGACTGTGAACTGACTGCACGAGGGATTCCGGCAGAACAGATTCACCATTATGGATTTGCTTTCTGTGGAAAGAACGTGCTGATTGGATAACCAGCAGCTATCGTTTGCACCGGACTGCCGCATCAGGCAAAACATATACAAGAAATAGTATAAAAACGATGCAAAGGAACGATATCTTGTATCATTTTTCTTAATGCGGCAGCCCCCCCCCTTTTTTTTAGGACTCTGCAGGGACAGACCTGAAGCTCAAAAACTGCCCATTGCAAAGTCCATGCAGCAGAAAGCATACCGTCAAGTCTTTTAAACAATATTACCTGTCACAAAATTCCATACTTTCGAAAGATACTGTTTAAGTCATCCCTGCTGATTTTTCCTGCCAGATAATATCCCTTCACAGTTGCCTCGACTCCCTCAAAGAAAATATCAAAATGAAACCAGTCCCCTTCATCATAATATTTCCGCAGCTTTGCAAAGTCACGCTGTAATCTTTCTGGCAGGTTCTCCCGTAACCCTATCCCTTCGTCAATAAACATTTGGCTGCACCTACCGTTTGTTTCATTTCCACTCGAATCCAAAAATAGCGGTAATCCCCATCTTTCTGCCACCTCTTTTACAGCCAGGAAAAACATGCCGCCTGTCTTTACACGGACAATTATACCATAAAACATACTCCTAATGAATAAATCTTTTTTATTTCTAATTAAAAATACTCCCACATGCTATTCTGATATGAGATATAACAGTTCAGCTGGATTTTGAACTTTTTCTTGAAAACAGCTGAAAATAGGTGTATCATAAAAATCTGGTAACAGCATATTTTAACCTTGCTGTTACCAGATTTTAGAAAGAAAACAACCGGCAGAAATAACAAAGGAGATACTGCCAGATGGAAATCATTCAAAACCAGTTCCGGTCTTCCTGGGACGACATTGAAGAAACGAAACCCGATGCAATCGACCTGCAAATGCTGAAAGAAATAGAAGAAGACCCGGAATGCCATGAAAAAATACCATAAAACAGAAAAAGAAAAGGAATCACCACTATGTCAGGTTCATCATTTGGAACACACTTTAAAATCACAACGTGGGGCGAGTCGCACGGCATGGGTGTCGGCGCTGTTATTGACGGCTGCCCTGCCGGGCTTGCTTTATGCGAAGCCGATATTCAGGCATACTTAAACCGCAGAAAGCCGGGACAGTCTAGATTCAGCACCCCGCGCAAAGAAGACGATGCCGTACAGATTCAGTCCGGCATTTTTGAAGGCCGCACCACCGGGACGCCGATATCCATGGCTGTGTATAACAAAAACCAGCGTTCTGCCGATTACAGTGAAATTGCCTCGTACTACCGCCCGGGCCATGCGGATTATACCTTTGACTGTAAATACGGGTTCCGTGACTACCGGGGCGGCGGGCGTTCTTCGGCCCGGGAAACCATCGGGCGCGTCGCCGCCGGAGCAGTTGCTGCAAAGCTGTTAGAAACAGCCGGCATCGGCTTTTTATCGTATGTCAGAAGCATCGGCCCTGTTGAAATCAGCCCGGAGCATTTTGACGCAGACGAAATCGGACGCAATCCGCTGTATATGCCGGATGCCAAAGCAGCCGCAAAGGCACAGGAATACCTGCAGGACTGCATGAAAGCGCAGAATTCTTCGGGCGGCATTGTGGAATGCATTATCACAGGCGTTCCTGCCGGAATCGGGGAACCGGTCTTTGACAAGCTGGATGCACAGCTTGCGAAAGCGGTTTTTTCCATCGGAGCTGTCAAGGGATTTGAGATAGGAGACGGATTTGACGCGGCACGGGCCACGGGACAGGAAAATAATGATGCGTTTTACTATAACGAAAACGGGGTTTTATGCAAAAAAACAAACCACGCCGGCGGCATTCTCGGCGGAATCAGCGACGGCAGCGATATCCTGCTGCGGGCTGCATTTAAGCCGACACCGTCCATCAGCGCGGTTCAGGAAACGGTCAATAAGAACGGGGAAAATATCACCGTCCGTGTCAAAGGCCGCCACGACCCGGTTATCGTACCGCGCGCGGTCGTTGTCGTAGAAGCCATGGCTGCCCTGACACTGGCAGACCTGATGCTGGCGGATATGGGGGCACGGGCCGGGTCGTTTGCGGACTTTTACCGCAGATAATACGAATCCTGTCAGCTTTTAGCCTGTGCCTGTTTTTCCCTGCTGCGGTTATACAAAAACATCACAAACGATGCCGCAATCACCAGCGCATACCCGAAAAAGCTGAACGCATCCGGCACTTCGTCAAACAGTACAAATCCAAGCCCCGCCGCAAACAGAATCTGCGAATAATCATATATCGAAATCTTTTTCGCCGGGGCATATGTGTAGGCGGCTGTAATGGAAAACTGGCCGCCGGCGGCGCACAGGCCTGCCAGCAGCAGCACTGCGGTCTGGCGGCCTGACATGGCCACGGCATGCAGCGCAATCCAAGGCACGACAATCAGGCAGGAAAAGAGCGAAAAATAAAAGACAATCAAAGGCCCCTTCACTCCCATCGTGCCAAGCTTTCGTACCATCGTATAAGCAAATCCTGCCCCGAGCCCGCCGCATACCCCAATCAGTGCGGGCGTCATGGCGGTATTGTGAAATCCCGGCTTGACGATAAACAGGCATCCGCAGAAAGCCGCTGCCACGCATGCTGCCTGAAACGGCGAGATTTTTTCTTTCAGCAGGAAATACGAAAACAAAACCGCGAAAAACGGCGATAATTTGTTTAATATCGAAGCATCTGCCACAAGCAGATGGTCGACGGCATAAAAATTACATAAAATACCGGCTGTACCGGCAATGCAGCGCATAGCCAGTGACAGCCGCGCTTCTTTTTCCACCCGCAGCGGGACATGGTTTTTTATAATCACCGCCCCTGCAAAGGCTGCGGCTACAAGGTTTCGGAAAAAGCTTTTCTGCACGGACGGGATATCTCCCGCAAGACGCACGCAGACGTTCATGCACGCAAAGCAGAACGCAGAAAGCATAATCAGCAGTGCGCCGCGCAGATAGTTGTCATGTCTGGATTCTGTATTCACTCTGTTCCTCAATCTGCCATTCTGGCAAAAGACAGCCGGGAGATTAGTCCGTCAGCCCAGCTTATGAATATACACGCAGTTCGGTGTCTCTACTTCCACCGGCTTGCCGTGCATCAGGAAATATTTTCCTTCATAATTCATGGAAAAAATCCCGATTGTATTGTCATCATGGTTCAGGCACATAAAATGCTTTCCATCTGGAAATACAGCGATTGCTTTTGGGAATTCCCCGCCAATGCGGTTGTTGCAGACAAGTTCCAAAAGCCCGGTTTCTTTGTCCACATGGAATACAAGCGCTGCGTTGATTCCTGCATCTGTACAGAACAGGTAGTTTCCATCCGGTGAAAATTCCATCGTTGTCGCGCTGCAGATTTCATCCTCTGCAGGATCTCCGGTCGGAATCGTCTGAATCAGTTCAAATTCCGGGTTATCCCCGTCAATGACGAAATAGCGGTATACATTGATGACATTTGTAAGCTCGCATAAAATATATGCAAAACGGCCGTCCCTGCTAAAACGCATTGCGCGCGGCGCAGAATCCAGCGGACACCGGATAATGTCATGATTGATAAGCTGCCCGCCATCGTAGTCCAGGCGGTATATTTTGACATGGTCAAGCCCGCCGTCTACGGCGCACAAAAACTTCTGGTCCGGCGTTACTTTAACGCAGTGCACATGCGGCCTGGAATTGCGTTCCGCGATGCAGCGTCCCATGCCTTTATGAAAGACACCGTCGGCAATTCCTGCAATGGAGCCGTCTTTGTTCAGGCGCATCATGGACACCCTTGCATCATGATAGCCTGCGACAAACAGGTAGCGGTCCTGGCGGTCGAGCTCCAGATAGCAGCCACGCATGCCGCCAATCCATTCTTTGTTGATTTCTTCCAGGTCGCCGTCCTTTAAAATATGAAACGCTTCCACGCCTTCATCCGCAATGGAATATAAAATTTTACCGCTGTGCGAAATAATCACATCCGACGAATTGCTGATTGGCACCATTTTGCGTTCTTCGATTGTGCCGCTTTCCACATCCACATCGTAAATATGAATGCCCAGGCTGTTTTCGTGTGTGTAGGTGCCCACGTACGCTACATACTTATCCTTTCCCATTGTCAGTCCTCCTCTTTTCTTCGCAGAATATCATATCTGTCAAAATTATCCATTTCCAGGCCATGCTGCGGCCCTAAGACCGGTTCCAGGCGGACATACAGCACCTGCTTTGGATGCGGCGCACTGTCCATCTTTTTTCCTTCCCCGTCCAGAATCGCATCCACCCGGACTGCAAGGTTCCTGCCATCCGGCTTCATGACTTCAATCTGTTCCCCGGTGCAGAACTTATTGCGCTGTGTAATCCTGACAAGCCCCTGTGCGTTTCTTTCTTCTATAATGCCAAGATAAGAATAATTCTTTACATAATCGGCGCTGTCATACACCTGCGCTTCCTGCGACGGGCTTCCGTAAAAAAATCCAGTTGTAAACTGGCGGAACGTGCCGCTTGCAATCTGCTCCAGATACCAGGGCAGATTTTCTTCATACAGGGCTTCGGAACGGAAATAATCGTCAATGGCCCTGCGGTAGGTCCGCGCGACAGTCGCAATATAGAGCGCTGTTTTCATGCGGCCTTCGATTTTAAAGCTGTCAATTCCTGCCTTTACAAGGTCCGGGATATGTCCAATCATGCACAAATCCTTCGAATTAAAAATGTAAGTCCCGCGGTCGTTTTCATATACCGGCAGGTATTCCCCGGGCCTTTTTTCTTCCACAACCGCATATTTCCAGCGGCACGGATGCGTGCATTCTCCCTGGTTGGCGTCCCGGCCTGTAAAATAGCTGCTTAACAGGCACCTGCCGGAATAGGAAATGCACATGGCCCCGTGGACAAATACTTCCAGCTCCAGCTGCTGCGGAATATGGGAGCGCATTTCGCCGATTTCCTGCAGCGACAGCTCCCTGGCACAGACAACGCGCTTTGCACCCAGCCTGTGCCAGAACAGCAGGGACTCATAATTGGTATTATTTGCCTGCGTGCTGACATGCCGCTCAATATGCGGACAGGCTTCCATGGCAATGGAAAAGACACCCGGGTCTGAAATAATAAGCGCGTCCGGCCCGATTTCGCCGAGCTGGCGGAAATATTCCCGCACCCCGTCAAGGTCGCTGTTATGTGCAAAAATATTTGCCGTCACATACACCTTTGCGTGATGCTCATGCGCAAACCGGATGCCTTCTTCCATTTCCTGTAATGTAAAATTTTTTGCTTTGGCACGCAGCCCGAACGATTCCCCGCCGATATATACCGCATCTGCGCCATATATCACCGCAATTTTCAATACTTCCAGGCTGCCTGCCGGTACTAACAGTTCCGGACGTTTCATGCTGTGGCCTTTCTTAAATCTATTTGGTATTACATAATCCTGCTGCTGACGGTTATCCCATCCCCGACCGGCAGCACAGACGTCACAAGCTGTTCATGGTGCGTGAGCGCGTATAAATACTCACGCATGCGCCTGTGAATCGTGCGGTTGCGCCGGATAACGGCATACCTGGACTCAATAATATCCCCGTCCTGCAGGATATTGTCGGAAATAAGCATTCCGCCTGCTGCTAAAAGCCGCATGACCTCCGGCAGGAAATGAATATACTGCCCCTTCGCCGCATCCATAAAAATCAAATCATACGGCCCGGACAGCTGCTTTAGGACCACGCCGGCATCGCCTTCTAACAGCTCAATGTCATCCTGCATGCCCGCACGCCGGAAATTGGCCCGGGCAGCCGGAATCCTTTTTTCATAATTTTCTATTGTCGTAATTTTACAGTCCGCCGGATTGTATGTTTTCATCAGAATCGCCGAAAAACCGACCGCCGTGCCGACTTCCAGAATCTGCCGCGGCCTTTGCATGGCAAGAAACAGTTTCAGGCAGGACTGTGTTTCCTTCCTGATAACCGGCACATCCTGCCGCAGTGCTTCTGCTTCGATTTCTTCTAACAACTCTGTATTTCCGCTGTCCAGTGAATTGATATACGTCACGAATCTTTCATCAACAATCATTCTTTTTCCTGTTCCGGCTCCCCGGATTCTTCCCCGCTCATTATCTTCATCATTTCCTGCGACGTCATCGAGGAATTTAAAAGATAACGGCCCGGAACCAGTTTTTTGCTGTAGTCCGACAGCTTCAGCTGTATGACAAACAGCCATTTATCCCGTATCAGTCCTTTTTCTTCCAGAAGGCTCCCAATATCTGCATCACTCATGGAAGGCCTCACCTGTACCAGCCGCTCCCTGCCTTCTCCTTTTGTGACCGCAGGTTCTGTAAAAATCCGGTACCCATAGTCATACGAACGCAGCCCGAGCTGGTACATGCCATATATAATTACAAGAAATACCAGAACGGTGAAGCTGATGCTCACAAGCCTCATGACAATTTTGCTGACGCTCATAACCAGGTGTCCCTTCTTTCATGATAAAATCTGTATCAGCTTACGGGTCTGCCACAAATCCAAGGTCAAAATCGATATTCTGTACCAGCTCCCAGTTGATTTTCTGGAACAGCCTGCAGATGCCAAGCTCCGCATCCAGGTATTCGTTGACAAGCGGGTCCTTGCGCAGCTCCAGCCCTTCACGCTCCAGGCCGTCTACTTTTTCATACAGGGAACGCCCGTCTGCAAAATTCTGAACCTCGTAATTCTTCTTGCGGAATGCGTGAATCCGCTGCTCCAGCTCCGGCTGCTCATGCACTTTCCTGCGGATATCCTGGTAGCGCCTGTATTCGCTGCTTTCCCAGACTGCATGAACCAGGCCTGCCATGGCTTTTTCTACGGATTCCGCCTGCACCTGCTGGCTGTCCTGATTTTTCCATTCATCCATATGCTTCTCCCTGCCCCTGTCTGTCACTGTAATTTGCATTAAAGCCTTTTTATACTTCCATAATAATTGGAATAATCATCGGCCGGCGCTTCATCTCTTTCCAGACAAAATCGCCAAGCGCGTCCTTGATTTCTGTCTTGATTCTGCCCCAGTCTGTAATATGCTTGTCCATGCAGGCCTGCATCGTGCCGTTTAACACATGCCTGGCCTCATCCATCAGGCTTTCCGAGCCCCGGACATAGACAAAGCCGCGGGAAACAATATCCGGCCCTGCAAGAACCATGCCGGAACCGCTTTCCAGCGTCAGCACAACGATAATAATGCCTTCTTCGGCCAGATGCTGCCTGTCCCTTAATACGATATTGCCGACATCCCCGACGCCGAGCCCGTCTACCATGACGTCCCCGACATGCACCCTGCCAGCGACCCTGGCGCTGTTATCATCCAATTCCAGCACATCCCCGGTCGTAAGCAGGAAAATATTGTCCTTAGAAACGCCCAGCTCCTCTGCAATTTTGGCCTGGGCCTTTAAATGCTTGTACTCCCCGTGCACCGGAATGGCGTATTTCGGATGCACCAGCGAATAAATCAGCTTGATATCCTCAATGCACGCATGCCCCGATACATGCACATCCTGAAAAATAACCTCGGCACCCTTCATCGACAGCTCGTTGATAATTTTCGTCACGGCCTTTTCATTGCCTGGAATCGGGCTGGAGCTTAATACAATCAAATCATTTGGCTTTATCGATACCTTGCGGTGCATTCCGCTTGCCATGCGTGACAAAGCGGCCATCGATTCGCCCTGGCTGCCGGTCGTTATCAGAACGGTCAGTTCATCCGGGTAATCTTTCAGCTGCTCAATATCAATCAGCGTATGCTCCGGTATATGAATATAGCCAAGCTCGGTCGCCGTGCTGATAATATTTACCATGCTGCGGCCTTCGATAACTACTTTCCTGCCGTGGTTATACGCACAGTTTATAATCTGCTGCACACGGTCTACATTTGATGCAAACGTAGACACGATAATGCGGTTTTGTTTATGGTCTGTAAAAATCGTGTCCAGCACTTTCCCGACTGTTTTTTCCGACATCGTAAATCCCGCACGCTCTGCATTTGTGCTGTCACACATCAGGGCAAGCACGCCCTTTTTCCCGATTTCGCCAAACCGCTGCAAGTCAATGGCATCCCCGAATACCGGCGTGTAATCCACTTTAAAGTCTCCGGTGTGTATGACAACGCCTGCCGGCGAATAAATGGCAAGCGCTGCTGCATCCTGAATGCTGTGGTTTGTCTTGATAAATTCGACCCGGAAACAGCCAAGGTTGATATGCTGCCCGTACTTGACGACTTTGCGCTTCACGACACGCATCAGGTCATGTTCACGCAGCTTATGCTCGATAATCCCGACCGTTAATTTCGTTGCATAGACCGGCACGTTAATTTCTTTCAGTACATAAGGAATCGCGCCGATATGGTCCTCATGCCCGTGGGTAATAAAAAACCCCTTTACTTTTTCAATATTATCTCTTAAATACGTAATGTCAGGGATTACGAGATCGATTCCAAGCATGTCGTCCTCTGGGAATGACAATCCGCAATCCACAACAATAATACTGTCTTCATATTCAAAGGCAGTAATGTTCATTCCAATCTGTTCTAATCCGCCCAATGGAATGATTTTTAATTTTGAATCCGTCACCTGCTATTCTCCTTATTATACCTGAATGTTCAGTTCATCGCCCATTAATTCTGAAAACACCCTGCCGACTGCTTCCATTTCCGTCTCGTCTTCCACAAGCTCAAGTTCCAGGGTTTCCTCGTTATTTTCATCTCTCTGTTCGGAAATGACCTTAAAGATATACCCTTCCGAATCCTGGTTCAGCTCCTGGGTTGCAAGCAGGTATTCCGTACCGTTTACCCTTGTCCGCTCTAATACAAAAAAGTCGGCAAACCCGTCCTGCTCCTCATCGTAAAAGGAGATTTTCTCATACATGGGTTCTCCCTGCATCATCTGTTCTGCTTGACGTAACATATCATCCATTTTTATTTCCCTTTCTTCATTTCCTGTTTGTCATAATTGTGTAATTTGTACTGCTTTGAACGATTAGTGCAGGGAATCCAGATATCCCTGCAGAATCAGGCATGCGGCAATCTTATCCACATATTCCTTCCGGTTTTCCCGGCGGACGCCGCAATCTATCAGAACCTGCCCTGCTGCTGCCGTTGTCAGGCGCTCGTCCCACAAAATCACCTCAAGGCCGGTTCTTTGTTCCAGCATCTGCCCAAATTCCTTTGTTTTTTCACAGCGTTCTCCCTGCGTATTGTTCATATTTTTTGGATAGCCGAGCACGATTTTTTCTGCTTCATATTCTGCGGCTAGCTGCGTGATGCGTGCCAGAGTCTGGCGGAGCTTTGCCGGGGATTTGCGGAAAATGGTTTCCACCCCCTGTGCTGTTACAAGCAGCGGGTCGCTGACCGCCACGCCTACTGTCTTCGACCCAAAATCCAGTCCCATGATGCGCATATGCCTGATACCCCCTGTTCGTTTACTGGAAATTTTCCCGGATATATTCTTTGAGGATTTCTTCTACCAGCTCATCACGCTCTACTTTCATAATCAGGCTTCTGGCATTGTTATGGCTTGTGATATAAGTCGGGTCCCCGGACATAATATACCCTACAATCTGGTTCAGCGGATTGTAGCCTTTTTCATTCAAAGAACGGTATACATGCTCCAGTACATCTTTTACCTGTATTTCCGGTTCCTTTTCTACCCTGAAAAATTGTGTGTTGCTTTTATCCTGCATAGTTCACGACCTCATTCCTGCTTCTTTTGTCTGCTTCATCCAAAGCATTACTGTTTTTATTTTAATATAACCGGCGTTAAAATTCAACCATAAGATAAACATCTCTTGTCAATTGTCCAGTAATTTTTCCCGTGGCAAAGCTGTTTGTGCGGTCTTTTTCTGATTTTACAGCTATTTTGACGTATTCTTTTGTATATCCGGTAAAATATTGTATTCCTTCGTATAAAAAAGGTTCTTCCAAAAGCACGCTTTTTACCTGCCCCGCAAACGTTTCCCGGTACCTTTCCGACATCTGTTCCCCAAGCTTTCGCAGCTGCGCGCCGCGCGCGGCCTTTACGGCTTCCGGCACCTGGCCGTCCATGTCTGCCGCTTTTGTGCCCGCTCTTTTCGAATACGGAAAGACGTGCATCCCGTACAGCTGTATGTTATCCAAAAACTGCATGGTCTGGCGGAATTCTTCTTCGGTTTCGCCCGGAAATCCGGTGATAACGTCCGTTGTAATCGCCGGATTGGAAAAATGCCTGCGCAAAATATCACAGCGGGCGGCATATTCTGCGGACGTATACCTGCGGTTCATGCGCTTTAATACGCTGTCGCAGCCGCTTTGCAGGGACAGGTGAAAATGCGGGCAGATTTTTTCCATTCCCGCAAGCGCAGCCGCAAATTCCTCTGTCACAATGCCGGGCTCTAAGGAACCCAGGCGGATGCGCGCTATCCCTTCGATGCGGCTGACTGCCTGCAAAAGCTCCAAAAGCCCCTGTCCGGACGGTTTTGCGGCATCGGTTCCATAGGAGCTTATATGGATTCCGGTCAGCACGATTTCACGGCATCCGCTGTCTGCAAGCCTCCCTGCTTCTGTGATAATTTCATCCGCATTCCGGCTGCGCACCCGCCCCCTCGCATATGGGATAATGCAGTAGCTGCAAAACTGGTTACAGCCGTCCTGGATTTTGAGAAACGCCCTTGTATGCCCTGCCTGGCGCGTAACGGTCAAAGGCTCGTACTCCGCAACGCCGTCGTTGATATCTTCCCAGTCTGTCAGCACCTTCGGGCTGTTTTTCTGCCGCTGGAACTGTTCTATCATGGATATGAGGTGCTGCTTTTTATTATTGCCCAGAATAATATCTGCAATTCCTTCCTTTGAAATCTCCGGCCCTTTTGCCTGGACATAGCAGCCTGCCGCGACAAGCAGCGCGCCGGGGTTCTGCCTGCGGGCGCGGTGGAGCATCTGCCTGGATTTGCGGTCCGCAATATTGGTCACGGAGCAGGTATTAATCACATACACGTCTGCTTTTTCATGAAAATCCACGATTTCATATCCCGCTTCTTCTAAAAGCTGCTGCATCGCTTCGGTTTCGTAGGCATTGACTTTGCATCCTAAATTATGGAGCGCTGCTCTTTTCATATTTTTTACTCTTTTCTTTTCCATATATTGACATTTCCAAATAAAACCGTTACTATAATGCGTGAAAGGTTATCATCCGATATATTTTTCGATTATCTGAACACCATTATTAAGGAGGTATATAACCATGAAGACTGTACAGATTTCCTTAAATTCTATCGATAAGGTAAAATCATTTGTAAATGCGATTACTCAGTTTGATTATGATTTCGACTTAATTTCCGGCAGGTATGTGATTGATGCAAAATCCATTATGGGCATCTTCAGCCTGGACCTGTCAAAGCCGATTGAGCTGGCGATTCATGCAGAAGCTGATGTAGATGCCATTTTAGATGTTATCAAGCCATACCTTGCAGAATAAAGCAGAAAAAGGCAGCGCAAAATAAACCAGACTGCCAGAAAGTGCCGGTGCCCGCCGGCACTTTTTTACTGCCTGGCATTTCAGGCTTCCACACGGATAACCTCCACTGTCTCCACTGCCTGTCGGAAAAGCGCATCGATTTTTTCCTGCAGATGCGTCTCTGATTTCTGTATGGATTTCAGGTTTGGCTTTGTCACCGGATGCCTGGACACAAATATCGTGCAGCAGTCTTCAAACGGGAGAATGGATGTTTCATATGTCCCGATTTTCAGCGCAATATCAATAATATCCTGCTTGTCAAACCCAATCAGCGGACGGTACACCGGCATGGTACAGGCTTCGTCGGTTACGGCCAGCGACTGCATCGTCTGGCTGGCTACCTGTCCGATGCTCTCCCCGGTAATCAGGCCCAGGCTCTCACCTTCCCGTGCAAAATGCTCTGCCAGCTTCATCATATAGCGGCGCATCAGAATCGTAAGCTGGTCATGCGGGCATTTATCGTATATATACAGCTGGATATCCGTAAAATTCACAATATGAAGGCGCACCGGCCCGGCATACACCGATACCGCTTTTGCAAGGTCTATGACCTTCTGTTTTGCCCGCTCGCTCGTATAAGGCGGCGCATGGAAATATACCGCGTCGATTTTCACGCCCCGCTTTGCTATCATATAGCCGGCAACCGGGCTGTCAATGCCGCCGGACAAAAGCAGCATGGCCCTGCCAGCCGTTCCGACCGGCATTCCGCCAGGCCCTGGAATCGTCCGGGAATAAATATTAATCTGGTTTCTGATTTCCACATGCAGCGTCACCTGCGGATGATGCACATCGACCTTTAACTGCGGATAGGCTTCCAGCAGGCGTTCACCCAGTGCGGCGCTGACTTCCATGGATTCCATCGGGTAATTTTTCCTCGCGCGCCTTGTGACAACCTTAAACGTAACGTCCAGCCGTTCAAATGCGTCCGCGGCATAGCGGATAACCGTCTGTGCAAGCTTTTCAAAGCCCTCGTCTTCGGTCAGCACAACCGGGCAGATGCCTGCAATGCCAAATACATGGGTCAGTGCTTCAACGGCTTCGTCAAAGTCAAATTCCCCATGGGCCAGCACATAGACCCTGCCATTTTCCCTGCGCACGGTAAACTCGCCGTCTGCGCGCTTCAGGGCATTCGCCGTCTGGCTGACCAGCGTGTCTTCAAAAATATGGCGGTTTTTTCCCTTGATGCCGATTTCCGCATATTTAATCAAAAATGCCTGATACATAATCGTTCCTTTCTATATAGAATACCGATGCACGCCCGGCTGCGTGCCTGCATAGCCTGGCACACCCGGCTGCCTTTCTGCATGCCTGCATGGCCTGGCACACCCGGCTATCTTCTTACATACCTGCGCAGCCGCGGTACTATTTCTGCGAGCTTTGCAGCCGCATAATCAATTTCTTCTGCCGCTGTATATACGCTGAAGCTGAACCGCAGCGTACTGTCTGCCAGTTCCGGCTTCAGCTTCATGGCCTGCAGTGTCTGTGACGGCGCACGGTGGTTTGAAGCACAGGCAGAACCGGCCGATACATAGATGTTATATTCTTCCAGTGCATGGAGCAGCACTTCGCTGCGGACCCCTTCTATGGACAGGCTGACGATATGCGGGGCACTGTCACGGCCGGTGCGCCCGTTCACCGTCACGCCTTCCAGACAGGCGGTCTTTTCGAGAAAACGGTCTTTCAGGCTGTACAGATGCGCGGTTTTTTCTTCCAGGCCCTCATAAGCTTCCTTTGCCGCTTCCCCAAGCCCTGCAATGCCCGGCACATTATGCGTGCCGGAACGCATGCCGGACTGCTGGCCGCCGCCAAAGGACAACGGGGTGATTTTTGTCTTTTCCCTGATATATAAAAAGCCGACGCCCTTCGGGCCATGGATTTTATGGCCGCTGACCGATAACAGGTCAATGCCTTCTTTTTTCGGACGGATGCGCATTTTGCCATACGACTGGACGGCATCGGCATGCACGAGCGCTGCCGGATTTATCTGGCGGACAATCGATGCCGCTTCTGCGACCGGCTGCAGCGCCCCTGTCTCGTTATTGGCCTGCATAATCGAAACAAGCACGGTCTGGCCATTCACGGCTTCCCGCAGGCTGTCCAGCAAAAGGATGCCGTCCTTATCCACCGGAAGGTATATGACCTCAAATCCCTGCTTTTCGAGATAAGCCATCGTATTGCGGACAGACGAATGCTCCACCTGGGTTGTGATAAGCCGGTTCCCGCTGCGCCGGTTTGCCATCGCAGCCCCAATCAGCGCCAGGTTATTGGACTCTGTTCCCCCGGATGTAAAGATAATTTCCTTTTCAGAAACCCGCAGCGTCCTGGCAATTTCTGCTGCCGCTTTCCTGACATGTGCTTCGGCTTCCATGCCTTTTTTATGCAGGGAAGAAGGATTTCCGTAATCACAGTCCATCATCCGCAGCACGGTCTCCTGCACGCGCCTGGAACAGCGGGTTGTTGCCGAATTGTCTAAATATGCTTCCATGCCTGTCTATGCCTTTCCTGATACAATACTTTTATCCTGCAGTATTTCTATCATGTAATTGATGAATCAATACTTTTATCCTGCCCTGCTGTTTTTTCTGCCTCTGTTTCCAGATGCAGCATCAGCGCGGACATGATGGCAATGGCTGCCGTATCGGTGCGCAGGATTCTGCGCCCGAGCGAAATTACCTGCATCTGTCCGCGCAGCGCGCCGATTTCTTCTTCTGCAAAGCCGCCTTCCGGCCCGATAAATACGCTGATGCTTTCTCCCGGGCAGATGCCTGCAAGTGCCCCTGCCGTCTGCTTCATTCCGCGCTCATTTTCGTATGGCACCAGGCAGCGGTCGCACTGCCTGGCATAAGCGGCCGCTTCCCCAAAATTCATGACCGGGTGGATTTGCGGAATACGGCTGCGCTTGGACTGCTTGGCCGCGCTTTCGGCAATGGCCTGCCAGCGTTTCTGCCTGGCCTGTGCCTTTTTTTCATCCAGCTTTACGACGCAGTACTTCATGGCAACCGGAATGATTTCGTGCACGCCCAGCTCCACAGCCTTTTGAATCACATATTCCATGCGCTCTCCCTTTGGAAGCGCCTGAAACAGGTATATTTCACTGGGAAGCTCTGTGCCTGCAATGTCCGAATCCAGAATGTCCAGCTGCACAAACGCATCGGCCATTTCCAGCACGCTGCACAAAAAGCTGCGCCCGCTCCGGCTGCTGATGCGCACCTGCTCACCCATCTTCAGGCGCAGGACATTTTTCATATGGTTCACATCCGGCCCGGTAATGGTAATAAAATCTTTTCCAATCTGTGCGTCATCCGCAAAAAACTGGTACATGCCTTATCCTTCCTGCAGGGGCTTTTGCACGGTAATGCTGACCCATTCACCCTGAACATTTGTTTCAAGTACTGCAAAGCCTGCCTGTTCTAACGCCGCGCGCACTTCCTGCTCCTTAAAATCAATAATGCCGGATGTAATGAAAATGCCGCCCGGCTTCAGGCACGGCTGTAAAACCGGCGCCATTGGAATAATGACGTCTGCCAGAATATTTGCCACTATAATATCATATGGCGCAGCTGCTTCCTGCCTTTGCAGCTGTCCGTCTTCTAACAGGTTTCCGGTATAAAAATGCCAGCGTGTTTCGTCCAGATGGTTCAGGCGCATATTTTCTTCTGCCGAGACAGCACAGTTTTCATCTATGTCAATGCCGTTTACGCTGGCCGCACCCAGCTTTAACGCTGCAACGGACAAAATCCCGCTGCCGCAGCCCACATCAAACACCCGCACCGCAGGGCTTTCCGGTGCCTGGATATATTTTTTCAGCTGGCGGATGCACAGCTGGGTCGTTTCGTGCTTTCCGGTACCAAACGAAATGCCGGGCTCGATTTCTATAAGTATTTTGCCGGTATCATCTGCCTTTAATTCTTCCCAGGCCGGTTTGATTAAAATATCCTCTATCGTAAAAGACTGAAAAAACTGTTTCCAGTTATTCATCCAGTCTGCGTCCTCGGTCTGCCCCTTTGTAATCTGTGCCGTGCCGATGTCCACATACGGCTCCTGCTTCATCGCGGCAAGCGCATCCTGTACATCCTGAATCAGCCCCTCATGATTCTGCCCGGATTCGAGGTAAAAACTCACCCGGCTCGTCCCGTCATCCGGCGGCAGCTGCGGCGGGAAATCAATAAACATGCTCCCTGTTTCTTCTTTTGTCAGCGGCACATTGTTTTCTATTTCCACGCCTTCAATGCCCAGGCCGCTTAACATGGCGCTGATAATATCTTCTGCAGCCGTAGTTGTAGCAATTGTATACTTATCCCATTTCATAGCTTCATCCTTTTCCTGTCCTGTTCCGGTTACTCTTTCCCGGCCTGTCCTTTTTCCTGCATCTGTTCAAGCAGCCTCTGGTATTCGCGGTTGATTTCCTGAATGGCATCGGTATCGCCGCATTTATTGTCCGGGTGGTATATTTTCAGCAAATCCTTGTAACGCTTTTTCAGCGAGCCGGGACTGTTCACCCCTGCAAAAAACATGGCTCCGTGTACCGAAGCCGGTTTTGTACGGATATCCTCTTTCTGATAGGCATCAACCTGGTCGTAAAAGCTTTTTTTCTGTTCAAACTGCTTCTTTTCTTCTGCCAGCCGGTATAATTCCCCTTCCAGAATCTGGCGCTTCATTTCCAGCAGATGCTCCTCATGCTTTTTTCTTGTTTCCTCAAACTCCTGCTGGCGGTGAAAATGCGCTTTTTCCACATTCAGCTTAATGCGCTCCTGCTCCATCTGGCGGGTCTGTCTGCGCAGGCTCTGCTTATTGTTTTCGATACGCTCTGTTTCCTGCACCCGCCACATTTCAAACTCATGCTGCATCTGTATGATTCTTTCTGAATTCTGCCTGTCCGTGGCTTTTTTCACAGCCTGCTGTACCTTGGACTTATTCTGCTGCGCTTTCGGCTTATGCATCATATTTGGCTTTGACATTCCACTATCTCTCCTGCATATGCTGATACAGCCGCACAGACCTTCGTCCGGCAGCTGCCATTTCATTGCCATTTTCCTGTCCCTTATTTTCGCTAATATTGAAACAAAATACAAGTGTTTCTAAGATGAAAATTAATTTTTCTACATTTTTCACAACTGCATATGCCCGTTTGGGCCGTTTTTCTGTACGCATTGGCAAAAAATATGCAAAAACAGGGAGCCACATACGGACTCCCTGATATCCTGCAGATGTTCCAGGCTTTTTCGCACTCCGGCATGCTGCAATGCTGCTGCCTTTGTTAAATATCCTCCAGCGCATCCTTGAATTTATCCATAAACCGCTTGCCCTTGCTCTTTTTGCCGCCGGAAGAAGCCGCTCCGTTCTGGTTCTTTAAAGAATTGCCGCTTAACTCGTCATACCTGCGCAGTGCTTCTTTTGCATCTGCATTCAGTTCCTTCGGCACCTGTACCACAAGCGTTACATACTGGTCGCCCCGCACGCTCTTATTGCGCAGTGACGGCACGCCCTTGCCCCTGAGCCGGATCCTGGTATCGGTCTGTGTCCCGGCCTTGACGTTATACAGCACATCCCCGTCAATCGTATTGATGCGGATTTCCCCGCCAAGCGCTGCCTGTGCAAACGAAATCGGCGCTGTGGAATAGATATTCATATCCTGGCGCTGGAATATCGGATGTGCCGTAATCAGCACTTCGACAAGCAGGTCGCCCCTCGGGCCGCCGTTGACACCCGGCTCTCCCTTTTCACGGATGCGCACGCTCTGCCCGCTGTCAATGCCCGCCGGAATACTGACGGCAATCTTTTTCCTGCTGGAAATATAACCGTTTCCATGACAGTCCGGACATTTGTCCCGTACCATTTTTCCCGTACCATGACAGTCCGGACAGGTCTGGACATTCTGCACCATTCCAAACAGCGACTGCTGCGTAAACATAACCTTGCCCTTGCCGCCGCACTTTGTGCAGGTCTCAGGCGAAGTACCAGGCTTTGCACCGCTTCCATGGCACTTCGGACAGTCATCTTTTAATACCAGCTCCAATTCCTTCTCGCACCCGAATACGGCTTCCTCAAACGAAATCCGCACGCTGGCGCGCACATTGGCGCCTTTCATCGGCCCGTTGCTGCTGCGCCTTGCACCGCCGCCGAAAAAGTCCCCGAAGATATCTCCAAAGATATCCCCAAAATCCATGCCGGAAAAATCAAATCCGCCAGCGCCGCCACCGCCGCCTTCAAACGCGGCATGCCCGAACTGGTCATACTGCCTACGCTTTTCCGGGTCGCTTAAAATGGCATAGGCTTCCGAAGCTTCCTTAAATTTTTTCTCCGCATCCTTATCACCAGGATTCATGTCAGGATGGTATTTTTTCGCAAGAACACGGTATGCTTTTTTAATTTCTCCGTCTCCGGCATTTTTTGCTACCCCAAGAACCTCGTAATAATCTCTTTTCTGCTCTGCCATAATTTTTCCCCTGCCTGAATTGTAACCTTCTAAACGGTAACCTTTCGTCTTCCCGGTTACACCTGAACATTATGTTAGCGCCGTACCTGCCAGCATTCCAGGCAGATACGGCTTGTTATCATGAAACCTGTAATTGTTTTATACTTCCTTAAAGTCTGCGTCTACAACGTCATCTTCCGGTGCGCCGGCATCTGCTGCGCCGCCTGCTGCTCCTGCAAAATCCGACGGATTCGGGCCGGCTCCGGCTGCACCGCCTGCTGCCTGCGCATTTTCATACATCTTTGCGAATACCTTCTGTGCGCTTTCGGTCAGTTTTTCCTTGGCAGCCTTGATTTCATCCACCTGCGATTCGGTCATATTTTCCGCCTGCGGATTTGCTTCCAGCAGTGCCTTTAATGCATTTATATCTGCCTCTACAGCTGCCTTGTCAGCCGCATCAAGGCTTGCACCGACTTCTTCGAGTGCTTTTTCGGTCTGGAATACAAACGCATCTGCGTCATTTCTTGCGTCAATGGCTTCCTTGCGCTTCTTATCCTGTGCTTCGTATTCTGCTGCTTCCTTGACAGCCCTGTCGATTTCGTCGTCAGACATATTCGAGCCGGCAGTAATTGTGATATGCTGCTCCTTGCCTGTTCCAAGGTCTTTTGCAGATACGTTTACAATGCCGTTTGCATCGATATCGAAGGTAACCTCAATCTGCGGAACGCCGCGGCGTGCCGGCGGGATGCCATCCAGGCGGAACTGTCCGAGGGACTTGTTATCCCTTGCAAACTGCCTTTCGCCCTGTACCACGTTAATATCAACCGCTGTCTGGTTATCTGCTGCCGTTGAGAAAATCTGGCTCTTTTTCGTAGGAATCGTTGTGTTGCGCTCAATCAGCCTCGTTGCAACGCCGCCCATGGTTTCAATGGATAAGGAAAGCGGGGTAACGTCCAGAAGCAGGATTTCGCCTGCGCCTGCATCTCCTGCCAGCTTGCCGCCCTGGATGGAAGCACCGATTGCCACGCATTCATCCGGGTTTAAGCTCTTATTCGGCTCTTTGCCTGTAATCTGTTTTACTTTATCCTGAACAGCCGGAATACGGGTGGAACCGCCTACCAGCAGTACTTTTGTAATATCCCCGTTTGTAAGGCCTGCATCCTTTAATGCATTCTGTACCGGAATGGCTGTGCGCTCTACCAGGTCCCTGGTCAGCTCGTCAAATTTTGCCCTGGTCAGGTTCATGTCAAAATGCTTCGGGCCTTCCGGTGTCGCGGTAATAAACGGAAGGTTGATATTGGTTGTCGTAGCAGAGGACAGCTCTTTTTTTGCCTTCTCAGCTGCTTCCTTCAGCCTCTGCAGCGCCATTTTATCATTGGATAAGTCTACGCCTTCCGCTGCCTTGAATTCAGCAATCATCCAGTCGGTAACCTTCTGGTCAAAGTCATCGCCGCCCAGCCTGGTATCACCGTTGGTAGCCAGTACTTCGATAACGCCGTCACCGATTTCGATAATGGACACATCAAACGTACCGCCGCCTAAATCGTATACCATGATTTTCTGCTCGCTCTCGTTGTCAAGGCCGTATGCAAGCGCTGCGGCTGTCGGCTCGTTGATAATACGCTTTACTTCCAGGCCGGCAATTTTGCCCGCATCCTTGGTAGCCTGTCTTTGCGCATCGTTGAAATAAGCAGGCACGGTAATGACTGCATCGGTTACCTTTTCCCCGAGGTAGCTTTCTGCATCTGCTTTCAGCTTCTGTAAAATCATTGCTGAAATCTGCTGCGGGGAATATTTTTTATCTTCAATCATCCGGCCACGGTCGGTACCCATGTCCCTTTTGATGGAAATAATCGTCTTTTCTGCATTGGTTACTGCCTGGCGCTTTGCCGGCTCGCCAACAAGGCGCTCGCCTGTCTTTGTAAATGCCACGATAGAAGGTGTTGTTCTGGCGCCTTCCTGGTTTGCGATAACGGTCGGCTTGCCGCCTTCCATAACAGCCACGCAGCTATTTGTTGTTCCCAGGTCAATCCCGATAATCTTGCTCATGATTCATTCCTCCTAAATAATCTATATAATCAATAATTTTATGCTCCTCAGGCTTCCTGCTTCTTAGCTTACCACGGCAACCATGCTGTGGCGTACCACGCTGTCGCGGTAAGTATAGCCTTTTTGCAGCTCCTGTGCGATGATGCCGGACTCGTATTCTTCACTCTCGGTCTGCATGACCGCATTGTGAAGGTTCGGGTCAAATTCTTTGCCGACTGCTTCAATCGGCTTTACGCCGGCTTCTTCTAACATGGTCATCATCTGCTTGTATATTTTATTCATGCCGTCCACAAATGCATCTTCCTGGCTGTCTTCCGGCACGGCTGCAAGCCCTCTTTCAAAATTGTCCACGACCGGAAGCACCTTTTCAATAATGCTTTTCGCGCCGATTTCATACATCTGGCTTTTTTCCTTTTCCGTGCGCTTGCGGAAATTGTCAAATTCGGCCATCTGGCGTTTTACCTGGTCGGTCAGTTCTTCTATTTTCTCGTCTTTTTTATCTTTTTTCTTATTTTTCTTAAAAAAGCCCTTTTTTTCTGCTTTTTCCGCATTGCCGGATTCTTCCCCGGCAGCGTCCTTATCATCCTGCGGTTCTTCTGTGTCATCCTCATCCGCAGCAGCCTGGCTGTCTGGCTCTGCCCCGGCAGTCTGCGCATCCTGCGTTTCTGTTTCCGGCATTTCAGATTCTGCTGACATGCCCCCGTCCTGCATATCCCCTTCTATATGAATCTGGCCATTTGTTTCCGGATGTTCTGTTTCCTGGCTTCCTGCCTTTTTTTCCATTTGATTTTCCACGCGTAATGCTCCTTTCTATTTTAACCGCCTGCCGGTTTTTCATCCTTATGATAAATAATATCCAATTGTTTCTTTATATTTTTCAGATTATGCAAAACCCTTTCATAATCCATGCGTTTCGGGCCGATAATGCCAATCATTCCGGTAACGCCTTCGCCCAGCTCATAGGCTGCTGTTACGACGCTGCAGTCCTTCATCGTCTTAATCGGGCTTTCGTCCCCGATATATACCTGGATTCCGGTGCCCGGCCCGCGGTTTTCCAGCTTGTCGGTAATCATATTTGCAAGCATCTGCTTTTCTTCAAACGCGGATATAAATTCGCTTGCCTTTTCGGAATTGCTCAGCTCCGGGTATTTAAAAATATTGGTAGCACCGCTTGTATAAATCTGCAGGTCCTCGTCCTCGCCAAGCGCCTGCGCCACAGCGTCGAGCACATCGGCTGCCAGGCTGCTGTATGCCCCGGCCTGGTCTTTTAACGCCGCTATCGTGCCAAGGTTAATCTGCTCGAGCGAGAGCCCGTTTAAGCTTGTATTCAGAAGAATGTTCATCTTCAAAAGCTGCTCGTCATTTAACGCTTCGTCCACTGCGAGCATTTTGTTTTTGACAACATTTCCTTCCAGCACAATGACACATAAAAGCTGCCCGGCATCCACGTTTGAAAGCTGGATGAATTTAAGCTTCCTGTGATGATACTGCGGCCCGGTAATCATGGCTGCATATTCGGTATTGTTTGCCAGCAGCTTTGCAACGCTTTTTAATACCTTTTCCATCTTTTCGGTATGCTCGATTACAAAATTCTGCATATCGCTGATTTCCTGATTTTTTTCCGCAATCAGGTTATCCACATAAAACCGGTAGCCTTTGTCCGAAGGAATCCGCCCGGCCGACGTATGCGGCTGTAAAATATAGCCAAGCTCCTCCAAGTCTGACATTTCATTACGAATGGTTGCAGAACTTAAATGCAGGTCTGTGTACTTTGAAATTGTCCTTGAACCGACTGGTTCGCCTGTATCTAAATAGTTCTTGATTATGGCCTTTAAAATCTTGGTCTTTCTTTCGTCAAGCCCTTCTATCACAAGTACACTCATCGCCTTTCTGTCTTGTATTTACATGATATCTGCGCTGCAGCTTCCAATAGGATTTTCTGTTTTGTTAGCACTCATTTGGTTAGAGTGCTAATATCGATATGACTAAGATAACACTACCGATTTTCTTTGTCAACCTGTTTTTGCAAATTCTTTCAAATAATTTGTGAATATTTTATAAACTGCATCCTGCCAAAAAAAGCTGCCTTTTAACCGAACGAATCGCAGGCAGCTTTTTTTGCACAAAGTCCATATCACATATCGGAAAAACGCATATTCTGCACGTAAATATCCGGAAAGTCCGGCTCGTTCTCCAGCCAGATATTCCGTCCCCTGGCGCGGATCCGTTCCAGCTCTCCTGCACAGGCCGGGTCTGTCAGAAACGCCACCGCTCCTTTCAGGCTTGTATTGCCGCAGGATATGACCCTGTCCGTCCATTCCGGCGGAAACAGGCCGATGGCAGCTGCGGTTTGCGCAGACAGGTAATACCCGAATCCGCCTGCCAGATACACCCGCTGCGGCCCTTCCGAAACGGGCCTGCCGGATATTTCCCGGTACTTTCTTTGCAGGATTTCAATGCCCGCGCGGACAGCTGCTTTTGCCATCTGGATTTCCCGGATGTCTGCCTGCGTAAGGCGGATGGCGGTGCCGTCTTCCCGTTTTGCGAGCAGCATGCCGGATGCAGAAAGCTCTGGTGCAAGCAGCCCTTCTGCATTAAGCAGCCCTTCCTTTAAGAGCGCAGAAACCGCTTCCAGCGCTCCTGTCCCGCAGATGCCGCAGGGTTTTTTCTGTCCGACGGTCTGTACCCGCACCCTGTGATATAAATAAGAAACGTTCGAGACAGCTCCCGGCATGCCTGGCATGCCGCAGCTTAAGCTGCCGCCCTCAAACGCCGGCCCGGCCGGCGCAGATGCGCTTACGAAACCATCCCTGCTGCCGTACACAAGCTCCCCGTTCGTCCCCAGGTCAGCGAAAAATGCCGTCTCCCCTTCCGGCATCTGCCAGAAGCCGCTGCTGTATAAACCGGCTGTAATGTCCGCTCCGAGAAAAGCCGACATGCCGGGCAGCAGATACACCCTGCAGCCCAAAAGAGGCGCGGGGCCCGCAAACAGCTGCGCATAATCCAGGCTTTCCAGCTCCAGGCTTACAGGCTCAAACGGAGCCTGCCCAAGCTTTTCACACGAATACCCGCACAAAAGATACAGCATCACGGTATTTGCGGCAATTGCAATCCGCGTGACCCTGCCGGAACCGTCCAGCGCTTTAAACAGCGTGCCAAACAACTGTTCCATATCCCTGCAGATGCATTCCTGCAGCTGCTTTTGCTTTCCCTCATTGGAAGCCTGTATGCGTGAAATCACGTCTGCACCGTATGCCCTCTGCGAATTGACAGAGGATGCCTGCGCCACAGACTTCCCGGATGCATCCAGCAGCACTGCTGCAAGCGTTGTGCTGCCAAGGTCAGCGGCAATACAATATTCCGTGCTTTCCCTCAAGGAATTCTGTCCGCCATCCGGTTCCTGCTTACACGTATCACTGCTGTCCGGTACCTGCATTCGCGCAGAGCCATCATCTGGTGCCTGTTTTTGCATATCACCGCTGTCCGGTACCTGTATCTGGGCATATCCGCTGTCTGGTACCTGGACTTTCATGTCCCCGTAAATCTGCACCCGGCAGGCCAGGCGGTACCCCTGCCCTGTTTCTTCGGCACTCAAAAAACGCCGCTCATCATCCGTGACCGGCGTCTTTGCCTGCAAAAGGCGTACCCTGCATTTCCCGCACGTCCCCCTGCCGTTACAGGCAGCTTCCAGCATAATCCCGTGCTTTCTGCAAAGCTCCAGCAGATTTTCACCAGCATCTGCCGCAGCTGCCCGAATCCTGATTCCCTGTTCTGTATAAAACTGAACCTGATACTGTATGCCGCTTCACTCCCTTCCCTTTCACGGTTTTATCCAGGAAAAATCAATGACAAGCCCTTCAAGGACACTGGATGTGACGGCATCCGAAAAGGCATATTCTTTTACCGTTTCATGCCTGAAATCATAAACCGTCAGGCGGTTCTTATCCCAGTCTGCTATCCAGTATTCCAAAACCCCGGCCCTTCGGTACAAAAACAGCTTTTTATAATAATCCATCATACGGCTGGAAGGCGACACAATTTCAATAATCCAGTCAGGCGCTCCAAAGCAGCCTCTGCCTGTCAGCTTTTTTTCATCACATATAACACTGATGTCCGGTTCCAGATAGGTCCTGTCATCCGCATCCAGAAACACCGCAAAAGGAGCCGCAAAAGCTTCACACCTGCCATTCTTTTCCCGGATAAAATTATAAATTTCATTATGCAGGTATGCAGAAATCCGCTGATGGAGCATATCCGGAGCTGCCATCATATACAGCCTTCCATCTATCAGTTCTGCCCGCCTGCCGTCCGGCAGGCTGTAAATATCCTGTATCGTATGCTCACGAAGCAATTCCGCCGCATCCATATTCCTGCTATCCCTGTTCCCTTTCTGCCCCGGATTAAATGCTGCATTCAGCTGCCGGTTCCGGCTGGGAGACGGATGCCATCGTCTCTGATACGTCCACGATTTCAGGCGCACCCGGCCCGGCTTCGGCATTTTCCGCTGTTTCCTGCGGGTCTGCATAATCTTTTTCTTTTTTCTCGCCCCAGAGCGAATCGTATTTTTCCCGTTTCTGGCGCTGTATCATGGCACCGATATTTTTTGCGACCTGGTAAAGGTCCATGCTGAATTCCATCAGCTTTTTTTCGTCAGACCCCGGAACAATCGCGCCTTTCATAAGGCGGCGCGCCACTTCCATGATTTTTGCCATTTCCTGGGCATTTTCCTGCGACGCATCCTTCTGCTGCTTTGCCACTTCTGCATTCCAGTATGCGAAATAGCGGTCTGAGAGCTGTTTTAAATACTCCTGGTATTCGTCTTTCTTTTCGTCCAGCGCCTCCAGGGTCAGCTCGAGCGTGGCAGCTTCCTGCTCGTCCTTTTCTTTCGTCTCCGGCGAATATTTCATCCGCTTTTTCACTTCTTCCAGCTGCTTTGCAAGAACCGAACGCTGCGACTGGTATGCCTGCACCTGGCCCCGGTATGCCTGCTGTGCTTCCCCGATTTTCATGACAGCCACTTCCTTCCATGTATTTGACTTGTATGCTGCAACTCTATATACATTCATATCGGACTATTTCCGGAAAATCAACAGCAGGGCCGGCCTGTGTTTTTCAAAATCCAGGACGCGGCTCCTGCCAGGCATCCAGGCCTTTTCTATCAATCCGTAATTCCTTCCGCATCCTGCGCCGCTACATTCTGCGAAATCCCTTCCTGCCGTGTCCTGTCTTTGGAAGGCTCCAGCCATCCTGCTCATCCAGGCTGCGGAACTCCTTCCTGCTGCGCCCTGCCTTCGGAAGGCTCCACATCCCCGGCGCAATCAGCGTCAGCACCGGAAACAGCTCCAGGCGCCCGACTAACATGTCAAACATCAGCACGATTTTGGAAAATACGCTGTACCCGCCAAAATTTCCGGACGGCCCGACCACATTCAGCCCCGGCCCGATATTGTTCAGCGTCGCAAGCACCGCCGTCAGGTTTGTCGTCATGTCAAAATTATCAATGCTGATAAGCAGCACCGAAAGCAGCACGACAAACACATAGACCGTCATATAGCAAAGCGCCGTCTTTACGACACTGTCCGGCACCCGCCTTCCATTCAGGCTGACCTTCTGGACGCTTCTTGGATGCGACATGCTTAAAAGCTCGTTTCTGGCTGCGCGCGCAACAATTAAAAGGCGCGATACCTTAAAGCCGCCCCCGGTGCTTCCCGCACAGGCCCCCATAAACATCAGGAGAACGAGAATCGTTTTGGACAGCTCCGGCCAGAGGTTAAAATCCGCCGTTGCAAACCCCGTGCTGCTCACAATCGTAGCTACCTGAAACAAAGCAGTGTGGAACGCTTCCCAAATGCTGTGAAAGCCGCCCCGGATGTTAAACGCAATGACTCCCGCGGAAAGAAATACAACCACAAGAAAACACTGCACTTCCGTATTCTGGAGCAGCGCTTCCTTCGGCTTGCGTATAAGCAGCAGGTAATACGTGTTGAAATTGAGGGCGCACAGCAGCATAAATACAATAATAATGACCTGAACCGCCCAGCTGTAGGAAGCAATGCTGGAATTTAACAGTGCAAACCCGCCCGTCCCGACGGTAGAAAACGTCAGTGTCAGCGCTTCATACAGGGACAGGCCTGCAAGCATCAGTGCAGCTGCCTCCACAGCCGTAATGGCCAGATATATTTTATACAGAATCAAAGCAGTCTGGCGGACCTTCGGCACGAGCTTTCCGACTGACGGCCCCGGGCTTTCCGCGCGCATCAGGTGCATATTGGAATTGCCGGACAGCGGAAGGACTGCCATCAGAAACACAAGCACGCCCATGCCGCCGCTCCAGTGCGTAAAGCAGCGCCAGAACGCAGTGGCACGCGAAAGCTCCTCTACCGAAGACAGCACGCTGGCACCGGTTGTCGTAAATCCGGATATCGTATCGAACAGAGCATCAATATAAGACGCATATTCCCCGGTCAGGTACATCGGCAGCGCGCCTGCCATGCTGAGCAGCACCCAGCTGAACGTAACCGCCACAAATCCCTCGCGGGAATAAAACACCCCGTTTTTCGGACGCTTGAACCGAATCCATGCGCCCGCAAAAAAACAGGCAGCTGCCACTGCCGCATAATACAACACAGCCTGCTCGCCGTAAATAACAGCCACAAGCACCGGGGCAAGCAGAAACACGCCCTCGCAGCACAGCACCGTGCCCAGTATCGTTCGTATAACTGAAAAATTCATGCCCTGCCTCCTGCCAGCGCATCCCGGATATCATGAAGCCCGGTCTGTGCCGTAATCAGAATGACCGTATCGCCCGCACGGATAATGGACTGCCCTCTTGCTATTGCCGTTTTTCCCCTGTGCGTGATGCATCCGATAATCATGTTCTTTTTCAGGTTCAGCTCCGAAAGCGGGACGCCGACAATCGGGGAGTTTTCGCGGATATAAAATTCCAGCGCCTCCACGCGGTTGTCATTGAGCCGGTAAAGCGTCTCGATATTGCTGCCGAGCGAATTTTTCATCGCACGGACATATTTGATAATAATGGCGGCTGTAATGTATTTGGGATAAATCACGCTGCCAAGCTCCATTTTATCAATAATATTGTCATAAGAAATACGGTGCACCCTTGTAATCAGCTTTGCCCTGGAAAGACTCTTGGCAAACAGTGCCAGCATAATATTTTCTTCGTCAAAATTGGTATTGGCTACAAACGTCCCGGTCTCTGCCAGCCCTTCTTCCAAAAGCAGGTCCTTGTCGGTCGCATCCCCGCATATAATCATGGCTTTTGGCAGCATTTCGGTCAGCACCTCGCAGCGCTTTTCATCCCGCTCAATAATCTTGACCTTCAGCCCCATCTGAATGAGCTGCTTGGCAAGGTAAATCGTTGTGCGCCCGCCGCCGACAATCATGGCTTCCCGCGCGGATGCGGTCGGCTTGCCCAGCTTTTTGAAAAACTCGATGGTATTCAGCTGCGTGCTTACAATGGTAATATCGTCTTTTGCCTGCATCTGGAAATTTCCATCGGGAATAATGACCTGCTCGCCGCGCTCCACAACCGGAATCAGGACATTGCACCGCAGCTTTACAGGCAGCTCCTTCAGACGCATGCCGCACAGCGTGCTGTCTTCCTCAACCCGGTAGACGATGAGCTCGGCACGGCTTTTGGCAAACGAATCCACTTTCTGCGCAAACGGGAATTTCAATGTCCTTGCCATTTCCCTGGCTGCCGCAGCCTGCGGATTGATAATCATGGACAGGCCGAGTTCTTCCTTGATAAAGGAAATCTCCTCGCTGTAAACCGGATTGCTGACCCGGGCAATCGTATTGCATCCCCCGGCCTTTCTTGCAATCAGGCAGCATAAAAGATTCAGCTCATCCGAGCCTGTCACTGCAATCAGAAGGTCTGCATTCCCGACTCCTGCTTCTGACTGCACGGTAAAGCTGGCACCGTTTCCGACGATGCCGAGCGCATCCGAGGAAATCGAAACGCTTTCTACCAGCTGCTCCCTTGTATCTACAACTGTAATATCGTGTCCTTCCGAACTTAACTGTTCTGCAAGCGCGGCACCCACATTGCCGCAGCCTACAATTATTATTTTCATATCTGCTCCCTTAACACAACCCAAAATGTTTTAACGCATGGTAAATTCCATCTTCGTGCAGCGTGTCTGTTACATAAGATGCTTTCTGTTTTACAAAATCACTGGCGTTTCCCATCGCAATGGAATGCCCGGCCGCTTCAAACATCGGCAGGTCGTTCACGCTGTCCCCAAACGCATACGTATCCCGGATATCCACGCCGAGCCGCTCACAGGCCCTGGCCATGCCGGTTCCCTTGGAATGCCCTTTCGGCACGATTTCCATAACCGGAATATCATGCACAAGCAGCTCATAATCCCCTGCAAGCCCCTGCTTTACCAGCTCTGAGTCTGCCCGCTCCATGGAGCACGAAAACTTGCTCGCTTCCCAGTCTGCCTCGCTTCCGGTAATCGGCAAAAGCCCTTCTCCAAGCTCGCTGCGGAGCCGTTCGAGAAACGGGTCTCCTTCAAAGTCCGCATCATCCGCAAACAGCCGGTAACGGCCTTCCATAATAACGGACACCTGGTTTTCTTTCAAAAACGCAAGTGTCTTTTCGATAAGCCCGCGCTCCAGCTTTTTATAAAATACAACCTCATCGTGGAATTCCACCATCGTGCCGCAGCCGCTGATAATCCCGTCAAACCCGATGTCCAAAAGCACCGGGTCCTTTACAAAGGCCCTGGCCCTGCCGGTACACAAAAACGCATAATTCCCGTTTTCCTGCAGCCTGTGAATGCCCTCTATCGTGCTGCGCGGAATAAAATTATGCTCGTCTAAAATTGTCCCGTCAATATCAAAAAAAGCTGCTTTTTTCATACTCACCACCTGATATCTGATTATCCTTTTGCTCCTGACATTTCGAGCATCTTTCTTTTTAACTGGTTTTCCATGTCCTGCAGCTCTGCTTCGGCTGCGCGCCGTTTTTCGCGGCCCTCGGTCTGGATTTTCATTACCTCGTCCAGCGTGGAAATCAGCGATTCGTTCGTATGCTTTAACGTCTCGATGTCTACAATGCCGCGCTCGGATTCCTTTGCACTTTCAATCGTTGCCATTTTCAGCGCATCTGCATTTCTTTTCAGCAGCTCATTGGTCATATCTGTCACTTCGCGCTGCGCCCTGGCTGCCTGCGCCGAATGCTCCACGCCCATGGCAATAACCATCTGGCTTTTCCAAAGCGGAATTGTGTTAACAATCGTAGACTGGATTTTTTCCGCCATCATCGTATCGGAATTCTGCACCATGCGTATCTGCGGCGCAGTCTGCACCGATATCGTCCGTGTCAGTTCCAGGTCATGCAGCTTTTTTTCAAACCGCTCGCATAAATCTGCCAGGTCCCTGGCTGCCTGCGCATCCTCCGGAAGCCCGCTGGAACGCGCTTTCTGCTGCAGGGCCGGAAGCTCCTGCGTGCGAACCTTCTGCAGCTTCTTTTTGCCCGCGAGGATATACATGGAGAGCTCCTTGAAATAATTCAGGTTCATCTCATACATGCGGTCTAATACATCGATGTCTTTCATCAGCTGTATCTGGTGGTTTTCCAGCACCTTTACAATCTCATTGACATTTGCTTCTGCTTTGTTGTACCGGGCTTTGAGCGCCGCAATTTTGTTCTCGCCTTTTTTGAATATGCCCAGAAATCCCTTGCTTTCTTCCGGGGCGTCAAAGCTTTTTAATTCCGTAACCAGGCCTGCAATCATATTCCCGATTTCGCCCATATCCTTTGTGCGGACGTTGTTTAAAGCCTTTTCGGAAAAATCCGCCATTTTTTTCTGCGTGCCCACCCCGTAGTTTAAAACCGCGCCGGAATTGCGCAGGTCAATCTGTTCTGCGAAGGCATCCGCCTGGCGCCGTTCTTCCTCGGACAGCGATGTATCGTTTAAAATTTCCTCTTTTTCCGGCTCTTTTACCGGGGCCGGCCCGTTTTCTCCCGGTGCCGCTTCAAATACAAGCGTTGGCGGCTTTACCGCAAAATCGTCAAAACTATCTGCCAATGTTTTTTCCTCCTGTAACTGTCTGCTGCCCTTTACAGCTGAAAATCCTTTTCTCCTGTCAGCCCTTCCTGGGCCATCATCGTCTTCATAACGGAAATATCCGACGAAATATCCCAGGCTGTTTCTTCAAACAGGCCGTCCAGCAGTTTTTCAAATGCAGCGTTAATCGTGTCTAGGGTATCTTCAATTTCTTTTTTGGTAGCCGTAATATTCTGCCCGGCTATCTCCTGCCTGTCCAGGTCAATATATGCCTGCAGCAGCTTGGTTGTCGTCGGCAGGTAATAGTCCATAAACTTGTGCAGGTCATCCGCGCTTTCCGGCACTCTTTCCACATGCTCAAAAATACGGCGCATAATGGCTTCCAGACGGGAAAGCTTCCCGTTCATCTGCTGGTTGCGGATCTTTTCACTGCATTCATGCACCATCCGGATATATGCATTGCCATCCTGCAAAATCCGCCTGTGCTGTGCATCCTGGCGGCCGTCCTGACTGCCGGCCGCCTTTTCTGCTTCTGCCGCCCGCCTTGCTTCCTCTGCTTTTCTGGCCTCTGCTTCCTGCCTGGAGCGTTCTGCCTGCAGATACTGCTGGTACGATTCCTGTGTCAGCATAAACGTCGTCTGCTGGTTATCCAGGCGTCCCTGCGGAAACATATGCTTTTTCATCATCCTGCGCAGGTCCCGCAGCACGTCCTGCCTGTGCTGCCCGGTCTGGAACGCCAGTTCCTCAATCGCAATATAGCCCTTGTTTCCAATCAGCCTGGCATAGCGGTAAAACCGGTTCACCAGCCCGATTTTGCGGCTGCCGCGCACAATGTCTGTCACGCTTAATGCCGTCAGCGCGCCAAATACAATGGCCAGCACCATAAACAGATTGCCGCCCCGCACTGCCATCATAATAAACATTACAAGTGCCGTAATGCCAAAGCCGCTTGTCGCAAGAATCCCCCACGCAAGCTGCACCGGGCCTAAAATCCGTCCCGGCGGGCTTTTCGACACCGATGCCGGAAGGCTGTCCTTTTCCTTTTTCAGGCTGTACGCCGGCTTTTCCAGCTGCCATTTGTTTTTCGGCTTATAAATCTCATCGTAACGGCCGGATTTTTTCTGCAGTACGGAATCATAACCGGCCTGTCCCTTTCTTGTATACGAAGTCTTTGCATACTGGTGCGTCGGAGCACCGTAATTTCCCTTCAATGCCTCTGTCTGGATATCATGAATGACACGGCTGACGGTCTTATTCACATTGCTGCTCAGGCCGCTGTAATCATTGCGGTTCACCGCATCTGCAACGGCGTCCAGAATATCCCCTCCGGCATTGCATATGTCTTTTATATCCATGCTTGCTGCCCTCTTTCTATGTATCTGTCCCAGGAAATGCCTAACTGTCCGCAGCCCTTTCCTGTTACGGGCATGCGTCCTGAATCCCAGTGGCTTGGTTACATGCACCTATTATAAAAGAGATAGGGGAATAGTGCAAGAGTACAATCAATAATTTTCCAGGCTGCTGGTCACGGAGTGAC
>OFGR01000512.1_pt1 | contig 38467 bp, 34 predicted proteins | sample 1521811 | NCBI WGS metagenome assembly OFGR01 (sample SAMEA3504098, study PRJEB24116) | mouse gut metagenome | biome: mouse gut; feature: mouse-associated habitat; material: faeces | place: Denmark | collected 2011
TAAAGATGTAGAGATTCAAGCGCACGTTGCATATACAGTGGGAAATGATATGTCCAACAAAATGCAATCAACTATAAGATGTATGACAAAAATGATTGTTCGAGGATTTTCTAAGGGGGCGAATTAGGTTTGGAAGAAAACAAGGAAGAAAATAGTAATGAAACACAGAGTTTAGACAATGTAGATAAAGATAATTTGGAAGAAGCTGAATTAGAAGATGTTCTTGAGAGCGTACGACCAGAATATAGAAAAGTTATAGAAAGAATGATGATTTCTTCATCTATTCAAATGCGTAGTATATCTTCTCCCGAAACAGTGGTAATGAAAAAGTTAACACCGGATCATATTTCTAAGTATTTAGATGGTTCGGAGTTAGAAATGAAAAATAGCTATGCAGAGAAATTTCATAGAAAAATATTTACCTTTTTAACAATGATTGTGGCTATGGCATTTTTCATTCTTTTAGTTATTTTGCTAAAAGATAATCCAGATGTTATGGAAAAGATTATATATATAGTTGGGGGCGTTGTGATTGGTGCCTTTGGTGGATATGGATTTGGAAAGAATAGAAATGATGAATAGAGTAGGGACTGATTTAAACTATTAAATCAGCCCCTTTTGTAATAAAATATGAATAGTATATGATAATTATTCGCTGTCGCTCTGACTTTTCTTAAATTGCCGCTCTAAATGTTCATTTCGGAGTTTCATTCTTGTAGCAGTTGGAGCGCATGTAAGAACTATGTAAAGAGTGTAACAGCCTATATGAAAAGCAAAATGATTTGAAAGGGCAGAAATGGAAGAGTGAGAAGTCTTTGCAGCGATAAGATATGTGGGGCATTATGCTCCACATTTTTGTAGCAAATGGAAAATGGAAATGATATAATGTAATCGATACTATGAATTCGGGAGATGTTAATGTGATAGGAATATACGATTGCTTTGGGTATGGTTTGGGATATGAGGTATCTTTTGAGGAAAGATACAGATTGATTAAAAATGTTGGTTTTGATTGTGTAATGCTTTGGTGGAGTGATAAATTTGGTAGAGGGGATGGCTATGAAAAAGATGTGCAGTTTGCCAGAAATGCAGGATTGTATATAGAAAATATACATACGCCGGTTCATGAACAAAATTATTTATCATTAAATAATTTGGATGGAGAAAGTGTATTCCAAAATTATTTACAATGTGTAACTGATTGTATTCAATTTAGTATTCCAACTATGGTTATACATCTTCCAAGTGATGAGTATCCCATAGATAATTTAGGGTTGGAAAGATTAGGGATAGTTATTGGAGAAGCAGAAAAAAGTGATATACAGATTGCTTTTGAAAATTTATCTAATATTCAAAATTTGGATTTAGTATTAAGTTCCTTTCAGTCAAAAAATGTTGGTTATTGCTATGATAGTTGTCATCATATAAATTATGTGCCGAATGATGATTTACTGAAATTATATGGAGATCGTTTGATGGCATTACATTTACAAGATAATGGTGGAAAATATAATCAACATCAGTTGCCGCTTGATGGAAATATAGATTGGTTGACAGTTATGAGAAAAATATCGCTAACTGGATATAAAGGTGCTACATCATTAGAGCCAATGAATTGGGATTATGAAAATTTGTCAATTCAGCAGTTTTTAGAGTTGGCATATCAAAAAGCCAGAATAATTGATGATATGCGGACAATATAGATTCCTTTTGGAGAAGAAGATGCGTTAATAAAGGGAAAGCCGATATTTTGCCATTGGCTCTATTTTGGCTCTAAGATTTTCCAGAACAGTAAGGCTGTAGATCTAAATTGTATTTTCGGGGAGTGAGAAAACATGGATAGTATACAGGATAATGTGGAAGAACAGATAATAAGGAAAATAAAGATTGATTATACGGCTCCCTTGGAATACATTGATAAGCATTCCAAGGAAGAATATGTTGGTCCGGATAAACTGGTGTCGCCTGAGCAGCGAGCCAAAATGGACGAGCTGAAAGAGAGGGCACAAAATGCTGTAGAGCAGATCAAGAATATGATGGCACTTTGCGAAAAACGCTTTCATCTGAAAAGATTGAGCGGTGTGAAGTGGCTAGATGGAAGTAATAAGAAGACAAAACAGTATTTGTGGGGGCAGCTTAAAAATCCCGATCATATGGATAGCCCAATTTCGATCTCCATATTTGTTGATAAAAATTCTGAGACTTTACAGCCAAGGTATCGAATCAGTCTAGAGATAATGAATAAGGATGCGAACACGGCAATCATGAAACAGTATCATAGCTATCTTGATATGGAGCCAGATGTTTGGCATGGACTTACTTATTGCAATGGAAGCAATGTAAAAGTTTTAAATGAGAGCCATAATATGATAAAGGCTCAGATTGAAACAGGTGTTTACGACAAAGTTCAGTATTGTAAGCTGATAGATCGAAATGAGGCATATTCATACGAGGAGTATGAACGTCAGGTATTAGAGGGTGTTGCAGCATTAATACCGTTTTATGAACATGTTGTTGGAATAAGTAAACCAGAATACTGGCCAACAAAGAACGAATATGATCCGGGTATTTCGATTGAGACGTGGAAGAAGCTTCTTGCTGATCCAGAGGTAACTTTTGTAGAGAATCTTCAGATGTTTAAGAAGATGCTGGAGCTTGGAGGAGAAGCAACCTGTGCGAAGCTGGCTGAAGTATATGGTGGCCCATCTGCTTCGTATAATGGTTTAGGCAGAGCCTTTGGAGAAAGAGTGTACCAGAAAACAAACTGTCCACTATGCACAGATGGCGATCGAGAACGACGATACACAATACCATTTGTAGGTAGAGAAGTCGTAGAAGACGGGAAGAATAGATATTCTTGGAAAATAAGAGAGGAACTGCAGGTGGCGCTGGAAAGCATGAATTTATCAGAAATTGATTTAGAGAAAAAACAAAATAGGAATATAGCCTTTCCTAAGAATCTTATCCTGTACGGACCTCCCGGAACAGGTAAGACGTATAACACAGTAAAGTACACAGTCGCAATCTGCGACGGAAAGCCGTTGTCTGAGTATGCTCAAATGGATTATGTGGATATTCTTAGGAAATTCGAGAATTATAAAGCAAAAGGGAGAATTGCGTTTACGACATTTCATCAGTCTTATGGATATGAGGAATTTATTGAGGGAATCAAGCCAGTGCTTATATCCGATGATGCCAAGAATGAATCAAGGGATATTCAGTACGACGTGGTGCCAGGATTGTTTAAGTCCTTCTGCAAAAAAGCATCTATGAAATGGGTTAGTTTTGATAAGGCAGAGTATTCAGATATCGAAATTGGCGAGAAAATATGGAAAGTCACTATCCGGGAAGGTGTACGTCAGGATTGCTATGATAATAATCGTGTGCGTATTGACTGGACAATGGATACGGAAGGAGCCTCTGGATTTGTAAATAATATGGAAGCCGGAAATATTATCATTACTACGGACGGATCAAGAAGGTGTATCAATGGCATTGCAAAAATCGTTAGTGATGAGGCATATGAGTTAGACACGCCTTCAGATAAAACGACTAGAGACGTAATATGGTTGGCAAAAGACATCAATGTAGATATTGTTAAAATTAATGCAGATAAAATGCTTCATAGAATGACAGTGGCAAGAGTACCGCAGATGAAGTTTGAACAGCTAATTCCAATAATAAAACATGCAAATCCTGGAATGGTAGAAAAAGAGGATGAGGTGCAGGAGCCCTATGTATTTATCATCGACGAGATAAATCGAGGTAATATTTCTAAGATATTTGGAGAGCTTATTACTTTGATTGAGGAAACAAAGCGTGCAGGCGCAGAAGAGGCGATGGAAACAATGCTTCCATACTCTGGTGATATCTTTAGTGTACCAAATAATGTGTATATACTTGGAACAATGAATACTGCGGATAGATCGATTGCTTTGATGGACACAGCACTTCGCAGGAGATTTGACTTCGAAGAGATGATGCCAGATTCTAAAGTATTGTCAGGAGTTACTATCAAAGTTAATGGAGAAACGCTTGATGTTGCAAAAATGCTTGATGTAATCAATGAGCGCATAGAATTCTTATATGATCGAGAGCATACGATCGGTCATGCCTTCTTTACGAAGTTGCTAAGTAATCCAAGTTATGATGTGCTGGCAGATATTTTCCGCTCAAAAGTACTACCGCTTCTTCAAGAATACTTCTATGAAGATTATGCGAAGATACAACTTGTGTTGGGAGACAATGATAAGAGCGATACTAAGTTTCAGTTTATTTTGGATGAGCCAGTGAAGGCAAAGAGTATATTTAAAGGAAATCCAGAAGATATTGTTGATCTGCCAGAGAAAAAATATATGATCCATGATGAAGCATTTAAATACATTCAAAGTTACATAGAGATCGCGTAGAAAAGTGGTGAGAACATGGGGAAACTTGTAGAGGTGAGAGAATTCGATACTATCATCTGTAATACTGATTACAAGGATGATGACAATTTCACATGTATTGCCAAGAAGGACTTCGATGACCTGACCTCCTTTATTCATGAGTTTGCTGGAACAGAGGAAAACGCTGATGCATTAGAGTTTATGCGAATCGGGTATCGCCGGAATATAGGCGAGGCGATCTCTATTAAGAATTACGTGGGACTGATCCAGATTAGGAATGGATTTCAGCTCCAGGTCCTTCCAAAGATATCTTTTGGCGAGGGTGCAGATGAAGGGAATAAGCAGACCAAGCGCATCTTCCTAAAAATGCTCCGAAGTATGAAGGATTTTCCGAGTAAGGCTTTTCATGATGCGTCTTTAAAAGTGGATCGCATGAATCTTTATGAGATATTCATCAATATGTACCTGCAGAAGGTGCGCCAACTTGTAAAGCATGGCATTCGTTCCTCTTACGTGCAGCAGGAGGATAATCTCAAATATTATAAGGGGAAACTTCTTGTAGGAAAACATGTGCAGGCTAATTTGGCCCACAAAGAGCGGTTCTATGTTGCGTTTGAGGAGTTTCACCCTAATCGACCAGAAAACCAGCTTGTAAAGGGCACACTCGAAAAGCTGCAAAAATTGACTATATCTGCGGAAAACGCCAAGGAGATTCGACAGCTTTTAACTGCATTTGAAATGGTGGAGGCTTCGAAGAATTACGATAAAGATTTCTCAAAGGTGGTCCTCGACAGGAGTACGAAAGATTATGAGATGTTGATTTTGTGGTCCAGGGTATTCCTTCAAAACAAGAGTTTTACAACATTCTCAGGGACTACAGATTCAAAAGCGCTGCTGTTTCCAATGGAGTCAGTTTATGAGAGTTATGTAGCGCAACAGATGAAGAGGGTTTTTGTACCGGATGGATGGGATGTTTCTAGTCAGGACAGGGGACACTATCTATTTGTGGAACCAAGGAACCAGTTTGCACTTCGGCCGGATATTGTTTTGAAGCGTGACGGGCGGACTATTATCATGGACACTAAGTGGAAGCGATTGACAGATAGTGAGCGTAAGAACTATGGGATATTGCAGGCTGACATGTATCAGATGTATGCCTATTCTAAAAAATATGAAACACCAGAGGTATGGATTTTGTACCCTGTCAATGACGAAATGCGAGATCATAAAGAAATTAAATTCGAGTCAGGTGATGGAACAGTGGTCAGAATACATTTTGTGGATGTCGCGCATATTGAGGATAATTTATATGGACTAAAAAGAAAGATCGAGGAGGCCGTGTGAAAAGACGAGATTTGAAAAGGCGGTTGTTTTAGCGTTTATGATAGGGTAAGAGCAAAATGCCCAGATACGACAAAGAGAAACGTGATGTTCCTGATGAAAAGTACAGCAGAGCTGGAAAATACATGGTACGAATCCTCCAACGACACGCCCAGGGGCTGTGTCGTTCTTTTAAACGATTTGCCCGCTATGACACAACTAAGTCACAAGTTCGTGCTATAATACTTAAAATGGAGGATTGTATAGATGCAGAGAATACTGATAGTAGAAGACGAAGAAGCCATCGCGAATCTAATTAAAATGAATTTAACAGCGGAGGGATATCATTGTACTTGCGCTTATGATGGAAAAATGGGTGCAGATTATATTGAGAAGGAATTTTTTGATTTGATTTTGTTGGATATTATGCTGCCGGAGATTAGTGGGTATGAACTTTTAGAATATGTAAAGCCAATGGGAACACCGGTTATTTTTCTGACTGCAAAAGATGGCGTAGATGATCGCATCAAAGGGTTAAAACTCGGTGCAGATGATTATATTGCAAAACCTTTTCAGATTGGGGAAGTGTCAGCCCGTGTGGAAGCACTGCTTAGAAGATATGGAAAAATAAATAAAAAACTTTCTTTTGCTGATGTGGAAGTTGATCCGGTTTCAAGGACGGTGAATAAGGCAGGGGTGCACATAGATTTAACTGTAAAAGAATTTGATTTGCTTGTGGAATTGGTACAGAATAAAAATGTTGCTTTGTATCGGGAACGATTGTATGAGAAAATTTGGGGAGAGGAATTTATGGGGGATACCCGTACACTGGATTCCCATATTCAGAGGCTTCGAAAAAAATTAAATTGGGATAATTACATTAAGACAGTATTTCGGGTAGGATATCGTCTGGAGGACAAAAGATGAGGCTGTTTCATAAGATATTTCTTTGCTTTATTGTGATATTTGGGATCTCATTTCAAACTGCAGGGTATCTTATGATAAATTATGCCTATGACAACGCAGTTGAGCAGCAAAAGAAATACGCTTTTCAGGAATTTCAATATAATAAATATATTTTACAGTCTGTCCTCTATTCAGACCCAAATTTCCTGAAGGAGAAAGAGGTTCATATTACAGGAAAGGAAAATTTTACAGTACCAATTGCTCTATATGGAGCAGATAAGAAGTGTCTTTTTACCAATATAGAAACGCAGTTTCATGTTCCGGACTTTGATGATAAAGAGGATAGAAATATATCTTATTGGCTCACACAAGGAAGCGGAGAAAGTTCTATCTTTGTATATGATTGTATTCAACAGGGTGAAAGCACCGTATATCTGATTACCCAGACAGACATTCGCTCAGTGGTAAATACACAAAGGAACATGACTCAATTTTTTCAAAAGATATATTTGATAATTTTGTGTATAGCTTCCCCCCTTATTTTGTTATTAACAAGTTTGATTACGCATTCTATAAAAAATGTCAGCAAAGCGGCAAAAAGAATTGCGGAAGGGAGTTATTCCGAGCGGATTGACACAGCAGGAAAAGATGAAATTGGAGAACTGGCAGATAATTTTAATCAGATGGCAGAAAAGATAGAAGAAAAGATTACAGAGTTATATGATGCTGCCAGAGCGAAAGAGGATTTTGTAGCTAATTTTTCACACGAATTAAAAACTCCGCTTACATCCGTTATTGGTTATGCGGATATGATGTATCAGAAAGAACTTTCGAGAGATCAGGTAAAGGATGCGGCAGAATATATATTGAATGAGGGGATGAGATTGGAAGCATTATCCCTAAAATTGCTGGATCTGTTTGTGTTGGATAAACAGGATTTTTTGCTGGAAAGAGTATCTGTAAAGGCGCTATTTCAGAATTTGATGCAGGGGATAGAACCTGTATGCCAGAAATACGGGATAGAATTACACATAGATATAGAAGAAGAAAACATAGCGGTAGACTATGATCTTTTTAAAACAATGATATTGAATCTGATTGATAATGCAGGAAAAGCAGATTGCAGGGACATCTGGATTGTGGGAAAAACAGGAGAAGACGGATATCAAATTCAGATTCGAGATAATGGCAGGGGAGTACCAAAAGAGGAAGTCGGGCGGATTACAGAAGCTTTTTATATGGTAGATAAATCAAGAGCAAGAAAGCAGCATGGAGCAGGATTGGGGTTGGCGTTGGTGGCTAAGATTGTGGAGATTCACAACGCCAGGATAAAGATAAGCAGTGATGGGACAACAGGAACCGTCATCAATATTGTGTTGTGTCAGGGGGATTAAGATGAATAAATCATATCAATATACGCTGATTACATTACTTCTTGCAGCAGCTTTTGTCATTGGGAGTATGGCGGGGATGGATTTTATATTGCGGGTAAGGGAGAAAAAAATATTGAGCGCAAGTGGGACTGCGGCAATGGCATCTCCGGTTCGGGCATGGCAGCAGTGGGAGGCACAAGTGGCGGAAGAAACCGAAAAACAGGCTGACAGTGATGGATATGTGTTGAATTTCAGGCAAATAGAAGAAGTAATAAGAAGCAGAACTAATTATGATGAGGAAGTGATACATGAGCCGGTAGGGGGACAGATTTCTATAGAAAAGGCGATCGAAGCAGGGAAAAAATGGATTGCTGAAATGGCAGTTGAAGAAAGAAATGGCAGGAAATTAGATGAAGAAATATACTTTGTGAACGCAATATTAGGAATCAGGAAACACAAAGAAGCGTCCAATGCGCAGATGGAGCCATATTATAGCTTTTGGACGGTACGATTTTCCAGTGAGTCTATGGGGATTGTTTTGTATATCAATGCAATTACGGGAAAAGTATGGAATGCAGAGATCAGTTTATATGATACGATGCTGGATGAAGTTCCATATGAAAATTTGAGTTGTTTTTCGGAACTGGCAGGTTTTAAGGTGTCCGATGAACCCTCCGTTGAAATGAAAGATGGAAGAAAGTGGGCAAATTTGGCAATAGAAGACAGTTTATTGTATACGCAGATGGAATGTTACGAGGTGAATGTTGACAAAAATGGAATTGTGGACTACAGTGAAACCGGAAAATTTCGGGATAGATACCTGGTGATTACCTATGATTTGTTGTTAAAAGAAAATTAGTAAACTAATAGAATATTTTACAACTATAACACAACTTTACCGAAAGTATCACACAACACTCTGATAGGATATAGATATCCGGTCAGGGTGTTTTTATATAATAGGAAATTGCGATTACAGAACGCAGATTGAGCGCGCTGGCGCTCAATTTTTTGATGAGCGGAAATAAAAGAGGAGGACAAAGGAAAATGGAGCTGCAGATAGAACGTCTGTTTAAAACTTACAGAAAAAAAGAAGCACTGCAAGATGTCAGTTTTACGCTGCGTAAAGGAATTTATGGACTGTTGGGGGAAAACGGTGCCGGAAAAAGCACACTGATGCGGATGCTGGCAACTGTGGATTTTCCCACGAAAGGGCGTATCTGCTATGATAAAAGGGATATCTTTGCGATGGATGAGACGTATCGCAGCCTGATTGGGTATATGCCGCAGGATTACAGTGTTTATCCAGGCTTTACTGCAACAGATTTTTTGGAGTATATGGGAGTATTAAAAGGAATACCGCAAAAAAAGTTGAAGGACAGAATTTCAGAAGTGCTTGAATTTGTAAATCTTTCAGATGCTGCAGACAAAAAGGTAAGGACATTTTCGGGCGGCATGAAACGCAGGATAGGGATTGCACAGGCAATTATGAATGAACCGCAGATACTCATACTGGATGAACCAACAGCAGGACTTGATCCGAAAGAACGGATACGGTTTTCTAATATCATCAGTGATATGGGAAAGGGCAAAATCGTGCTGCTCTCTACGCACATTGTGTCAGATATTGAAGCGATTGCAAGTGAGCTTATCGTGATGAAGAAAGGGAATGTTTTGGAAACCGGAGCTGTGGACACGCTGGTTCAGCAGGTCAAAGGAAAGGTTTGGGAGGCTGTTGTCAGTCAGGAAACATACCACAGATTGAGAAAAGAGCGGTCTGTGATACATTTAAAGCAGATGGAAAAGGATGTGCAGGTGCGTTTTGTCGGAGAAAAATATCCCGATGTAAAAATCAGTCAGGCAGAACCGACATTGGAAGATTACTATATTTTTGCAGGCGGCATTACAGAAAGTGAAAAGAAGGTGGGATAAATTCTCTGATGAGCAATTTAGTCCAATAAACTTGTGACGCTTCGGAATGGAGGAAAAAATGGGAAAAAAGAAATATTTTACAGCAATCATGGTGTGTGTGATGGTTATGGCATTGTCAGGGTGTGCAAGTGGAAACGAACCAAAACCAGATACGTTGATTCAGATGGAGGACTTCTCAATCGGAAATGACAATTCAGTACAGAATAAAACGGATGACAACATGCAGCCAGCTTTTTCCAAAAATGATGAGGACATGACACAGCAACAGACGGATACAGAACTGGAGGAAGAACTGAAAAAATATCGTCAGGAAAGAGAAGATGCGATTCAGGAATCAAATGGCCTGGTAGAGGGCGGCTCACCGGACGAAGAGAAGTATTCTTTTGATTTGTCGAAATCATATTATACCAGCCAGTTTGATACAAGGGAAATAACGGGGGCTTATGCTGCTGCACGCATTTATGTGACAGATTCATTAGGAATTCAACCAATTACAAAAATGGTTACTTATATGTGCATTGATCCAAGAATATTGAACATTTATGATGCGGAGGACAAAGGTGTTGCAGCAGGATATGATAACAACAATATTTTTGTGTGCGAATATTGTAAGGAAGAGGGTGTATGGCAGTATCTCATTCTTGTCAGGGAAGGCAGGGGAAGTGAATGGAACGTAATTCATAATGGAACCAGCTATAAAGAATAGAAATGCCGGAGGAAATGATATGTGGACAATGGTTAAATTTGAATACAGGAAATTGTGGAACCGGGTTTCTCTTGTGGCTGTGATAGTGATGTGCATAATTTCTACGTTCCATACATTTGTCTACCTGAATATGAACGGACAGTGGAGGGCAATTAGCACAGAGGGGGAAATAGTAAGTGGACTGTCCGCTTACAGGGTATTAAAGGATGCGTCAAAGGATATTGAGGGCGTGGCAGATGACACATACCTGCAGAAGTTGAAAAAACAGTACGAAAACAGCGTAGACAAACAGTATTTGGATGAACACAGGGGGTTTTTGGGTACCGGAGGCATGACAAAATATATGTATCCGAATTATTTTATTAACTATGCTTATTATTCTTATTATATGTCTAATGGGAATGACAAGATGGGACTGGCGTATGACTTTCTGGATTCAGCGGAGAAGTTTTATCAGAAGTATCGAGAGGCCGTAAAAGAGCAGATTCTGTATGAAAATCAGTACGCCGGCCTGATGAAATTTACAGATTCCCAAATAGAAGCGCTGGATCAAAAGATTACAGAAATGGATACGCCTGTCTATATTGCTTATTGTCAGGGGATTTCAAATTTCATGAATTGGTACGATATAGAATACCCGCTATTCTTTGTCGTGTATGCCTTTGCGCTTTCCTGTGTTTATGCAAAAGACAGTCCAAGCGGGATAAACGAACTGACCTTATCCTCTGCAAAAGGCAGAAAAAAGGACTTTCGGGCAAGATGGACTGCCGGTAATCTGTTTGCTGCTTCTACATATCTGCTCTTTGTCAGCGTGCTGCTCATAGAGCATGGGGCAGTTGGCACTTTCGGCGGGTTTGGAGCATCAGCACAAACATATTGGTTTAATTGCATCTTTCATATCAGTATTGGCGCAGGGATGATTTTTAAAATTGTCGGAGGGTTATGTGGTTCTTTGGTATTTGCTAATTTTACGATGCTGTTATCGTGCTTATTTAGAAACTCAAAAATAGCAGCAGTGTTTTCAACAGTAATGGCTGGCACGCTGGTAAAATTGTCTGACACGTATTGTCAAATAAAATTGCTTTATCCAAATCAGTTCAGCAGTGATGCAGCGGTACATAGTTTTTTCTTTTTGGGGAGGATAATAGTACCCTATATGATTGTGGTGTTACTTCTGGCGGTGGCTTACATTGGCATATTTGCATATCTATTGGGAAGGAAAGACAAAAAATATTTTATAAATTAGAGCATGTTTCAAATATGCTGTAGGTGGTGGTGATTGTGAAAGAGATTATTAAGGTGGAAAGCAAGCGGGTTTTAAAATCACAGATGGTTATAGTATTTCTTGTGGCTGTTATCCTGTTATCCATAAGCAGCAGCTTTCAGGCAGTAAAGAGTTATGAGTTGTGGGATGAAGGCGGGGTTGTTGCGAGTGGCTGGGAGAACCTGAAGCATGGAAAGGAAAATGCAGGAAGCAGGGGCATTGAGGACGCAATCGCAATACGCAGGGGACGGGAGGAAGCAGTCTTTGTGGATGAAACAAATATAGAAAAGTTAGTGGCGCTGAATTATCAGGACAAGACTGCCGGAGCGTTATCAGATGGAGAGATCAATTTGTTTTTTGAAAATCGTTTGAGGACAATAGAGCGCAGGTTAGATGAAAACATCAATGTGGATTATACAGAAAGTGAAAAAGAAAGATTTATGAAGGAAGCTGAAAAGCTTACCAGTCTTACGGTAGGTTTTTCAGAAGGCTGGAAAGTGTTGAATCGGGATATGGGCAGTTTTATAGTTATTATATTAGTCATGATATCCATTATTATTATGCCTCTTTTTGCAGATGAAACGCAGACTAGAATGCAGGAACTTAGCCGGTCTGCCATGAAAGGGAAAAAACAGCTTAATTTTGCAAGAATCATTACAGCATATGGAATGGGAAGCATATTGTACATTTTTGCAGTGCTCTTCTGTTTTTTTATCAAAATGATGCCGTTTGGATTTTCAGGAGCAAACGAATTAATACAGAGCAGTGAAAACACGTTCTTTTCAGTATTTTATATTTCATATATGCAGCAATTTATATGGAATTGTCTGCGTGGGTATGTGTCGCTTATTTTTATGGTATCATTGACAATACTGATTTCCGTTATGCTGGAACAAATCATGGCAGGAATTGCAGCGATCTGCTTCTATTGGGGTTTGCTGCTGATTATGAATCAGGTGATAAGTTTTGAAGTTAATCATATGTTTGCAAATTTTATGCCGTTAAGGCTGGCAGGCAGTATTGATTTTTATAATAGGAATGAACTATATAGATTTGCTGGCAGAACCTTTGACAGCATTGTATGGTGCCCAGTCGTTGCATTGATTTTATCAATGGGAATGGCTGTATTAGCGATGTGGCGGCTGCATAGGAAAACGTCAGAGGGCGTAAGACAGAACACTTTGTCGCAAGCTCCTTAGTAATTTACGGAAGATGGAAAAATTGTTGGAACAATAAAAAATAGGGGGCATGGCGGTTGCTGTGCCCTATATTTATGTGGTAAATGGAAATAAAAAGTGATATAATTTAGAAAAAATCTGGGGAGGGAATTGATTATGGCTGTCCGGTAAATTCACAAGGACAGGTATTTGCTCTAAAGCAATAGTAAAATAAGCAGGAATGTGCTACAATAAGCATGAATGAGAACACATTGAAAAATCTTTATCATTCTATATGTGATTTTATTGAATCTTTTGGAGATGATATTACGGCGAATCAGTTAAAATTCTATCTGGCATATAAGAAGGTTCAGAATTTAGTTTGCATTGAAATTTACAATAAGCAGATTGTTTTGTTTGTGAAGCTTGATCCGGAGACTGTCGAATTGGAAAGTGGATTTACAAGGGATATGCGCAGTATTGGGCACTATGGTACTGGGGATTTGCAGATCATCATCAAAAATGCGTCCGACTTTGAAAAGGCGAAGCCTTTACTTGAGCGGGCATATAGTGAGGTGTGAACAAATAATTTAAGCGCGGGTAACTTTTGATAGATGGTTCATCGATCAGGAATTGAGAGATTTGTGACAAAGGTATGTGAAAGTCGGGGATATAAATGTTAGAATACATTATTGAACGCACAAATAGCTATATTGATAGTATGCCTAAAAAAGAGCGGAAGAAGTATGGTCAATTTTTTACAAGTAAAGAAACTGCACATTTTATGGCTGGATTATATGACATTCCTGATAACAAGCCTAAAGTCAGTATTTTAGATGCAGGGGCAGGATCAGGCATTTTATCGTGTGCGCTGATAGAACGATTAGAGCAGATGGCTTCTGTTCAAACAATAGAATTGACCTGTTACGAGAATGATGACAATATTTTAGGCTTGTTAAAAGAGAACATGCAAACTTGTCAAGAAAGTTCTCAAAAGCAAATTAACATACAGATTATTACGGAGAATTATATTACAAGCCAGTACTTGGATTTTAATCATATGATGGGAGGTAAGCATAATTCCCCCAAATATGATGTTGTAATTGGTAATCCTCCGTATATGAAGATACCAAAAGATGCGCCAGAGGCAGCTGCAATGCCGGAAGTTTGTTATGGCGCGCCGAATTTATATTTTATCTTTGCAGCAATGGGACTGTTTAATCTTGCTGATACTGGTGAAATGGTGTACATTATTCCGCGCTCATGGACGTCGGGCGCTTATTTTAAGCGGTTTAGGCAGTATTTCCTGACAGAGGGAAAATTACAACACATTCATTTGTTTGTAAGCAGGAATAAAGTGTTTGATAAAGAAGATGTTTTACAGGAAACGATTATCATTAAAGTAAAAAAGACAAACCAAACGCCGGAAAAAGTAACAATTACTTCTTCGCAGTCGAACAATGATTTCGATAATATTACTTCCCTGACTGTGCCATATAGCCTTGTTGTTTCGGGGAGTGATTATTATGTGTATTTAGTGACAGATGAAAAAGAAGTTTCAGTGTTGGAACGATTACATAGATTTGATAAAACATTGCCAGATATTGGGTTAAAAATGAAAACAGGACTGACAGTTGACTTTCGTAATCGTGAAATACTTCGCGATGATGCAGAGGAAGGTGCAATTCCGCTCTTTTATTCACAGCATATTAAACAAGGAGAAGTGCAGTTCCCTATTCAGAAGGAACACGAGTATGTGGTAACGGATCAAAGGGGATTGATTCAGGATAACAAAAATTATCTGTTTGTCAAGCGTTTTACCGCAAAAGAAGAAAAACGCAGATTGCAGTGCGGTGTGTATTTGTCCAAGAAATATCCGCAGTATAAGAAAATCAGCACACAGAACAAGATAAATTTTGTGGATGGATTGGTAACGGAAATGTCAGAGTGCATTGTGTATGGATTATATGTGATTTTCAATTCTACTCTTTATGATGAATACTATAGAATATTGAATGGTTCAACGCAGGTTAATTCAACAGAAATCAATGCGATGCCTGTTCCTGATCTGGACAGTATACAGGAAATGGGGAGAAAACTGATGAAGAGCAAGGATATGTCAGAACGTAATTGCAATACAATATTGGAGGAGTACTGTGGATAAAATTGATGAGGCAAGAGAACTTTTGAAAATGCTTGGAATGCCTGAAGCACAGCAGGCGGATATTTGCTGTTATGTGCTGTTGGCAATGGCAGGGATAAGGCAAGATACATCATGGACAAATGCTGAAAATGAGTGGATTCGTATTCATGATATTATTCAGTTTACCAATACATATTATGGTTTGACTTATTCAGAAAACAGCAGGGAGACTTTTCGTAAGCAGGCATTGCATCACTTCCGTAATGCAGCACTTGTAGAGGATAATGGGAAAGCTACAAATAGCCCGAATTATAGGTACAGGCTTACCGAAGAAACATTGCAAGTGATAAGGGCTTTTCGAACATCAGATTGGCAAAAGACTGTGAATCGGTTCTTGAAATATCACGAAAAGTTGGTGGATATTTATGCCTCAAAAAAGAAAATGACAATGATGCCAGTGCGTATTAATGGAAACGATTTTCAATTTTCTACGGGCAGGCACAATGAACTGCAGAAAGCTATTATTGAGGAATTTGCGCCTCGATTTGCACCAGATTCAGAATGTTTGTATGTTGGCGATACCATAGAAAAAGATTTGGTAAAAAATGTTGATAAGCTGAAGAAACTGGGATTTGAAATAACCTTACATGATAAGATGCCGGATGTGGTTTTATATAGAGAAGATAAGAACTGGATCTATTTTGTTGAATCGGTGACATCTGTAGGACCGATGGATTCTAAAAGAATATTGGAAATAACCAAGATGACAAAGAATGTAACAGCAGGAAAAATCTTTGTGACGGCATTTCTTGATTTTAAGACTTATAAGAGATTTTCAGAAACACTGTCATGGGAGACGGAAGTCTGGATTGCGGAGATGCCGGAGCATATGATACATTTGAATGGAGATAAGTTTTTGGGACCGAGATAGGAGAACAATATCAACAGCCAGAGGAATACCTGGTGTTTTCGAAACCTTATGAAGAATATTCCAGAAAGTTAAAAGAGCAGGGGGCACAAAACAAAAAAGAATAGACGCATGTAAGTAATTTTAAAGAGAGTATGTGTGTTAAGAAAGTACAGGAATATCAATCAGTAGTTTTTTGTGTTATTGACGGAAACTTTTCAGCGTGGCGGGAAGAAAGCTTGTTCTTTCCGACTGGCTACGTACCATCGGAAATACTGCTGCGCAATGAAATGTATATATCAGAAACAGGGAAAAATCTGGCTTCAGTAAGAATCTGTGTCTGTAAGAAAACAGAAGCAGAAATCGCCGCAGAAAAGATACGAATCCAAAAGATGGAAAGTAGAAAACAAAGAAAGCTTAGTGATGATACTTTCGGAGGTCGGGTGTATAGTTGGTTATCATTGAATAACCTTTAGATATAGAGTCAAATATTAAAAATAAGCACCGCAGTTCTTTGAGAAATCAAGGAAGTGCGGTTTCTTATTGTCAAAAAATTGTGAACAAGAGGAAAAGTAAATTCATTCTTGTAGTATTGTATTTGTCTTAATATGCTTTTTAGTCATCGGGCAAAGTGGAGTAATCAGCAATCTTTGGCAACAAGGAATAATTTTTGCGTGGATAATTTACAAATTGGTTACATCAGTTTGGTTATATTTATGGCAAAATAGAGATTGGAGGATGGATTATGAAGATAACGATTTTAGTAATAGAAGACGAAGAAGCGATCAATGACGTGATTAGTATGAGTTTGAGAGCGACTGGATATGAAACAGTATCTTTTTTGGATGGTGATGATGCCAGTGTTTCATTGGAGAACAGGCACGATTATGATTGTGCGGTAGTAGATGTTATGCTGCCAGGGAAAGATGGTTTCGAGCTGCTGCCAGAACTTTTGAAATACGAGATTCCAGTTATTTTCCTCACGGCAAAAGGGGAATTGCAGAATAAAGTGAAAGGGCTTACCAAAGGCGCGGAGGATTATATGGTAAAACCCTTTGAAATGCTTGAATTATTGATACGTATCGATAAGATATTGAAGCGCAGAGGCTCATTTCAGGAAAAGATTACTATCTATGATGTTGTTATTGATAGGGAAAAGAGAGTCGTAACCAAGGGGGGACAGGAGGTTTATTTAAAACCTATGGAATTTGACTGCCTAATGATGCTGGTACGCAATAAAAACAGAGCATTAACGAGAAGCCAGCTTTTGGGTGCACTTTGGGGAATAGAGTTTGAAGGAGAAACCAGAACGGTAGATGCTCATATAGGCCGTATTCGTAAGAAACTGGGGTTTGAAAATGTGATAAAGACCATACCCAGAATAGGATACCGTTTGGAGGTAGAGGAATGAAACTTTTCCGAAAAATATGTATATGGGTGTTTGGTGGGATGATGGGACTGTCATTAGGAATATTATTTTTTCTGCTTTCCTCTATGTTTAGGCAGAGTATGGATGATGCAATATGTTATGGCAAAAAGGAGATTGGCGGCAATGTGTCTGTTATGCGGGATAAAGTACAAAGAGAAAGTGTTGGCGCTGTGGAAACAGTTGTCAGGGATACAATTATTAAGAATGAATTTCGACAGACTTTTAAAGCGGACAGCGTACTATGGAAAGATGATAAAGAGGTATGGAATGACTCTCCTTATGAAATTAACAGGCATGAGCTAAACAGAATGTTTGAGAGTGAAAATATGCATATTGGAGAGATTTATACCAGCAAAACGCAGAAAGTAAATGAAAAACGCTTAATCGTATTTTATCAGAAGGACGTGAACTTGGGTGCAAATGGATATAGTCTTGCAGTATATAGGGATGTGACAGATATTTATTTGAGGGTTTGGAAACTTTTTTTTGCTGGAATCGTATTTACGATCGTTCTGTTTTGCGCAGTAGGAGCGTTACTTTATCATGGCATTCAAAGGATGTTGTTTCCATTGAAGGAATTAAAATATGCGTCGTTTAAGATGGCAAATGGTGAATACGACAGTCACATTCCAATCACAAATGATGATGAGATAGGAGAGGTGGCGGACAGTTTTAACCAAATGGCGAAAAAAGTACAGGAGCATATGGAAATACTGGAAACGATTAATGGAAAGCAACAACAACTTCTTGGAAGTTTATCCCATGAGATAAAAACACCGATGACGGCAATTATTGGAAATGTGGAAGTATTGCTTACCTTAAGGCTTGGTGAGGGGGAACGTGAAAAAGCGCTTTTCTATATTTTAAATGAATCTAAGCGTTTGGCTCGGCTTTCGGATAAAATGATGGATTTTTCTAGGCTATGCAATCATGAAAATTCTCATATCTCAATAAAAAAACAAACTATGATAAAGATATTTGAACAGTTAAATACGTTGATGTCATTTCGGTTGAAAGAAAAACAGATGAAACTTAATGTGACCTGTTTGCCGGAAACGTTGGAGAAGCAGGCTGATGAAGATTTATTGCTTTCGCTTTTATGGAATCTTGTAGATAATGCTTATAAAGCCTCTGAAATAGCACGAAGTATAGAGATTTTTGCAGATGAACAGAAAATTTTTGTACAGGATTTTGGAAAGGGTATACCAGCAAGAGAGATCGCTCATGTAACAGAAGCTTTTTATATGGTAGATAAGTCTCGGTCAAGAAAGGCAGGGGGAATTGGCTTAGGTCTTGCTTTATGCTGTCAGATTGCGGAAATTCACGGATGGCAGCTTCGGATTGAAAGCAAAGAAGGCGAAGGAACAAGAGTTTCCATATTATGGTAGCAATAGTTACAAAGCGGTTACAATTCGTACAAGACTTGGTATCTAAATTCATTGTAAAGTATTTCGGAAAGGTTACTTACATTTGTACTCTCGGAATCTATCTTGCGGTTGATGTTTCATTATTTGTGCACATTTGGTATAAAATTCTCTTACAATATCAGGTGCAAAGAGACTTTGAGAATACATACATTTATGAAGGAGGACGAAATGATGAATAAGAAAATGGCAGTCATAGTCAGCATACTCATCAGCATTCAGATGTTATCAGGCTGTGCGCAAACGTCAGAATCACCAATTATCAGGGTCAAAGAGGTAGACGCGATGGAACATTATCAGGAGGCAGAAAATCTAAATGTATCAATCGAAAAATCTGGGGCCGAAAGTTTGGAATTGAAGGATGGAGGGATAAAAACAGAAAGTGCTGTTTCTAGAACTTTGCTACGGACAAGGTTAGGGGCTCCGAAACACTATCAAAATGAGGTTTCAGATGCAACAGGAAAGCTGAAAGTGTTCACTGATGCAGATGTGGATATTCCAGAAGTGGAAAAAGTGCCGGCAATTTATGTGAGACGGCATGATTCCAATCAGGAGGATATCGATGCAATCACGAAGGCGTTGTTTGGCAATACAGATGTGTATGATTTACCTAAAGAAATAGAAGAAACACAAAGAGCTTATGATACAGCATCGGAAACAAGGGAATTGTCCAAACTGACGCCCCCGTATGAATTTAACGAGGAACTGATTGATCCGTGGATGCCAGAAATAGGAAGTGTCCGCAAAGTTTATGGGCTTGTCAGGTCGGTAGATGGGAACAGTTATAAATATAATCTGACTCAAAGAAATGAGTCGCTTGGCATATGGGCGAAAAAGGTCAGCGATGAAAGCGAGCTGGTGGAGGGGACATCTTATTTATGGTCAGAGTATGATTCTATGAAACTGCTGTATTCATGGATTCCAGATGAAAATTCACTGAACATTGGGATTTCAAAAGAAGAAGCGCAGAAGCTGGCAGATGAAAAGGTTTCAGCTTTAAATTTGCAAGATATGCAGGTCACTTCTTCTCGTGTTGTACTTGAGCTTCGGATGGGTTATAGAGGCAGACCACAGCAGAAGGATATGACAGATTTGGGGTATGTATTTCATTACACGAGAAAGCCGACAGGGATACCTATTACATATACAGTAATACCCGGCGGAGGCAAAGAAAGTAGAATCAATAGCGAGACGGTACCGTGGGGGTATGAAGTACTGGATATCTATGTAACAAGTGATGGGATTGATGAGATAAGTTTTACAAATCAATATGATATTGGAGAAAGAAAGGTGGAAAATCTGGAACTTTTACCATTTTCGGATATTATGGCAATTTATGAAAAAATGATGCTGATACAAAATGTGGATGCTTTAATAGATAAAAGGGAAGAAGCGAGGGATATAGGGGAACCTTTGCAAGCAAAAAACATTTACGTAAATAAGATTACATTTGGATATACCAGAATTTATGATCCTCAGTCAAACAATCATACAGGACTTTTGGTTCCAGTATGGGATTTCTTCGGGACGTATGAACTATCATATGACGGACAAAACATGATTTCAGTCAATGATGTGGATAAAAGCTTTATAACGATTAATGCAGTGGATGGGTCTATAGTAGACCGCTGGTTAGGATATTAAAATTTTATTATGGAAATCTGCCGCTGCAATTTATGCGGCAGATTTTTCAGAACGTGCCCCTGTGCATAAAAAACCTCAGCAAAAACAAATAGATTGTCTTCACTGAGGAAGTGGGGAAACTTGTGTAAATTCGATATATGTTATTGTTTATATAGTCGTTAAATCAAATCCAAAATAATTTATTGCATTGTTGTAAGAGATTCCTTTTACAATTTCTTCAAGGGTTTCCATATCATTTGGAAATTCACCGTCTTCAACCCAGTTACCAATCAGATTGCATAAAATTCTGCGGAAGTACTCATGTCTTGTATAAGAAAGGAAACTTCTGGAATCTGTAAGCATTCCGACAAAACCAGAAAGATTTCCAAGATTTGCAAGGGAGATCATCTGATCCTGCATACCAGTTTTGTGATCGTTGAACCACCATGCGCTTCCTTGCTGGATTTTTGCGCATGCAGTGGAGTCTTGGAAACATCCAAGAATCGTGCCGATTGCCTGGTTGTCATTTGGATTTAGGCTGTAAATAATAGTCTTTGGAAGCTCGTCAGTTTTGATAAGTGCATTGAGAAAATCAGCAAGTTCTGCTGACGGAGCATAATTGTTAATACAGTCATATCCAGTATCAGGGCCTAGTTGCGCATAACGCAGTGTATTGTTGTCCCGCTTGCAGCCATAATGGAGCTGCATTACCCAGTTTAAACGGTGATACTGCTTTCCTACAAAAATCATGAAAGCAGTTTTGAATTGTAATTCTTCTTGGCGGGTGATAGCAGCGCCGCTCTTTCTTTTTGCAAAAATTGCTTCGAGTTCCTCCTCAGAAGCGGGCTGGTACATCACATATTCAAGGGCATGGTCCGAGACAGAGCAGCCCATAGAAGCAAAGAAATCAAGACGATTCATCAAAGCAGTTTTCAAATCAGCAAAGGTATTAATGGCAATACCACTCACCTCAGAAAGTTTTGAAAGGTATTCGAAATAGTCAGGCTTTTCGATATTCATGGCTTTGTCAGGGCGCCATGCAGGAAGTACCTGTACATCAAAGGTTTCGTCAGCGGCAATCTGTTTGTGGTATTCCAGTGTATCAATAGGATCGTCTGTGGTGCAGATCAGTGTGACATTGGAATGTTTAATCAAACCGCGCACACTCATGCTGTCTTCTTTTAGTTTTTCGTTGCAGAGGTTCCACACTTCCTCGGCAGTCTTTTTGTTGAGAACACCTGTATAACCGAAATATCGCTGCAGCTCAAGATGTGTCCAGTGGTAAAGCGGATTTCCTATTGCTTTGCCTATACACTCAGCCCATTTCAAAAATTTCTCTTTGTCAGAGGCGTCGCCTGTGATAAATTTTTCATCAATCCCGCAGGAACGCATAAAACGCCATTTGTAGTGATCGCCGCCAAGCCATACCTGTGTAATGTTGTCAAATTTGCGGTTATTTGCTATTTCAGCAGGATTGATGTGGCAGTGATAGTCAAGAATGGGGGTCTTTTCCGCAAAATCGTGAAAAAGACTGCTGGCTGTTTGAGTCTGGAGCATAAAGTCCTTATCCATAAAAGTTTTCATGATAGTCCTCCTAATAATTATATTTTTATATTGAAAGAGTCGTGCCTCTTTTTACCAATTCCCCAGAAAAAATAACCTTTTGCGGCATTTCTTTATTGTTGAGAATGCCAATCAGCGTTTTGACAATGTGATGACACAGGGTTTCGAGGCGGTTATCAACAGTTGTAAGTTCCGGTTCGCAGCATGTGCTGAGAATTGAATTATTATAGCCAATAATGGATAAATCTTCTGGAATAGCAAGCTTATTTTTGTGTGCAAACTTTACTGCGCCAATAGCGAGATTGTCGTCAGCGGCAACAATAGCCCGATATTTCAAACTACTGTCAAGATCTGATAAAAAGTCAGCCACTCCTGACAGATTCGCATGATTGCCAGGAAAATACTGCATATATTCCATGCGCAGAGGAAGCCCTCTCTGTGTCAGTGCACTTTGATAGCCGGAAAGCTTTCTAAGTGCAGAGAAAGACTTGGAATTATACAAATAGAGAATGTCTTTGATACCCGTATCAATAATGTAAGAAGTAGCTTGCATTGTTGATTTGAAGTCGTCACATAGGCTGCAATAAACATTTTCACAATCAAAATCTGCATTTAATAGGAGGATGGGTACAAGTTTTGCAGCTTCACGGATATATTCGTTTTCGGAATCATTGTCTGCTACAAAATTAGAACCCACAAGAATAACACTATCAACCTTTTTGTTGACAAGAAGGTTGAGAAATTTCTTTTTATCTTCAGTTTTATAGCCTGTACAGCATAAAATACAGTTGTAATTGTTTTCTCTTAGCTCCTGCTCGATATGATAGACAGCATTTGCTAAATAGAGATCTGTAGAATCAGCACATAAAAGACCTATTGTGTTCATTGAGTTCAGGCCCAGCCCTCTAGCAAATGCATTGGGGGTATAGTCACAGGCTTCTATGACAGCCAGAACTTTTTGACGTGTCTGCGCGCTGACATTACTAGAGCCGTTTAGCACCCTTGATACAGTTGCGATGGATACACCGGCTTTCTCAGAAACATCATATATAGTCATAGAAATATCCTTTCCGAGTGCACTATATACGGTGGTGCATAGTACACTGCTTGGGTACAGTACAGCGCAGAAGCAACGCAGGAATATCATAACAGATATTCACTTTTTGTAACAAAATGTGTAAGCGCTACCAATTATATTCATTAAAAAAAATTAGTATAAGTTTATATATTGAAGTGTTTTCTGAAATAGGAGTATTTATAATGTAAGTTTACTATGAATATTTATTAAAATCAAGTCAAAATAGTAAGATTTTATTGACTGTCAGAAAAATCTGGGTTAAAATGTAAGTGCTTTCAACAATCTAATGTAACTTTTAGCAGGATAAAAGAAGAAAAAGGAAGGTATGAGATTATGGAATTAAGAACTGCGGCTTCCCCAAAGGATGTCAAAAATTATACAACACAGAGACTGAGAGAAGAGTTTCTGATTGATGATTTATTCAAGACTGGTGAAATCAAACTTGTTTACAGTCATATTGACCGGATTATTACAGGATCGGCGGTGCCTGTACAGCCTATTGCGCTGACTGCTGGGGATGAGCTGCGTGCGGAGTACTTTTGCCAGAGGCGTGAATTAGGCGTTATCAATATTGGTCCTGCCGGAATGATTACAATTGATGGAAAGCGTTATGAGGTGGGGCACAAGGAAGGAATGTACATTGGTATGGGAGCAAAGGAGATTGTCTTTGCGTCTGTAGATGTTCAAAATCCTGCACGATTTTATTTGAATAGTGCACCAGCTCACAAATCATATCCGACGAAGCTGATTAAACCGCAGGGAGAAGCTTCAGAAGATGTTGTGATTATTAAAGATGCGAACAAAGTAGAGTTAGGCTGTCTTGAAGATGCCAATCATAGAGTGATTAATAAATATATTCTTCCTGGACAGGTTGAGAGCTGCCAGCTTGTCATGGGTATGACAGCGCTGAAACCTGGAAGTGTATGGAATACAATGCCTTGTCACACACATGACAGACGAATGGAGGTGTATTTATATTTTGATATGCCGGAAGATGCATTTGTTATGCACTATATGGGAGAACCGCAGGAAACAAGACATATTGTGATGCGAAATGAGCAGGCTGTTATTTCGCCAAGCTGGTCCATTCACGCAGGAAGCGGAAGCCGCGCCTATACATTTATCTGGGGAATGGTTGGAGAAAACCAGGATTTTGATGATATGGACGGAGTGCGTATGCAGGAGCTGATGTAGTGCCTCAATCCATTTGATCTAATTCCTGAACAGTTACTAGTGAAAAGGCAACAAAAAATACTGCTTTTCCCGATTATGCTTATTTTTTATGCACAGACCCGTGCAAAGGAAATATGCCGCAGAGACGGCGCACGGGTCGTGCGGCGAGTAGGGGGTAACCTTCCCTATTCGATTGCACACAGGCATCCTGAATGTGAAAAAACGTATATGGAAGTTTTTCACATAGATTTATTTTCTATACGTTCAGACGCTGTGTGGTTTGTTTTGTTGTGCTTGTGGTAATGGTTATTCAGGCAAACCGGAATTCACTGCCCTTACATTGTTCAGAAACCAAAAATAGACTTGAATATTTGTTCCCTGTTGTAAGACGTATCATAATATGGCAAATGATAAATTCTGCATTGTTCTTTCAGCTTTTTACTTATCTTTACAATGTCTGCACAATTCTCTTTATTTTCTTCTTCAGATTTGTAATAGGTATAGTCCTTTGGTGTGTCGTATTTTTTCAAAAGTTCATATCTTTCTTCGGGAGTTACTTCTGATGTGCCGAGATAATAAATTTCACAGACAGAAGGATCTATATATTGAATATAGTGCTGTGGCAATAATTGAAATATATCAATCACCATCCCATAATCACATTCATTATATTCTCCGCTTTCCATCATTGCGTGAATGAATAATGACATCTTAGAACTGATATATTGAATATTTTCCCAAAGATCCGTATCTGCATCAGAATGAATGCCCGTTTCAGGGAAAACTCTTTCAATTCCCGCAATTATTGAGTCCATGCTTATATGCTGATATCCCAAATTATTCGATATTTTTTGAGAAATTGTACTTTTCCCTGACCGCGGCACGCCTGCAATGATAATATGTTTCTTCAAAAGTTTCCCTCCACAGTTCAATCCTTAACGATTTGTATTTCTGACAGAATACCACAATCACAAGCATAGCTCTATCAAATTTTCATTAAATTGCTTCCTCGCGTCTGGTTTTAGTCTGTTGCTTATTCTGCTGTCGGCTTTCATTCTGGTGCGCCCTCTCAAGGTTCTTTTTGTTTTTGCAAATGAAAAAGGTGCAAAGCCTTAACAATTGTAACGATCTTACACCTGTTAGGTGGTTGGTTACTGTTGATTATTTAGTTGTTATTCTTTTATCTTGTCCAGTTCTGTGAGATTGATTCCGGACACTGTCAGTATTACTTTTAACTCAAAATACCGATCTTTCATTTCATTATATGCTGGCGAGTTTTTATCTTCAGTTAAAAGCATATATTTTTGTACTCTTGAAAACTCTTCAACTGATATTTTCAACATTTCTTTTTCTGTCATACAATCACTCTACTTTCATTGATATTCTATTGATTGTTACATCTTAATCATAACAGATTATGTAAAAGGTGTAAAGTCTTATTAAATTGTCAGGCACGGTAAACGCAAGCTTTTGGTTACTTTTCACTCACAATGTAATTTACTTAAAAGGTAGCTACGGTTCAGAACGGCATGAACTGCCCCGCACCTGATAACCTAACGGGATACAATAGCACTAATGCCAACAACGGTTTCAAAATAAGGATGGCTGAGGAAAAAAGCATGGATGACAGGAAAAGAGTATGGCAAACAGACGGAAGCCTGGCATATATGCCGGTATCGTTCAGACAGCAGGGGACGAGTTCGTTTCTTTTTAGACTGGGTTCTGGTGAGTATGTGTTCGACATGGCAGTCCGTCTCCCTAAGCCTTTTGCCATTGCGTCCGAGTATGCCGCCCAGCCTTTTGTCATTGCGTGGGTAAGATATGCCATATCTTTATAAGGTGCTTGGCGGGGTGAAAAATGGAATAGAATAAGAAATACAATTTATATCGTTAAAAACATGGTGTTAATCCATAGCTAATTGCTATACGAAAAAAATAGCAATCACATTTTTGTACAAAGTTTTAATATTGAAAACGGAAACTTACAATTTTATATAAAGTTTATAAAGCTTGCGTTTACTGTGAGGGGAGTGGTATGGCTTTTAAAGTCGTACTGCTCTCTTTTTTATGCACAGACCCATGCAAAGGAAATATGCCGCAGAAGCGGTGCACGGGTCGCGCGCGAGTAGTGGAAGTAACCTTACCTACTTGATTGCACACGGGAACCCAGAGGAAGTATGTCATCAAACCGATAAATCGGTTCGCTGACGGGTGTTAAGTACCGAAAGATATATTTCCTCAGATGTAACAAAATGAAAGAAAAATGCCGATGAAACATATAAGGCATCGTTTGCATATTAGCGTAAAAGGAGTTACAAATTGAATCAAAACAAGGAAGGAGAATGATTATGCAGATTCAGATGAATGGTTTTCACAGGCTGCTTGCAAATAGCAGACCGAAAGTGGATAAGAGTGCGTGGCAGGCGCGTCGCCAAATGCTGTCCGATGAAATATCCATAAAGAGAACAAGTCCTGTAGAGACTACGATTTCCCCAGAAGCAAGGGATATGTGGAAAAAGATGCAGGAAGACAGTCAGAAGCAGGATACACAACAGCCTCAGACTGAACAACAGGAGTGGGATACAGAACAGACCCAGAGAAATGAAGAATATGATGAACTGACAAGACTGGTTCGTATATGGGGAAAATATATAGATGATGCAAATAACAGTTTTGAAAGGCAAGAGCATTGGAAACAAACACTGGAGAAAAAGCAGGCAGCCTTGCAGGAACTTACCCGAATGAAAGCGCTTGAGCAGTCAGAGGAACGAAGAAGAGAGCAGGAGGCGCAGAAGTCATCAGAACAGTCTTCTATACATCAGGAAGAGGTAAACAAAAAAAATTCTGAGCTTCTAATGATGTTGGAGAGCTTTGATAAGATAGAGGAAGATGATAAAGAAGAGAAAAAAGATAAGGACGAGGATGAGAGTGCTCAAAAGAAAGAAGAAGCCTTGAACCGCCAGGAACAGAATGGTATCACACAAACCGGAGAGTGGATGGGAGTATCAACAGCAAAAAAAGAGATGCATCTGAATGATACGATTGATGAAATTTGCCAATATGGTTTGAACCGATTAGCGAGAACCAGGGAGATAAGGGCAAAGTTTTTGGCAGAGGCGAGAGATACTGCGCAAACGATGGCAAGTGATGAGTATACTTCCAGAGAGAAGAATATGGTGGCGTTCGAATTTAATATAAATGCAGACAGTGTTTATATGGAAACATATTATGAGCGAAGATGGGGATTGCAGGAAGTGGTGAATGCAAATGATTTAAGAAGGGAGCACATTGGTATCCAGCATCTTGAGGCAGCAAGAAAACAACAGGAAGCAAAGCAAGCGGCAGCAGCAGAAAATACAATCAATCAGAACTGGCAGGAGATGTATAGCAGTTATGGCAGACAGCTTGCAAAAATTGTTCAGGAAAAGATAGACGAGAAAAACGATATCACCAATCCTGAAAGGAAAGAAGAACCTGAAAAAGAAGAAGAGAACGACAAGAACATTATTGCCACAGCAGGCAATGACAGCAAAGAGAACACAGAAGATGAACAGATCTGACAATAACTGACAGTTCAAAAAGGGGAGTGGCATGGCTATGAGGTCATATCATTCTCTTTTTACTTTATAGGAGATTGCGAATATAGAATCCATTAGAACAAAAAAACGAAGTATGCGGCTAAAGCAGATTGCTTGTATGCCAGCTACAGACACGCGTTGATGGACGCGGGTTTTGAATCTGTCTGATAGTGGAAACGATTTGATATATGTATATAAAGACGAAAATTTCTGCAAAAAATATATAAAATGACGATAAAGGCCATATACGGTTTGTGATTAAAAGGTAAAAATCCTAATTTATGTACTTAAAAAAATACAATTTGACAGAAAATTGGTGAATCCTTTTCGTAATATTGCGTAGTTATGTCAAATCATGTAGAATAGAATACAAAGCGTTTTGTACAGCAATAGTTTTGTGTATAGCTTTGTGTGTTTTTGCCCTATAATTCATATAATGGTATTGGGAATTTGTTCCTGTGAATTTGCCCTTTGGTTTCAGGTTGGGAAATTGGAAATTTTTTGTAAAGCAGCAAAGGTAATCTACAAAAACAGGTATTTCTGTAAAATCAGAGTAAAGAAGATTTTCGAAGTACGCAATAAAGTGAAGAGGTGAATATATGTTATATGATGACACAGTTTCAGAAAAGAAATATTATGCGCCGACAGACGAGGTAGCAGGATTTAAAGTAAGACCAGGTAATTTTTTGGAAAATGGTGCAACACGTGTAGAAGGAGGCGTGAATTTTACAATTCATTCAAATGGAGCTACAGCTTGCAGTCTCTGTCTTTTTCATATGGATGCAGATGAACCATATGCCATCATACCTTTCCCAGAGTCCTATTGTCTGGGCAACACATATTCCATGATGGTTTTTGGACTAAATCCTGAAGAATTTGAATATGCATATCAATTTGACGGAGAGTATGATATCCAAAAAGGAATGCTTTTTGATAAGACAAAATATATTTTGGACCCATATGCCAAATCTGTAGCAGGTCAGGAAAATTGGGGTGAAAAAAAGGATATTACCAAACATATATATAAGGCAAGGGTTGTAGACAGCGGATACGACTGGGGAAATTTCAAAAACAGCAGTCTAGAACCCAAGGATATGATAATTTATGAGATGCACGTGCGAGGCTTTACACAGGATGAATCATCTGGTATAGAGCACAGAGGCACTTTTGAAGGTATTCGGGAAAAAATACCGTATCTTTTGGAACTTGGTGTAAATGCGGTAGAACTTATGCCTATTTTTGAATTTGATGAAATGGAAGATGTGCGAGTGGTAGACGGTGAAAAACTGCTCAATTATTGGGGATACAGCCCTGTATGCTTTTTTGCACCCAATGCTTCCTATTCTTCGGATAAGTCGTTCAATAAAGTTGGAAATGAGCTGAGAAGATTAATTCATGAATTAAACAGCAAAGGAATAGAAGTGATTCTTGACGTTGTATTTAACCATACGGCGGAAGGAAATGAGCTGGGCCCATGTTTTTCGTTTAAAGGAATTGACAACAATATTTATTATATGTTGACTCCTGATGGAAAATATTATAATTTTAGTGGCTGTGGCAATGTTATGAACTGCAATCACCCGATTGTGCAGCAGTTTATTCTTGACTGTCTGCGTTATTGGGTAGTGTCTTATAGAGTCGATGGTTTCCGGTTTGACTTGGCGTCTATTATGGGACGAAATGAGGATGGTTCCCCTATGAGCAAACCGCCGCTTTTGCAGAGCCTTGCATTTGATCCGATCCTTGGAAATGTGAAGCTGATTGCCGAGGCTTGGGATGCAGGCGGGCTTTATCAGGTAGGAAGTTTTCCGTCATGGAATCGCTGGGCGGAGTGGAATGGAAGATATCGTGATGATATGCGCTGCTTCCTAAAAGGAGATCATGGCATGGCGCAGGCTGCCATTAATCGTATTACAGGTTCGCTTGATTTGTACGGGAAAGAAAAGCGCGGAGAAAATGCTACGGTCAATTTTATCAACTGCCATGATGGATTCACATTGTATGATATGTATGCATATAATTATAAGCATAATGAGAAAAATGGCTGGCGCAATACAGACGGTGCGAATGACAACAACAGTTGGAATTGTGGTGTTGAGGGAGAGACGAATAATCCGGAAATTTTGGAGCTGAGAAACCGTCTGCGCAAAAATGCATTTGCAGTATTAATGTGCAGCAGGGGTGCGTCAATGTTTTTGGCAGGAGATGAGTTCTGCAACACGCAGTTTGGAAACAACAATGTGTATTGTCAGGACAATATTACTTCATGGCTCGACTGGAAGCGCAAGGATGAATATAATGAAATGTTTGAGTTTTGCAAATTTATGATAGATTTGCGCAAAAAGCATCCAATACTCAGAGGACGGTCTGGACCAAGCGGCTGCGGATTCCCGGAAGTATCCATACACAACAGAACTGCATGGAACAGCAGTTGCGAAGCGGATACACGAACAATCGGAATCATGTTTGCTGGACGTACAGAAGGAAATAAAGAGGACGATATTATATATATTGGAATCAATGCTTTTTGGGAGAAAGTGGAGGTACAGCTTCCAAACCTTCCGCAAGGCAGAAAATGGAATATTATTATGAATACAGAATTTGAACATACAAAAGAAACAAATTATCACAAATTAACAAAATGGACAAGAGAAGATAAGTTTATGATGTGTCCAAGATCTGTTGTGATTGCGATTGTCGGAAAAGCTCGATAATACAGAGAATCCAGCCCTTTTGTTATAGGCAGAGGGGCTGGATATTGTATTTTACTTGTTATTTTCATGGCTTGATGCTTGTAACAGGAAGCCGAAGGGGGAATTGTTAGTAACAGTTCAATGCAGAACTTTGCACATGCTGCAAAGTTCGTGGAAAAACGTTGAGGTTGAGGTGCATCAAGGCATCGCGAAGCGATTATGCATGGCTTGATGCTTGTAACAGGAAGCCGAAGGCTGAACTGTTATTAGAAATTTAAAATAACAGTTCCATTGTCCAGGAAAATGTGTTATGATAGTGGGGAAATTTTTGAAAGGTGGTAAGATATTGTGGCAAATGTAATGGTGGTAGATGATGCTTTATTTATGAGAATGACAATAAAGAAAATGCTGGAAGCGCATGGACACACAGTGGTTGGCGAAGCTGGAAATGGCGTGGAAGCAGTAAAAAGATATGCCGAAATTAAGCCAGATATTGTAATGCTTGATATAACCATGCCAGATATGGACGGCGTCAGTGCTCTGAAACGAATCAAGGAGATTGATGCACAGGCAAGGGTTATCATGTGTTCTGCAATGGGACAGCAGGCGATGGTGGCACAGGCAATTCAGTATGGGGCAAAAGATTTCGTTGTAAAACCTTTTGAAGAGGGTAGAATCTTAGCAGCAATTGACAGAGTTTTGGGTAAATAAAGTACATACTAATACAAAATCATGAAAAAAATTAAAATAACGGTAGACAAACCGTTATTTTTGTTGTATGATTAAGAAAACGTTTTCCAAGCGTGTTTTCAAGGAACACAACCTTGAATATGAAACCTGAAGAAAGCAAATTACTGAATAAAATCGACAGAAAGATTAAAACTGAACAGAGAGCATAAACAGTCATGGCGGAAAACCAGATGCATGAGGGATTCCGAGAGCACATTAATAAAAAAGAGGGTGAGAGATTACGTGGTTTCCATAAGAGACGTAGCAAAGCATGCCGGCGTAGCGATTTCTACAGTTTCAAAGGTGCTGAACCACTACCCGAATGTAAAAGAAGAGACAAAGGAAAAGGTCAATGCAGCAATTGCAGAACTTGGCTTTGTACCCAATACAATTGCATCGGCGTTGTCGTCAAAAAGAACAGGCCGCATTGCGCTAGTGTTAGATGCATCCAGGCATTCACAGACAGCAGATGAGATACCAATGCAGTATATCATGGGAGCTATCAACAAGGCAAAAGAGAAAGGAATGGATATCATTACTGTATTTTTTACGATGATAGCTGAAATGGATCTCCAGGCAGTGACAAGATATTTTCAGTCACAAGGAATAGAAGGGTTAATTATCTGCGGACTATCCAAAGATGACACTGTATTAAGGGAGCTTGTTGAAAGTGAAAAATTTAAAATTGTGCTGATTGATGCACCAGGTATCAGCAGGAATACATCGAGTGTCCATATTGATAATACAAAAGCACAGTATGAGGTAGCAAAAGAATTTTTGCGGGAAAACAACTGCAAAAGAATTCTGTATATATCGGGCAAGAAAAATGGTTATGTGTCAGAAGAGCGTTTGGCAGGAATGAAACAGTTAGCAGAAGAGAACGATCTGACAGTGCTAATCCGCACAGGAAACTTTCGGGAACTAGAGGCCAGAAAGTTGACCATGCAGTATGCACGATGTAAGGACGCGATTATCTGTGCTTCGGATCTGATGGCAATTGGCGCCATGAAAGCATTGATTGATATGGATATTTACAGACCTGTTTGTGGTTTTGATGGGGTAAGCCTAATGGGATATGCAGGAAAACAGATGCATACAGTAAAACAAAATTTTTATAATATAGCCGCCAATGCAGTTGAAGAACTTTCAAGACTGCTTGATGGCGGAAGCGGTCAGGACATCATACTTCCGCACAAATTAATTCGTATAAAATATTTAGATGTTATTTCATAGAGCGTATGACAACATCTTAATTGTAATGACAAAACGTATTAACGATGAAAAAGCTGTAAAAACAGCACCAAAAAATAGAAGGTAAAACAAAACACTTCAGAATGGAGGAAAAAATGAGCGTAAAAACAAACTTGGAAGCAGTAGCACAAAAGATGTATGGCAAAGCAATTAAGGAGCTTGATGACAGCCAGCTTTACATTGCGATTCTCAACATGACAAAAGAGATGATGGAAGGCAAAGGAACAATCAAGGGAAGCAAAAAAGTCTATTATATTTCAGCAGAGTTTTTGATTGGCAAGCTGTTGTCCAACAATCTGCTAAACCTTGGTATTTATGAGGAACTTGAAGCAGTACTCAAAGAAGAAGGAAAAGAACTGAACCATATTGAGGAGATCGAGCCGGAACCTTCCCTTGGAAATGGCGGGCTTGGAAGACTTGCAGCATGTTTTCTTGATTCCATTGCGAGCCTTGGACTTCCAGGAGATGGAATTGGCTTAAACTATCATTTTGGTCTTTTCAAACAGGTATTTAAGGACAGACAGCAGACCGCAGAGAAAAATGACTGGATAGAGGCACAGTCATGGCTGACCAAAACAGATATTTCTTTCCCAGTGTATTTTGGCAAGAAAAAAGTACAGTCAAGACTTTATGATATTGATGTCATTGGTTATGAGCAGGGCATGAATAAGCTGCACTTATTTGATATTGAAACTGTTGATGAAAGCATTGTCAATGATGGTATTGATTTTGACAAGTCTGATATTGACAAGAACCTGACACTGTTTCTTTATCCCGATGATTCTGATGAAGCAGGCCATTTGCTGCGTATTTATCAGCAGTATTTTATGGTTAGCAACGGTGCACAGCTTATTTTGAAGGAAATGAAAGAAAATGGCTATGATCTGCACAGATTATATGATCACGCAGTGATTCAGATTAACGATACTCATCCAACGATGGTAATTCCTGAGCTGATTCGCATTCTGACAGAGGAAGAAGGCTTTGATATGGATGAGGCGATAGATGTAGTCAGAAAAACTTGTGCATATACAAACCATACAATTCTTGCAGAGGCTCTTGAAAAATGGCCAGTTAAGTATTTAAAGAAGGTAGTGCCACAGTTGATGCCGATTATCTGGGAGCTGGACAAGAGAACTTCAATTCAGTATGATGATCCCAAGGTACAGATTATTGACCGGGATATGAGAGTGCATATGGCGCATATTGATATCCACTATGGTTTTTCTGTAAATGGAGTTGCAGCAATTCATACAGAAATTCTGAAAGATACCGAGCTGAATTGTTTCTACAAGATTTATCCTGAGAAGTTTAATAATAAAACCAACGGTATTACTTTCAGAAGATGGCTGCTTTCCTGCAACAGAGAACTTGCAGCATGTATCACAAAGACAATAGGCGCTGGATACAAAAAGAATGCAGCAGAACTTGAAAAATTATTGGAGCATCTTGATGATGAGGCGCTTTTGACAGAGATCAAGGCAATTAAGAAAGATAAGAAAGCGGAACTTGCAGCATATATCAAAGAGAAGGAAGGACAGGACATCAATCCGGATTCTATCTTTGATATCCAAGTTAAGAGACTGCATGAGTATAAGCGTCAGCAGATGAATGCACTTTATATTATTCATAAATATTTGGAAATCAAAGGCGGAAAGAAGCCTTCTACACCCATTACATTTATTTTTGGTGCAAAGGCAGCGCCGGCATATATTATTGCGCAGGATATTATTCACTTGCTGCTTTGCTTAGAGCAGATTGTAAACAATGATCCAGATGTAAAGGATTACATGAAAGTAGTTATGGTAGAAAACTACAATGTAAGCTATGCAGAGAGACTGATTCCAGCATGTGATGTTTCTGAACAGATTTCTCTTGCTTCAAAGGAAGCAAGCGGTACTGGAAACATGAAATTTATGCTCAACGGTGCGGTGACACTTGGTACAAGTGATGGCGCAAATGTAGAAATTCATGAGCTTGTAGGCGATGACAATATCTATATCTTTGGCGAGAAGTCAGAGCAAGTTATTGAACATTATGCCAAGGCAGACTATGTTTCAAGAGACTTCTATAATAAGAGCAGTGTAATAAAAGAAGCCGTTGATTTTATTACAAGCAAAGAGGTTTTGGAAGCAGGAAACGAAGAGCGTCTCAACAGACTTCAGAGAGAATTGCTCAATAAAGACTGGTTTATGACACTGCTTGACCTTGAGGATTATATTGCTACCAAAGACAGAATGTTTGACGACTACAAGGATGAGGCAAAGTGGAAGAAAATGATGCTTGTAAATATTGCAAAAGCAGGGTTTTTCTCATCTGATAGAACAATCGAGGAATACAACAAAGATATCTGGAAATTGAATTAAACGATAAAGGAGCTACGCACTAATTACTTCGTGCGACAGCCCCCAACAAAATGCAGGCAGGAACACACGGAAAAGGATTGTGGAAAACAGTCCTTTTTTGTTGCCATAGCAATACTTTAAGTAGTGCAAATAGGTTTTTCATGTTCTGTCATGGAAGACTTGGGTACTGCATATGTGTTTGACTTATATGCTTTATAAGCATATAATAACAAGCATATAAGTCGATAGAAAGTGAATGATTTTTGTGGGGTAATTGAAGAGATTATTAGTATGGCAAAAGAGAGTAATGGCGGCAATTAGAATTAAACGAACTCTAGATTTCGAAACAATAAATTTTTATAAACCGATGGGCGAATAAAATTTTAGGATATAAAATAAAATGCGGATTTAAATACAATTATATCAGGGTAATTACAAAAAATCAAAGGAAGGGTACAAAAATGAGGATAAAACGCATCTATAACAGAAATTTAGGACCAGTTGAAAATATGAATATTGAGTTTCATATGAATAGTGATAATACGCCTAAACCTGTGATACTTGTTGGTGAAAACGGAACAGGAAAGTCAACTGTACTTTCAAATATAGTTGACTCATTTTATGAAATGGCGGGAAAAGCTTATAGAAATGTTCGGGAAAGGGATGGAGATGGTTATCAAAATTATAAGGCTATCGTTTCTTCCGAAATAAAGATTGGTCAGAATTTTATGTTATCCTTTATTGAATTTAGCGAATCAGATAATGAGAATATTGTATGCCAATATGTGTTTAAAGGTGGTAAATTGGAATATGACGAGTTCGTACGCGAAACTGGTGTTGATGAACTCAACATCAAAAATAAATGGAAAAATGAAAACAATATAAAAGATATAATTGTTTTAAAAGAGGATGTACAAAAAAATTTTGATAGAAACGTGTTTTGCTATTTTGGACCAGAAAGATATGAAAAGCCTCAATAGATGGGAGAAAAATATTATTTGACAAGTCATAGTGATAATATGCATATTATGGTTGAACCACGTTATAGTGGAAATTTATACACACCAATTTCAGTAAGGAATGTAACGGGAGAAACTTTAAAATGGCTGCTAGACGTAATCGTAGATTCAAGAATGGATTTAGAAGTAGTTGGTGAGAATCTGCAATTGGTTCATGCCAATGTGAATGATGTATTGGAATTAGGAATTGCAAGGCAGAATATTGAAGCGGTTATGTCAGCTATCATTGGCAAAGATATATACTTTGGTCTGAATTTTCGATCTGCACACTGGTCGCGATTTAATGTTTTAGATAAGCAGACGAAAGAGGTTATAGTTCAAACACTTGATGCTTTATCAACGGGTCAAAGTGCATTGTTTAATATGTTTGCTACAATTATACGTTATGCAGATAGTAATAATATATATCGTAGTATCAGACGAGATGATATAGAAGGAATTGTAGTCATAGATGAAATAGAGTTACATCTACATTCAAAATTGCAAAGAGAGGTACTCCCCAAATTACTTAAATTGTTTCCGAAAGTACAATTTGTAATAACAACTCATTCTCCACTCTTTTTATTAGGAATGGATGAACAATATGGAAAAGATGGATATTGTATATACCAAATGCCAGACGCTGAGATAATAACATCGGAACGTTTTACAGAATTTCAAAATGCATATACATATATGGCGTGTACCGAGAGATTTCAATCTGAGATTAGAAACGCCATTCAAAAGAGAAAACAAAAAGACCTAATTGTGACAGAAGGCGCAACTGACTGGCGGCATCTTAAGGCCGCTTTACAGTATTTTAAGAATGCAAATTCAGAGTATGATTATAGTAACTTAGATATTGAATTTCTTGAATATAGCCCTAAAAATTCACAAAGTGAAGAATTAATAAAATTAGATATGAGTTGTTCTCAGCTTGTTTCTATGTGTAAAGAGTTTTCAAAGATACAGCAACCACGAAAAATAATATTCCTTGCTGATGCTGATGATCACGAAACGATTAAGCAGTTATCTGATAAGGAGCACTCATACAAAAATTGGGGGAATAATGTATATTCTCTGATTTTACCTGTGCCAAAACACAGGAAAAATACGCCGAATATTTGTATAGAACACTATTATTTAGATAGTGATTTAAAAAGGACTCTTAATATTAACGGAGTTGCGAGAAGAATATATATGGGTAATGAATTTGATGAAAATGGCTTATCGGACGATAACCAATATATGTGTGTTGATAAAAACAGTTGTGGAAAGAATAAAATATGTATTATTGATGGTCAATCTAAAAAAAGAGTATTTAAAATTGCAGGTGACAGGAAGATAAATTTAGCTTTACCAAAGATGGACTTTGCGGAAGCGATATATTCAGATAAAGAAGAAATGAAGAGTATTGATTTTTTTGAGTTCCATTTAATATTTGATATTATAAAACAAATTGTAAATATTGATATATAGATATCTAGGAGGAATTGAAACAGTAAAATTATTTTAGTGGGATACGTAACAGAGAAGAAAAAAATCTAAAATAACATTTGATGTACAAAATAAGGAGCATGAATTATGACAGAAGGCAAAGATTTATTGACAGTATTATGGAGTGGCGCAGATGTTTTGAGAGGGAAAAATAAATATTCAATTTTTCATGTTTTGTAGGAGTTAAAATATATAATTATTACTTTTAAAACACAAAATCATAAAATTTTTAGAAAGTTGTAAACTGGTGGAGTAATTATTATAAATTTGCTCGATTGTCCATAAAATAGGAATAATTTGAGCCGATGTTCCATAAAATTTTCATGGAAAGCCCTATTGACTTTCCTCTTTGCGCTTGCTAGAATGTAAGTACAAAGAAAGTTTACCACTGACCGATATGTGGTATATAAATGGTCGGGTTGAAAGTTTACCGCTGACCGATATGCGGTATATAAATGGTTGGGTTGAGAGTAGTCCTTCGCCGCAAGGCGGAGGACTTTTTTGTAATAAGGATAGGCAAATGGCTCCTACCATACACCCAATTACCCAATAAATTTGGATGGAAAAAGGATTATTATATAAATTATGTTTTGTTGCTACTGGAAAAAATGATGAGGTGGGTAATAGGTTATAGCAGATATTCAGACAGCATGTTTCCTGTTAACTTGTGGCATACAGCAAATTGCGTATTGATTTTGAATATATTATAGAACTGCTTCAGGGATTTGCTGCATCTTTGGATCCGTCTTTGGAAGACTACGACGAGATATCTTTTGAGGCAAATTGATATGGTGTTTTACCATTTAAATTATAACTGTGGTTGAGTGGAAGAAGGGAGCAACATGACTTGCGTAGACCACAGATTGGAGATTATTGAGGGAATGAACGGGTAGGGGGATATCAAAATTCAGGAAGCTATTTTGGAATGCGTTTATAGAAAGGATGAAGTGTATGAGAATACTGCATTTATCGGACCTGCATATTGGCATA